>Ga0114129_10001027_pt1 | contig 36462 bp, 29 predicted proteins | sample RhiMetdeltSRZDD1_FD_80071 | JGI IMG/M metagenome (GOLD analysis project Ga0114129, IMG submission 80071) | Populus rhizosphere microbial communities from Tennessee, USA - Rhizosphere MetaG P. deltoides SRZDD1 (version 2) (version 2) | ecosystem: Host-associated > Plants > Roots > Rhizosphere >...
CAATGGGACCACCGATGCTTCCTGTGAGTTGATGGTTGTTAGCCCAATCGGGCTGAGTCGGCTTCCAGGAACCCGTTTTCGGATCGACCTGCTTGTTGTTGTTCCACGTGTTTGCATCAAGTGCACTATTGCGGACAAACCAGGCGCCGCTGCCGTGAAACTGATTGGTTCCGGACCTGGTCAGGAATTGAATTTGCGCATTGCCGCGTCCCATCTCCGCGTCGACCGGAGCGACGATCAATCGAGCCTCGCCGATGAGGTCGGGACTCATGTAAGTCGCCGATAGAGCATTCGATCCCCATCGCGACCCCCCGGCAGCATCAACACCGTCGCGCTGTATGTTGACCGTGCCGAAGGCGCTCAAACCTGCGAAGCTGCCGCTGACACCGTCATCGTTCACGCGAATCCCCGGCATCAGGCGATACAAGTCCAGCACGTTGTTACTCACGGTTGGAAGGTCCTGGACACGTGTTTGCGTGAGAACCTCACCGACCGACGAACTTGATGTTGCCAGCAGCGTGTCGGCTTGGACAGTCACTTCGACGGACTGCGATTGCGATGCAACCTGCAATTCGAAGTTGAGCCGAACCTTGTCGGCATTGCCAAGCCGCACATCGGTGAAAGTTTTTGTCTGAAAACCCGGGAGTTCGGCGCTGACTTTGTACACGCCGGGAAGAAGACCGGTAAGGTTATAGGCACCGGCCTCATTGCTGACGACGGTCGTCACGACACCGGTCGCATTGTTTGTCGCCGTCACCGAAACGCCGGGCAGGACGGCATTACTCAAATCGGCAACGGTTCCGCTCACCGTTGCACTAGTCGATTGACCAAAAGACTGCGCGCACAAAACCAAACACACGAACAACCCAACAACGACAAATCTCGGCATGATTTCCCCCTTCCCCCGGGGCGAGGCTATCACACCTTCGTTTCGTATCGAACAATGGATTTCGTGTACCGGTTTTAAATTGCTCCGGTCGATGCTAGTCTCGATCGACATCGAAAGAAAGGGAGTGGAACCGTGCTGACGACTCTCCGCCGCATTGCGACGCTAGCATTACTTTCAACCATCTGTCTTGCGGCCGCTCAGCGCCAGGAGACAGCGACAACGAACGCGATCAAGATTCCTATAGAGAGTTATGCATTGCCGAACGGATTAACGGTCATTCTCTCGCCCGACCACTCGACACCGACGATCGCGGTGGCGGTCTGGTATCACGTTGGCTCCAAAAACGAGACACCCGGCCGCACGGGTTTCGCGCATCTGTTCGAGCACGTGATGTTCACCGGTTCCGGCCATGTGGCGTACGGCTTGCACGACAAGTTCACGGAAGGCGTTGGTGGAAGCAACAACGGAACAACGTCGAATGACAGGACGGTCTATTTCGAAACCGTCCCGAGCAACTATCTCGAAACGGCATTGTGGCTCGAATCGGACAGGATGGGCTATTTGTTGGACACACTGGACATCGCCAAACTCAATGCCCAGCGTGATGTCGTCAAGAACGAGCGCCGCCAAAGTTACGACAATCAGCCTTACGGGCGCGCTCCCGAAATTATCTCGCAAGCGATGTATCCGGCGACACATCCGTATTCCTGGCCGGTGATCGGCAGCATGGCCGACCTTTCTGCCGCGTCGGAAGACGATGTAAAGAACTTCTTCCGCTCTTATTACGCACCCAATAACGCATTTCTTTCCATCGTTGGCGACTTCGATCCTTCTCAGGCGAAGGCGTTGGCCGTGAAATATTTCGGAGAGTTTTCACGAGCGAAACCCGTGCAGCGTCCGGCGGCAGCGCCGGTCACGTTGTCGGCAGAGAAACGGCTTGTGTACGAAGACCGCGTACAGATCCCGCGACTCTACCTTGTTTGGCCGACAGTCGGCCGCGATAATGACGACCGCTTTGCCTTGGAAGTCCTCGACGCCATTACAGCGGGACCGCGAACTGCACGGCTGACCAAAGCACTCGTTTACGATCAACAGGCGGTAGCTACAGTTGGCACTAGCCAGGACAGCAATGAAAATGCCGGTGAGTTCGATGTCATCCTCACTCCCCGCCCCGGCCATTCGTTAACGGAGCTTGAACAGTCCTCGGACACGATTCTTGAACGTTTGAAGCGCGAGGGGCCGACCGACGAAGAGATACAGCGAGCAGTTGCCGGCCTGGAGTTGCAGTTCGTTAGCGGTCTTCAGTCTAACCTCGGCAAAGCGATGCGGTTCGCCGACGGAGCGGGCATCTATGGAAACGCTGGACAGTATCAAATCGACTACGCAAAATCCCTCGCCGTCACTGCCGCCGATGTGAAGCGTGTTGCAAACAAGTATCTGACGCGGGGGCGTATTGTGCTGAGCGTCGTTCCGATAGGGAAGCCCGATCAGGCATCGAAACCTGAAGAGAACCAACCTGTAAAGTGAGGCGACATCGACGCCGGGAGCTGTATATGACATCGTTGAATTCATTTTCAAGAAGGAGCCGGCTTGCTTTAGCGGTCATCTCTGCCGCACTCTTTGCAGGCCTGCCGCTTGCCGGCCGTCAAGCGCTGGATCGTACGAAAATCCCTCCACCGGACAGACAGCCCGCACTGCATGTGCCCGCCTGGACAAGGGTCAGGCTTGGAAACGGAGCCGATCTGATCGTTTCCGAAAAACACGATCTTCCGCTCGTCTCCTTTACGATCACTTTCATAGGCGGGTCGAATCAGTTTGATCCGGTAGACCGCGCCGGAATCGGGAGCATGGTTGCGTCGATGTTGAGTGAAGGGACAACGACAAAGGATGGGGACATGCTTTCGAATGCGTTGCAATTGCTCGGCACGACAGTGAACACGAACATCGGCGGCGAAACCGGATCTATTGGATTCCTGTCAACAACTTCGAAATTTGCCTCGACACTCGACGTACTCGCCGACATGCTCGTGAATCCCACGTTCCCCGCCGACGCCCTCGAGCGCCAGCGCGCACAACGGCTCATCGCGTTGCGGCAGGCGAAGGATCGCACGACTGCGGTCGCCGCTGTCGTCTTTCCGAAGGTGCTCTACGGAGACGAGCATCCGTACGGGCGTTCGCCAAGCGAAGCGTCGATTCAATCGATCACGCGTGATCAGATCGTCGCCTATCACAAAAACTATTTTCGGCCGGGCCGCGCGATCATCACGGTGGTTGGCGATATCACAGCCCCGGCCGTAAAGCCGGTTATTGAGCGAGCGCTATCCGCCTGGGCGCAGGGTGGCGAAAGACCTTCCTTTGCTTACCCGCAAGTCTCCGAGCGCAGGCCCACGACGATCTATCTGGTCGATAAAAGTGATGCAGCTCAATCGACTTTTGCTCTCGGAAATCCCGGACCGCCGCGCAGCACCTCCGACTATTTCGCTCTTCAAGTCATGAATCGTATTCTCGGAGGCCAATTTCAGTCGCGGCTAAACGCCAATATCCGCGAAGAGAAGGGATACAGCTATGGGGTCAACTCGTCCTTTGCGTTCGGCAAAGGCCCGGGCCCATTTCGCGCGGGTGGCGACGTTGTGACTGCGAAAAGCGACGCGGCTCTCGTGGAGTTCATGAAAGAGTTGCGCGGAATCGGCGGCAGCCGTCCCATCAGCGAGGACGAACTGGCCACAGCGAAGGACGGACTGATTCAGCGACTGCCCGATCAGTTTGCTTCCGTGACGGCAATCAATTCCGCAATCACCGGAATTTACGTGCAAGGACTTCCCGAAGATTTTTATCAGAAGTTCGGAGCAACCGTCTCCGCGGTCACTAAGGAGGACGTCGTCCGAGTAGCGAAGCAATACATCGATCTTGAACACCTCGCCATCGTGATCGTCGGCGATCGTGCAACCATCGAGGGTCCATTGAAAGGCACGAACATCGCCCCGATCCGGCCATTGGACCTGGACGGAAATCCAAGAACAGATCAGTGAGAGGCGCCCAGCTTACTTCTACTGCCCGCACTTGATTCCACATTTACAATGCTTCCATTATGTCGAAACTTCTTTCGCAAGGGATGACGCGCCGTCAGGCGGTTGAGACGTTAGGCATTGCCGCCGGAGCTGTGCTCCTGCCGAGCGGCACTTTCGGACAAACGCCGGCATTTCCAAAGGGCGCAATTATCAGAACGGTCCTGAAGGACTCCGCCCCTGAAGAATTTGCCGGCGGCGCGACGCTGTTTCATGAACATATGCAGCTGTCCACTGACTTCAACGCGAGATTTGCCGCAGCGACCGCCGCCGTTCGCGCAGCCAACGGTACAGCTCCGGCTCCTCCACGCGGCGGAGGAAATGCTGCTGCTGGCGGCACCGCTCGCGGCGGCGCTGCGCCATCCGGTCCTGATCTCATGCACGACGTCGATCGAATGTCTGCTGAAGTCGCGAAAGCGAAAAGCGATGGAAACATCGCATGCATCGTCGATGGCGGCCATACCGATATGGGGCGCGACGTGAACTTTTTACGCCAGGTCTCGATGAAATCCGGCGTGCCGATCGTCGTGGGTGGCGGTTTCTACTCTCAACCCTTCTATCCGAAAGAAATCTCCACAATGAGCGAGGAACAAATCGTGAAGGCGCTCATCAAGCAGGCCGACGACGACGTGCTCGGCGCTTTCGGAGAAATCGGATCGTGGGATGAGATCACGGCGGATGAACGTAAAGTGTTTCGCGCGATCGGCAAAGCGCATGTCGCGACAAACATTCCGATCTTCACGCACACCGGCATTCCGGGCAAGTCCGCACTGGAACAACTGGATATTCTCGAAGATGCCGGTGTCAAACCGGATCGCGTCGTTATCGGTCACCTAGGGAATCTGGTCGACGCGAACGTCTACGTCCACAAGACGATCTGCAGGCGCGGCGCATTTGTCGGCTTCGATCGTCAGGGCGGAAACAACGACGCGCAGCAGGTGCCGATGGTGATGGCATTAATCGATGCCGGTTTTGCCGATCATCTCATGTTTTCGTCAGACGCCTCGAGCGGATACGCCAAAACCCTGACCGTGTTTGTGCCCAAACTGAAAACCGCCGGCGTTAGCGATGAAGTCTTGCACCGGATCATGGTGGACAATCCGCGCAGGTTCCTTGCATTCGTTCCGAAACGCCCCCGCAGGAAGTGACAGGCGGAAACTGTAGGCCCGAGAGTTAAGGGTGGTGCGGCATCCCGTGCGTCTTGACTTTCGTGGGTTGAGGGAGGTGTTTCGGGGTGCGGGATTGCCGACTGCACACCGACTCGCACGAGACCATCGGCATAATCGAGTGGAGTCCACGTATGGCCGATCAACTCGCCGGCAATGCTGTCGCGGCTGCCTCCATCCCGGGCGTCCAGTTTGGCGCCACGGTCCACCAGGAGCTGAACGATTTCGTTTCGTCCTTTGTGTGCTGCACCGTGCAGCGCCGTGCGCCCGTCGCCGTCCACGGCGTTAACGCCGGCGCCGAGTTCCAAGAGTAGTTTCACGGCTTCGATGTTTTCTTTTGCTCCCCACTCATTGGTGACGCCTTCCAGCCGATTCCCGACGCGACCATCAGCGCCGTCGTATTATTTCTGGTCGCGATGTTCGGATCAGCTCCGTTTTCGAGTAGAAGCCGCATCAACAGGATGTCACTCGATTGTGCGGCGCGAAGGAATGCTGTCGCTCCGTCTTCGTACAACCATTGGTGCGTGAAGATTGTACGTGTTTCCGTGCTGTCTATCATTCGGGCGTTGGGATTGGCGCCGCGTGCGAGGAGCAATTTGATGTAGTCCAGATCATCGATATCCGGTTTGCGAGTGGGATAGTCGCCGTTTTCGATATTCCGGTTATCGGTTGCGAGATAAAGAGGTGTCCAGCCACCCTTGTTGGCAACATCGGGATCGGCTCCGTGGTCGAGGAGAAACGCCCCGAAATGGTAATAACGGTTTTGCGTGGCGACTAACAGCGGCGACCATCCATAGGTTGTCACGTGATTCACATCGGCGCCTGCTGTTAAGAGGAGGCGTGCCTCCGCACCTCGATTCAGGCATGGCAATGCCGATTCCAATTTGGAACTTATTGATTTGTGATGAAGGTAAACACGTGGTGTTGCGACTGAGTTTGACGAATTGGCAGGATCGCGAATTGCGGACGCAGTAGGGTTGACAATCGGTCGCGGACTGTAAGCGTCCATTCGGGAACACAAAAAGCACAGAAGGCACAAAGCTTTTGCGCCTTTTGTGCTTTTTGTGTTCCCGGATTCCGACCTGCTTGATCTAACGACCCTTTATCTTGCCGAGGACTGTCGGCCAGAATTCCTCAAAGAGATTCGAGCCGAACTTGCCGGCGAAACCCACCGCCGTTCGCGTCAGGGCGCTGCTGACGGAGCTCTCGCTTTCCACACGCCAGGTATTGGAGAGAAAGTTGTTTCCGACGTTGCCGGTGTATCGCGCAAACGCGGGGTGGAGCATCCCATCGCTGCGGCGTGTTCTGAAGGTCAGATCCGCCGCGTGAGAGACGCGTGCCCAGAAGTTTCGGTTGGGTGATTCGAAATATCGAGGGTCCTCTCCCCAGGCCATGCCTAGGCTCGCTTCGATTGCATTGCCGGTCGAGACTCCCGTGAGACGCATTCCATAGCGCTTTGCAAAGCCATCCCAGTGCGTTCCATATTCCTCAGGACTATTGAATGCGGTTCCCCAACCTGCGCTTAGGACACCGGCTGCAAGGCTTTGAGGGCCGACTGTTGAAACCACAAACCACTTCATCCGCGCCTTCCCCGTGATTTCTGTGTAGCTGGAAGGAGGAATAGAGCCTGTCGGGGTTGAAGTCTGGGCGAAGGCGGGAGCAGGGGGATGTAGGAGCCCAAGGGACAGAAAACCGATCATTGCCCAACCGCGGAGCCGCACGGCACGAAACCAAAGCATATACACACAGAGTGTGTCATTAGCGACCTGCAGTCAATCGTGATGGAAGCATCACGGAAGAAAAGATTTGAAATTGGACAAATCCTGCATCTCAAGTTCGAAATCCGAAATATGAAATTGCACGGTAGGACCGTACCCCGGCGCTCATTCCTTCCGTTATGAGTGACTCCGCCGAACTAAAAAATATCCAGTTGCCATGACGAGAATCAGAGCGCTCAAACCCAGTAATAACGATGCAGGCGCATGCTCGAAATCCAGCTGGATGATGTGGCGGCCCACAGCAATCATCGCAACGACGATAATGACCTCCACACGAATGTGGTGCTCGCTGAAATAGGTTTTCAGCGTCTCCAGCAGCTCCAGACCTAAGAGAACGATCAGTATGCCACCAAACCCTCTTTGCAAAACGACATGGAGCTCTTCCGTAGAACCGATCTCGGCGATATTGCTGCGTATGCCTTGAAAAAATAGTGCATACAGCGTTATCGTTGCGATCACGATCAGAATGACCAACAACAGTTGCAGCGCTCGGACGATGACAAGCTCAAATCGTTGGAGCAGCCGCTCAGTCGTGGATTCAGCGTTCACCATTGTTTAGATCATTACTATTGGTTCACGGGCGTCTTTCGGTCTGCCGGCGTACGGCGGCGGCGCGGGCACTCTCATAGTACCGGACGACCGTAATCGCGTTTTTCAATGTATCGGTTGTGGGCCGTGCGTCGCTAAGTACGTCACCAAGCACAAATTGGTATAGTCTCTCAGCTCGTTTAAATTCCTCCGGCGCAGATTGAGCGGCTCCGGCGATCTGTGCGATCCGGCGAGCGTTAAAAGCCTGGCGGTATACTGATGGTTGACCTACGGCGACATTAAGCGGCTCAAAGGTGTACCCGATTGGGGCATACGCATCGCGCAGAAGTTCCGATTTTATCGTCATGCCCGTATTCGCTTCCGGCTTACTGACTGTCATTGTCTGTTCAAGCACGACCAGGTCGCTGGGCCGATTAACTTGAAGGTAAGGTTCTACCGTTGCGAACAGCGCAAGAGTCTGCAGGGCTGTCCTGGTTTCCAGACTGCCCCGTGAAGCCTTGAGGGCCAACTCACCGAGTTTTATCGGAGATTCCCTGGTCATGGTCCACAAGATGTACACCAGGTTTTGTTCACCAAATTTTGTCGGGCTTTCGACATTTTCGAATTCGGCTTTGATGGATGTGGAGCCGTTACTCACTTTGGCCCTGACCGAACCCGTTCCGTTGGGCATTAACTTCGTACCTTTGAAGTCAATCTCAATATCTCCGCGTGCCGGAACATTCAGAACCTGAACCTCAAATGGGACAAGCTGAGGTCGAAATTCCGGCGTCTGTTCGGATACTGGTAAGTTCTGCTGCGGAACCTGCGCGGATATCACCGCGGGAGCGCCCAAACTCTGGGCGCAGACAGTTACCGCAATCAGCATGACGCACATTCTTAAATCTGCAGATTTCATGTCTTCTCCAAATCGAAAAGGAGTCACTGAAGCAGATCCAGTACTCCGCGGACGCGTTGAGAGTTTACCCTGAAGCTATGGAAATAGATTAAGAAACGAGGACGAAACCGACTGACGACACTGATGTTCGGCTTCTAAGCGCGCGGTCACAGACCCCGGCTACGGAAGAGTTCGTTCAAACCACGTGTATACTGGCGGGGTATTTTCAGGAGGTCCGCGTGGATTTGACGACTGCAAGTGCTGGCCGCCGTGCCAACGGGCAGGCCACCGTCTATCGACAGATTCGTCTCGCTGGTTCACCGTTGGGAGAACAGGGGCATGTCTGCGCCTTGTTCAACAGCCGTGAAGACGAATATCGCCTCTCGCTTCCGTTCATTAAGGATGGATTTGAATGCGGAGACAGGGCATTCCATCTAGTCGGTTCGGAAAGGCGCGAGGATCATCTGCAACGATTGAGGGCAGCAGGGATTGATACGATCGAGGCGCAAAAGACGGGTCAGTTCGCTATGCTGGATTGGGAAGAGACATATTTCGGCGGTGGATACTTCGACCCGGATCGGTGGCTCGCGCTACTCGAGGAAGTACTCGACAGCGGGCCCCGGCTAGGTTTTCGACTCAGTCGTGTCGTGGCACACATGGAATGGGCTCTGGAGGATCGAGTGGGCATCGATCGACTAATCGAGTACGAGGCAAGGGTCAATTATCTGTGGCCTCGATACAGCAAGAGCTTGGTAGGAGTCTGCACATACGATCTGACACGATTTGGCGGCACCGTCATTATCGACGTGTTGAGAACCCATCCCTTGGTCATCGTCGGCGGCGTCCTTCAGCAGAATCCTTTTTACGTTCCACCTGACCAATTTCTGCAAGAACTCCGCGAACGAGGAGGGAAACGAACTGGTGCGGCTCGAGCGCCAGCCCGGTAGGAAAGTTGGATACCAAAAATACGGCTGAGGAGATCAAACGGCTCCGAGGGTGCCTCAACGATCTCGTCGTCGTCTTGTCATTACCTGCCATCTGGACGGACAGCGAACCTTCTGATATCGCGAACACGCTTCTCGACGTCGTGGTTCGATTGCTGCGCCTGGATTTCGCATTTGTCAGGCTAGACGACTCGTTCGAAGGTCCGAAAACGGAGTGGGTGCGTTCGACTCTCACACACGACGTTCAGCCAGAGGAGATCCAGCGGTCTGTGGAGGCATGGCTCAGGGGGGAAGCTACGGATTCTAAACTTACGCTTCCGAACGGCGATGGTGGCGGTTTGATGTCCATCGCCGTCTTCCGCTTGGGCCTCCAGGATGAAGTTGGTCGATTCATCGTCGCCTCTCCGCGACCAGATTTTCCAACGCAGACTGAGCAGCTCTTGTTGCAGGTAGCAGCCAATCAAGCTGCGATCGGCTTGAAGGAGGCACAGCACCTACAGCAACAGAGGCATGCCACTGAGGAACTCGAACAACGGGTGGTTGAACGGACTGCAGAATTGGCCGCATTGAATGAAACGCTTAATAGGGAGATCCTCGATCGAACACGCGCGGAAGAGCTGAATCGGGCGCTGGCCGGCCGCCTCATCCAAAGTCAAGAGGCCGAGCGCATCCGAATCGCTCGGGATCTGCATGATGGCGTCTGCCAGGAATTAGCGGCTCTGGCGATCGACATGAGCAACCTGCGACAGAAGGCCGGCGATATCGGGCGAAACACCCAGGAAATGCTTCAGTCATTGCAGGGCCGCACGACCAGCGTTGCGGGAAGCCTGCGCCTTCTCTCACACGAGCTGCACCCGGGCGTTATGCACCACATCGGGCTCGTGGCAGCACTGCGGGCACACTGCGGCGAGGTCGAGGACCAACACTATATTCGGGTGAAGTTCTCCGCGGAGGGCGAGAGCGAGCCGGCCAGCCGACAAGTGGCATTGTCTCTGTTTCGGATTGCGCAGGAGGCGCTCCGCAATACTGTAAGGCACGGCCGTGCCAGCCAAGCAATCGTGTCCCTCGTCCGAGACGACGTACATCTAACGTTGACCGTCACGGACGACGGCGACGGATTCGATGTTGCGGCGGTCCGCTCGAAAGGCCTGGGGCTCGTGAGCATGGAGGAACGCGCGCGGCTCGTGCATGCTCAAGTCTTCATCCGTTCCAGCCCGGGTCACGGCACCACCATTGAGGTTCGTGTTCCGGTTGATGTCACCCACGATCTACATCAACGATAACGGCTCTGTAGGCGCGGTCATAGACGTCATAGACCGCGCCTACAGCCGGAAACTTGGTGAATTCACCCCTTAAGGATTCGACGCTTTGCAATTACCGCCGACGCATCGGTTGTTTTCCTGGCACACATATTCGAGCAAGCCGATCTCTTCCCAGTCCGGGTGATAGGTCATCCGAAAGTCCTGCGACCACGGCTCGGTGAAGATCTTAGGATCGTCGATCGTGATCCGATACGAGATCGTTTTCTCATCAATACGCTTCAAGGACTCGATGGTGTGCAGCGCGTCGGTATGCCAGCGGCTCTTGGTTGGATCTGTGTAGTGGTAATCATCCAGGATCCAACGTTTGAAATTGTTGGTGTCGATCACCAGCGTGTCGCCGTCCCACTTCCCGACAGAGTCACCATAATACGTCGGCTCCAAATCGGTGCGATGCGGCCGGCCATCGAGAGGAATGATACGGGTTGATCGTTGAAGCTCGTGGACGATGACCAGATACTTGGGTGTCTGAAAAATTTGAACGGGCAAGGCATACAACATGCCGGACGGAAAGCCTGACGGCATGCAGGCGGCACGCGGCTCGTCATGCAGCGGGTCACCGTTACGGGGCTGATAAAGAAGGTTCTCCGCGCCGGGTTTGATCGGCGCCATTTTGTCCTGATTGAAAATGCCTTGCCCTCGCGGGCCCGTCGGGTTGACGGTAGTCGGCGAGGACCAGACGCCTGAAAAATCCGGTTTGCCGTCCGCGGTTCGCGGAATCGCGGGCGTCGTTTGCGCTTGAGAGCGGCTCGCTCCGCCGATCGACATAAGGAAGGATACAAACAAGGCCACGGCAAAGGGTCGCAGTGCGAAAAATCTGTTCATGATGTTCTCCTACCTTCCGACATCTTCAGCCGAAGCGGTGAACACGTTTCGGCCATCCGCAAATGTCACACGGCGGCCCGACGCATTATTCGAACCATCTCTCGCGCGGGATCCTTCGACATTTACGACTGCTCCGATTTTCAGCTGTTCTTTCGTGATCCCCCTGCGCATCAGCATGCCCGGAGGAGCAGCCGAAAAGCCCCACGTCGTAACGGTGCCATTTTCATCTTTTACGTCGACGTAGAACCAGATATGAGGATTCGTCCACTCCACTCTCGAAATCGTGCCGGTCACTTTCACGGGCTTGGTCGTGTCGTACTCCGCGGTTTCGGAATGATGGGCGAGAGCCGGGATCGCGGTTGCCACAAAAGCAAAACCGATGATTAAAGCGGCAAATGAGTTTCTCGACATTAAGAGCTCCTTCCATTGCGTCAGAAATAACGATTTTCCCTGATACCGGCAAAAAAGTTAAGCGACGTCACAATGCGTGGCACGCGTTGTACAAAAAATCGACGAAGTGTGTGAGTCAGGCGAATATTCCCGCCTCCGTGAGGGCATCAATATAGTTGACGCATCCACTCCGGTTGTCCGCTGTGAGTTGGAATTGTTGTGCGATGTCACAACAGCCATCTAACAACTCGCAACCGAAAGGACGCGTCAAGTATGGTAATGCCCTCCGCGAAGGGGAATATCCCTATCCCAACGAATTCGAATAACCTACAGTCGCTAACGCGCATCGCGAACCAGGTCGTGCAGCGATTGCTCCAACGGTATTTTCCCTTCGAGATAGGGCAGCCAGTCGCGTTCGAAAGCAGATCTCACAACGGGGGGCATTTGGTTGTAACGCTCATAGTAGGGCATGTAGCCGGGGCTTCCTGTGTTCGCCAGCTCGCGCCGGGTAATGACCCCAGTTGAAAACGAAATCATGAAATGCCACAGATCGGGTGGCACTGGTAGTTTCTGCCGCGCGCACTCTTCTTCGATCATCCTCGTGATGCGTCCGCCAACGGCAGGAACATGCGACGCTTCGTGGAATATCAATTCCAGCGGCGCGTCACCGGTGTTGCGCATGCTACCGGTGCTCGCCTGAATATGCGCAGCGAAACCTGAAGGCCCATCGTGGGTGTAGCCGGAATTCGGTCCGCTCTCGCCCACGGCGTCCACCAAGTATGGTTCGGAGGGCCACGTGATTCCGTAAGCCTTCGCTAGAGCTGCGGCCATTGCCGTCTGATGGCGGTCAACGAGCGCTTTGGCCGATGCATTCCACGACTCGTTGTCACGTTGCCGTGAATTCCATAGCTTCGCGCGATAGATTGGCGCTGCGGCGTTGAGGGCACCGACGGTGCGAGCGTCGAGTAGCCCCTCAGGCAAACGCGCGGCATCGCCGGTCATCGCGAGTGTGTTTGCGATCAGTCTCGCGTTCGGGTCGAAGAGCAGATCTTCCTTGGCGACATCCGTATAAACCTCCATGACGGATAACCATGCCGCTCGATCAGCATCGCTAAACGATGTGGGATCGATTCCCAGCGGCAGTTTTGCTCCGCTTCTGTAGATTTCGCCGCGCAAAAACTGATGCAGGTTGAGCCAGAAATTGTTTTGGAAAACAAACATGCTCCGAGTTGTTGTCTGTGCGACTACTGGGGGCGTCGAGGTGCCCAGCAGTGCGAGTGCCATGGCAAATCGTTTCAGCATGCACATCCTCCAGTTAACGATGACAAACCAAGCGCCATTTCGGTTCTTGCAAAAACAGTGAAGGCCAAGGAAGCGACCTAGTCGATCCGCTCCAAAAGTAGCCGCAACAGGCCGATGGGATCATCGATGTGTATCCAGTGGCCGGCAGGCAAGACGTCGACTGTGACTTGCTGATTAAAGGCCGCAATCTGGGCGGCCCGGTCGCGATCGCTCTTGGAATAGGCGCCCGATCGTTGGCCGATCACGAGGTGTACACGGATCGCATCCGGCGGATGCTCGACAACCGGCCAAAGATCGCGAGCCAGATAATCGTCGATCAGTGCGCGGATTTCGCGGAGGTTGAGATTAAATCGGAACTCGCCGGCCTCTTGCACGACGGACTGCGCCAGCCATTCCGCAACCGCGCGGGTTGTTCCTCTCGCAAGCATCACCTCTACAAAGTCCGATCGCGATGCGAACCCACGAGGCAACGATTCGAGCGAATCAATTATCGCCAGAGCGTTATCGTCGCCAGTCAGGCGTTCTCGACTGCCGGGAACGCTGTCGATTACGACAACATGTTCCAGCGCCGGAAGACCATCGAGTCGCGCCGAGTCCAAAGCCACTTTCCCGCCGAAGCTATGGCCAACAATGGCAACCACCGGAGGCGAAGCGGCCTTCGCCAGGCTCACGACGTCGGCCGCCGCCGCTTCGAGGGATGGATTGGGCGACCCCTTGGGCGATCCACCATGACCACGCAGGTCTAACAACCAGGCATTCCAGTCGGGTCGTTCCGCTATAAAACGCCTCGCAGTGCCTCGAAGATTTCTGCCACTACCCAAAATGCCGTGCAGGAACACTATCGTGCGCTGTGGCCGCGGCCCATTGACGCGATCAAAAGCCAGTTCGACACTCACAGGAACGATTATCGCAATTTTGGGATTCGAGGACAGGTCTACAATCAGCGTGCAGGGCGCAGTGTAGCTTGGACGTACTGGTCGAGCAAATCGAGCGGCAGTGTTCCCGCGCCCAGAACGACGTTATGAAATTCCTTCAATGAAAAGCGGTCACCGAGCCGTCTCTTCGCGTTCTCCCGCAGTTCTATGATCTTCAGTTCGCCGAGCATGTAGGCACACGCCTGACCTGGATTCATGACGTAACGCTCGACCTCGCTCACCTCGATTCCATAGTCGATTGCCTGTTGGCGCGTCCAGTGTTTGGCGTGAATACCGGTATCGACGACCAGACGCCGGGCTCGAAACAACTCCGCATCCATCTGCCCGAGCAATCCTTCAAGGTCGTTCTCATACCAGCCGGACTCCGCAGCCAGCCGCTCGGCGTAGAGGCCCCAGCCCTCGCCCAGTGCAGAGATCCCGCCAAATGCGCGGATTTGCCGGAATCGCGGAAGTTCCTTGTTCTCCAGCTCGAGAGCAATTTGAAAGTGATGACCAGGTACAGTCTCGTGATACACGAGCGTCCGCAGGCCGAACTTTGTCATGCGTTCCTTCCGCAGGGGAATCTGGAACGTGCCGGGACGCGACCCGTCCTGTGCGGGAGCGTTATAGCTCGCAGCGGCGTTCGCCTCTCTGAAGCGTGGATAAGGCTGGGCAACGACGGGAGCTGTCGGAGTCTCGTCAAAGAGCAATTTCGATCGGCGCTCTGCGTCACGAAGGATCTGCTCGACGTCGTTCATGATGATTTTGCGGCCGTCCTCTGTCACTGGATACGCCAGATCCTCTCTCAATTTGGCAATGCGGTCTTTTACCGATCCTTCTGTTCGGCCTAGCCGGCGAAGAGTCCCATCCATCTCTTTTTCCAAGCGTTCGACCTGCTGTAGTCCGATCTCATGGATCTGGTCGGCAGTGAGATTGGTGCTCGTGTACCGCTTCAGGTTATACGCATACGCTTCGGCACCGCCTTTGAATCGCCAAAGACCTGCATCATCGGTGGACTTCGGCACAAGGGACTCCAGAAAAGTAATTGCCTCGCGCCAGGCGGGATAGATCTGCTCGGCAACAATCCTTTCCGCTTCAACCCTAAGCTGTTCGCGTCTCGTGTCGGGAAGCTCTTTGATTGCCTTCATTCGTTCGTCAAACGTTGCGTCGAATGGATTCTGAGCCGGAGGAGTTCCGATGAACTGCCGCATTTGTGAGATTGTGGCCTGAAGAATGAATCGCGGTGGAATCATCCCTTTGCCGGCAATCCGGCGAGCTTCTGTTGTTGCTTCATCCATACGCGTCTTAACGAGTTTGAGCCGCGCGATGTAGTTCTGGGCGTCCTGCTCATTTCGAAGGGGATGATTGACTGTCAATGTGTTGGGTAAGGAGACATTCACGCCTCCGTTCTGTTCCAATGGAAACGAATAGTCGAGAAACGCTTCGCCCTCGACCACCGTCTGTAGTTGCCACTGCATCAAGTCGGCCGAAATCTGCTGAGTTGGCCTCAGTTTGGTTCGATCGAATCCCCGGAGCTCTGCCAAGCCCTCCCTTGCGAGCTGTATTCGGCTTTTCTTGTATGCCAACGTTTCCGGATTCAGTTGCTGCTCTAAACGCTGCTGTTCGGCACCGGTGAAATAACGAGTAGAGACAGCCAGGTTGGGATTTTCGCGAATCCAGCGCGCCGTAAAGCGATTGAAAAAGTCATCGATCGACGACTGTTGCGCTAGTAAAAACAACAGAGACAGGATGACAGGTTTCATGTCCGTAGTATGCCTCCTGAACACCTTGAGCAAAAGCTTTCGTCGCCCTACTTGGCTTGGGCCCGCCGTGTCTCACTTTCCCCGATCATGCGAGACAGATCCGCTGCAGGACGGATCTCGAAGGGTCCTGCCTTCACACCCGGATGTTTCGACATCAACTCGACGGCATGATGGAGATCTCGCGCCTCAAGAATGAGGATTCCGCCGATTTGTTCTTTCGTCTCGGCGTATGGGCCATCGGTCGCCGCGATTTTGCCATTCTTCCAGGACAGGGTGACTGCCGTGTCAGGCCCCTGAAGCCCTTCGCCGCCTGCAAAATGACCGTTCTTGCGCAAGACATCATCGTAGGTGAAGCATTCGTCCACCATCGCATTCCGTTCGCTCTCTGAGAGATTTTCAAACTTGCCAGGCTCGATGTATCCAAGACAAACGAATTTCATATTTCCTTTCCCTTTCTCATTACTGACGATTCGTCGCTTCCGGCGAACCGTTCAATGCTTAGTCGTTCGGAAATCCCGGATTTCGACAGCACGCAGCAACATTTTTGATGAATTTGCCTAGCCGTTCCAGTCGGTGTCTGCTGACGCTCCGCACGTACTACGCTTTCCTTGACTGTGTACAGGTGAACCCGTAGGCTGAGCACAACCTCGGGAGGGCAATCCATGATCCATCTCACGAAGTATCAACTCACTATACTTGCGTCGTTGTGCCTCTTGCTTCTATCCGATGCCGCGTCCTATCGCGCGGTAGGCCTGCAGTCATCCGATCGAAAACCCATCGAGCTGGATGACATCATGGCCTGGAAGAGCATCACCGGCACCGCGTTATCCGAGGACGGCGAATGGTTCGGATACCGCATCGGCCCTACTGAAGGTGACAGCAAAGTTATTCTTCGCCAAACAAAAGGAGATAAGCAGTACGAGTTTTCCGTGGGCGAGATACCCGCGCCCGAACCTCTGGTTCCCGGCGCCCCTCCTCCGGACACACCGCCCCCGGGACTCGGTCCTGCGGTGTTGTTTTCCAGCGACGCAAATTGGGCCGCCTTCACCATCTTTCCAACCCGCACGGAAGCAGCGCAGCTGCGCCGGCAGCGTCGGCCTCTTCAAAACAAGACGGGAATTGTGAACCTGGTTAGCGGAGAGAAGATCGAAGCCGCAAAGATCAGAAGGTTTGTTTTCTCGGGTGAGAATGCCGGTTGGATTGCCTTGCATAAATATGCGCCGGAGGCTGCACCTTCGCCCGGGACGTCGCCGGCTGCTCCCCAGCCGACCGGCACGGCTCCCGCTCAGAACGATCGGCCAAAGGGGTCCGACCTGCTTCTTCGCGAGCTCACGACAGGTCAGGAATTCAACATCGGAAATGTGGCGGAGTTTGCCTTCAACAAGAAAGGAAGCTATCTCGCTTGGGTTATCGACGCGCAGGACAAAGCGGGAAACGCCGTCCAGTTGCGAGATATGGCTACGGGGACAGTTCGATCCATCGACTCTGATGACAAGGCAGTCTATTCTCGCGTGACATGGACGGAAGCAGGCGATGGATTTACAGCGCTGAAAGGGATCGAAGATAAGGCGTACTCCGACAAGCTGTACGGCATCATCGCCTTGAAAGATTTCGGCCCAAACGGACCGCAAAAAACGACGTTTGTGCCCGCGGATTTTTCCGACTTTCCATCTGGTATGACGGTTAGTCCCAACCGCAGCGCAACATGGATGAAGGACCTCAGCGAAATCGTGTTCGGGATTCACAAAGCCAGGAAGAAAGACGCCGCTGAAGCCGATCGGCCGGAGCCTCCGCCTGCGACGCCTTTGAACGATACTGCCGCCGAAGACAAGGTCGACCTTGTGATTTGGAATTACCAGGACAGGCGCCTGCAATCACAGCAACAGATTCAGGAAACACAGGACAAGAACTTCAGTTTCCTCGCTGTCTATCGCCCGTCGGAAAAAAAATTCCTCCGCATCGCCGATGATGACATGCGCGAGGTCACTACATCTCCGGAACACAGCTTCGCCATCGGACGCAATATTGTGCCCTACGAGTTGACCGGAAACCTCGACGGCCGCCGGTTCGTGGATGTTTATGCGATCGATCTCCAAACAGGCGAACGTAAGCTGGCAGCGAAGAAATCACGCTGGACCATGCCCTTGTCTCCGACGGGAACACATCTGGTTTATTACGATGACGGTCAGTACTTTGCCTATGAAATCAAGAGTGGCCAAACCACCAACATAACGAAAAGCATTCCGACGTCATTCGTCGATACCGAGTCCGATGTGAATGTAGTCAAGCCGCCAACTCCGTTCTTTGGCTGGTCGCACGATGGAAAGTACGTCTTGCTTTCGGACAATTGGGATATCTGGCAAGTTCCAGTGAGCGGCGGATCGGCTACCAATCTCACGGTAAATGGCCGCAAAGAACAACTCCGCTATCGGCGGCCGGTCATTCTGGACCCGGAACAGCGCGGTTACAACCTATCGCAGCCGCTCTATCTTGAAGTCTACGGGGAGTGGACCAAGAAAGACGGGCTCGTCATCATCGAGCCAGGCAAGCCGGGTGTGACTCGCGTGATGTGGGATGAAGCGGCGTATGGAAACCTTGCGAAAGCAAAGAAAGCCGACGTGTATGTCTATACGCGCCAAACGTACAAAAACGCTCCGGATTTTTATCTCGCCGATGCTTCTCTTACGAACGGAAAAGTCCTGACTGATCTCAACGCGGGCCAGGAAAAATTCCGTTGGACGAGCGGAACTTTGCTCGTGGACTACGTCAGCGACAAGGGCGATAAACTGCAAGGCGCTTTGCACCTGCCGGCCAACTATGAAAAAGGAAAGCAGTATCCGACCATCGTTTACTTCTACGAGAAGATGTCGAACACCGCTTTTCAATATTCTCGGCCGACGGCGAACGGGTTTAACACTTCGGTTTATACGAGTAACGGATATGCCGTCTTTAACCCAGACATTACTTACAAGCTGAACGATCCCGGAATGTCCGCGGTGTGGTGCCTTGTGCCCGCAGTCAAGGCTGCTATCGCCACCGGTGTGGTCGATTCCAAACATGTTGGCATCCATGGCCATTCATGGGGCGGCTTCCAGACCGCATTCACCATCACGCAGACGGACATCTTTGCCGCAGCCGTCGCAGGGGCGCCACTGACGGACTTGATCAGCATGTATGGCATCCTTTATAAGAACACAGGCGGAACGAACGGCTCGATTTTCGAGAGTAGCCAGGGCCGATTCACGAGCGGGCCGTGGGAGAACTGGGACGCATACACGCGCAATTCACCGGTCGCTCACGCGAGCAGGGTGAAGACCCCTCTCGTTATCTTGCATAACGACAAAGACGGCGCAGTCGACTTCAACCAAGGCATGGAGTATTACAATGCGCTGCGACGGCTGCAAAAGCCTGTCGTGCTATTGGAATATCTCGGCGAAAACCACAGTCTTGCGAAGCGGGCAAATCAGAAAGACTACACCGTCCGCATGAAAGAGTTCTTTGATCACTACCTGATGGGTAAGCCAATGCCGAAATGGTACGCCGACGGAATCCCGCGGCTTGAAATGGAAGAGCACCTGAAATCGCGTCTGCCGCCGAAGCCCGCGCCAAAGCCTGTGCCGGCTTCTAGCGGCTCTTCACAATAATGTTCAATTGATCAAGGCTTCCAATCGACGTGGTAGTCGGCAAGGTAGGCATCCACGGCGGCCCCGAGAGTTGGATAGAAGTTGCCGGCGCCGATCCTGCCGAACAGTTCGAACCGTTTGAGCTTGTCCTTGACGGGATCTTTCATTTCAGCGAAGCACAACTCGATATGCGAATCTTGAAGGGTTCGATCGAGCCCGGCGAGCACGTCTGCTGAGGTCACGTCCACGCTCGTCACTGGCTCCGCCGCCACGATGACCTGCCGCACCGGCGTAGGTGAGGCCGCCACGGACTCCAGCACGCACTGCTGGAATAGTTCGGCATTCGCAAAAAACAGCGGCGCATCCCAGCGAAAAATTACCAGGCCCGGCACGACACGGGCATCTGGATAGCGCTTCAGATCGTGGTACCCACGGATGCCGTCGACCCGCCCCAGCACCGCGTAGTGCGGCCGCCAGCCGTCCCACAGGAATTCGATCACGGCGATCACGATCGCGAGCCCGATACCTGGAATCGCTCCCAGAACCGCGACTCCTATGAGACAGGCGACCGATAGCCAGAACTCCCAGCGTTGGATTCGGTAGATACGTCGCAAATCGCGGAACTCAAACAGCCCCACGGCCGAGGAAATCACCACCGCAGCCAGCGCACTCGTAGGGAGATGTTGCATCAAGTTTGGGGCGAGAACCACCAGCAGGGCCACTGCCACCGCCCCGACGACTCCGGTGAGTTGCGTCTTCGCTCCGGATGCCTCGGCGACCGGCGTGCGCGATGAACTACTACTGATCGGGAAGCCGCGGAAGAAGCCGGCGGCCAGGTTGGCAGCCCCCAGGCCGATCATCTCCTGATTCGGATCGACGAAAGTCTGGGTTTTAGCGGCATAGATACGCGAGAGGACGCTTGTATCTGCAAACGCGACCAGTGCGACTGCAGTACCGCCGACGATCACCCCTCCAAGGTCCGCGAGCCCGACCCAGGGCAAGGCAAACGATGGCAGACCTTGTGGCAGCTGGCCGAGCACTTTCACTCCGACAGCCTCAAGCCTGAAGAGGCTTACTGCAAGCGTCGCTGCAGTTACGGCAATCAGCAAGGACGGGATTCGCGGAAAGCGTTTGAGAAGCCGGATCAGCACAAAGGTTCCAGCGCCAATCAAGAGCGTGGTCCAATTCGCCGCGCCACCAAGTACCTCCCGGGTGATGTTCCATATGTTGCGCAGAGGTCCTGCACTGTCGATAGAGATGCCGAACATCTTTGGGAGCTGGCTGACCAGCACGGTGAACGCGATGCCATTCATGTATCCGTAGCGAATCGGCTTGGAGAGCAACTCAGTGATGAATCCCAAGCGGAACAGCCCGGCCAGAATGCAAACCGTCCCGGACACGATCGCCATCATCGCGGCCAGAACTACTGCTCGTTCCGGATCGCCACCCGACCTCGGGAGCACCACCGCGAGGATGACCGCAGCAAGCGAAGAGTCCGGTCCCAATACCAGGATTCGACTGGGGCCGAATACTGCGTACACCAGGAGAGGGACTATCGTGGCGTACAGGCCGTGAATGCCTGGCAGGCCGGACGCCTCTGCATAGGCGATTCCAACTGGAACCAGCATGGTGGTCAGAACCAGGCCGGCCACAAGGTCGTTCAGAGCCCACGCGGGCTGGTAGTTTAGGAAAATACGGACCCCCGGCAACCAGCGTTGCCAACCTGAGACTGCGGCCGTCGTCGGCCGCGCGAGGCGACCCGGGATCGGGCCCGGAACAAGCGGTGTCGTGCTCATGAACTTCTCGTGTTCGGAAACCAGAGACCGCCGCTCGGCGCAGTGACAACAGCCTCACGATCCATAAGGCGGGATCTAGTGCAGGCGGGATCTCGCGCGAAATCTTATCACGCTCTTTTGCGATCCCTGGGCCACATCATTCTGGCATCTCTTCCAGGGACTGCCTAGGGCATGTCGAACCGAACCCATACCGCGTTGTGGTCGGAGAACCGGATCGTTGTCACTCCGGAAGAAACCCAGTTGAGTCCACGAGGAAAGATCCAGTCCAGATGTAACGGAAGCTTCAAAGCGTCAATTGTTGGGCGGCTCCGGGCCAATGGCGACGCGAACCCGCGTTCAAGGAATGCGCGTTGCACCGCATTGCTGTGGTTTTGGACATACGGTAGGGGCAAGAGATTCCCGACCCATCGGACATCCGCGCTGTTGAAGTCTCCCCCAACCACGATCGGTTCCTTGACAGAACTGGCTTGCTCCAGCACGGGCATGATCTGGTTCATACGTTCTGTGAGCGTAATTCTCGTATCGAGGTGGACATTGTAGAGATGCACCGGGCCCGATGGTCCGGCAATCTGAGCTGATAGCGCAATCCTGCAACGAGTATGGAAGCGCATATTGTGCCACGTCAGTGGTATGACCCGCGGCTCGAGAATCGGATAACGGCTTAGAATCGCGAGTCCGGACGCCAGCTTACCTCCATCCAGAAAGTCCACTGGTGCGAACACGTAGTTGAGTTTGAGCTCCCTTGCAAGATCGGCAATTGTGCGAACTGAATCGGGACGCTCTGCTGCTTCCTGCAGAAGCCAAACGTCCGCACCGGCTACGGATTCTGCCTGTTTCAGATCATGGAGGATCCGATCCACGCTCTCTTCGCGCGCGAGATTCAAACTGACCACTTGGAGTCCGGTCAATGACGACGGCGCTTGAAACGGGTCGGTTCCCGCAAGAATTTCCGGTTCGCGACAGCTTGTGGCGTAGCCTGAAGCTGCAATTTCGAGGATCAAAAACAGGGCGAAGCCGATTAATCGCAGCCTGTGATGGAAAAATTCAGAACTCGTCATCGGTCTTCCTGGTTGACGGAGCAACTCGCAGTTGCTCGTTACATCTTACAGGGTATGGTCGTGGTTGTCCGGCCCCTCGGGGTGAGAATTATTTGAAAGATCGCGAATGATCTCACGATTACTTGCTAAAGTGGGCGCATGGACGAGATCAAGCATCGGGAACAGGTCGACCTCATCCGCGAAGTCTTCTATTACCAGAACCGGTTCGACGGCAAGACAATCGTGCTGAAGATCGATTATCCGATCCTGAACGCGCCGCACTTTCCGCAACTCCTCAAGGACCTCGCCATGCTTCGGGCTACTGGTATTGAAATACTTTTGATTCCCGGGGCTCGTGAATGGATAGACGCGGTGCTCAAAGAATACGACATTGAAAGCGAATACAAGGACGGCATTCGGATCGCCACTCAAGACTCGATCCCGTTTATCCGCATGGCGGCCTTTGATGTCGCGAATCGGCTTATGACGCTACTGACGGCATTTCAGGCCAACGCCGTTATAGGCAATTTCATCCGCGCCCGAGGAATCGGCGTCGTTAATGGCGTGGACTACCAAAATTCGGGCCGTGTTGAGAAGATCCTCAAGGAACCGCTTCAACAGATTCTCGATCAGGGCATGATCCCGATCTTTCCCTGCATCGGATGGAATGCCGCGGGCAAACCTTACAACCTGGCCAGCGACGACATCGCCATGGCCGTGGCCGAGGCGCTTCAAGCCGAGAAACTGTTCTTCGTCACCGACAGTGACGGGTTCATGGATACTCGATTCATACTTCCTCCAGGGTTGGTTAAAAACAGTGACGGCCGTGTGGCACGTCTGAGTCTCGAAGAAGCTGAAGAAGTTTTGAGGCTCAACTCGAGTAATCCCGATCCAGATCTCAAGTATCTCGCGCTCGCACTGGCCGCGTGCCGCAAAGGGACCGAGCGCGCTCATGTCGTCGATGGCAGGATGGAAGGGGCAATCCTTCGTGAAATCTTCTCCAATCTCGGAATAGGTACCATGGTCTACGGCAACGATTATGAGTCGATTCGTCCGATGAAGGCCGAGGACATCGGCGATGTGTTTCGACTCATGGAGCCTCTCGTGGAGGAAGGCATCCTCATTAACCGGAGCGAAAACGATCTCATGAATAGACAAGCCGACTTCGTCGTTTACTCGATCGATGACGTGGTCCATGCTTGCGGAGCGCTCCACGATTATGGTGAGGGCCAGGGAGAGATCGCCGCCATCGCGACGAATCCGGTCTACAAGCACCTGAGCATGGGCCGGAAAATCGTGTCTTATCTCGTCGAAAAGGCAGCGACACTTGGCATGACACGCGTCTTCGCCCTCACCACTCAAACGGTCGACTGGTTCGAGCATTTGGGATTTGTCGAGGCGAATCTCGACAGCTTGCCGGGCAAGAAGCGCTCCATGTACAACCATGCGCGCAAAAGCCGAATTCTTGCCCTGGAGTTGAAGGACCGGAAACCCATCAAGAGTTAGTTTGGCTTTTCGCTTCTCGAAAATCTCCAGGTCCTCTCAAATGCGCATTGCGCTACGAGTTCGAGTAATATAGTCCCAGTCTTTAACCGAGAATTCGCACTCGCTTCATTAAAGATTCCGAACTTTATGAATAGGGTGAACAAATCATCGAAACCTCGAAGACCGCTCGCCACGCTGATCGTCGCGCTGACAATTCTTAGCGCCGGCTTTCTTGCTCTTCCCAAGATGGCAATTGCCGGTGGGCAGGCGACAGGGCGGAACCCTGCAATCACCTGTGAGCAATTAGGAAGCCTGAAGCTGAAGGATGTCACTTCCATCACCTCACAATCGGTACCAGCAGGCTCGTTCACTCCGCCCGCGAATGCGCCTCTCACGAATCTACCGGCGTTCTGCCGTGTCACGCTTGTGATCAAGCCACAGATCAATATCGAAGTGTGGCTGCCGATGGCGTGGAATGAGCGCTTCCAGGCGATCGGCGGTGGCGGCTACGCTGGAGCGGTCTCATGGCCTGGACTTGCCGGTGCGATACGCAACGGATACGCCACCGCATCTACGGATACAGGTCACAATGCGGCTAATCATCCGAGCGGCAGTTTTGCGCTCAGTCCGGACGGAACTCTGAACACGCAATTGATCGAAGACTTCGCTTTCCGCTCACTCCAGGAACTGACGCTCAAGGCGAAAGAACTGATCCGGGCTTTCTACGCGGAACGACCGAAATATTCTTACTGGAACGGCTGCTCAACAGGTGGGCGTCAGGGACTGATCCAGGCGCAGCGTCTGCCGGATGGCTATGACGGTATTCTCGCGGGCGCGCCGGCAATCAATTGGGACCGTTTCATTCCCTCTGAGCTCTGGCCGCAGATCGCAATGAAGCAGGAAGCGGGCGGTCCGATTGCAGCGTGCAAACTGAACACAGTTACCAATGCTGCAATTGCTGCTTGCGACAGTTTCGATGGAGTCGTTGACGGCGTACTGGAAGATCCTCGCAGTTGCCGTTTCGATCCCATCGCATTGCAGTGCGCAGCGGGTGCGACTCCGGATTGCAGTTGCCTCACTTCGAAGGAAGCCGCGGCGGTTCGGAAAATTTGGGAGGGGCCGCAATCGACAGAAGGTAAACGCTTATGGTATGGGCTGACTCGCGGGACGCCGCTGGCAGCGCTCTCCGGCGCTAATCCATTTGTAATTTCGGCCGATCATTTCCGCTATTGGATGGAGCGTGACTCGAAATTCGATTGGAACACGCTGGATTATGCAGCGTTTGAGGCCGAATTCCAGAAGTCACGCACGATGTTTAACCGGGTTATAGGAAGCGATGATCCGGACCTACACCAGTTCAGCCGCGATGGCGGCAAGCTCCTAATATGGCATGGCCTGTCGGACCAACTCATCTTTCCTGAGGGAACAATCGACTACTACGAGCGCGTTCTCGATAAAGTGGGTGGGCTGAAGGAGACTCAGAAGTTCGCACGGCTCTTTCTAGCGCCGGGAGTCGGGCACTGTGGAGGGGGATCAGGTCCGAGCAGCTTCGACATGTTCGGTGAGTTGGTAAAGTGGGTCGAATCCGGGCAGGCACCAGATCGTATAATTGCTTCGCGGATGCAAAACAATCAGGTTGTGCGTACCCGACCGCTGTGCTCCTATCCGAATGTAGCAACTTACGCGGGCACCGGCAGCCCTGACGACGCGAAGAGTTTCGTTTGTAAAGTGCCGTTTGACTACGAGAATCGCTGGATCAAGTAAAAGTGCCGAGTGCCCAGTGGTCTGAAAAGCCGAGTATCCACACCACACCCAGGACTCCTATGTCGAAAATATCCAGAGCAACTGTAGCTTTCATTCTACTTTCCGGTTTTTTAGGCTGCCGGCAAAGCGAATCGACGGCCGTCACTCGCTATGACCGGTTCAAACGTGACGACTTTAATCGCCGGGCCGCCGAGAAATTTCTGCCGTTGTTCTGGCGGGAAGATGCAAATCGCGACGGCGCCCTGCAATCCGACGAACTTGCGGTGCTGTGGGGATTCGGTGATTCAGAACCCAAACACTGGGTAGATGGCGGCCAGTTTACGGCCCAATTCAAGTCGACATATGACTCCATGCTGCAGCCTGACGCTGAACCGTCCAGCCCCAATGAAAAAGACCGCCGCCATTTGGTGCTCGAAGAACTGGCGCAGGGGAAACCGACATTGGTCCAAACGACCTTCAATAGCGATTCGCCGGCTGAGGTGAATATGGTGCGGCATTTTATGAATGCTGCCGCCGCAATTGAACGAACTTATGCGAGGCAGAGGGGCGTGCTTGACCTTGGAGCGAAAATTCCGACCGACGATACCGCCAGCCGCATGCTGTTCTATCGCAATCAGTGGCCGTGGTGCGAGGCGCCGAAAACCGAGAGCAATCCGCTTTGCAGCGCCGTGGTTCCGAAAGCGCCACGCGTTTTTGGTTTGTATCCCGCATCTATACAGAACGATCCCAAATTTTGTGATGCTCTCGCGAAGGCGCCTAATGCTTCGGATCTGATGGGGCATTTCAATGTGGTGATCGATGGTGACCACCCGGGTGCGTATAAGACGGCGCCTTACAACGAAGCCTTCAAAGAGAACATGCAGACCGTCGCGTCCGAGCTCGATGCGGCTGCGAATGGATTGAATCCGGAGGAAGGCGCGTTCAAGACCTATTTGCTGGCCGCAGCAAATGGATTTCGGACGAACGATTGGGAACCCGCTAATCGCGCTTGGGTCTCGATGAGCGCGGAAAACAGCAAGTGGTATGCGCGCGTCGCGCCCGACGAGGTGTATTACGAACCGTGTGCGTGGAAGGCGGGCTTCGCTCTGCAGCTGGCTCGCATCAATCCGGAGTCACTCGCATGGCGGCAAAAAATTGACCCGCTTAAAGGTGAAATGGAACGCGCCATCGCGGCGATGGCGGGCGCGCCGTATCAGGCGCGGAACGTCCAATTCAAGGTGCCCGACTTTATCGACGTCGTTTTGAACGCCGGCGATCAGCGTCCTGCGCACGGGGCCACGATCGGTCAGTCTCTACCAAACTGGGGTCCGGTGGCCGAAGCCGGTGGGCGCACTGTGGCCATGACCAACCTTTATACGGATCCCGATAGCCAGGCGCAGCTTGCATCGCAAATGTCGTCGCTGTTCTGCAAGGCGACGAACGCGAAGGCGACAACAAGCGGCAAGGAAACATTGATCAGTTCCCTGTTGCACGAGGCGGCGCATAACCTGGGTCCCGCGCACGAATACAAGGTCAACGGTAAAGTCGATAGTGTTGTTTTCGGCGGGCCGCTTGCGTCCACGCTGGAAGAGTTGAAAGCACAGACCTCATCGATGTTTTTAACCGATTGGTTGATTGGAAAAAACATCTTCACCGAAAACGAAGCCGAGCAGATTGCGCTGCGGGATATCGCATGGGGCTTCGGCCACATTTCCCGTGGGATGTATACGGCTGATGGCACACCGCGGAACTACAGCCAACTCGCTGCGATTCAACTGGGCTCGTTTATGAAGTCCGGCGCGACCTCATGGAAACCCGAGGAAATGGCTGCTAACAGCACGGATCGCGGATGCCTTGAAATCGACTTCAAGAAGATGCCGGCCGCCGTTAAGGCGCTCGAAACCACGGTGCTTCAGATCAAAGCGAAAGCGGATAAATCGGCCGCCGAGAGACTCAAGGCCGAATTCGTGGACGCTAAAGATGAGTTCGGGAACATACGAGACACCGTCACACAGCGATGGCTACGCGCCCCGAAGGCTACATTCGTGTACAGTCTCGTGTTCTAGTAGGAGAGAGCGCACTCGATCCCGATTGGACGAATGCTCAAGCCACCGCTGAAATTCCCATTCCGGCATGTCCTTCCTGTACGATCTGCATCGTGCGCGTGCATCTGATCACTGCAGAGTCCCGGGAGTCGCGGCGTCTTCGGCATGGCCGCTTGATCCAATTTCCGCAGCTCACCATGCCGCTGATCGCGGCGCTCACACCGCCGGACCACGTCGTGTCGCACACAGACGAGATTGTGGAACCGGTACGCTTCGACGCGCCGGCGGATGTTGTGGGGATCACCGCCGCGACCCCATCCGCCCTTCACGCCTATGCTCTTGCGCGGGAATTCCGCGGCCGCGGCGTACCGGTCGTGATCGGCGGGCCGCATGCGACCGCGCTCCCTGAAGAGGCCGAGCGCCACGCCGACGTAGTCGTCGTGGGTGAGGCCGAGGACACGTGGCCGCGCGTCCTCGACGACGTTCGCCGCGGAAAGCTCGAGCCCCTCTATTTCTCGACCCGACGGTCGCAGCTTGCCGGCATGCCCGCCCCGCGCTGGGATCTCATCAAGCGACGACGCTACGGGAAGTCGGTGACGATCGCGACGCGAGGCTGTCCGCACCGCTGCGACTACTGCTCAATCCCGCTGCTCTACGGGCCGGGTACCGTCCGCTACCGTCCCATCGACGAGGTCGTTCGCGAGGTTGCCACGAGCCCTACGCGAGCCGTCGTGTTTTGGGACGACAACATCGGCGCGAACGCGCGATATGCGAAAGAACTCTTCAGGGCTCTCACTCCACTCAAGAAGTGGTGGACCAGCCAGTGCACGGCCAACGCCGCACGCGATGAGGAACTCGTCGAGCTCGCAGCGCGAAGCGGTTGCAAAGCACTGTTCCTCGGTCTCGAGTCGATCTCACAAGAAAGCCTCCAGGCGACGAACAAGGCGCACAACCGCGTTGCTGATTACCAGCGCCTTATTGCAAACCTTCACCATCACGGTATCGCCGTGCATCTCGGGATCATGTTTGGTTTCGACCAGGACGACGTCGGTATCTTCCGCCGCACTGCCGAGTTTCTTGACGAATCCTGCGTCGATGTCGCGACCGTGAGCATGGTCGTGCCGATGCCGGGAACGCCGACCTTCCAACGCATGAACGCAGACGGAAGGATCTTGACGACAGATTGGTCAAAGTACGACGGCAAAAAACATTGTGTCTTCGAGCCCGCGCTCATGTCGCCAGCGACCCTAGAGGCCGGCACGGAATGGGTCGCCCGCCGGTTTTACTCACCGCGCTCGATCACCCGCCGGCTCTCAGGATCACGTGCAGGGGTTTGGTGGAATCTCCCACGTAACGTGGGATACATGCTCGCCGGTCTCTGGAATGCGGGACCATCATGGGATCCGGCTAGCAGCTGACCCGACATTCAGGCAACCTATCGATTTAATGCAAAGCGATGTTCCAAATCGGCGATTGGTGAATGCTGGTCGCTGATGTTTGGGAACCACCATGTCGCAAGCATTAGAAGCAAGCATTAGAAGATTGTGCCTCCTGGCCATGACCGTGTATCTTTAATGTTCAGCGGTACGAACGCTTCACGGTACGGATATGAAAATTCTAATGCCCATTCACCAACGAAAGTCTTGTGACATCGCCGGAACGGTAACCCTCTGGCGAGGTGAGCGGGCGCACACCCGGTTCTGATCCGGCCGGCCCGCTCGATAGGCGAGCGGGCGCCCTCCAACGTTTTCCCACAAGGACCCCCGTTAGCCTTCGTTTCGATAACTTGAGGGAAGACCATGCGACTATTGTTTCAACATCGGGGACTACGGTTAATCTTTATCGCGAATCTCGTATCGATGATCGGCAGCGGCATGAACACCGCTGCCGTGACCTGGTTCATTTTGCAGGCGACGCACTCTGAGATGAGTCTCAGTGCTCTGGTCGTACTGCAAACGGTACCTGCTCTGCTGATGCTTCCTTTTACTGGTGTAATTATCGACCGTGAGGATCGCCGGCGCCTGATCATGCTGCTGGACGCGCTACGGGGCGCGGTAATCTTCACTGTGGCCGTGTTTGCGTTCCGAAACCGTGTACAGGTCTGGCATCTCTACGCCATGGGTGCTCTCGTCGCCGCCGGTTTCTGGATGTTCTGGCCCACGATCACCGCACTGATTCAGGAACTATCGCCGGAATCCGAATTTATCAATGCCAACACGATGCTCCTGGCCGGCGTGCAGGGCGGCTGGATGATCGCAGGAGCGATCGTCGGATTTGTTTATGAGCACATCCACCTCAGTGGTGTGCTCGCGTTGGACGCTGCGACATACGCAGTGTCGTTGATCTGCTATTTCGCTGTACGGAAAGGGAAGATTACAGTCAAACCTCGCGAAATTCCTGCCCACGTGGGGGAGGATGCGTGGGCGCGCTACTGGCACGAACTGCGCGAAGGTGTTCAGTACCTCCGGCACAAGCCACAGGTCGTGCTGCTTGGCATCTCATGGGCGATTTTCATTGCAGGCATGCTCACGCAGGGCGTAACGACAGCGCCGCTGAGCGATCGCATCCTCCATGCGGGCGCGAGGGGCTACGGCTGGCTGAACGCGGGCTGGGCGATTGGCGCTTTCAGCAGTACCCTGTATGCGCCGCTGGTCATACGCTGCTTGCACGGGCGCCGTTCAGTTATGTGGGCAATGGCGCTGCTGGCGTTGAGTCTTACGCTTGCGCCCTTGTCCGGCGCTGTCGCGCTCGCAGTGATGTGCTACATCTTGATGGGATCGGGACGAGGACTTGCCGGCATCGCGATTTCCTCCACGATGATGGAAGTGGTGCCGAAGCACTTCATGGGACGCGTACAGAACACGTTTTTCTTCATCGGCACACTGCTGCAACTCGTAACGAGCATCGGAGTGGGCGTTGTCGCCGAGCACGTTTCGTTGCCGCTCGCCTTCGCCATCATCGGTGCGATGTATGGTATCGCGGCGATCACGGCCGGCTGGTCCGTCCCCGCGCCGGCAAAGGCCGCCGCAGAAGAAATTTGAAATTGGACGAATCCTGCATCTGAAATTCGAAATCCGAAATTGCAGATTGGACCGGGGAGTACGGCCTAACGTCGAGATATCCGAAGTCCGAAATTTGAGGATGGACTTCGCTCGTTGCCAGTCCAATCTGCAATTTCGGATTTCGAATTTCAGATGCAGGATTCGTCCAATTTCAAATCTCTCTCTCTAAGGCGTACACTTCGAGACCGCAAATGACACCGTGTTCGACAGCAGTCCGCCAATGTCGACACGTAGTTTGTATTCTCCCTCGGTCCCGCCCGGGAAGGCTCCTGGGACGCTGAACACACCGTTGCTGTCGGTTTTGGCCCAGTCTGAAGTTTTGAACGTTTTGCCTCCCGTAGCCGCGATAAGGTGGACAGTGGTGTTCGGTACTCCATTAATCGCGTTTACAGTCCATGAACCGCCGGGGCAAAATCTCGTCGAAGCCAGCGTCAGGACCGGCACAAGGGGACCGCAGCGACGTTCATTGTTCGGGATATTAATGGTGGTCGGATTTCCCGCAGAAATGATGAACGTGTTATAGACTTCGACTTCGTCTGACCCGAGATTCATCGCTCTATGGACGTGGTACTCGGTTTCCTCGAAAGACTCACCTGCCGGTAACGATTCCACCTGACCGCATCCATCTTCTACAGTCAGAGTGCCGCGCTTTATGACGTTGTAAGCACGGCCTGGATGGTAGTGCCATTGTAATGTTTCTCCCGGCGCAATGATCAGCTGGCGTACGGTAACTGTGGCAGGACCATCGAAGAGTTCCGAAGTTGGAATCGTCCCCACCGCGATGATATTCGTTACTGCAGAGTATGCTCTGATACCCAAGAGCAGTGTGCACATGGCGACACCGGTCATGATGGTTTTTTTCATTCTCGTCGGCTCCTTCTTTTTCGAAACGTTATTCAACAGGACATGAACGATGCCCTGTTAAGTAAGGCGTTATTCGTGGCACAAACTCGCAACGAGTAGAAAAGCGGCAAACGACGACGATGCTATAATCGCGCGCGAAAGAGATCAGCAACTACTCAACATGCCGTCGCAACGTGAAATTACGGAATGGCTTGCGAGCTGGAGCAAGGGCGACCCGCAGGCTCTGGAGAGATTGACGCCCCTTGTTTATGGTGAGTTGCATCGGCTAGCTCAGGTTTACATGCGTGGAGAGCGCCCGGGTCACGCTCTTCAAACCACCGCTCTTGTGAATGAAGCCTATCTGCGCCTGATCGATACCGCAGGAATGCAGTGGCAGAACCGAGCGCATTTTTATGCACTGGCTGCAAAGTTGATGCGGCACATCCTTGTTGATTTCGCCCGCTCGCGGGATGGGATGAAACGCGGCGGTGGGATCCCGCAGTTATCGCTAGACGAGGCCCTGACATTCACTGAAGAGCGCAGTGCCGAGTTGGTCGAACTTGACCAGGCCCTAGCGAAATTGGCCAGTTTGAACGAGCGGCACAGTCGCATCGTCGAACTGCGATTCTTTGTCGGATTGACAGAGCCGGAAATCGCCGAACTGTTGCAAGTCTCGCCTCGCACGGTGAGTAGCGACTGGAGTTTGGCCCGGGCATGGCTAATGCGCGAGTTGGATAACAACAAGGCCGATGACTCCTGAACGGTATCAAGAAATTGAAGCACTTTTCGCCGCAGCGAGGAAACTCCCACCAGCGGAACGTTCCGCGTACCTGGCTCAAGCGTGTGGGGCCGACGAAGCTTTGCGCCACGAGGTGGCATCTTTACTAAGTTACGACGACCGGCCAAACAACTTCATTGATGTTCCCGCGCTAGCCTTGAGTGCTGAACCGCAATTCTCAAATGCAGGAACAGCCCTTACCGGCGTGCAAGTGGACCATTATCAAGTTCTAACTCTGCTCGCCAGAGGGGGAATGGGCGAGGTTTATCGAGCACGGGATACGCGGCTGGATCGCGAGGTTGCCTTAAAAGCACTTCCAGCGGCCTATGCGAGGGACACCGACAGGCTGCGCCGTTTCGAACAGGAAGCGCGTGCAGCGGGCCGTCTCAATCATCCAAATGTGCTGACGGTTTACGATGTCGGCATATATCAGGGCGCTCCATATATGATCACCGAGTTGCTCCAGGGTCACGACCTGCGGACGCAACTACAGCAAGGAGCAATTCCCCCTCAGCGTGCGCTGGACTACGCACACCAGATCGCGACTGGGCTGACCGCGGCGCATTCAAAAGATATTGTTCACCGGGACCTGAAGCCGGAGAACATCTTCATCACGAACGATGAGCGTTTGAAGATTCTGGATTTCGGTTTGGCGAAACTGACCGCGCCCATCGCATCAAGAACATCTCGACCCGCCGGGGAGTTCATCACAAAGCCAGGCTTAATTATGGGCACGGTGGGCTACATGGCCCCGGAACAAATACGAGGACATGAAATTGACGGCCGCACGGACGTCTTCGCGCTTGGAGTCATTCTCCATGAAATGCTCACGGGCACCGCGCCATTCTCGCGCGGATCGGATGTGGAGACCATGAACGCGATTCTGCACGAAGATCCGCATGATGTGGCGCAGTCCATAAAGAATTTTCCTCCCGTCCTTGCGAGTATTGTGCAGCGTTGTCTCAAGAAGGACCCGCAACAGCGGTTTCAATCCGCCAGCGATCTTAGCTTCGCGATTGAGACATTATCTTCGGCCGTGCCGATTAGCTCCGTCGGCGCTAAAACGAACCGCATGTCTGTGTCGAAAGGCCTGCGATGGCTCGCTGTTCTTTCGGGTCTGGCCATTCTTGCCGGATTTCTTATTTCCCGGCTGGACCGGTACGAGTTTCAATGGCGCAACCCGCTGATCAATGCCCAATTCACTCCGCTGACGGATTTTCCGGAAAACGAAAGAAGCGCTGCGATTTCCCGTGACGGAAAATTCGTTGCGTTCATCTCTGACAGAGACGGGCCTCTCGACGTGTGGGTGGGGCAGATCGGCACTGGTGAGTTTCAGAATTTAACGAAAAACCGCGCGCCGGACATTGGCAATCCTCGCGTGCGGAGTCTGGGATTTTCGCCGGACGGATCGCAACTTACGTTCGAAGTTCGTATTCAGGACCGCGTTCATTCCTGGGCCGTATCCACGCTGGGCGGATCGGTAAAACCGTACATCGACGGAGTTGAGCTGGCTTGGTCACCCGACGGAACGCGCGTCGCATACCATACTGATGCACCAGGCGATCCCATGTTTATCGGCGGCCGCGACGAAAAAATCGGCAAGCAAATTTACGCGGCGGAACGCGGCGTCCATTGTCACTATTTGGTCTGGTCTTCAGATGGTGCCTTTATCTACTTTGTTCGCGGCTTCCCGCCCGATGAAATGGATATCTGGCGCATCAAGTCTACTGGCGAATCTCTGGAGCAAATCACGTTTCATAACTCACTCGTCGCTTATCCGACCATATTGAATGAGCGAATGCTGCTTTATATCGCGAGAGGCGACGATGGCACGGGTCCATGGCTTTACGGCATGGACCTTGAGCACCGTGTTTCTCATCGGATTAGTGTGGGAGTCGAGCAATATACATCGCTCGCGGCGAGTTCGGACAGCCGCCGGCTCGTGGCAACAGTCGCAAACCCGGATTCCGGTCTGTGGCGAGTGCCCATTTCGGATCACATCGTCGAAGAATCTAGTGCGGAGCGCTTGGTTCTTCCAACCGTGCGAGCGCTGGCTCCCCGGATTGGCCGGGATTACATCTTGTACCTTTACTCAAAAGGCGGGAACCACGGTATCTGGAAGTTTGGTGATTCGTCAGCGATCGAGTTGTGGAGCGGTTCGCTTGGACGTGTTGTAGACGGCGCAGCCGTATCACCAGATGGTCAGCGAATCGCTTTCACCGCTCAACGGGCCGGCCTCAATCGACTGTATTTCATGAATTCGAATGGAACTGGCGTAACCGAACTCGCTTCCTCCCTGACTGTTCGAGGCGCGCCGGCGTGGTCGCCCGGGGGAGATTGGCTGACATTAGCTGCCGGGCAAGGTAAAACAGCCGGGCTTTTCAACGTCCCACTGAATGGGGGTCAACCTATCCCGCTAATCGAAGGTCAGGCTGCAAATCCAGTTTGGTCGCCCGATGGCCGGTTCGTGATTTATTCCGGCGCCGAGGTGGGAACGACATTTCCACTCAAAGCAGCGACCGTAGACGGCAGACCTTACCGTACCTCTGATGTCGTCCTATCTCGGGGCGCAAACCGCTTTTCCTTTGTACCCGGGCAAGGTCTCCTCGTCTTGAAGGGCGACATTTGGCACAAGAATTTCTGGTTGATTGACCTTGTTAGTGGGCAACAGCGCCAACTCACGAACTTTAGCCGCGAATTCGTTATCAATGACTTCGACGTTTCCCCTGATGGCCGAGAAATCATCTTCAGCCGAGTTAAAGAAAACTCAGACATTGTCCTTATTGATATTCCCGAACAGTGAGTCTTTGCCGCCAACACAGCCGTTTCGACTGTAGGCGCAAGTCGGGCCCCATTGCCGCGGCGAATTTCGCGTAAATTCGGCGCAAATTTTCTGACGCGCTTCCGCTTTATTACATAGAACCGGCTCTTATCTCAACGGAACGAGCCGAAATCAACCTAACAGCTCAGGTTCGACATGATTCGCGAGAAGGCGTAAACCAATGATGCGTTCGAGAAGACTTGCTGGTTTGATTGTTGTTTTAGTGTGTTTGATTTGGGCGGCCACAGGCCATGCTGACGTGGTAACGCGCACGCTCGAGAACCTCTTCGGTAACTCGATAACCTTCACCGTGTTTAGCACCCCGGCCAACGCTACCAAGACGTACGAACATTTTTCGGACGTTGCCGATGACGTCGTGAACGTACGCATTTACCAAGGCATCCACTTCCGTGCGGCCGATGTACTAGCGCGAAAACAGGGAACCGCTGCTGCCGACTGGGCATTCGCAAACTTCCTGCGGCTTTATCAGTAGGAACACAAAGAGATTTGAAATTGGACGAATCCTGCACCTCAAATTCGAAATCCGAAATCTGAAATTGGACGCCAGAGTCCAATCTGCGATTTCGGATTTCGAATTTGAGGTGCAGGATTCGTCCAATTTCAATTTCCTCACATACTTCCCATAACTCGGTTCAACATTTGTAGTATGTATGCTGGTAGCCCCTTCCTTGGAGGTCCAAATGACTTTCCTATTGATGCTTTTGCTGGCACAGACTCCGGCCTGCGACATTGATCCGAGCGACGTACCAACCAAACAGGACTATCAAAACGCTGCGATCGTACTTACAGACGGCCTTAGTGATTACGTCCGATCTCGAGCTATCGGAAAAATCGATCACTACCGAGCGCTACAAGCTGAATGTGCAGCCCGTGCTGCAGCCACGGCTCAGTCATCACCGCAAGCCGGTGCGGAACGAAGCGTGAGCCAAAGTGAACAAGACGCGCTCCGGGCGATGCTGGACGAGATGAGCAAAGAACTCCGTGAGATCCGAGCGGAAATCGCCGATCTGCGCCGGTCGTTGAACCAGACACCCGCGACGCCGCCCGCACCAACGCCCGCACCCAAGAAATGATGCTGCGGACACTCCCCTCCTCGTGAGAGGGGTGGACGCGACATCAAGAGAAACGGTGCGAAACCACCTTATTTGGAGCGGACGGGGTGGTCGCTCACAAGCCACGTTGCACTACTGAATGCATTCCCGCAACATGGCTTGTGAACGGCCACCCCGTCTGCGCCGCTTCGGTAGCTGCGCCACATTTTTTTACCGGCGCAGCCACCCCTCCTCACGAGGAGGGGACTATTCGCTGGATTCCGCGCCTACGGTGCGTTACTGTCCCTGACAACCGGCCTCGCAGTATCCGAGACTATTGAACTCCATGGTGATGCCGCTCAAGGGCATGAACACGGAAACGCCCGTGTGTGAGTGCGC
>Ga0114129_10001028_pt1 | contig 36455 bp, 35 predicted proteins | sample RhiMetdeltSRZDD1_FD_80071 | JGI IMG/M metagenome (GOLD analysis project Ga0114129, IMG submission 80071) | Populus rhizosphere microbial communities from Tennessee, USA - Rhizosphere MetaG P. deltoides SRZDD1 (version 2) (version 2) | ecosystem: Host-associated > Plants > Roots > Rhizosphere >...
CGCGATTCACCGCAGCGCCCGGCTGATGATGCCCATGAGCATCGAGTGCACCTGCGCCGAGGTCACGATCTTGAGCAGCAGCCCGGCGAAGGCCACGGCCGCCAACGTCCCGACGGCATACTCCGCCGTGTTCATCCCGGCGTCCCCGCGAAGCCGGCCGATCAGTCTGCGCATCGCACGATCTCCTTTCGCCACAACACTTCTCACAGCACGTCATCGAGGACCGCGATAATGACCGGCACCAGCCCGGCGAGCACGAACGCGGGCAGGAAGCACAGCCCCAGCGGCAGCACGAGGAGGACGCCTGCGCGACGCCCGGCGGCATCCTGGTCCGTCAGCCGTGCCGCCCGCAGGTCGTCGGCGAACCGACCGAGCGCCGAAGCGAGCGCCGCCCCGCTGGACGAGCTGCGCACGGCGGCACGGCAGAGCCGGTCGGCTCCGGCGATGTCGGCGAGGTGGCGCCACCCCTCCTCCGCGGTCGCCCCGAGTCGTAGCGCCCGAGCCACTCGGCGGAGGCGCTCACCCAGCGGTCCGCCGAGGGCGGTACCGACCGCATCTGCGGCGCGGTCCACCGCCGCACCGGCGCGCAACGCCGCGGCGAGCAGGTCGGCGGCGAGCGGCAGATCGGCCGCCGCACGGAGCCGCTCGGTCCGGGCGATATCCGGCTCGAGCCGTCGCAGTAGGCGTACCAGCACCATCCCGGTTGCCACACCGACCGACAGGCCGACCCACCCGCCGATGAACACCGCGACCGCGAGCCCGCCGAGCACGGCACCCAACCGTGGATCACCAAGAAGCCGTGGGCGGTCCGCCAGCGACCGGCGCGGCTGCAGCGCGCGCAGCCTCCAGCGCGGCAGGCCGGTCGGTGCCGCGATCACCCCGGCCGCGGCGAGCAAGCAGCCGGCCGCGACGGCGCGCGCGGTCATGCCGCCGCTCCGAAGCGTCCCAGCCGCGCAGACCAGGCGAGTCCCGCGATCTGCAGGGCGAGAGCCCCGAGCGAACATCCGGCCCCGAGCGGCGTCCGCAGCAACGCGTGCAGCGGATCGACGCCGATCGCGTACCCCAGCGCGATCCCCGCGGCCGGGAGGCCTGCCAGCAGAAGGGCCGTGGCCCGTACCCCGGCCCGCTGGGCCGCGGCGACCGCCGTGGCCCGGTCGCCTGCCCGCCCGTCCGCCTCCATCCGGTCCAGCAGGTCCGCGAGCGGCGCGCCGGTTGCGGCGGCGAGCGCGAGCGCGGCACCGGCCCGGTCCCCGAGCGCACCCGGGCTGTCCACTATTGACGCGACGGGCAGGCCGGCGCGCAGGTCCGCCGCCATCGCACCGAGCTCGTCGAGTGCCCGCGCGCGCCGTCGAGCCACGGCCGCCTGCTGGCGTTGCCGCACCAGCGCCCGCCCGCCGAGTGTGGCGTAGACCGCAACGACGATCCCGGCCACCGGCCCACCCAACGCCAGCCCGATCGCCCCGCACAGTACGGCCCCGCCCCCGACCGCCGCGCCCGGGTCGAGCCGTCGGGCCATAACGGACCGGATCCGCACCCCGACCGACCGCGCCGCCGCGCCGCCGGCCGCGAGCCGTCGCCAGCGGATGCGGCCCGAGCGTGGCCACGCCACGACGAGTGCCGCCGAGGCGAGGCAGGCGCTGGCGAACGCCGGCTTCACCGCGGGCCCCGGGCCGGCAGGGCGAGCGCCGGCCGGCGAGCCGTCAGCACGGGCGGCAGCGCCGTGTCCCGGTCCGCGAGCAGCCGCGCGAGGGCGGTCACCGCCGGACCCGGCCCGTGCGTACGCCGCCACGCGGGCACGGCGGTCACCAACCGGTCGGGACCGGTCGGCAGCAGCACGCAGATCTCGTCCAGGAGCCGGCCCCGGGGCGTCCGCCGCAGATGCAGTACCACCTGCAGCGCGGCTGCCAGCTGAGCGTGCAGCGCCGCCCGGGACAGCCCGCCGAGCAACCCGAGCGCCTCCAGCCGGGCGGGCACGTCGGCCGGTGCGTTGGCGTGCAGGGTGCCCGCCCCGCCCTCGTGGCCGGTGTTGAGCGCGGAGAGCAGGTCGACCACCTCGACGCCGCGGCACTCGCCCACGACGAGCCGGTCCGGCCGCATCCGTAGCGCCTCGCGCACCAGGTCCCGCAGGGTCACCGCGCCGGCACCCTCCACATTGGACCAGCGAGCCTGCAGACCGACGACGTGTGGGTGTGCGGGCCGGATCTCAGCGGCGTCCTCGACCAGCACGATCCGTTCGCCGGCCGGCACGAGCCCGAGCATCGTGGTCAACAGCGTCGTCTTCCCGGCGCCCGTCCCACCGGTCACCAGGTACGCCAGCCGCGCGGCCACGATCGCGGTCAGCAGGTCGGCTGCGGGCGGCGCGACCGTCCCGGCCTCGACCAGCTCCCGCAGCGCGTACGGCCGCCGCCGGAACACCCGCAGCGACAGGTACGGTCCGCCGGTCGCCACCGGCGGCAGGACCGCGTGCAGCCGCGTACCGTCGGGCAGCCGCACATCCGCGCACGGGCTGCCGTCGTCGAGCCGCCGCCCCGCGGTGGCGACCAGCCGCTGCGCGAGACGGCGCAGATCGTCCGCGTCGCCGACCGTCACCGGGGTCCGCACCAGCCCGGCACCGCGATCCACCCACACATCGTCCGGCCCGTTCACGAGCACGTCGGTCACCGCGCTGTCGGCCAGCAACGGAGCGAGCGGGCCGGTGCCGGAGAGGTCCCGGTGCACCCGGCCGGCGACCCGCAGCAGGCCGGTGTCGCCGAGCAGAGCCATGCCCGGCTCGTCGAGCACCGCGGAGACCACGGTCGCGGGTGTGGCGTCCGCCCCGCTGACCGCCAACCGGTGCCGTACCCGCTCCGCGACGTTCCCGCCGATGTCCCCATCGATCGTGGTCATGCCGCGGCCGCCTCGCGTGCCGGGCCCATCAGCTCGGCGACGATCCGCCGGCACAGCGCGGCCAGCGGACCACGGCCCGTACGCGCCGGGATCTCGCCGCGCTCCAGCGCGGCGGCGAGTCGCGGTTCCGGACGCAGGCACCCGGTCAACGGCAGGCGCAGCGACTTCGCGACCTCTTTCGCGGAGAGCCGACCGGGGGTCGGCCCGCGAACCACCAGCGACAGGGACGGACAGTGCGGCGACACCGCGGCCGCGACCCGGGCCGCCGCCGCGGTCGCCCGCAGCTCGGCCGGCACGACGAGAAGAGCCTTGTCGGCCGCGCGCAGGGCGACAACGGCGGCGGCGTCCAATCGGCGCGGCAGATCGATGACGACCAGGTCCCGGCTGCTCCGCCCGGCGTCGACCGCGGCTTCCATCGCCGCGGTCGGCACGGCGACACACTCGCCACGGTCCCAGGACAGCACCGCGAACAGGCCCTGGCTCGGCAGCGCCTCCACCAGCGCCGGCGGCCGGACCCGTCCGGTCGCCTCGCGCAGCCCCGACCACCGGATCCCGTTGACGGACTCCCAGCCGAGGACGAGGTCGATCCCGCCGCCGAGCGGATCACCGTCGACCAGCAGCGTGCGGAAGCCGGACCGGGCCGCCGTCGTCGCGATGCCGGCGGCCAGCACGCTCGCACCGGCTCCGCCCCGCCCGCCGATCACGGCGAGGACCCGGCCCGGCTCGGTGGCTGTGGTGGTCAGGTCGATGAACCGGTCCACGAGCCACGGCTCGGCCGCGGGCAACAACGCGAGATGCTCCGCTCCCAGCGACTCCGCCGCCTCCCACGGGGGTTCGCCCTCGCCGGACCGGCCCACCAGCACGACCCGGGGCCGGCGGGGCAACCCGGCGCGCCGGAACGGGTCGACGAGATCGGCGCCGACCAGGACCAGCGGAGCTGGTGCGTACCAGCGCCGGGCGCCGGTCGGCTCGGCCGCCACATCCAGCTCGACGCCGCCGGCGGCGGCGAGCCGCAACAGATCGTCGAGCAGGTCGGGATCGGCCGTCATGGCTAACGGACGGTTGGCGGGCATCGGCGGCTCCTCGTCGCAGTTCCTCGGTTCGCGGTCGCCGCACACCGTCGCGCCGCCACACGCGTCCCATCAAGGGCGCGGAGCGCGATCTGTGGACGACCAGAGGCCCTGTGGACAAGTGGCACAAGCCGCTGTTGATCTGGTATGGCGATATAGACAGAGACTGCGGAAAAGGACGACCCCCGCCGGGGGGAGACGGGGGTCGTCAGGGGGCCCGGCTCCGGGGGGGTTGAGCCGAACCCGCTCAGCGGTCACGGGGGGTGCAACCGCCGAGGGTCTAACACTCGGTCTGAGTGGGTACATCCGGCACATGAGAGCGTGTCGCAAACACAAGCATGCCTGAGCTAACCGGCACACGTCGAGTGGCGTCCATCGCAACACGCCGCGACACGCCGATCTTAGCGGGGTCTTAACCAATGACGGCCGGCCAGTTGCTCCCCGGTGGCTCACTGAGCCGCCGATCAGTCACGCAGGATAACGGCATGATCGCCATCACCTATCCGGTCCGCGACGACCACACGGCGAGGTTAGACTTGCCCGCCGTGGGCCGAAGTGCCGCTTTCTTTGATCTCGACAAGACGGTCATCGCGAAGTCGAGCGCGCTGGCGTTCGGCCGGCCGTTCTACCGGGATGGCCTGATCACCCGCCGGGACCTGGTCAAGTCGGCATACTCGCAGCTCATGTTCCGGCGCAGCGGCGCCGACGAGCAGACCATGGCCCGGATCCGCGATCATCTCGCCGCGTTGTGCAAGGGCTGGCCGGTGGAGCAGGTCCGCCAGATCGTCGCCGAGACCCTGCACGATCTGATCAACCCCTACGTGTACGCCGAGGCAGCCGCCCTGATCGAGGAGCACCAGGCGGCCGGCCGCGATGTCGTACTCGTCTCCACCTCCGGCGAGGAGCTGGTCCGGCCGATCGGTGAGCAGCTCGGTGTCACCGACGTCATCGCCACCCGGATGCGGGTCGAGGATGGCCGCTACACCGGTGACGTGGACTTCTACGCGGCCGGTCCGCACAAGGTCACCGCGGTACGCGAGATGGCACAGGCGCGCGGCTACGACCTCGCCGACTGCTACGCGTACTCCGACTCGGTCTCCGACGCGCCGCTGCTCGAGGTGGTCGGTCACCCGACCGCCGTCAACCCGGACCGTGGCCTGCGGAAAGTCGCCGGCGAACGGGACTGGCCGATCCTCGAGTTCCGCAACCCGATCCCGCTCGGACGGCGGTTGCGGGAACGCCCGGCGGTGCCCATCGCGGCCGCCGCGGTGGGAGTCGGCGTCGGCGTCGTGATCGGCGTCGCATGGTACGGCCACCGTCGCCGCAGTCGTGGCAGGACAACCGGCTGATCGGCACAGGACCTCAGCACCCACTCGGGTGACCGGTCGTCACACATTCCAGGAGAGGGCTGGCGCGCGCCGCCAAACGAGCGTAGAAAAGTGAGTGCGGACCAGATCGGGCCAGCCCGAATCCGGACCGTGCACGGCCTCCGGGCACCCACGCGCGACCAGCCGCTTAAGGCGCGTTGCGGCGGCACCGCAAGGACCGTCGACAACGACTTCCAGGTGCACGCTTGGTAACCCGGCGGGACGTGCGTGACGGCGCCTCCACCGTGAGGCGCCGTCCACGTGTCACCTCTACGGTGGCCCCATGCGGGACGTCACGACGGTCGGTATCGTCGCCGCCGGCCACATGGGATCAGGTCTCGGAGCCGCACTGCGGGAGGGCGGCGCTCGCGTCGTCACCTCGGTGACCGGTCGGTCACCACGGACGGTCCGGTTCGCGGCGGAGGCCGGACTCGAAGCGCTCCCCACGCTCGCCGACGTGGTCGAGGCGGCCGACGTGGTCCTCGTGGTGACCCCGCCGGGCGAAGCGCGAGCGGCGGCCACCGCGATAGCGCAGACCGGGCGCAACGCCCTCGTCGCCGACCTCAACGCCACCTCACCATCCACAGTGGATGATCTAGCGAAGACGTACGCGGCCGCCGGACTATCGTTCGTTGACGGTTCGATATCCGGGCCGCCGCCGACGGTACGACCAGGTGCGCGCATCTACCTGTCCGGGCCGGCCGCGGCGACCGTCGCCGCCCTGCCGTGGCGCCACGTCCAGCCGGTCAACCTCGGCGGTGCGGTCGGCACCGCGAGCGCGGTCAAGATGTGCACCGCCTCCGTCTACAAGGGACTCGAAGGGCTGTTCGCACAGGCGCTGCGGGCCGCGGCGCACTACGGCGTGCTCGACGCGGTCGTCGCGGACCTGCAGGCCGGCCGGACCGGCGACCCGGCCCGGCTCGCGGTCGCCGCCGCCAAGGCCCACCGCTACGTCCCTGAGATGCGCGAGATCGCCGCCGCCCAACACGCCGCGGGCCTCACGCCGGCCCTGTTCACGGCGTTCGCCGAGGTCTACGCCGAGCTGGCGCGCAGCCCGCTGGGTACCGCCGATCCCGAGTCGGTGAGCCGGACGCTGTCCCCGCACGAGGTCGTGGCCGGGATGACGCCCCCACCAGGTCCCTGATCTGCCCTAGGGTGAGCGCCGGCCACAACCACGTTGATCACGGGAGGACCAGATGAACCTTGCGGCCATCGAGACCAGCGACAGCACGTTCCTGCTCTACGTCATCGCGCTCGGCGTCAGCGGTCTGATCATGCTGGCCATCGGCGCGATCGGGATCGGTATTCCGTCGGTCGGCATGCGGGTGCTCTACTCGCTGCTCGGCCTGGCGTTCGCCGGCTATGCGTTCTACCTCGCCTTCATCTTCTCCGGCGGCGAGTACCGGCTGTTCTGGTACGCGTTCATCTTCCCCGTCCTGGCGATCGTGCAAGCCGTGAAGGCGCTCACCCAGCGGAAGGCGCCTGCGGAGCAGTGACCTCGTCGGCCACGGCGGTCAGCTCGGCGGCACCGAGTTCGACCGCCGTGGTGCAGTGACGCAACCAGGCCCGTACCCCGTCGCCCGTGCCGGTCGCGAAGGCTCCGGCCGCACCGACGTACTCCGGTTCGCGGGCGAGGTGCCCGACCTCGACCGCGATCAGGCCGCGTGGGTCGAGTCCCCCGGAGATCAGGGTCAGCCGGGCGGCCGCCCGGGCCACCACTCCGCCCGGGCCGGCGAAGGTGCCCAGCAACTCACCGTGCACCACCGCCGCGACCAGCACCGGAGATACCCCGCCGGGGTCGGTCACGAGGGGTGACAGTCCGAGGACCCGCGTTGCCGCGGCCGGCGACGCGGGCCGGCCCAGCGCCTCGTCGGGCACCACGCCACGAGCCGCGAGCACGTGCAGCCGGGCCAGCACCTGCCCGGGCGCCCTGGTCCACAGATCGGCCAGCGCCGGTACCGCCTCCGCGACCCGCAGTGCGCCCTGCACCACAGGCTCGGCCACGATGCCGGCCCGGACCGACTCGACGTCGACGGCGTCCCCCTCCAGAGCCGCACTGGCGACCGCGGACCGCAGGCTGACCTCGGCGGCGATCCGGCCGCCATGGCGGCGCAGCCCCGGATGCCGCAGGGCCGTGTCGACGGCCGCCCGGGCCCGATCCAGCGCCGGCGCGACATCGGGCAGCCGGAACAGCGAAGCAAGCGGGTCGGCCACCAGCCAAGCTTACGGGCTGCGCAGTTTCGCTCTGAAGTGGCAGGATTCGTGCAGGCATGCGCAGCGGGACGCCGGCATTCGCCGCGACCGGAGCCCGCAACTAACCTGCATATCCGAGACCTGGATCAGATGAGGGAGCGCCCACCCATGAGTGAGACCCTGGAGAACCTGCTACAGGAGACCCGGCAGTTCCCACCCCCAGCGGAGCTGGCGAGCGCGGCCAACGTCACCGCCGAGGCGTACGACGAGGCAGCCGCCGACCGCCTGGGTTTCTGGGAGAAGCAGGCGGACCGGCTGGACTGGGCCACGAGGTGGGACACCGTCCTCGATTGGTCGAACCCGCCGTTCGCGAAGTGGTTCGTCGGAGGGCAGCTCAACATCGCGTACAACTGCCTGGACCGCCACCTCGAGGCCGGTCGGGGCGACAAGGTCGCCTACCACTGGGAGGGCGAGCCGGGCGACACCCGCACGATCACGTACCACGACCTGCACCGGTCCGTCTGCCAGGCGGCGAACGCGCTGACCGAGCTGGGCATCCAGGCCGGTGACCGGGTCGCGATCTACCTGCCGATGATCCCCGAGCTACCGATCGCGATGCTCGCCTGCGCCCGGATCGGCGCCACGCACAACGTCGTGTTCGGCGGCTTCAGCGTCGACGCGCTGCGCGGCCGGATCCAGGACGCCGACGCGAAGCTCGTCATCACCGCCGACGGCGGCTTCCGGCGGGGGAACCCGTCGGCGCTCAAACCGACCGTGGACGAAGCGGTCGCCGACTGCCCGAGCGTCGAGCACGTCCTGGTGGTCCGCCGCACCGGCCAGGACGTGGACTGGCACGAGCGTGACGTGTGGTGGCACGAGTCCGTCGAGCAGGCCGGTACCGAGCACACGGCCCAGCCGTTCGACGCCGAGCATCCGCTGTTCATCCTCTACACCAGCGGCACGACCGCGAAGCCGAAGGGCATCCTGCACACCACGGGCGGTTACCTGACCCAGGTGGCGTACACCCACTGGGCGGTCTTCGACCTCAAGCCGGAGACGGACGTCTACTGGTGCACGGCCGACATCGGATGGGTGACCGGGCACAGCTACATCGTGTACGGCCCGCTCGCCAACGGCGCCACCTCGGTCATCTACGAGGGCACCCCGGACACCCCGCACCGCGGCCGGTTCTGGGAGCTGGTCGAGAAGTACCGGATCACCATCATCTACACCGCGCCGACCGCGATCCGGACGTTCGCCAAGTGGGGAGACGACATCCCGGCCCAGTTCGACCTGTCGTCGCTGCGGCTGATCGGGTCGGTCGGCGAGCCGATCAACCCGGAGGCGTGGATCTGGTACCGGGAGAACATCGGCGGCGGGCGCTGCCCGGTGGTGGACACCTGGTGGCAGACCGAGACCGGCGGCATCATGATCTCGCCGCTGCCCGGGGTGACCGCGACCAAGCCCGGCTCGGCGATGAGCCCGCTGCCCGGCATCGTCGCCGATGTGGTGGACGACACCGGCACCCCCGTGCCGAACGGCGGCGGCGGCTACCTCGTCATCGGCGAACCGTGGCCCGGCATGCTGCGGACGATCTGGGGTGACCCGCAGCGCTTCGTCGACACGTACTGGTCCAGGTTCGAGGGCCTGTACTTCCCCGGCGACGGCGCCAAGAAGGACGAGGACGGCCACCTGTGGCTGCTCGGCCGGGTCGACGACGTCATGCTCGTCTCCGGCCACAACATCTCCACCACCGAGGTCGAGTCGGCGCTGGTGGCGCACCCGAGCGTGGCCGAGTCCGCGGTCGTCGGCGCCACCGACCCCACCACGGGCCAGGCGATCGTCGCGTTCGTGATCCTGCGTGGCTCGGTCGAGGGTGGCGAGGATCTGGTCAAGGAGCTGCGCGACCACGTGGCGAAGACGCTCGGGCCGATCGCCAAGCCGCGCCAGATCATGCTCGTCCCCGAGCTGCCGAAGACCCGGTCCGGCAAGATCATGCGCCGGCTGCTCCGGGACGTCGCCGAGAACCGGGCGCTCGGCGACGTCACCACGCTGCAGGACTCGACCGTGATGGACCTGATCTCGGAGGGCCTGCAGTCGACCAAGTCCGACGAGGACTGAGCCCCAGCGGTACTCCCCCGCACTGTGCGGTACGAGTGCGGGGGAGCTGCGGGGCCGGTACGCGGTACGTCGGTCTCGACGCCCAGGCGCGCACGAACTGGTTGCCGGGAGTGGTACCGCCGCCCCCGCCGCCACCTGGGTTTGGCGGCGGAGGATCGGTGGTCGGCGGGGGCGGTGGAGACGGTGGAAGAGAGCGGAGTGGCGGACCGGCAGGGCCAGCCTCAGGCGTATCGGGAGGTCCGACATGGCCGCGGACCATGAGGGCGTTCAGCACGGTACGCCGGCGAGTTGACGCCGCGCTGACTTCGCGCTGACCCCGAGCGCGACACGAACGTCCAGGCCGGACCGTGACCCGGGTCAGCGCGGAGCGGGCGCGGTTGATCCGCGCACCACCAGCTCCGGCTCGAAGAGCAGCTCGTCGGGTGGTACCCCGACCCCGTCGATCTGATGGACCAGGAGGTCCACCGCCGCCTGGCCCATCGCCTCGATCGGCTGCCGGACCGTGGTCAGCGGCGGATCGGTGCAGTTCATGAACGCCGAGTCGTCGTACCCCACCACCGACACGTCCTGCGGCACGCGCAGACCGAGCCGTCGTACCGCCCGGATCGTGCCCAGTGCCAGCACATCGCTCGCGCAGACGATCCCGGTGATGCCGCGCTCGACGAGCCGCGCGGCCGCCGCCCGGGCACCCTCCATCGAGAAACTCGACCGCTCGACGTCGACCTCGCGCTGGGCGACCGCGGACAGTGCGGCGAACTTCCGGCGCGACGGCATGTGGTCGGCCGGACCGAGCAGGGCGCCGATCCGCTCGTGCCCGAGGGAGGCCAGGTGGGCGTACGCCTGCTCGACCGCGACCGCGTCGTCGGCGGAGACCGACGGGAAGCCCACGTCCACGCCGGCGTTGATGAGTACCGCCGGCAGCCTGCGGTCGAGCAGCATCCGGTAGTGCTCGTGCGGCGCGTCGGCCATCGCGTAGTTCCCGCCGGCGAACACCACCCCGGACACCTGGTGTTCCAGCAGCATCTGGGTGAAGTCGGCCTCGGAGACCCCACCGATGGTCCGGCCGCACAACGCCGGGGTGAACCCGCGCTGGACCATTGCGCCGCTGATGACCTCGGCGAACGCCGGGAAGATCGGGTTCTGCAGTTCGGGCAGCACGAGCCCGATCAGCCGGGCGCGCTCGCCGCGCAGCTTCGTCGGGCGCTCGTACCCGAGCACGTCCAGCGCCGTGAGGACGGCCGTCCGGGTGCCCTCCGAGACGCCGTCCCGGCCGTTGAGCACGCGACTGACCGTGGCCTCGCTGACGCCGGCCTTCCTGGCTACCTCGGTGAGCCGTCGGGTCACGCCCGCAATGGTAGGGCAGGATCGTGCAAGAACCCGCGCCCGAGCCGCCGGCTCTTGCGCCGGTACCCGAACAGAGCGCCCCGGATGGTTCCGTCAGCCGACCAGATCGATCCAGGAGAACTCGCCCGAGCACGGCGGGCCGGGCGCGATCGCCAACCGGCGGGCATCGAGATCCAGCAGAACCGAGTAGACGCTCTCCGACCGGTCGGCCGGTTCGTCCCGGTCGTCCACGTGCCGGCAGATCGACATCGGGAAGCTCACATGGTCACGCAGCGTCGCGATCAGGTCGTCTTCGGTCGCCTTGCGGTCGGCGACAACATCGGCGAGCAGGCGCCGGGCCCGCGCCGAGCGGAACAGCGACGACCCGCCCCAGTCCTTGATCGTGTCGTACACCGGCAGCCCCGACTCGACGTGGTTGGCGTGGGTCAGGAGGCCGTCCGCGGGTGCCAGCCAGCCCGCGTCGCCCGGTACCAGCTCCAGGTCGATCAGCTCCCCGCCCGCGTCGCCGGCCTGGCCCAGCAGCATGTTGACCGAGGAGTTCCGGGGCGGGCGTACCGTGCCACGCAGTGCCGCGCCGAGCGAGGACGCGTCCAGGGCGGCACGCATCATGACGTGGTACGGCACGCCGATCTCGCGCCCGCTGCCGAGCCCGTCCCGGTCGCTGCCCAGCAGGTTCACGCAGAGCCCGACGCCCGCGGAGTTCAGCCCCATCTTCGCGAGCATCCCCGCCTCGGCCAGGGTGAGCACCGTGTGGCCGTGCTCGTCCGTCGTGCGCAGCAGGATCATCGCGTCGCGCTGGTCGGGGTGCCAGTCCCAGTTCTGCGCGAGCAGCAGGTGACCCTCCAAGGTGTACGTGCCGAGCACGCCGATCGCGGTACAGCCGCCACCCGACCCGTCGGGTGCACTTCTGCGGTGCAGCAGCTCGGTCCGCGCGTTCACCGCGTACACGTCGTCGACGTCGACGCCGGCACCCTCGGCCAGCGCATCGAGCATGGCCGCGATCCGGGGGTGATGCTCGGCGGTGGCCTGCCGGAACGCCTGGCCCGCCGATCGAACGGCAGCGATGTCCAGGCCGGCCTGGTCGTGGAAGCGGCGCGCGTACAACTCGATGTTGGCCGATATCCGGGCCGCCGCCGCGGCGCCGTAGGCCCCGCCGCATTCGGCGGGTGGACCCGCGACGGAGATCAGGGGTACGGGGGTCATGGCGCGAGGCTACCCCGGTCTTACCCCGATCTCTCCCGCCGTACGGGACGGCCCTGGCCTAGGCTGTGGCCGTGACGGTCGACGAGTCCCGCATTCTCGTCGACGGACCGTGGACGCACCGGTTCGTCAGCGCGAACGGCAGCCGCTTCCACGTCGCTGAAGCGGGGACCGGGCCGCTCGTGCTGTTCCTGCACGGGTTTCCGGAATTCTGGTGGGCCTGGCACGGGGTGCTGCCGGCCGTGGCCGACGCGGGGTTCCGGGCCGTGGCGGTTGACCTCCGTGGGTACGGGGCAAGCGACAAACCACCTAGAGGGTACGACGGGTACACAATGGCAGCGGATGTCGCGGGACTCGTCCGCGCGCTCGGCGAGCGGTCCGGGGTGCTCGTCGGCGCGGGCAGCGGAGGCATGGTCGCGTGGACGACGGCCGCGTTCCACCCGCGGCTGGTCCGCCGGCTGGTGGTGATGGGGGCGGCCCATCCACTGCGCCTGCGCGCCTCGGTCTTCGCCGACCCGCGCGGGCAGCTCGCGGCGATCGCCCCGTTGCTGCGGTTCCAGATCCCGCGGTACGAGCACGCGCTGACCCGCAACGGCGCCGCACCGATCGGCTCCTACCTGCGGCGTTGGGGTGGCCGGCCGTGGGTGGCGAGCCCGTCGTTCGGCTCCGCGGTGACCCGCTACCGGGAGGCCATGCAGATCCCGCAGGCGGCGTTCTCCGCGCTCGAGTCGTACCGCTGGGCGTTCCGGTCCGTGCTGCGCCTGCACGGGTACCGGTTCGTCAAGCTGCTCCAGCAACCGATCGTGACGCCCACGCTGCAGCTGCACGGCGCCCTGGACCAGGCGATCCTGCCGCGTACCGCGCAGGGCAGCGGTCGGTACGTCACCGCGAGGTACGAGTGGCGCCTGCTGCCCGGCGTGGGTCACTTCCCGCACCTGGAGGTGCCGGACCTCGTCGCTGGCGAGGTACTCCGGTGGGCCAAGGACTGACCGGCCGGACCCTGGTCAAACCCGGTGCTCGCGGATGTCGGTGACCTCCGCGACCGGCGCCCAACCCTGGTAGACGCCGTAGTCGAACTCCTCCAGGCCGAGCGCGTTCGCGACCGGCGCCTTGCCACCGGTGTACTCGACCCGCAGCCAGGACTCGTGCTCGGCCAGGATCAGGAACGGCTCACCGCGCCAGGTGGCGCTCGTGCGGACGTAGGAGAAGTCGTCGACCTCGGCGAACGGCAATATCCGCCGGTACCTGCCCTCCCGGATCTCGTCGAACCCCTCCTCCGGCTCGGTCGAGTAGAGCCGGACCTCGTCGGAGTCCGGGCTCGCTTCGTACTCCCGGCCCCGCCAGCGCGCCACGTACCCGTCCCGCATCACGCTCTCCTCATGCGTCCACCCGGCGCCACAGTGGACCGTCCACATCGAGCATCGCGACGAGTTCCTCGGTACCGTCGGCGGAAATGCGCCACAACTGGGCGCCGTTGGGCAGGCGGGCGCTGTCCACTTTGAACTCCGCGATGATGTCGCCGCTCTCGCCCGGGGCGAATCCGTTGCCCCGGAACGGAGCGCGCTCGATCACCCAGCCCTGCATCGCGCGCATGCCGGCCTCGTGCTGCCCGCCGTACGGGATCCGGTAGAGGTTGGGCCGGTGCGCCGCCCACCTCAACACGTACAACTCGGCGGCGTCCAGGGTGAACGGTGACTCGCCCAGGCTCAGCCCGAGGGCGTGCAGCAGGTTGGCCGGGGTACGCAGGTGGGCCACCTCGGCCACCCGGTAAACGAAGCCGGACACCCGGTCATAGCCGCGGTCGAGGTAGTAGTCGACCTGCGCCGGAGGGAGCACCTTCTGCATCATCGTCGGACCGCTCGGTGCCGGCGCCGGTACGGGGGACGGCTGGGGCTGCGGTGCCGGCGCCGGCTCCTCCACCACGATCTCGCCGCTCGGCTCGCCGCTGAGACCGACCTCGTCCGCCCAGTTGGCCAGCGCCACGATCTGCGCACCGGGCAGCTTGGCGCCGACCGGCGAGCCGGGGTTCACCGCGAACGACCATTGCTCGTCCGGCCAGTTGCGGATCAGCTGGACGAACTTCACGGTCACGGTCGCGATCTCGGCACCGACGTGCTCGATCAGCCGCTCCGGCGAGGTGAAGACCACGATGAACGGCTGGCCGTCCAGGGTCTCGACCCGCCAGCCGAACTCGGGATCGCGGGGCACGGCACCGGCCGGCGTGCCGGCCAGGACCGGTACGAGCACCTTGGCCAGCAGCAGCGTGGACAGGAACGCGTCGGTGTTGCCCTCCTCGGCGGCGTTGAGCAGGCTCGCCTCGACGTCGTTGGCCGGGTCGAAGTCCGGCTCCGGGACACGCGCCGGTGGTGGAGGTGGGGACGCCGGAACCCGGTCCGCGGTGGGCTCGGGCGCCACGGCCGGGACGGCAGCGCGCAACGGGGGTTCGGCGTATTGAGGAGGCGCGGCGGTCGAGCCGGGGGTCAGGCCGAACGCTGGCGACGGCGGCGCGGGGACCCGGGTCGGCAGCGGCCCGCCCGGGGAGGTGCGCCGCGAGGGTAACGGAACCTGCGGCGGCGCGGAGGGCGGTACCGGCACCACGGGCGGGGCTGAGGCGGCCGCCGGGACGGACGCGGCCGGCGGTGGGGCGGCCGGCGGCGGGATGTACGCGGACGGCGACCCAGCCGCCGTCGGTGACCCGGGTGCGACCGGTGACCCGGGTGCGGCGGGCGATCCAGGGAACCGCGGCGCCGGCGCCGCGATAAGGCCCGACGGCGCAGCGGGCGGTGGCGCAGCGGGCGGTGGCGCAGCGGGCGGCATGCCGGGCGGCGCGGCAAGGTCCGGTGGCGCGGGAACTCGCGCGGATCCGGAGGGCGTCAGCCCGAACTCCGACGACGGCGTTCGGGGCGTTCGCACCGGGAGCGCCTGCGGCACCGATGCCGACCCGACCGCCCCCGATGGCGGTGAGCCAGAGGTCGTGGTGGAGTTCCCCGGCGTGACCCGGGATGCCGGGGAGACCGGCGCCACGCCGGCCGCCGAGACCGCACCCGCCGATGCCGCACCCGCCGATGCCGTCCCGACGGACGCCGCACCGATCACCGGCGAGCGGCGGGCCAGCCGCGCGGCGGACCGCTCAGGCTCCGGCGCCGGTGGCAGCTCGGCCTGCCGCCCCGGAACCGACGCCACCGCCCGGGTCCTCCGGAAGTCCTCGACCCGCTCCACCCGGTCCCGTACGCCGAGCCCGCGCCCCGGCAGCCGGACGTCACCCCGGGCGAGCTGGGTGACGAACCAGGCCGGCAGGTACCCCTCGATCGGCAGCCCCGGGTTGACCGCCAGCCACCAGTCCAGGTTGGGCCAGTTCTGGGCCAGCTCGTGGTACGGGATCCGCCGCGCCGATCCGGCGTGCTCCGCCAGGCACACCGCCATCGCCTGGGGCGAGGTGAAGGCGAGGACATGCGTGCGGTCACCGGACGTCCACGTCCCCCAGCCCATCGGGACCCGGCCGGCGAGCGCGTCCGCCGACACCGGCAGGAACAGCTCGATCCGGCTCAGGATCCGGAAGTACATCTCCTGGTCGCCACTGCGCAGCGCGTCGCGCATGGCCTGCTCTGCCTCGGTGGCCGGCGCCCACTCGGTCACGGCCACCTCCTTACCCATCTCGGCCCGCGGCGCGCACGTTTCCGGGTACAACCTACAGTGCTCCCCCCGCGCAGTGGCGCCACGGATAGCATCCGCCATCGGACCGTATGCAACCACCCTCCGCGACGGCGGATCTCCAGCCCGGCCGGGGGACAACCGCCCTGGTCACGGCCCCGCTGCGGGAACCGCTACTCGAACAGCCGGACGTTGCGGTCCTCGGTGCTGCGGTAGTCGTACGCCGAGTCGTCCAACGCGTTCTTGATCTCAATGAGCATTGTGGACAGTTCGGCAGCGGCCGACCGCCAGGCCCGCTGGCGCACCTGGTAGGCCTCCTGAGCCTCGCCGCTCCACACGGCCACCAGCGGGGCGGCATCCCGCTCCAGCCGGCTGAGCTGCTCGTTCATTGTTCTGATCGCACCGTCGATCCCGCCGCTCGCCGCGTGCATCGCGCCGAAGTTGACGACCAGCATGTCGTTCATCGCATCCTCCAGGCAGGTGGCCGGTTCACAGCGGCAGCGGCAGGTGGCCGCGGACGTGCCGGACCCGTTCCGCCGCCGACGCGTCGGCGACCGCGTAGTCCCGGCCGGCGGTACGGATCGCGCCAGCGGTCTCGGCCAGCGCCCTCCGGAGCCGCTCCTGGTCGTCCGCCCAGGCCCGCCTGGTCTCGTCGAAGGTGCGCCCGCCGGCGCCCTGCCACTGCGACTTGAGCTGGTCGAGCTCGGCCATCAGCCGCTTGAGCATCCCGTCCAGCGCGTCGCCTACGGCATCGAAGCGCGCGGCGGTCCGCGCCATCAGTTCGGTCTGGGTCTGCGTTGTCGACACCCGTGTCACCTACTCCCCGTGTAGCCCCGTGCAGCGAACGAAGCGACCGTAGCGACCTCCGCATCCTCGCGAAAGGCCCTGTGGATAACTTCCGGTGAAGCGGGTATTTCATCCGATTACCGGCGACCGTGCCGCCTCTGGATCGAGCACCGGACCGGCCGGCACCAGGGCCAGCACGGCTGGTGGCAGCCGGACCGGCCGGACGCCCCCGAGACCCAGCACGGTGAGCACGTCCGGCCCGGGCAGCGCGTAGCGCAGGCCGAGGTCGGTCACCAACCAGAGCCCGCCGGACCGGCCGGACTCCACCACCGCGCCGCCCCCCGGCGGCACCACCACCCGGCCCGCATCGGGTACGGCGACGTCCACCAGCAGGTCGACCTCGCCGCCGACCACCGCGCAGACGTCACCGTCCGGCCGGATCAGCGACGGCGACGACGCCGGTGGCGCCTGAGCCGACGCGGGCACCAGCGCCCCCACCTTCGGCAGCGCGGCGTACTCCCCGGCGGCCAGCACGCGGGGCGCCCGCTGCCCGGTCAGCGGATCACCGATCAGCAGGTCCGCCTGGACCTGCGTGATGCCGGCCAGCCCGTCCCGAACCGCGACCGCGTACTGCCGCCCACCGCCCTGACTGGAGATCGTGAACACCTCGCCGACCCGCGCCCGCGGCACCCGTGACGGCCTGCCCCGCCCCGGAATCGCGATCCGGCCCAGGTCGTCCCCGGCCGGGATCACGTCGAGCACCGCGGCGGCGACGGGGGCGACCGGCTCCGCGCCCCACCCGAGCGCGGGCAGCACCACGCCCGGCTCCCGGACCAGATGCCGCCGGTTCCGCCAGATCAGGTACACGGCTGCGTCCGCGCGCCCGGCCAGCACCCCCACCTCCCCGAGCGGCCGCCCGCCCACCTCCCGCGGGCCGACGAACAACACCGGCCCGCCGCGCCGGGAGCAGACCGTCCACGGTGTACCGACCAGCGACCCCGCCGCCGGCAGCGAGTCCGGCGCGTCGGGGATCCCCAGCGGTACGCCACGCGGCACGCCGAGGAGGGCAGCCCGCCCGACGAGCATCGTGGCGGGCTCGGGCGCACCGAGGATGAGCAGCGCCGAGGCGTAGTTGGCGACCGGATGCAACCGCCCGTCGCGCAGCACGTACCGGGCGCCGGACTCCCGCTCGACGATGACCGCGCCGCCGTCCCGCCACCCGGCCTCGTCGCCCGGCTTCAGGACGCCGTAGACCGCGGTGGCGGCCAGTGCCAGCGCGGCCACCATCACCCCGGCCAGGGTCGCGCCGGCGATCCGCCGGAACGGCGCCTGCGGCGGATCCGTCTCGTGCATCACCAGCGCCGCGACGACCCGCTGGATCATGAACTGGTACGAGTGCAGCTGGTCCTGCCGCGTCGGCATCAGGCGTCCCCCGTCCCGGCCGTCCGGCCCCTACCATAGGCGCTCGTGACACCGCGCGTGACTCACCACAGTGGACAGATCGTGGCGAGCCAGGTCGCGGCCGCACTCTGCCTGGCCGCCCTGGGGCAGGGTCCCGCCACGCTGGTCTGCGCCCTGCTCGCCGCCGCCGCCCTGGTGGCCGCGGCCTGGGTACGCTTGAACCGCCGCTGGCTCTACCAGTGGCTCGCGGTGGCGGTGCGGTTCGCGACCCGTCGCCGCACCCTGGCCGCCGGCGCCGACCTGCTCGGCTGGGTGAGTCCCGGCGCCCGGCTCGGCACCGCCGAGTGCGACGGCCAGCGGGCCGGCGTCATCGAGGACGGTCAGGGCTACACGGTACTCGTCGAGATGGACGATCCGGGCACGGTGCCGCCGGCCGGCCCGGGCATCGCGTGGCGCCTCGTCGTGGCCGGCTTCCCGGCCGCCGGGTCCGGCGTGCCCGCGGCGTCCTACCGGCAGCTCACCGGAGGCCGGGTGCTCGCCGGGCACCGCGCCGTGCTGGCCGCGCGGGCACCCGATCCGGTGACCGTCCGAGCCTGGCTGCGCCGCTCGGGCCGGCTGGCGTTGACCGCGTCGGAGGCGTCGGCCGTACTCGCGGATCTGGCGCACCACGACGGCGCGCGCGGCGCCCGCGAGCGGTGGGCCGGCGTGCACCTCGGCGGCCTGGTCCAGGCGACGTTCGAGGTGACGGGCGCGGATGTCGCGCGGCTGCTCGCCCTGCCCGCGAGCGTCACCGTCGCGGTCGGCACCGACCACGCCACGGTACGCCTGGCCGCCCCCGACCCGGCCGCGTTGGCCACGGCGGTGCGGGCGCTGCACCGGCTCGCGACAGCCACCAGGCGCGACGGCGACCACCGGCACGGGCTCGCCGCCACGCTCCCGATCGGTGGTGACCACAGTGGACCACCGTCGGCCGTCCACATAGGGCTCTCCGGCCTGGTGCTCGGCGTCGACCGGCGCGGCGACCCCGTGGTGGCTCAGGCGTTCCGCCCGAGGCCCACGCGCATCCTGCTGGTCGGCGGTCCGCGGACGGCGCAACGGCTCACCATGCGCGCGATGGCGCTCGGCGCGCACGTGGTGGTCCGCGGCAGCCGGCCGGCGGCGTGGGAGCCGTTCGCGCGCTGGGCCTGCGGCCCGGGTGAGCACCTTCCGCTGCTGGCGGCCCACGAACCGGTGCCGCGCCGGGGCCGGCCGCTGCTGGTCGTCGAGGATGGCGGGCCGGCCGGCGGGGACGCACCAGCGGAACCGTGGCACACGGCGCTCGTCGTCCGCGACGAGCTCACGCCCGCGGTGGCGGACTCGATGGCGGAGATGGATCTCGTCATCCTGCCGCCGCTGGCGCCGGGCGAGGCGGCACTGGCCGCGGCCGCGCTGGGCCTCACCGAAGCAGGTGAGTGGTTCGCCCGCATCCACGGCGGGATGGTCGCGGTGGTGGAACGGCGGAGGGTCCGCTGGGCGCTACTGTCCGGCACCGACCTCGAGGACCACCTGCTCGGGCCGCCCGGCCGGGGCTGACGCCAGCGTCGCCTGCGTGCAAGGATCCCCGGCATGGGGATCCTCATCCGGTTGGGTATCAGCGCGTTGGCGGTGTGGATCGCGACGCTCGTGGTGCCGGGCATCAACCTGGGCGGCGACTCGGCGGCTGCCAAGGTCGGGACGGTGGTCGCCGTAGCGATCATCTTCGGGGTCGTGAACGCGGTGCTGCGGCCGATCATCAAGACCGTCGGGTGCGTGTTCTACATCCTCACCCTCGGCCTGATCGCGATCGTCGTGAACGCGCTGCTGTTCCTGCTCACCGGCTGGATCGCCGAGCAGTTCGACCTGCCGTTCGAGGTGGAGAGCTTCTGGCCGGCCGCGGTGCTGGGCGCGTTGCTCGTCGGCGTGGTCAGCTGGGTGCTCAACCTGCTGGTACCCGACGGAGACTGACCAGGTGCACATCGAACGGGGCGACGGAGCCGAGATCAGCGACGACCCGGGCAGGCTGGACCTGGACCGCGTCCACGACTGGCTCTCCACCGACGCGTACTGGGCGATGGGGCGACCGCGCGACGTGTTCGAGCGGTCCCTCGCGGGTTCGGTCACCTTCGGCCTGTACGCGGACGGCGAGCAGGTCGGGTTCGCGCGGATCGTCACTGACCGGGCCACGTTCGCCTGGCTCTGCGACGTGTACGTGGACCGCGCCGCCCGCGGCAACGGTCTGGGCCTGTGGTTCGTCCGCGCGGTCTGCGACGAGGCGCGCACCTGGGGCCTGCGCCGGATCGTGCTGGCGACGCTGGACGCGCACGGGCTCTACGCGAAGCTGGGTTTCACCGCGATGACCGAGCCCGACCGATGGATGGAGCTGCGCCTGGCACCGTGAGATCGGCCACTAGCTAAGGGGCAGCCGGCCAGCCGGCCCTTACCCTTGGCAGGGTGCGCCGCGGTCTCCTCCTCGGCCTCGCGGCGTACGTGTCGTGGGGCTTCTTCCCCATCTACTTCAAAAGCCTGCGCCCCTCCGGCGCGCTGGAGATCCTGGCCCACCGGATCGTCTGGTCGGCGGTGTTCGTCGCGCTGCTACTGTTCGCCCTGCGGCGCTGGCCCGCGGTGCTCCGCCTGGTCCGGGACCGGCGCACGCTCGGCGGGATCGGGCTCGCCGCCGCCCTGATCGGCGTCAACTGGTTCACCTACATCCACGGCGTGAACACCGGCCACGTGGTGGAGACCTCGCTGGGCTACTTCATCACGCCGCTGATCACCGTGCTGCTCGGCGTGCTGCTGCTCGGCGAGCGGCTGCGGCCGTACCAGTGGACCGCGGTCGGGCTCGGCGCGCTGGCGGTCGCCGTCCTGACTATCGACTATGGACGGCTGCCGTACCTCGCGCTGGTGCTCGCGGCCACGTTCGGTTGCTACGGGCTGATCAAGAAGCGGCTCGGCGTACCACCGGCCGAGGGTCTGCTCGTCGAGTCCGCCGCGCTGGCCGTACCGGCGCTGGCCGTGCTGGCCTGGTTCGGTGCGCGGGCGCAGGCCACCGTGGGCCACGTCTCCGCCGGACACACCGCACTCGTCCTGCTCGGCGGCGTGATCACGGCGACTCCGTTGCTGCTCTTCGCGGCGGCCACCAACCGGATCCCGTTGACCAGCATGGGCATCCTGCAGTACGTGGCCCCGGTGCTCCAGCTCTCGGTCGGGCTGTTCGTCTACCACGAACCGATGCCACCGGCCCGGCTGGCCGGGTTCACCCTGGTCTGGTTGGCCCTGGCGCTGTTCACCTGGGACGCGGTGCACCAGCGCACCAGGACGGCTGCCGCGCTACGGAAGCTCGTAGACGAGCAGGACGCCCTTCGCACTCCGTAGTTCGAGCCGGTCCAGCTCCTCCATCGTGTACCTGCTGAGCCCGGTCATCAGCATGTCGTCCCCGGAGCCGGCCTCCCACGAGCCCATCGGCTCGGTGGTGCCGTCCGTGCCGACCGCGACCAGCCAGAACGCGTACGGCTTGTGGAACTCCGGGCCGGCCGGGTAGGTGCAGTGCATCCACACCTGGGTACCGCCGTGGATCTCGACCAACCCGACCTCGGCGGTCACATGCCCCGGCACGTCACCCATGACCATCGGCGTCAGCGCGACCGGCGGCTGCTCCGGCGGTGCCTCGGGGCGCTGCAGGGCGGAGACGCTCAGGGCGGCCACGACCGTGAGGCAGGCCGCGGCCAGGGCGGTGAACCAGTTCTGGCGGCGCCGCCGGGTACGCGCCCGGTGCTGCACCTCCTCCGCCGCGCGCAGCAGCCGGGGCAGCCGCGACGCCTCCACGGCTTCGGCCTCGCGCGATATGCGCTCCGCGGTGACCGCGTCGAGCCGGGCGAGCAGGCCCGGCAGGACGGCCAGCTCGGCAACGGCCTCGCGACAGTCCGGGCACACGGCCAGGTGCCGCTCGTACGCCCCCCGCTCGGCAGGGGTGAGCGCGCCGAGAACGTACGCTCCATCATCGGTTGCGTACTCGCATCTCATCGCGTCACCCCCAGTTCCTCCAGAGCCAGCCGCAGCGAGCGCAGCGCGTAATGCGTGCGGGATTTCACCGTTCCGGCCGGAACACCGAGCTTGGTTGCCGCCTCGGCGACCGAACGACCGCGGTAGAAGCACTCGATGAGCACCTCGCGGTGCGGTGTCGAGAGCCGGGCCAGCGCCTCCGCGACCGTCCACGCCTCGACGGCGCGGTCGGTCTCGTCGTCGGCGGCTGGTTCGGGCAGCGAGTCCGTCACCACCTCGCTCACCCTGGCCGACCGCCGTCGCCAGGCGTCGATGGCCAGATGTCTGGCGGTGGTGAACAGCCACGCCCGCACCGACCCGCGTTCCGGATCAAGTGCCTCCGGATGCCGCCACGCCCGCAGGAGGGTCTCCTGTACCAGGTCTTCGGCCCGCTGGCGGTCACCCCCGACGAGCCGCAGTGCATGCGCGTAGAGCGCGTCACCGTGCTCGTTGTGCATGGCGCGTAGCAACTCGGCGTCGTCGTCGGTCAAGCCGCGGTCCTCCGTCCTGCCCCGTCATACGTAGCCGATCGGACGATGGTTCAACCAGGCTAACGCTGTTGTTCACCCGCGATTCACCTGCGTGCATGGGTCGCCGTCACCGGCCCGGACAGCCCTAGCCGTCGCACGAACTGCGGGGAGTTTGTGGTTATGGGCTCGCCCATAGCCACAAACTCCCCGCAGTTCGTGCGAGTCAGACGGGCGCGGGTACGTCCCCGTCGAGCAGCCCGGCGAGGCCGCGGGCGACCGAGACCAGCCGGGTCCGGACGATCCGCGCCGACGTCATCAGCTCGGCCGCTGGCAGCGAGCACCCCACCACGACCCGGCGCTCGATGTCCCGATCGGTGGAGACGAGCACCGATGCGCAGGCCACGCCGGGCCGGTATTGCCCGATCTCAATGTGCATGCCTCGTTTGTCGCCAGCGGCGAGATCTGCGTCCAATGCGTCCGGCGTGACCAAGGTCGCAGGCGTGTACGGCCGCATGCCGAACTCTTTGAGGTAGCGTGCCCGCTGGTCCGCACTCAACGTCGCGAGCAGTGCCTTGCCCAGCGCCGTCGCGTGCGTGGCTTCGTCGAACCCGGGGATCAGCTCCTCCAGGTACGGCGAGCGCGGTCCCTCCGCGACCGCGCAGATCGCCACCCGGCCACCGACAAAACGGCCCATATAGTGGCTGTAGCCGGTATCGGCGGCGGCCTTGCGCAGGACGTCACCGATCCCGGCCGGTCCGCGGAACGCGGTGACCAGCTCGCGGAACCGGTCGGCGATCTCCAAACCGACGACGTAGGTGCCATCCTCGCGGCGGATCACATAGCCCTCATAGGCCAGCGTCCGGACGAGGTGGTAGGTGGTGGCGACGGTCAGCTCGCAGCGGCGGGCGATCTGCTTGACGGTCAGGCCGCGCGGCGAACGGCCGACGGCTTCGAGCACGCGAAGCGCGCGTGACACGCTTCGAATCAGGTCCGAAGGCTCCGCCAGTGGATCGCGCACCGATGCACCTCCGCCGCCCGCATCAGTCTTACACGATATGAAAATTCTGCCTTAATGAAAATGCCCACCCAGATCAAGCACAAATCTTCGACCACAGCATCACGCGCCGTAGTCGGCGCGGTCACCACCACGATCGCCTGTGTGATCCCGGTGTTCCTCGTCGCTGGCCTGGCCGTGCAGATCCGCGACGAATTGCGCTTCGACCCGGCCGGCCTCGGGCTCGCGATCAGCTCGTACTTCGCAATCGGCGCGTTCGCTTCGGTGCCGAGCGGCGCCCTGGTCGAGCGGTTCGGCCCGACCGCCACGGCCCGGACCGGCATCGCGGTCTCCGCGCTGTCGATGGTCGCGATCGGGCTGGTCGCACGGTCGTACCCGGTGCTCCTGGTCCTGCTCGCGCTCTCCGGGGTCGGCAACGCGCTCGGGCAGCTCTCCTCGAACGCCACGCTCGCGGCCCACGTACCACCGCGCAAACAGGGCGTCTCGTTCGGCGTCAAGCAGGCCGCGATCCCGGTGTCGACGCTGCTCGCCGGCCTGGCCGTCCCGGCCGTCGCGCTGACCGCGGGCTGGCGCTGGGCGTTCCTCGCCGGCGGCGCGCTCGCGTTCGGCGCGCTGGCCCTGGTACCCCGCGACGGGCTGGTCCGGCGTACCCGCAGCCGGGGCGGGCGGGCGACCGGCCCGCTGCTCGTGATGGGCTTGTCCACGACGCTGGCGGCGGCCGGGGCCAACGCGCTCGGCGCGTTCCTGGTCGACTCGTCGGTCGCCGGCGGGCTGGAGCCCGCGGCGGCCGGCCTGGCACTGACCGCGGGCAGCCTGGTCTGCGTGATCGCCCGGCTCTTCGTCGGCTGGCTCGCCGATCGCCGCACCGGCGGGCACATCGCCGTCGTGGCCGGCTCGCTGCTCCTCGGTGCGGTCGGGCTCGCCCTGCTCGCCGCCCCGCGCGGCCCGGCGATGGTGGTCGGCGTGCTGCTCGGCTTCGGTCTCGGCTGGTCCTGGCCGGGGCTGCTGAACTATGCCGTGGTCCAGCTCCACCCGCAGGCCCCGGCCGCCGCCACGTCGATAACCCAGACCGGCGTGTACGCCGGAGGCTGCCTCGGCCCGCTCTCGTTCGGGGCGGCGGCGGCCGCGTTCGGCTACTCCACCGCGTGGCTCGGCGCGGCGGCTGCCCTGCTGCTCGCGGCCGGCCTGATGGTCGGTGCCGGCCGGCTGCTCGGCCGGCACAGCACCAGCTCAACTCGTCCGGTCGGCGATCACATCGCAGAGTGACTCGAGCGCCCGCCGGGCCGGGACGTCCGGCAGCGGGGCGAGCTGCCCGCGGGCGTCCTCGGCATACGTCCGCACGGTCTCCCGCGCCCGCTTGAGCGCGGCGGACTCGCGCAGCAGCGCCAGCGCCTCGGCGTGCAGCGCGTCGTCGGTGACCGGCCCGGCCGAGAGGATCTCGCGGAGCCGGACCGCGGCGGCGTCGCTCTCGTCGGAGGCGAGCGCGTACAGCACCGGCAGGGTCGGTACGCCTTCGCGCAGGTCGGTGCCGGGCGTCTTGCCGGAGACGGTGGACTCCGACGCGATGTCCAGCAGGTCGTCGGAGAGCTGGAAGGCGATGCCGATCGTCTCGCCGTACCGCGCCACCGCCTCGACCACCTCCGGCGGCGCGCCACCGAACCCGGAGCCGAACCGTGCGCACGTGGCGATCAGCGACCCGGTCTTCTCCGCGACCACGCCGAGGTAGTGCGCGACCGGATCCTCACCGGCGGCCGGCCCGACGGTCTCCGCGATCTGCCCCCGTACCAGCCGGGTGAACGTCCGGGCCTGGATGCGTACCGCGTCGGCGCCGAGGTCGGCGGCGAGGTCCGCGGCCCGGGAGAACAGGAAGTCGCCGACCAGGATCGCGACCGAGTTCGACCAGCGGGAGTTCGCGCTGGGCGCACCCCGGCGGACGTCCGCCTCGTCCATGACGTCGTCGTGGTACAGCGTGGCGAGGTGGGTCAGCTCCATCACCACCGCGGCCGGTACCACCATCGGCGCGTCCGGGTCGCCCAGATGCGCGGTCAGCAGGACCAGCAGCGGCCGGAACCGCTTACCACCGGCGTTGACCAGGTGCTGGGCCGCCTCGGTCACGAACCGGTCATCGGTGGCCACGGACAACCGCAGCTCCTCCTCGACCCGGACGAGCGTGCGCCGTACGGCCGCCTCCAGCTCGCGGTCGACGAAATCGACGGTCAATCCGTTCCCCACGTTCCCCACGATGCCACACCCCCGTTCGTGCGCTCGTTACCGGATGAAGTCGGCCGCCCGATCGGTCAGCTCCAACACCGGCTGCGGCGCGAGACCCAGCAGGAGCGTCACGAACACGCCGATGGCCAGCGTGGCCGAGGTCAGCGCTCCGGGCAGCGACACGCTCGGCGTCGACTCGCCCGGCTCGGACAGCCACATCATGACCACCACACGCAGGTACGGGAACGCCAGGATCATGCTGGTGATCACACCGACGATGACCAGCCAGATCCCGAGGTCGTCCTGCGCGTCGAGGGCCGCCGAGAAGATCGCGAACTTCGAGGTGAACCCGCTGGTCAGCGGGATTCCGGCGAACGCGAGCAGGAGGAACGTGAAGATCGCCGAGAGCAGCGGGGACCGCTTGCCCAGGCCGGCCCAGCGGGACAGGTGGGTGGCCTCGCCGTCCGCGTCCCGGACCAGCGTCACGACCGCGAACGCGGCGACCACCGTGAACCCGTACGCGACCAGGTAGAACATCGTCGAGGAGACGCCTGAGGTGGTCGGCACGGCGAGTACCCCGACGAGCAGGTACCCGGCGTTCGCGATCGACGAGTAGGCGAGCAGTCGCTTGATGTCCGTCTGGGTGACCGCCAGGATCGAACCGATCAGCATGGTGAGCACCGCGATGACCCCGAGGACCGGCTTGTAGTCCCACTGGGCCCCGTCGAACGCGACGTACAGCACCCGCAGCAGCGCGCCGAACGCGGCGACCTTGGTACACGCCGCCATGAACGCGGTGATCGGGGTCGGCGCGCCCTGGTACACGTCCGGGATCCACACGTGGAACGGCGCCGCCGCGGCCTTGAACAGCAGACCGATGACGAGCAGCGCCAGACCGGCGAAGAGCAGCACCTCGCTGCCCTCGTGGGCGCGCACCGCGCCGCGGATGCCGGCGAAGTCCACCCGGCCGGCGTACCCGTAGAGCAGCGCGATGCCGAAGAGGAAGAACGCCGAGGCGAACGCGCCGAGCAGGAAGTACTTGAGCGCGGCCTCCTGGGAGAGCAGCCGGCGCCGCCGGGCCAGCGCGCAGAGCAGGTAGAGCGGCAGCGAGAAGACCTCGAGCGCGACGAACATCGTCAGCAGGTCGTTCGAGCTGACGAAGAGCATCATGCCGCTCAGCGCGAACACCGCCAGCGGGTAGACCTCGGTCGCGCCCGGCTCGCGGGCGGCCTGGCGGCGGTCCGCCTCGGACCCGACCACGACGGCCGCCTGCGCGACGAATGTCCCACCACGCTCCAGCGAACGCTCGGCGACCAGCAGCAGTGACACGATCCCGAGCACCACGATCGTGCCCTGCAGGAAGAGCGTCGGACCGTCGACGGCCACCGCCCCGCCGATCGTGATGACCTCCTTCTGCTCGGTGGCCTGCCGGATGATCACGATGAGTGCGGCGATCAGCCCGGCCAGCGCGAGGACGACCTGCACCGGTTGCCGGCGGGCCCGCGGGACGAACGCCTCCACGAGCACGCCGAGGCACGCCACGCCGAACAGGATCAGCATCGGCGCGAGCGCCGCGTAGTCGATCGCTGGGAGTTTCATCAGCGCGATGCCTCCGTCGGGGCCGGGTCCTGCACGCCCATGTCCTGCTGGAGCGTGGCCGTGACGGCCGGGTTGATGACGTCGATGACCGGCTTGGGGTAGAAGCCGAGCACGATGAGCAGCACGATCAGCGGCGCCACCACCGCGGTCTCCCGCCAGGTCAGGTCGCGCCGCATACCGTCCACCGTGGAGAGTGCCGGGTTGAGGGTGCCCTGGGTGGTGCGCTGGATCATCCAGAGCACGTACGCGGCGGCGAGCACAATGCCCGCGGTCGCGATCACCGCGACCGTCTTGTTGACCGTCAACGTGCCGATCAGCACCATGAACTCGCTGACGAACGGCGCCAGCCCCGGCAGTGCCAGCGAGGCCAGGCCGGCGAACAGGAACACCCCGGCCAGGACCGGGACCATCGTGCCGGCGCCACCGAAGTCACTGATCAGCGCCGAGCCGCGGCGCGCGACGAACATGCCGACGACCAGGAACAGCAGGCCGGTGGCGAGCCCGTGGTTGAGCATGTAGAGCACCGCGCCGGTACCGGCCTGGGTGGTGAACGCGAAGATGCCCACGCCGATGAAGCCGAAGTGTGCGATCGACGTGTACGCGACCAGCCGCTTCAGGTCGTTCTGGCCCACCGCGAGCAGGGCGGCGTAGATGATGCCCACGACCGCCAGGGTGAGCGCCAGCGGCGCGAAGTAGCGGGACGCCTCCGGGAACAGCGGCAGGCAGTAGCGCAGGATGCCGAACGTACCCACCTTGTCCAGCACCCCGACGAGCAGCGCCGCGGCGCCGGCCGGCGCCGCGCTGCCGGCGTCCGGCAGCCAGGTGTGGAACGGGAAGAACGGCGCCTTGACCGCGAACGCGATGAAGAAGCCGAGGAACAGCCAGCGCTCCGCGCCGGTCGACAGGTCGATCTGGGTCAACGCCTGCCAGTCGAACGTCGGCTCGCCGAGGGCCCGGCCGGCCAGCACCCACAGCCCGATCACCGCGGCGAGCATGAACAGCCCGCCGACGAGCGAGTAGAGGAAGAACTTCACCGCGGCGTACTGGCGCTGGTGCCCGCCGAACGAACCGATCAGGAAGTACATCGGGACGAGCATGATCTCGAAGAACACGTAGAACAGGAACACGTCGGCGGCCGCGAAGACGCCGATCATCGTGCTCTCCAGGACCAGCAGCAGGGCGAAGTAGGCGGGCACCGACCGCCGGCCACCCTCCGCGTCGTGCCAGGACGCGATGATCACCACGGGTAGCAGCACCGCGATCAGCGCGAGCATGACGAGCGCGATGCCGTCGGCGGCGAACGTGACGTTCACCCCCCAGACCGGGATCCACGGGTACGACTCGCGGAACTGGAACCGCGAGCCGCCCGCCTCGAACGCCACCCACATGACCGTGGTCAGCGCCAGCACCGCGAGCGACCAGATCAGCGCGACCTGCTTGGCGAGCGCGGGACGGCGCCGCGGCAGGAACGCCACGATTGCCGCGCCGACCAACGGCGCCAGCGTCAGCACCGACAGATACGGAAACGACGTCATCCGAGACTCACCGCCAGGAATGCCGCGAGCACCAGGAACGCGCCAGCGAGGATCGACATCGCGTACGAGCGGACGAAGCCGGTCTGCACCCGCCGGAGCCGCCCGGATCCGCCGCCGACCGCGGCGGCCAGCAGGTTGACGGCCCCGTCGACGATCCGGCTGTCGAAGAAGACCAGGACCCGGGTGAGCCAGCGCCCCGGTACCTCGAGGACGATCTCGTTGAATGCGTCGGTGTAGAGGTTGTTGCGCGCCGCAGTCACCAGCGGCCCGGCCGGCTGCGGCACCAGCGCGGTGCCGTTGCGGAACAGGGCCCAGGCCAATCCGGCGCCGAGCACCGTGAGCACGATCGAGAGCGCGGTCACCACGCCGTGGGACAGCACCGGTTCCGCGGCGTGTGCGGCGGTCTCACCGAAGACCGGGGCCAGCCACCGCGGTACCGACGTCGCCATCAGCCCGCCGGCGACGGCCGAGCCGATCGCGAGCGGGATCAGCGGTACCGTCATGACCGGCGGCGACTCGTGCGGGTGGTCGATCTCCTCGGTCCACCGTTCGGGGCCGTGGAAGGTGAGCACGAACAGCCGGGTCATGTAGAACGCGGTGATGCCCGCGCCGATCAGGGCGGCCATCCCGAAGATCCACCCGCTGGCGCCTTCGCGCTCGAACGCGGCCGCGATGATCGGCTCCTTGGTGAAGAAACCGGACAGCGGTGGCATGCCGATGATGGCGAGCCAGCCGACCGCGAACGTGACCCAGGTGATCTTCATGTACCGCCACAACCCGCCGAACCGGCGGATGTCGACCTGGTCGTGCATCCCGTGCATGACCGAGCCGGCGCCGAGGAACAGGCAGGCCTTGAAGAACCCGTGCGCGAGCAGGTGGACGATGGCCAGCGCGTACGCCGCACCGCCGAGGCCGACGCCGAGGAACATGTACCCGATCTGGCTCACCGTCGACCAGGCGAGGACCCGCTTGATGTCGTCCTTGGCGCAGCCGATCACGCAGCCGATCAGCAGCGTCAGCGCGCCGACCGCGCAGACCGCCGTCTGCAGCGTGAGGTTCGCGCTGAAGATGGGGTTCGACCGGGCGATCAGGTAGACACCGGCGGTCACCATGGTGGCGGCGTGGATGAGCGCGGAGACCGGGGTCGGGCCCTCCATCGCGTCCGGCAACCACGCGTGCAGCGGGAACTGGCCCGACTTGCCGGTCGCGCCGAGCAGGAGCAGCAGCCCCATCGCCAGCACGGTGGCGGCGGCGAGACCGCCGACCCCGGCGAACACCTCGGTGAACTGCGTCGTGCCGAGGGTGGCGAACATCAGGAAGATGGCGAGCGCGAACCCGGCGTCGCCGATCCGGTTCATGATGAACGCCTTCTTGCCCGCGCTGGCGGCACCCGGCCGGGTGAACCAGAACGCGATCAGCAGGTACGACGCCAGGCCGACGCCCTCCCAGCCGAGGTAGAGCATCACGTAGTTGTTGCCCAGCACCAGCATGAGCATCGCCGCGATGAACAGGTTGAAGTACCCGAAGAAGCGGCGCCGCCCGGGGTCGCCCGCCATGTAGCCCACGGCGTACACGTGGATGAGGAAGCCCACCCCGGTGATCAGCAGGACGAAGACCGCGGCGAGCGGGTCGAAGTACAGGCCGAAGTCGACCCGCAGCGAGCCGACCGGGATGAACTCCCAGAGGCTGCGCTCGTACACCCGCGGGTCCATGCCCCGCAGTTCGAAGACGTAAGCCAGCCCCAGCGCGAAGGCGACGCCCACGCTGAGGCAGCCGAGCCAGTGACCCCACCGGTCGGCGCGGCGGCCGGCCAGGAGCAGGACGGCGGCGCTGGCGAGCGGGATCGCGACGAGCAGCCAGAGAGATGACAGCATCGAGGCCTCAGTACTTCAGCAGGTTCGCGTCGTCGACGCTCGCCGAGCGTCGAGTCCGGAAGATCGACATGATGATGGCGAGGCCGACCACGACCTCGGCCGCGGCCACCACCATGACGAAGAACGCCATGACCTGGCCCTCCAGGTTGCCGTTGATCCGGCTGAACGTGACCAGCGCCAGGTTCGCCGCGTTGAGCATCAGCTCGATGCACATGAACAGCACGATCGCGTTGCGCCGGATGAGCACGCCGACCGCCCCGATCGTGAACAGCCCGGCCGCCAGCACGACGTACCACATCGGCGTCATGACACGATCCCCCTTCCCGCGGTCGCGGCAGCACAAAGTGCGGGGACTTTGTGGTTATGGGCGGCGCGATAACAACAAACTCCCCGCAGTTTGTGCGGGCAGCGGGCGCTCACTTGTCCGTACCCTTCGGCGCGGTCTCCGCGGCGGTCAGCTCACGGGTCGGCAGGATCTCGGAGATGCTGCGCTCGGCCGGCGTACCGTCGGGCAGCAACGCCGGGGTGGCGACCGAGTCCGAGGTGGCGAAGACGCCCGGCCCGGGCTTCGGGGCCGGGTACGAGCCGGGCGCGAACCGGGCCCGCATCTTCTCCGGCTGCGTGGTCCGCTCCCCGCGCCGCCGCTCGACGTGCGCGAGCAGCATCGCGCCGACCGCCGCCGTGATCAGCAGAGCCGACGTCACCTCGAAGGCGAACACGTACCGGGTGAACAGCAGGCCGGCGATGCCCTGCACGTTGCCGTCCTTGTTCGCCTCGGTCAGCCCGACCGGATCGATCACGTCCAGCGCCCGGGCCAGCCCGATGCAGACCAGCCCGGCGAAGCCCAGTCCGAGCAGGATCGACGCCGTACGCTGGCCGCGCAGCGTCTCGATCAGCGAGTCCGACGCGTCCCGGCCGACCAGCATGAGCACGAACAGGAACAGCATCATGATGGCGCCGGTGTAGACGATGATCTGCGCCATGCCGATGAACGGCCCGGCCTGCAGGACGTAGAAGACGCCCAGCGACAGCATCGTCAGCACCAGCCACAGTGCACTGTGGACGGCGTTGCGCGCCCACACCATGCCGATCGCACCGATCACGGAGATCGGGGCGAGGAGGAAGAACGTCCACTTCTCCCCGGTACTCACCGCGCCGGCCGCGGCGGCCAGAAAGGTGTTCACGACTCACCTCCGCGGGCCCGCTGGGCCTGCTGCTCGGCACCGGGGAATTCGACACCGGCCGGTGCCTCGTCGAGCTTGAAGTGCCCGGGCCCCATCGGCGAGCGCTCGGCGCCAGCCGACGTACCCGGGTTCGTCAGCGCACCGACGTAGTAGTCCTTCTCCGAGTTGCCCAGGTACATCGGGTGCGGCGGCTGGTCCATCCCCGGCAGCAGCGGCGCGAGCAGCTGCTCCTTGGTGAAGATGAGGTCCTGCCGGTTGTCGCGGGCCAGCTCGTACTCGTTGCTCATGGTCAGCGAACGGGTCGGGCAGGCCTCGATGCACAGCCCGCAGAAGATGCACCGGGCGTAGTTGATCTGGTAGATCGAGGCGTACCGCTCGCCGGGCGAGAACCGGGCCTCCTCGGTGTTGCTCGCACCCTCGACGTAGATCGCGTCGGCCGGGCAGGCCCAGGCGCACAGCTCGCAGCCGATGCACTTCTCCAGGCCGTCCGGGTGGCGGTTGAGAATGTGCCGGCCGTGGTAGCGCGGCGCGACCGGCTCGGGCCCGTTCGGGTACGGCGTCGTGACGATCTTGCGGAACATGTGCGAGAACGTCACGCCGAAGCCCTTGACGGAGTCCACAATGGCGCCCACCTGGTCAGCCCTCCCTCTCTGCGCCGACGTCCGCGCCGACTGGTTCGCGTTCGGCCGCCAGCCGCGGTGTCCGTGGGCTCGGCGGGACCTGCAGGTCCAGCGGCGGTACCGGGAAGCTGCCCGGCGGCCGCTTCGCGACCTGGTCGGCGAGCGACACCGGCGCCTCCTCCCGGCGCCCCGGCCAGAGCAGCATCACCAGCACGACCAGCACGACGAAGCCGCCGATGAGGTACCACCGGGCCCGGCCCAGGTCGTTGTTCTGCATGGTCTTGATGCCGGCCAGCCCCAGGATCCAGACCAGGTTGACCGGCAGCAGGATCTTCCAGCCGAGGTGCATGAACTGGTCGTAGCGCAGCCGGGGCAGCGTACCGCGCAGCCACACGAAGACGAACATGAACAGGACCACCTTGGCCATGAACCAGAGCAGCGGCCACCAGCCCTCGTTCGCGCCGCTCCACAGCGAGATCGGCCACGGCGCCCGCCAGCCGCCGAGGAACAGCGTGGTCGCGACCGCGGAGACGGTGACCATGTTGATGTACTCGGAGAGCATGAACAGCGCGAACTTCAGCGACGAGTACTCGGTCATGTAGCCGGCGACCAGCTCCGACTCCGCCTCGGGCAGGTCGAACGGCGCACGGTTGGTCTCGCCGACCGCCGAGATGAAGTAGATGACGAAGCTCGGCACCAGGAGGACCGCGTACCAGCCCGGCGCGGTGACATCGAAGCCGCCGATCGTGAACTGGGTACCGTCCGCTTGCTCCGCCACGATCTGGGAGGTGGACATCGAGCCGGCGGTCATGAAGACGGCGACGATGGAGAGTCCCATTGCGACCTCGTACGAGATCATCTGCGCCGACGAGCGCAGGCCGCCCAGCAACGGGTACGTCGATCCGGACGCCCAACCGCCCAGCACGATGCCGTAGATGCCGAGCGACGAGCAGGCGAGGATCACCAGCACGGCGACCGAGACGTCGGTCACCTGCAGTGGCGTCTGGTGCCCGAAGATGCTCACCAGCGGGCCGAACGGGATCACCGACAGCGCCGTGATCGCGCAGATCGCCGAGACCGTGGGGGCGAAGAAGTAGACCACCTTGTCCGCGGCCTTCGGCATGATGTCCTCTTTGAAGGCCATCTTCAGGCCGTCGGCCAGCGTCTGCAGCAGGCCGGCCGGACCGACCTTGTTCGGGCCGGGCCGGACCTGCATGAACGCGACGACCCGGCGCTCGAACCAGACGCCGAGCAGGGTCATCACGACGCCGAAGACGAAGACGACGACCACTTTGATCAGGATCAGCCACCACGGGTCGTGGCCGAACTGGTCCAGCGTCGGATCCTGGGCCAGGATCATGCTGCACCTCCCGCGGCGATGTCGACGAGCGCACCGGACGTCACCCCGAGCGCGCGGCGCACGGTCGAGCCGGGCGAGTTGGTCGGGAGCCAGACGACGCGGTCCGGCATCTCGGTGATCCGGGCCGGCAGCGTGAGCGCACCGCGCGCGGTGCCCACCGTCACCGGGTCACCGTCGGCGACGCCCAGCGCCGTCGCGGTGTCCTTGCTCAGCCGTACCAGCGGTGTCCGCGCGGTGCCGGCCAGGTACTCGTCGCCGTCGCAGAGGCTGCCGAGGTCGATCAGGTGGTGCCAGGTGGCGAGCACCGCCTGCCCGTCGCCGGGCACCGGTACCCCGCCCGGCGCGACGATCGGCGCCGCCGGCCGCTCGGCCCGGGTGGTGGGCAGCGCGCCCAGCTCCCGCCGGATCGTGGGCACGTCCGGCGTACCGAGGGAGATGCCCAGCTCGGCGGCGAGCGCGTCCAGCACCCGGGCGTCGGTCATCGCGGTCGTGGTGAGGACCACGTCGAACGTGCGCAGGCGGCCCTCCCAGTTGACGAACGTACCCGCCTTCTCCACCGCGGGCGCGACCGGCAGCACCACGTTCGCCCGCCGGGAGACGGCCGAGCGGCGCAGCTCCAGGCTGATCAGGAACGGCACCGCGTCGAGCGCCTCCTCGGCCAGCCGCGGGTCCGCCAGGTCGGCCGGGTCCACCCCCGCCACGACGAGCGCACCGAGCTTGCCGGCCGCCGCGGCGGCGAGCATCGCGTCGGTGTCCCGGCCGTTCGCGCTCGGCAGCACACCGGCCTCGAGGTCCCAGACGCCGGCGAGCTCGGCCCGGGCCGCGGCGTCGCGTACCGGCCGGCCACCGGGCAGCAGGTTCGGCAGGCACCCGGCGTCGACCGCACCCCGGTCGCCGGCCCGCCGCGGTACCCAGGCCAGCATCGCGCCGGTCTCGGCGGCCAGGTTCGCGGCCGCGGAGAGTCCACCCTGGACGGTGGCGAGCCGCTCGCCGACGATCAGGACCGCGCCCTCGACCGCCAGCGCCGCGCGCAGCGCGGGATCCTCGGCCAGCAGCGCGGCCTCCTCGCCGGGCACCACCTGGCGCAGCACCGCACCGATCTTCGCGAACCCGTCGCTGCGATACGGCGCCACCGTGTACACCGCCTGCCGGCCCTTGCGGTGCGCCTTGTGCAGCCGGAGGAACAGGATCGGGCACTCCTCCTCCGGCTCCAGCCCGACGATGACGACGTTCGGCGCCTTCTCCACGTCCGCGTAGGTCACCTCGGGCCCACCGACCACAGTGGACGCTAGGAACTCGGTCTCCTCGGTGGAGAGCGGTCTCGCCCGGAAGTCGATGTCGTTGGTACGCAGCACCACGCGGGCGAACTTGGCGTACGCGTACGCGTCCTCGACGGTGAGCCGCCCGCCGGTGAGCACGCCGACGCCGTACGCGCCGTCCCGGGCCTTGCGCAGCCCCTCGGCCGCCGTGGCGAGCGCCTCCGACCAGGACGCCACCCGCAGCTCGCCGGTGGTCTCGTCGCGCACCATCGGGTTGGTGATCCGGTCGAACGCGGACGCGTACTGGAACGCCCAGCGCCCCTTGTCGCAGTTCCACTCCTCGTTCACCGCGGGATCGTCGCCGGCCAGCCGGCGCATCACCTTGCCCCGCCGCCAGTCGGTGCGCTGGGCGCAGCCGGCCGCGCAGTGCTCGCACATGCTCGGCGTGGAGACCAGGTCGAACGGCCGGGCGCGGAACCGGTACTGGGCCCCGGTCAGCGCGCCGACCGGGCAGATCTGGATGGTGTTGCCGGAGAAGTACGACTGGAACGGCTCGCCGGGGAATATGTTGATCTGCTCCGCCGACGAGCGATCCATCAGGTCGATGAACCGGTCCCCGGCGATCTCGTCGGAGAACCGGGTGCAGCGCTGGCACAGCACGCAGCGCTCGCGGTCGAGCAGCACCTGCGAGGAGATCGCGATCGGCTTCTCGTACTCGCGCTTGTGGTCGTGGAACCGGGTGTCGGTCCGCCCGGTCGACATCGCCTGGTTCTGCAGTGGACACTCGCCGCCCTTGTCGCACATCGGGCAGTCGAGCGGGTGGTTGATGAGCAGGAACTCCATCTGCCCCTCCTGCGCCCTCTTGGCGACCGGAGAGGTGAGCTGGGTCCGGACCACCATGCCGTCGGCGACCGTGGTCGTGCAGGAGGTGACCGGCTTGCGCTGGCCCTCGACCTCGACCAGGCACTGCCGGCAGGCGCCCGCCGGTTCCAGCAACGGGTGGTCGCAGAACCGCGGGATCTCGATGCCCATCTGCTCGGCGACCCGGATGATGAGCGTGCCCTTGGGCGCCGTCACCGTGATCCCGTCGATGGTGAGCGTGACGGTGTCGACGTGCTTCTCGACGGCCTGGCTCATCAGTGTGCCCCCAGTTCCACGGGCTCAAGCAGCGGCGCCTTGCGGCCCTCGATGTAGTCCAGGTAGTCCTGCTTGAAGAACTTGATGGACGACTGCACCGGGCTCGCCGCGCCGTC
>Ga0114129_10001029_pt1 | contig 36430 bp, 31 predicted proteins | sample RhiMetdeltSRZDD1_FD_80071 | JGI IMG/M metagenome (GOLD analysis project Ga0114129, IMG submission 80071) | Populus rhizosphere microbial communities from Tennessee, USA - Rhizosphere MetaG P. deltoides SRZDD1 (version 2) (version 2) | ecosystem: Host-associated > Plants > Roots > Rhizosphere >...
AGCGAAAACGAAAGAATATAGGGCAAAAAAAGCATGGTCAGCAACCACCAAACATTAATGGTATTTTGCTTAAAGATTATTTGCAGAAAAAAATACAAAAACAAAGGCGTGAACAACAGCGCATAATACGATGGCTCGTAGGTAAACAAACTCAGCCTTTTAAAATCACGCACCCCGGTTGTTAAAAATTGCTGCGACCACAGCCAGTGTTGTGTTGTAAAAAAAAGCGGAATGGCAACAATACAAAGAACAAAGTTTATAAACAGTATTGGTTTAAACACATCTTCAGGATGCTCGCATTTTTGCAAAAATGTATAAAAGGCCTGGCAAAAAATATACACCGTTGCCATATTCAACAGCGAAATAAAATAGCTCTTATTGTCAACCCCTATTACAAGATGTATAATTACCAAAGGGGTTAACCCCAGAAAAAACGGCCACATAACTTCCTGTCTTCTTGCATAAACAGCGAACCTATACAAAAACGGACTTAATAAAGCCGTATAGGTTAATCCGAATGGCAAACCCAGCGAGTTAACAAAGAAATATAATAAAGCAATTGGTAAATATTTATTGATTCGCATGAATTCACGTAATGTTTGAACTATTTACTAATATATCCCGCCAGTTTATTCCTGAACAATTCCCTGTTAAACGCAATAGTTATAAATAATTCTGTTATTAACACGCTGGTTACAGTACCAACAGCACCCCATACATTAACCAATAACAGGTTGCTGATGAGGTTAATTACGGTTCCATAACCTAATACCCGCAGGTAATTTTTCTTTTGGTTAAATGCCATCAGCAACTGACTCGCAGGAATGTGCAAACAAACAATTAAAGGCCCCAGGCAAAATATGCGCAGCAATAAAACAGCCGGTCCGCTTTCATTACCCAAAAACAGGGAAACAATGAAAGAAGAAAACGCGAACAACACAGCACTTGCAATAAACATCAACGCCACAAAAGGCAAATACACCGATTTGAAAAAGCGACTGGTTGGCTGTTTTCCTTTTTGAACAAGCTGGCACAAAGGCGGATAAATAACCTGTGAAAATATGACCGGTATTTGCCGGGTAGCCAGAAAAATCTTTTCTGCCACACTATAATAGCCTGCCACAAAATCGTTGGTAAACAGCCGCAAAATAAACACATTGATACTCAAAAATGTGTTTATCGAAATGTTCGACAGCATCACCGGCCAGCCTTCTTTCAGTTCATGAAGCACATCGCGCCAAACAGGTTTTGTTACAGGTAGTTTAAAAATGTGTACCGCCTGGTAAATGCTGAACAAGCCTGCCGCAATGCTTCCTGCCCCCATAAAAAAAATAAAGAACCTGTAATCCTGTTTTTGCCTGATGAAGGCAAACACCAATACAACAAACAGCAAACGCGCCAGTAAAGTAAAAATGGTAATGTATTTCATTTTCTCAACACCCTGAAAAAACCAGCTTACGAGCAATGATTGCCCAATTACCCAGGTAAACCCAAGCAGGTAAAGCTGCGCATGGTTGTTGAAAAAAGGAATAAGCGTTACAAGCAGCAATAAAATGCCCAGTAACACAAGGCAGATAAACATTTTACAGGCAAGCACCGTAAAAAACAATCGCGCATTTTTTTGTGTATCGACCCTGTTCAGAGCAATTGACCGGGTGGCGGTTAAATTAAAACCATAATCGGCCACAGTGCCCATGATCAGCATTACCACCTGTGCTACCGCCACCACCCCATAACCATCGGCGCCAATTTTTTTTATTACAAATGGCATTACCAGTACAGGCAGCAAAAAATTGGCTCCCTGTAAAATACTTAACGCCAAAAAATTCGAAAATAACCGGCTGCGCCCACTGGTGCTATCCATACTGATTAATTCAAAAAAATAGTAAATATACCTTCTCTTCTGCAACCAATTGGCTGCCCGCCATTTGCTATCTGCTTCCATTTCAAATTATAACAATTAACGCAACCTTTATATATAAATTTCCGTATTACGGGTTGATGAAACAGGTAAAGATAATAGCACACCAACATCCCGACGACCTGGATTTAACCGTATTGCTCGACAAGGCTATTTATTTCTTCAGCCATTACGGAAAACTATTATTGGCAGTTGCTTTGGCCGGTATGTTGGCAGGATCGCTAAGGTTTTGGTTCACACCCAAAAGCTATGCTTCCTCGCTGGTGTTGCAGCCAACTATGCTCAGCGATCCCGAACAAATAGAACTGATCAATAACTGGTCGTTGTTATTAAAGAAAAAAGAATATTCCGTACTGGCACAACAACTCAAAGTAGATGCAAAACTGCTGAAAAAAGTGAAATCAATTTCGGCCGAAGAGCTGCAAAAATCATTTGCCCCTAACAATTTTACCGCTTTTACACTTTCGGTAGCGGTAACCGACACATCGGTGCTGCGGCCATTACAAAAAGGAATTGTATACGGGCTCGATAACAGTGAGTTTATAAAAGACAAACTGGTAGCCCGGAAAAGCACTTTGTCGTCGCTTATTCAAACAGTGCAAAACGAACTCAGCCGGCTGAGCAATATGCAAACGGTAGTTGAAAGCAATTTACAATCGGGCAATAATTCCGGAGGTCATGTTATTGTTGATGTGTCGGGCATCAGCAGCCAGATAGCAGCCTTACAGGAAAAAAAGTTATCTTTTGAAGAAAACCTCACCTTTACGGCTGCGGTGCATGTGTTACAAAATTTTTATACGCCTGCCAAAGCCGAAAATCCTAAATTGGTGAAATCGTTGCTTACAGGCCTGGCCGGCGGACTAATGATGGGAACTTTCATTGCTTTGTTCCTGCATGTTCGCAGAAAAAGGCGAAACCTGTAACTTCAAACCCGAAATTGTATGGCCACGCATGATCGAAAAAGATAAACTGATCAACGCGCTTCTATTCTTTTTTTTCCTGTGCTTTCTGGCAGGTATGGTGTGTGCATTTCGTGCTGTTAGCAGCATTTCGATAGGTTTAATACTGGCTACTTCGTTTATCAAAAACAAAACAGAAACCGGTTCTTTTTTCAATCCCCGTTTACGTAACAGCTACCTCGCGGCCTGCAGTTTATTCTTTGTTTTACAAATAGTGGCCCTTTTATATTCAGGCAATGTGCAGGAAGGACTGAAACATGTGCAAATAAAAAGCGGTTTGCTTTTCATTCCTCTGTGTTTTTTCAGTTGCAATTATTTAAATCCTTCGAGGTTCAGTAAATTAATGAAAGCCTGGGTTGCCATGCTTGTTATAACAATCACCTGGTGTTTGATAACGGCCTTTATTGAGTATCAGTTTCACCAGGCCCCGGCAACGGTATTTTTTTATCATCAGCTGGTAAGTTCTTTAGGCCATCATGCCGTTCAGTTTTCGATAATCATTTTTGCAGCGCTTATTTACCTGTTGCGTATAGCCGCCAAAGGCGAATACCTGTTGAACAAAGTGATACATGCAGGTATTGTTGCTTACTTTATTGGCGCCATTTTATTGCTTTCTTCAAAACTGGTGATATTGTTTTTGGTAGCTTATTTGATTTATTTCCTGTTCACGATCATCAAAAAAAACACTTCGGTAAAGTTTACCATTGCCATTGTTGCTGTTGCAGGTATATTGCTTAGCAGCGCCATATTGTTTACGAATAACCCGGTAAGCCGCCGTTTTAACGATATAATGCACGGCAGTATCAGTATTGTGCAACAAACAACTTTCAAACCCGAAAACTATTTTAACGGAGTTCAGTTCCGCCTGTTACAATGGCGCTTTGTAAAAGAGATCATGCAGGAAAACAAAGCCTGGTTAACAGGTGTATCGCCGGCCGACGCACAAACCCTGCTTAATAAAAAATACATAGCCACCAATATGTTCACCGGCGAACCCGGAAGCGCCAACCACGGATTTTTAGGATATAATACACATAACCAGTTTCTTGAATCGCTGTTGCAAACCGGTATTATTGGTTTATTAATTTTTATATTTATTTGCTTTGAAATGGTGCGCATGGCGGTGCGGCAAAAAAACAGTTTGCTTACAGCCATTATTATCCTGTTACTGGCCTATGCCTTTAACGAATCGGTTTTTGAAACGCAATACGGACTAGTGATCTTTACCTTTCTGCCGCTGTTTTTCACAAAATCCGTATGACCTTTCCCCTCCCGATTGCACTTTTCCCGGTTTTACCTGCACTCTTCGCCCCCGGCAATGCCATTTTAGCCATTTTCTATAACTTGTAAAACATTTCAGTTTCACCGTACTCAAACATTCTAACTACTTAACTGTTAAATGCATTTATGAAGATTTTATTTCAATATTTAAAACCATATAAATGGCTGGTTTTTTTAACGCTTTTTCTGGCTGCTATCAATCAGGGATTTTCGTTGATGGACCCCATCATCTTTGGTAGCCTCATTCGTCTCGCAGGCGATTATAATTCGCATCCTGAGCATTATCCTACTTTGTGGTCGTTTTTAACCACTACCCAACCCATGAAAGGGGTGTTTTGGTTATTATGCGCCTCCATTGCCGTAGCTATGATAAGCCGTATAGCTAAAAACTTTCAGGACTACTTTTTAAATGTTGTTGTGCAAAAGTTCGGCGCCAAAGTATTTACCGATGGGTTGCGGCATGCCATGAAATTACCTTACCAGGAATTTGAAGACCAGCGTAGCGGCGAAACCCTGAGTATTTTACAAAAAGTAAGGACCGATACCGAAAAATTCATTAATTACTTTATCAATTTATTATTCGGCGTATTGGTAGGCGTGCTGGTGGTGATGGTATATGCTTCCCGTATTCACTGGTCGGTTCCGTTTGCTTATTTTTTGGGTATCTTTTTACTAACATGGATCACCAACTTACTGAGCAAAAAAATAAAAACCATTCAAAAAACTATTGTATCGCAAACAACCGCGCTGGCAGGTTCAACCACCGAATCGCTGCGCAATATTGAACTGGTAAAAAGCCTTGGTCTTACCACGCAGGAAGTAGATCGGCTTAATAAGAACACGTATAAAATACTGGGGCTCGAACTCACCAAAGTAAAACGGGTGCGCAGCATTAGTTTTATTCAGGGCACATTTGTAAATACGTTGCGCCAGGTGATCTTATTTATTTTGATGTGGCTTATTTACAGACACCACATGGATTTCGGACAACTGGTTACCATGCAAATTTATTCGTTCTTCGTTTTTGGCCCCCTGCAGGAAATCAGCAATATATTAATTTCCTATCGCGAAGCCGAAGCATCGCTAAACAACTTCAATAATCTGATGCAGAAAGCGCCTGAACGCATGCCTGAAGAACCGAAACATTTGGGTGAAGTTCAAACGCTCCAATTTCAGGCAGTAGGTTTCAAACATCAAACTGCACAGCAACGCGCTATCGACGACATCAGCTTTTCGGTAAAAACCGGCGAAACCATTGCGTTTGTAGGGCCTTCGGGTTCTGGCAAAACCACGCTGATGAAACTGTTGGTGGGTTTATACCGCCCGCAGGAGGGAAAAATATTATACAACGGCATCGACGAAACCGATATCAACTTCGAAGACCTTCGGAACCAGATCGGTTTTGTAACGCAGGACACCCAGTTGTTCTCAGGGACCATCAAAGAAAACCTGCTGTTCGTAAATCCCAACGCAACTGAAGAAGATCTGATAGATGTGTTGAAAAAAGCCTCGTGCACCAATTTATTGGCACGGGCCGAAAAAGGGTTAGATACCATGATCGGTGAAGGCGGTCTTAAATTATCGGGTGGCGAAAAACAACGGTTATCAATTGCCAGGGCCCTGTTACGCAAACCACGGGTATTAATATTCGACGAAGCCACCTCATCGCTCGATTCATTGACCGAAGAAGAAATTACCAATACCATCAAAGAGGTTTCTTCGCAACGCAACCAGATCACCATTCTTATAGCACACAGGCTGTCGACCATTATGCATGCCGACAGAATTTATGTGCTTGAAAAAGGTGATATAGTTGAAACAGGCAACCACGACAACCTGCTCGAAGAAAAAGGATTGTATTACGCCATGTGGCGTCAGCAAATCGGCGAACGCAAGAAAACTCTTGCTGCTGTATCATAATAAGGCAACGAGGCATAAAGGCATCGAGGCAACAAGGGGAATACAAAACCTTAGTACCTCGATGCCTTTTTTGTTTTTATGCTTTGTTGCCTTTACACTTCGCGGCCTTTGTGCTTCTATGCTTTGTTGCCTTTTCCCCGATGCCTTGTTGCCTTTTTTAAACTATCTTTGCGGCTCATCAACCCAAGTGTGCATGCCCGCTTCGTCCAAACCCAATTTTCTGTGGAGCATTTTTACCATGAAATGCCCCCGTTGCCGCAGAGGACCCATGTTTAACAACAACAATCCCTGGAATTTGAAGAAGGTGTTTGATATGCCGAAGCGTTGTAAAGAGTGCGATCAGCCCTTTGAACTGGAAGTAGGGTTTTGGTATGGCACCGGTTATGTTAGCTATGCATTGTCTGTAGCGCTTTCTGTGACCAGCTTTGTTGCCTGGTTTGTGCTAATAGGCATGTCAACAAAAGATAACCGTTTCTTCTGGTGGCTGGGCCTCAATGTTGTAATGCTTATTGTAATGCAACCCTGGATCATGCGCCTCAGCCGCGTTATTTATTTATACTTCTTTGTTAAGTACGATCCCAACTATAAATCCACCGGTGTAAAAAAATTCGATTACGAAACCGGCTCGTATTACGAAGGTGAAGCGCCCGAACAGCAACAGCAATAACACACACAAATTGCATCAGTTTTAAGCGCTGCTTATTATTCTGCTGAAAAACTTTAGCAGCTGAATTAAAAAAATTTCAGCAGTTATTTTAATATTCAACTCATTCACGGCAGCAGTAAGGGAAATTTTCACGGCGCAACAGATTAAACAAAATCATAATAACAGGTGTGATTTTTACAATTAAATTGTGTTTACTGCATTACAGACGAATGATGCCTGCCTATTTAACAACAAACTTTAATGCAAAAAAAGTTTTGCATTTGTTTTTATAGTGCAGTATTCGTTATTTAGTACCGTTAGCCAGAAAGACAGAAACCGCTTATACTTCCCTTTTCGTCAGACCTTACTAAAACAAAATTTTCACATGAGAAATTGCTTTTTGTCACTATTCCTGTTACCCTTATCTGCTTTTGCCCAACAAAACATTATTCAGTATGTAAATCCGTTGATCGGAACCCAACGCATGGGGCACACATTTCCCGGCGCTACTGTTCCGTTTGGTATGGTGCAGTTAAGCCCCGATACCGATACCATTCCTTATGAAATGAATGGCAAATACAATCCTGATGTATATAAATACTGTGCGGGATACCAGTACGATGATAAAACGATTACAGGCTTTAGCCATACGCATTTCAGCGGTACCGGTCACAGCGATCTGGGCGATTTTTTGATAATGCCAACCACCGGCCCCCTTCAACTGAACCCCGGTACAGCGGCAGATCCCAAAAGTGGCTACCGTTCTGCCTTTTCCCATACCAATGAAAAAGCCGAAGCAGGTTATTATAAAGTAAAGCTCGATGATGATAATATTACTGCCGAATTAACCGCCACCACCCGCGTAGGATTTCATCAATATACTTTTCCAAAAACCAATGAGGCCCATATTATTTTCGATTTAATGCATGGCATTTACAACTACGATGATAAGGATGTATGGACCTTTATACGGGTTGAAAACGATACCCTGGTTACAGGTTACCGCCAAACGAATGGCTGGGCGCGCACGCGCACTGTATACTTTGCCATGACGTTCTCAAAACCATTTGTAGCTTATGGTTGTAAAGATTTCAGTAAAAAGCAGGTATACCGCGGCTTCTGGCGTAAGTTCGATCAAACCAAAAACTTTCCCGATCTGGCAGGCAAACAACTGCGCATGTACTTCGACTTTAATACGGGGGCCGAAGAAAAAATAAAGATCAAATTCGCGCTGTCATCCGTTAGCACCGAAGGCGCTTTGCTTAATTTAAAGACCGAATTACCACACTGGGATTTTGATAAAACCAAACAGGAAGCACAGGCAGCATGGAATAAAGAGCTTAACAAAGTAGTTATTGATGCTTCTGAAGCCGAAAAGCAAAACTTTTATACCGCCCTGTACCATGCTTTTCTGGGCCCTACCGTGTACATGGATGCAGACCGCCGCTACAAAGGGTTAGATCAGAACATTCACACAGCCGCCGGCTTTACCAACTATACCACTTTTTCGTTATGGGATACTTACCGGGCCCTGCATCCGCTGTTCAACATTTTACAACCCGCCCGCAACGGCGATATGGTAAGCAGTATGCTGGCGCATTACGATCAAAGTGTGTTAAAGATGTTACCCATATGGAGCCATTACAACAACGACAACTGGTGCATGAGCGGCTATCACTGCGTTTCGGTAATTGCTGATGCTATTATCAAAGGCAATACTTCGTTTAATGCCGCCAGCGCATTGCAGGCCTGTGTAGCCACGGCCTCGCACAAAAATTATGAGGGCCTGGGATATTATATCGACAAAGGTTTTATTCCCGACGAAAAACTCGGCACATCGGCCTCTACTACGCTTGAATATGCTTATGACGACTGGTGCGTAGCACAGGTAGCGAAAAAACTGGGCAACCAGGATATTTATGATGCGTTTACAAAACGTTCAGCCAATTATAAAAACCTGTATGATGCATCTGTTGGTTTTATGCACGCCCGTAAAGAAGACGGCAGCTTTAAAAACGAATTCGATGCACTGAGCACTCATGGACAAGGCTTTATTGAAGGCAATTCGTGGAATTACAGTTTTTTTGTTCCGCACGAACCCAACGAACTGATAACATTAATGGGTGGTAAAAAGAACTTTTCAGCAAAGTTAGATACCCTGTTCACCATGTACCTTCCCGATAAATATTTTGCCGAAACGGAAGATATCACCCGGGATGGCATTATAGGGACCTATGTACATGGCAACGAACCGGCCCACCATGTTGCGTACTTATACAACTTTGCCGGCCAACCCTGGAAAACACAGCAACGGGTAAGAATGATCTTAAAAAATCAATACAAGCCTGCTCCTGACGGATTAGGAGGTAACGATGATTGCGGACAAATGAGCGCCTGGTATCTTTTTTCAACGCTTGGCTTTTATCCGGTAGCACCCGGATCGGCCGAATACCAGTTGGGAAGCCCGGCCATCAACAAAGCCGTTATTCAGCTCGAAAACGGAAAAACATTTACGGTGGAAGCCCTCAACCAAAACGATAAGAATGTATATGTGCAAAAGGCCATGCTCAATGGCAAACAACTTGCCCAACCAGTTATAACCCACAACGATATTATGAATGGAGGCTCATTGGTTTTTTATATGAGCGATAAGCCGAAAAAGTAAGGCACAGGAAACAAGGCACAAGGAACAAGTCGTTCAACGTTGAACAGGTTGCCTGTAATTAAGCTGACTAAATCGCAAGACTTGTGCATTGTACCTTGAGCCTTGTACCTTGTTTACATACCAAACAAATTCGATCGGGTTACTTCTTCCATATCGCTCAGTGCTACTTCAAGGGCCCTTGTACTTAGTATTATTTCTACAAGTGAAAGAATAAGAGAAATGACAAACGCTATGATGCTAAGGGCAAAAATAATATAGGCAGCAGTATTCCACGCCTTGAATATGCAAAACATACATACCACACAAAATAAAAAACTTACTACCCCAAATGCCTGCATGGATCTGATAAGCCGTATACGGGCGCGCAGGTTACGTATCTGTTCAACGATATGCTTTTGATTGGGATCGTTCTGGTATTTATCGTGCAGGGTTCTTATCAGCGTGGCAAGCGCCAGAAAACGATTGGTATAAGCCAGCATCAATAATGAAATAGCAGGAAACAATAAAGCCGGTGTAGTAATAGATAACTCCATACAATTTCGGGATTCTATAAATCAGAAATTTACAAAAAAAGCCTCCCGATTCATCAGGAGGCTCTCTAATCCTATTAATGTGGGTTAGTAAGTCCCATTAAGTAATAACGTTAAAATATCTTTATTATTATGTATGACCTATCCGCCCGTTATGGGTTATAGCATCAGCACCCTATTTCTTCAATATAACAGTAAATAAAGAACCTTTCCCCGGTTCGCTTTCACAGGAAATTTTGCCATTTAATTCTTCTACAATTCTTTTTACGATAGATAACCCAAGGCCATTCGACATTTCACCGTCTGTTGGCCGTGAAGATATCTTACTGTATTTCGAAAACAGGTAAGGCAGTTCTTCCTTATCTATGCCAACGCCTTCATCGCGTATTTTTATATTAATTGAATCCTGTTCATCACTGATATTTATCCATACGTTTTTGCCCTGCGACGTATACTTAATGGCGTTCGAAAGCAGGTTCTCACATATACGGCTAACAAGGTAACGGTCGCTCATTATATGCATTTCCTTTCCCGTAAACTGGGCATTCAGCTTAATGTTCTTTCGGGAAGCCATTGGTTTAAAATTTTCAATGACTTCTTCGGCAAACACCTTCATATCAAAATGCTCCAGCTGCATTTTATGATTACCAATGTCGGCCTTCTCAACATCCAATATGCGCCTGATCATCTTTTCGCCATATTCGCCTGCCTGAATAATGCGTTTCATGGCCTTTCTTTGTTCATCGCTAAAATGATCGTTGCCGTTTTGCAATACCTGCCCCCATATCTGAATGGTAGCAAAAGGGGTATTCAGGTCGTGCGATACAATGCTGATCAGTGAGTTCTTTTCATAATTTAATTCCGAAAGTTTTTCATTTTGTTGTACAATCAGCTCATTGGTGGCCTGCAGGCGCCGGTGAGCATTTCGCTTTATAACAAATCCTACGGCGATCAAAATCCCTATTATGGCCAACGCCAGCGCTACGAGTGCCAGCTCTCTTGTTCTGAGGGTTTCCTTTTCGATCTTCTCCTGCAACAGTTTATTTTCTGTCTCCCGCTCGCTGGCATGAAACCGTTCCTGTAAGCCGGCAATGGTTTTATAGGTATCGCTATGCAGAATAGCTGTATCTAACGCATACCAGTTTTTCATATACTGGTAGGCTTTGCTGTAATTACCACGGTATTCGAATAATTTGGCCAAAATAGAATAACTATCGGCCTCCTTGCTTTTTGAATTTAACCGCATCGCCATTTGCATAGCGCCCTGTGCATAGTAGTCGGCAGAATCGAACTCGTGTTTTTCAATAAACACATCGGCCAGGTTTAGCATGGCCACCCATAGCCCGTTCAGGTTACTATCAAGTGCATGCGCTTCGAGGTTACGCCTGAAATAAGGGAGGGCATCATCAAATTTCTTTTCTTTAAAATATAAATTACCGAGGTTATTGTAGGTGCTGGCGAGGTTAATGCGCCCCTGTTGCTCCAACGGCTTTCCCAACCGAACCGCCTTATATAACAATAAGCGCGAACTATCGTATTGCTTTAACTGTGTATATATGACCGCGAGGTTGTTATAGGTATTGATCAGGGAGGGAATTTTGCCACTTTGTTCCGACATACGGGCGCATTGCATGTAAAAATGCTTTGCCTTTTCGGGTTCCCTGATCGAAAAATAAGCAATGGCCAAATCGCTTAAGGCAACCATTTCATATTCGGGTGCACGAATTTTTCGCGAGGCTTCGAGCGACTGCAGATAGTATTCAATGGCCTTTTCATAATTGTTGCTCAGGTCTTCGTATATCCCTTTCAGGCGCAGCGACAATACATCACCTTTGTTGTATTGCAGGCGTTCGGCTTCCTTTGCTATGTATTCAGCATAGTAATGAATGGAGTCGATCTTATCTTCAGAAAAATCAAGGCACCGGTCGTACAGGCTTTTTAATTGCGTTGTATCGATCTGTGCATATGAGCATGCGCATCCCATCAAAGCCCCTAATAGCAGGAAGTATTTCAATAGTATCCTTGAATTGAAATAGCAAATTAATGGTTTTTACTTATTATGTCAACCCCTTTGACCATTGCTTGCCGTTTGTTGAAGTAATGTGAGGGATTTGATAATTCATAGAAATCGTATTCAGGCCTGTAGCGGAGCAAACTGAATTGTTTCGGCCCAACCCCGAAAACGTTTTCGGTATAATGCCCCTTTAGAGAATAGCTTAACACCCCTTTAGGGGATGGGGGTGGGATTGGCCGGCGGCTGTTATTCAATCAACTTATTCTTCAGGGCGAACTTAACCAGGCCTACCGTATTGTTTACGCCCAGCTTTGCGATCAGGTTCTTGCGGTGAGTTTCGACCGTGCTAACGCTCAGAAAAAGCTTTTTCGCAATTTCTGAATTACTGTATTCTTTGCAAATGAGGGTAAGTACTTCTATTTCGCGTTTTGATAATATTTCATCAACCTTTTTGTCTTCGATAGTAACCGTATTCCTGAAGTCCTGGTTGGTATCGAGAATATTTATCTCCTTACTGAAGTACTTTTTGCCTTCGGCTACTGTTTCAAGCGCTTTGGTAAGCTCGGTGATGTTGGTATTTTTTAAAAGATAGCCCTGAATATCATATTTCAGCAGCTTATGAATATAGCGGGTACCGCGCATTATGGTGAGGTAAAGGATCTTCAGCGAAGGTTTAATTTCCCGTATCTTCAGTAACAGCTCTTCTTCTCCTATATCGGGCAAATGCACGTCGAGCAGCAAAATGTCAATGTCTTGATTGGGCAACTGGTTTAACAAACTTTCTCCGGTAAATGCCGAGCCAATAACCTGGATGCCCGGCTGATTATTCAGTAACAATACCAGCCCTTCCAGGTATAATTCATGGTCATCTGTGATAAAAACCTTCAACATAATAAAATTAGCAGGACCGGGCGGTTCAGGAATAATCATACAGGTATACCGGTCCACAGCAAATTAAAGCTATTAAAGAATGATAACAAAAAACAGGCCTTTCCCTAAAAATAAATCATGCAAAGCAAAACAATTTATATAAACGAATAGCTATTTCATCAATAAATCTCTTATTAAAAACTTTTCCATTGCCTTTTTTCTGTCTTTAGCAAGGCTTTAGCGGGCCCGTACGGCGGGGCTTTGGGCGCATTCGGTAAGGATAAAGTAAACCAGGGAAAAATAGAAAAAAGCCTCCCGAACAAAGTCGGGAAGCCCTTTTTATACGGATTAAAACTTTTCTACGTCAGCGTGTCTTCAGCATGGGCCGAACCTGTTGGGTACTGCCGTTTTGAAAACGGGCATAATAAACACCCACCGGCAGGCCATACCCTTCTAATGTTACAGTATAGGTACCGGATGTATATACTTTATCGGTTAGTGTTTTGATTACTCTACCCATTGTGTCCATTACTTGCACCAAAGTATGTCCGCCTTTGGTATTAAAGGTGATTTTGGTATTCTCAACAAACGGATTGGGATAGTTTACAACCAGTTGTTCGCCATCGCCCCGTATCACATCATCAACACCTGTGCTGCCGCAGGCTGTATTAATAGCGATGGGAATGTTCTGGAAGTTTTGAAGCATAATAGTTTGCAGATCGGTATCATTAACGCAGAACCATTGCTTAAGGATCGACGCATAAATGCTTCGGAAATCGTATTGATGAACAACGTTGGCGTTTGAAGAAACGCCGTTAGGAATTGCAGGATTGGTGCCGATTATACCAGGTCTTACATTCTTACCAAATACAAATACCGGTGCAGCCGCTCCATGGTCGGTACCCAAACTGGAATTTGATTTAATACGGCGGCCAAATTCTGAAAAGGTCATACCAATTACACGGTCTTCGACACCCAGGCCTTTTAAATCATCCATAAAACTTTTAATGGCGTCTGAAACACGGGCCATCAGTTTGGCATGAAAACCTACCGTGGTATCGGCAGCCTCTACCTGGCTCGAATGGGTATCAAAGCCACCGGTGCTCACCATGTACACCCTCGTTTTCAATCCACCCTTCACCAGGCGGGCCACGATGCGTAATTGTTGTGCAAGGTCGTTGTTGCTGTTATACGGACCCTGTGAGGTAACTTTTTGAGCAGCGGCCCTGATGGCATCGCCGTACTTCTCTGTTTGCCCCATTATCATTCTGATATAAGCCAGCTCTTTACCCCAGGGAGTAGGGGGAACAGGAACAGGATCCCCTATTTCATCGAGAAATTGATAAAAGGTTGTCGGGTCGCTGATGGTCATACCCATACCTGATACCGGGCCCTGTAAAGCGAGTGACGATACCGAACCGATTTGTATGGCCAGCGGGTCGGGCATTTGCGCTGTTGGATAGCCGTTGGGATAGTTCGGAAACTCAACATTAAGATAGCGGCCGATCCAACCGGTGTTAAGCACCTGGTTCGAATCGGAGGCAGTCATCCATATATCGGTAGCCCTGAAGTGCGAGAAGTTGGGCGAAGGATATCCTACTGCCTGTACAATAGCTAATTTGTTTTCGTTATACAAGGTTTGCAAACCCGTCATACTCGGATGCAAACCTGTTTTAGAGGTGCCGTTTAAGGCAAGAATTTTATTTTGAGCGATTGCAATGTTTGCACGGGCATTGTAATAAGCCGAATAGGTATCAATGGGTATAACCATGTTTAACCCATCGTTACCACCATTGAGCTGGATCATCACCAGCACTTTATCGGTATCGGTGGTAGCGCCCATTAAAGCTTGTACCAGCGGCGATGCATTGGTGAAGGCTTTTACCGAAAAGCCATTCAATATTGCGGGCAACGTTACAGATGCAGGCAAGGTTTGTTTAAAAAAATCTCTGCGCTTCATAAGACGGGTATTAAAATGTTTAAGCTAATTGATACTCGGCCAGGTTCATTAAATAGTTGTACAGATCCCGCAGACGGGTGTATACTATATTGTACGTTGTCATATCGCCGGGGGCGCCGATGTAAGCACTCCAGGCGTTGGTCCAATAATAATCCTGGGTTTGGCCACTGAGCAAAAACGACGTTTTGATGGATGCCTTCAACGTATCCGAAATCGGCACACGGTAAAGTAAATCCACCGCCGCATTGATCAAGGCATTCGGATCGCCGGGAGCGGTTGCTGACAGGGGAAATAATTTTTTAGTAAACTCAACCGGTTCAATAATTAGCTTTATGTTATTGCGCGTATACCCGCTAACGATAAGCCGATCGATAAAAAGCTCACGTTTGGGCATTGTATCATGATTGATCCACATTTCGTAAAACATGGGGATCTGGTAATAGGCAGGCCATCCCGATACGCTTGGCGGATCGGCAATACTTTGCTGCATCACCACAGCCTGGCTATGCAGATACTCCCACATGTTGTATTGATTTACATAGTCGCTGCTATCGGGGATCGCCACCTGAAATTCACGCATCATCATGATGATCATTTCAAGCGGACTTTTGATAAGGCAGCCCTGGTTCAGCACATCAAAGAAGTGCTCGCTTTTTAATAAAGTGGCCAGCACGGGTTTAATTTCCCAGCCGCCATCGCGAAACTGCTGCGCCAGTGGTTTTATAACATTTGTTACCGTATCTGCATCAATTGTGTAATAACAAAACCATGTGTATAATTTTTTTACTATAAATTCCGACACCTCTACACTTTTACTGAAGATCATGTTAAGCAGATCATCAATTTCGGCATTGGCGCCTGCCTCATCGCTTCGGCCGGCAATTGTGGTACCATTATAAAAAGCGGAAAAGGTTTTACTTGTTTTATCGTGATCTGCCGGTTTGAAAAAGATGGTTTCATCTTCTTCCTTAATACGCCAGCCGGTTAATACCCTTGCTGCTGCATATACATCATCTTCGGTGTAGTTGGGACTGTTTTCTTTTCCAAGTGTAAACAATTCCTGCAACTCACGTGCATAGTTTTCGTCGGGCGCTGTGGCCGTATTCAGGTAACCATTGAGGTAACGCAGCATAGCAATGTTTTGCGTTACATCTTTCACCAGTGTTTTAAAATTACCAACTGCGCTTTGCCGTAATAAAGTGCTGTAACGGTATCCGTAGGTACCTCTTTCATACGTGGCGGTTTCGGTTGAAAAATGGTTGTGCCAGAACAGGGTCATTCTTTCACGAATGCTTCTGTCCTGATTGATCATTGTTCCAACCCACCAGGCCTTTAATGATTCAACCCTGCGGCCATTGGCTGTTCCATCGGCAGAAACAGTATTCACCCAGGTAGTACCCGCGGCTACACTAATATCGCCATCGGCAGGATCGATGTCGGTATTATCATAATTTTTTAAAGGAGGTGCGGGCAAACCGGTGGGAACTGTCAGCAATACATCAACTGCCTGTGAAGGCGACATGCCTAAAAAATAATCGATGTCTTCTTTTTTTGCTCCGAACATTGTTCGTTTCAACAGGTGTGCTACTTCTTTGGTAGTCCAGGTGCCTGCGTAAGCATTTAATCCCGCGTAAATCTGGCGCAAGCCGGCATAAGGCTTTGAAGAAGGAGCCGCAGCTCTTCTTTTAAGCGTGAAGAATTCTCTTCTATCCATAAGGTTGATTTTGGCAGATTGCTTCAGGTAGTCGGCCTTATGACTACGTAAAACCATCTATTTATGGCGAACACCAAACAAAAATGCTGCCATATGATGTAATGGGGGAAAACTACAATTCGGCCCAAGTGCCTGATAGTAAGAAATTTACCCCAAAAAAAAGCTGCTTCCTTTTGAGAAGCAGCTTTATACATAACACGATTTATTACTAATTAATATTTTCTATAATTCCTGCAATTCCCTGTCCTCCACCCACACAAGCGGTAACTATACCATACTTTTTGTTCAAACGCTTCAGATCATTCGTTATTTGTATGGTTAATTTGCAACCGGTACAACCCAAAGGATGACCTAATGCAATAGCCCCGCCATTAATATTAACAATATCAGGATTGATACCGAGTTTTCGTATAACTGCTATAGCCTGTGATGCGAATGCTTCATTTAATTCAACCAGATCGATCTGGTTAAGGTCCATCGATGCCTGCTTTAATACTTTGGGTACGGCTTCAACCGGACCAATACCCATAATACGTGGATGCACACCAGCCGATGCACATGCTACCAGCCTTGCAATTGGTTTTAACCCCAGCTCATTCACCATTCTTTCGCTCATTACAATTACAAAAGCAGCCCCATCGGAAGTTTGCGACGAATTACCTGCAGTTACTGATCCATTAACAGCAAATACCGGTTTTAATTTTGTAAGCACGTCGATGCTTGTATCTTTTCTGGGACCTTCGTCGGTATCAACAACAAACGTTTTAGTTTTCTTTTTATTATTTTCATCGAGGTATACTTCCTCAACGGTAATGGGCAGAATACCGCTTTTAAAATGGCCGTTCGAAATAGCATTGATCGCTTTCATATGCGACTGGTACGAAAAGGTATCCTGCTCTTCGCGGGTAACATTATATTCTTTGGCAACTGCTTCGGCTGTTAAGCCCATGCTCAGGTAATAATCCGGTTCATCTTTCGCAATGGAATAAGCCGGTACGGTTTTCCAACCGGCTGTTGGCACCAGGCTCATGCTTTCGGTTCCGCCGGCAATAATACAATCGGCCAGGCCCATACGTATTTTGGCGGTGGCAATGGCAATGCTTTCGAGCCCCGATGCACAATAGCGGTTCACCGTCATACCGGGTACTTCAAAACCAAGGGCGCGGGCAGCAATAATGCGGCCTACCTGTAAACCCTGTTCTGCTTCGGGCACTGCATTGCCTACAATTACATCATCAACCCGTTTGGCATCGAGTTGCGGAACCGAAGCCATCAATCCTTTTATTACTTCAACTGCCAGGTCATCGGGCCTGTAAAATCTAAAGCCTCCGCGTTTTGCTTTTCCTACCGCGGTTCGATAACCGGCTACTATATACGCTTCCTGCATAAGAAAAAGTTTTAAGTGATAGGTTTTTAAGTTATAAGTACTGAGTTCTATGCTTTAAGTTAGTTCAGCAGTTAATTGGCTGCCAATAACTGTGAACTGCGAACTTAAAACTTATACCTTATTACTTACAACCAGTTAGTTGTTTATGCAACCTTCTATATCAAAGGTAAGAATTAGCGGGATGAATACAAAACTTCGCAGATCCGCCTTTTGCTGGTTATTAGCTACCGGTTACCAGCTGCCCGGTACCGCGAATTGTGACAGGAAACTGGTAACAGGAAGCCCGGTAACCCTGTTTTTAATATCTTCGCACCGCATTATGTACAACTTACTTCGCCGACTGTTATTTTGTTTTCCTCCCGAAGCAGTACATCATTTTTCTATGAATATGATGAAGTTCGGATGCAATATAGGTTTCATCAGAAAAATAATTACTGCAAAATGCGCCCCCGCAAACGGGTCATTATCCAAAGAATTGTTTGGTATCAGGTTTAAAAACCCTGTTGGCCTGGCCGCGGGTTTCGATAAAAATGCCCTGTACCTTACCGAGCTTGAGGCCCTGGGTTTTGGATTTGTTGAAATTGGTACCGTAACGCCCAAACCGCAGGCCGGTAACGACAAACCGCGTTTATTCCGTTTGCCGCACGACAAAGCCCTCATCAACCGCATGGGATTTAATAATGATGGCGTTGCCGTGGTAGCCAAACGGCTGAAAGAATGGAGGGAGAAGTCATCACCCCTGATCATCGGCGGCAACATCGGCAAAAACAAAGTGACCCCTAACGAAGATGCGTGGAAAGATTATGAAATATGTTTTCGCGCCTTATTTGATTGTGTTGATTACTTTGTTGTAAATGTAAGCTCGCCCAATACACCGGGATTGCGTGAACTGCAGGAAAAAGATTCGCTTCGCAAAATATTATCGCACCTGCAAACCATCAACCAGCAGGAAAGCGGAATGGGAACCGAAGCTGAAGCCGAACGGAAACCCAAACCGCTGTTATTAAAAATTGCGCCCGATTTAACCTGGCAACAGATCGACGATGTGATCGACCTCGCCATGGAAATAAAATTAGATGGACTGGTAGCTACCAATACCACCATCAGCCGTGAACAACTGCAAACCGAAAACAACAAACTGCAAGCTATAGGAGCAGGCGGTTTAAGCGGCGTACCCGTTCGCAAACGTGCTACAGAAATCGTTCAATATATACATCAAAAAACCAACGGACAATTACCCGTTATTGCATCAGGTGGCATTTTTACCGCCGGTGATGCTATTGAAAAACTAAACGCCGGCGCTTCGCTGGTGCAGGTGTATACAGGGTTTATTTACGAGGGCCCGGATATTGTGAAGAAGATTGTTGATGGAATGAAGTAAATGGTATAAAAAGTTTATTGAAACATCCGGGCATCGGCGCCTACTAATTTGTTACCCGGCCCAAAAGTTAAGAAGAAACAGGGTGAACTGGCGGCTTATTGCTGTTCCCCGATAACTTTCAGAAGCCGATTCATGGTTCACGCTTATTTTTGAGCCACATAATTATATATAGTCACCATCATGGAACAATTGTTTACTGTAGATGCATTCATCAGCTTACTAACCTTAACCGTACTGGAAATTGTATTGGGTATCGACAATGTGATCTTTGTTTCGATATTAATGGGGCGGCTTGATAAACGCCAGCAATTGCGCGCCCGCCGCATCTGGATGGTTGCCGGTATTGCTGTTCGTATAGGGTTGCTGATGGGTATTGGATGGCTTGTAAAAAATGGTAACGCCGAGCTATTTGGTTTCAACTTCCGGGGTACACACCTTGCATTTAATTTACGCAATATAATTATGCTGGCCGGTGGTTTATTTCTCTTATACAAAACAGTAAAAGAAATTCATCATAAGCTCGAAGGAGATGAAGGTATGTTTGAAGCTAACACCAAAAAAGCTTCGTTTGGCGCTATAATTAGCCAGATCGTTATCATCGATATGGTGTTTTCTTTCGATAGTATTATTACTGCGGTAGGACTGGCGCGCATCGTCACCATTATGATTGTTGCCGTGATCATTGCCATGATCATTATGTTTTTCTTTTCTGATAAGATCGCCAACTTCATACATAAGCACCCCACGCTTAAAATGCTGGCGCTGGCATTTTTATTAATGGTTGGTTTCAGTTTGTTCTTTGAAGGTTTGGAACCGATACATAAAAGCCATATCGATAAAGGATATATCTATGTTGCCATGGCCTTTTCGTTTGGTGTAGAAATGTTGAACATGTGGATGCGTAAAAGAGCCAAAGCACAAAAACCGGTTGAACTGCACGAACCGATTGTGATGAAGGAAGAACGGAATACTATTTAAAAGGCAGTGGGCAATAGGCAGTTGTTGCCTATCTGCTGCCCATTGTCAACACCACCGCTGCCGCCACTCCTGCCGTTTCACTCCGCAACCGGGTATTACCCAAACTAACAGGAATAAAATAATGGTCGGTGGCGAAGGTTATTTCTTCTTTGGTAAAATCGCCTTCGGGACCAATTAAAATAATTTGCGAAGGAAGCGATTCGTTCACCAGCTCAGACAGGTTTTGTTTTGAGGCCGGTATGCAATGCGCAATAAACTTTTGTGTGACATCAATTACATCTTCCTGTTTCAGCAGCTGCCCAAAGCCAACCGGCTGATGCAGTACAGGCAACCAGGCCTGTTGCGATTGCAGCATGGCGCTCACCAGTATGCCTTGCATGCGATCGTAGCGGAAATGTTGCTTTTCGGTACGGTCGCAGATCATGGGTATAATTTCGGCAATGCCCAGTTCGGTGGCTTTTTCCAAAAACCATTCGAAGCGGTTGGCATTTTTAAGCAGTGAAATAGCTATGCTTGTTTTGCGGTTGGGTTGTTGTATGAATTCCTCGTTCAGCACCTTTACCGTACAACGTTTTTTATGGTCGTCGGTAATTTCTGTCAGCAGCAAAAAACCTTTGCCATTGGTAATATGCAATTGTTCGCCTTTTTTCATGCGCAACACATTCACCACATGCTTTGAGGTATCTTCATCCAGCACGATCGTGGGCTGACCGGCAGCCACATCCGAAACATAAAAAAGCGGCAGGTTCATTGTGTTCTTTTGTGCAAAGTAATAAGAATTTAAAATACCCGCGCCTGCTTCCTGGAACAAGTAAGCACACAAAAAAGCCTCCCGTTTCCGGAAAGCTTTTGATAAGAATAGCAACCTAAAGATTTATAATATTGAATTTCTACTTCAACATTCAAAATTCAACATTTATTATTCATTATTTAAAAAGGAGCTTCATCATCATCGCCAAACGGCATATCGTTCATTTTGCTGCCGGCCTGTATGTATAGTTTGGCGCCATCGCCACCGGCGGCGCCACCGCCTTCGGTAGGTACCGGTTTCCAGCTTCCACCGCCCATACCCAAACCACTGAAATCATCTCCTTCAAATTCGATAAACTTCTGAATATGCAACAGGGCTTTCAGCTTAATGGTTTCAAGCGAACCGTTACGGTGTTTGGCTATGCGCACGTGCGTTTCGCCTTTATTGCTTTCGCCCATTTCATTACTGGTGATGTCGTAATACTCAGGACGGTAAATGAACATAACCATGTCGGCATCCTGCTCAATGGCACCCGATTCACGAAGGTCGCTCAGCTGCGGCATTTTGTTACCGTCTTTACGCGTTTCAACCGCACGGCTTAACTGCGACAGGGCTATAATGGGTACCATCAATTCTTTGGCCAGCTGTTTCAGTCCACGCGATATCTGGCTGATCTCCTGTTCGCGATTCGTATTCTTACCGGCGCCACTCATCAGCTGCAGGTAGTCAATGATAATTAAACCGATGTTGTGTTTGTTTTTTAAACGGCGGCATTTGGCGCGCAGCTCAAAAATATTCAACGCGGCGGTATCATCAATAAAGATCGGCGCCTGCGCCAGCTTTTGAATACCCTTGGCGTACAGTTGCTTCATTTCATAATCTTCCATTTTACCGCGGGAGATCTTCTCAAGCCATATTTCACTTTCGGCGCTTAAGATACGTTGTACCAGCTGTGCCGAGCTCATTTCAAGACTGAAGAATACAATAGGTGTTGGCCGTGAACTGTTCAATGCTGCATTACGGGCCAGGTTCAGCGCAAAGGCCGTTTTACCAACCGCAGGACGGGCGGCAAGAATAATAAGGTCAGAGTTCTGCCAGCCGTAGGTTACTTTATCCAGCGTAGGAAAGCCACTGGGCACCCCGGTTATATCTTCGGTGCGGTGGCGCATGTCTTCAATACGCTGAACTGTTTGAACCAATACCGTATCAATGCTGTCGAAGTTCTTGCGCATGTGGTTATTGGTAATTTCAAACAATTTCGCCTCGGCATCGTCGAGCAGGTCAAACACATCGGCGCTGTCTTCATATGCATCGCCGATGATTTCACCGCTGATGCGTATCAGTTCGCGCTGAATAAATTTTTGAAGAATTATTTTTGAGTGCGCCTCAATGTTGGCTGATGATACAACTGAATTGGTTAAACGGGTAACATAGTAGGGACCTCCTACCATTTCAAGCTCTTCTTTGCTACGCAGCTCTTCCACCACCGTTAAAATATCAATCGGCTGGTTTTTTTGCTGCAGGCTTTGCATCGCGCGGTAAATACGCTGGTGTGCGTCTACGTAAAAGCATTCGGGCTTCAATATCTCCACTACCGTGTCGAAGGCAGATTTCTCGAGCATTACAGCGCCAAGCACCGCTTCTTCCAGGTCTTTAGCCTGGGGCGGAACTTTGCCGTATACCATGGTACTCAGATCAATAGAGCTACGGCGACGTGCTTTCCGGTCTTTGTTAAGGTTAGTTAGATCCATCTTTAACGACTACAAAAAATTAAACCATTGGTTTGATAAAGTTTTTTACAAAACAGGAATTCTCAAGGTCTGAAGTGTTCTTTAGCGTGGTGTCACTTCTTTTTAATACTGCCAACCAATGACGCTTAGGGTTTATAGGAGATAAGGTTTATGTTACGTAAATATTATTGCACTGTTACCGCAATGTTACCCCTTTAGGTCAGGACGGCGAATATATATCCCTCTACTGCGCTAAAAATTTTTTTCCGGTTCTATATTTAATCACAGTAATCCACAAATCAATCCACGAAAATAAGGCGCTTATCCACAGGATGATCAGTATATATCCACAATTTACAAAAGTTTGGCACCCTTGTTAAAACGAAATGCACACATTGTGTGCGAAAGAATTATAGGCAGAATATTTGGTGAAAAGCACGGGAAAATAAGACTCAGGCGGGATGGGAATTTCCGAAATTTACTTAGTGAAAACGCTTACCACTACGGCATTTTCCGGTATTCGCATAGCTGTAACCCCCTATCGTCGGTTGTTTCAGGGGTATTGCCTCCCTCAAGCAGGCCATGCGCGTACTTTTCAGCATTTTTTTCAACCAATGGCATAAATTTCGCGTATATGTAAAACAGGAAACCGGAATTTGGAACGTCAAATTAAAAGAACGTCAAAACAAAAAGATTGAACCCGGTTTAAAATATTAACAGACTAACCGTAAATTAGATTCTTTAATTTCAATTCCGACCATGCGTGTATACCAGCTCAGGCATTATGAAGTGATGATGCCGGAAGAAAATAGCAAAGAGGCGCAGCACCTGCTGTATTATGAAAGGCTATGTTACGACCTGCTTACGGCACATGCTATAAGCTTTTCGCACGCAGTTGAGGTTATCAGGTTAAAACAGGGCCGTGTTGAACAACGCCCCGGTCGCATCCACCGCATTTTAAGCGCCGCCGAAATACCCCCGTTTTGCTTTATTGTTTGTAAGAATTAGCCGCACAGGCTTATAGTAAACTTATAGGGGAGTTATAGCAGACTTATAGGGAACTTATAGGGATGCTCCTTTAAAGCTACTCCTTAGCTACTCCCGGGCTACTCCTTAGCTACTCCTTAGCTACTCCTTAGCTACTCCCATGTAACTCCATACCTACTCTATCTTTTTTTCATATGCTACTCGTGCTTCCCGAGCCTTGCCTGCCTGCCATAACTTTTGCGAAGGCGGGTGCCCTGAGCCTTGATCCTTATGCCTTTGTGCCTCGTTGCCTTTTCACCTCGTTGCCATTATGCCTTGTTGCCTCGTTGCCTTGTTCCCTCAATCCGTTATCTTTGCTGCCATCTCCTGCAGAGTGATTTCCATAAACGGGATCTGTACCGGGAGAAAACCACTCCCGATAGCTATCGGGGACAACAAACATCAAACACAAACACCAAACAATACACTGATTCATGACCATTTCGTACAACTGGCTACACGACTACCTGCCTGTAACTATTGATCCTGAGCGCCTGAGCAAATTATTAACCTCGGTAGGGCTTGAAGTTGAAAGCCTTGAAAAATATGAAAGCCTGAAGGGAGGATTACAGGGACTGGTAATTGGTGAAGTGCTGGCTGCTGAAAAACATCCCAATGCCGATAAATTATCTGTTACCAAAGTAACTATAGGTTCGGGCGAACCCCTGCAAATTGTTTGCGGAGCCCCTAATGTAGCTGCCGGTCAAAAAGTAGTGGTGGCTACTGTAGGAGCAACCATCTACCCCAAAAAAGGCGATCCCCTTACTATGAAACTGGCCAAAATACGGGGTGTTGAAAGCCATGGAATGATCTGTGCCGAAGATGAGATCGGCCTGAGCGACGACCATGCCGGTATTATGGTGTTGCCCGCCAATGTAAAAGTGGGCACCCCCGCAGCCGATTATTTTAAACCTTATACCGACTGGATATATGAAATTGGCCTTACCCCCAACCGTATGGATGCCATGAGCCATCGCGGGGTTGCCCGTGATGTATGCGCTTATTTATCTTTCCACGACAAAACCAATGTAAAAGTAAAGGCGCTGGTTACAGAAGCATTTAAAGTAGATAAAAATTCGCTGCCCGTTGCCGTTACCATCGAAAATACCAAAGCCTGTCAGCGGTACAGCGGCGTAAGCATAAGCAATGTTACCGTAAAAGAAAGCCCCCAATGGTTGCAGGATAAATTACGCGCCATCGGCCAGCGGCCTATTAATAATATTGTAGACATTACCAATTTTGTATTGCACGAAACCGGTCAGCCTCTGCATGCTTTTGATGCCGATGCCATTGCCGGTAAAAAAGTGCTGGTAAAAAATCTGCCCGAAGGCACACCGTTTGTTACGCTCGACGAAAAAGAAAGAAAGCTCAGCGCCGAAGACCTGATGATCTGCAACGGCAACAGCGAACCGATGTGTATTGCCGGTGTATTCGGCGGGCAACACAGCGGCGTTACCAATGCTACCAAAAACATTTTTCTCGAAAGCGCCTGGTTTAACCCGGTAGATATTCGCAAAACATCGTTCCGCCACGGTCTTCGGACCGATGCAGCTACCCGTTTTGAAAAGAATATCGACATCAGCAATACCGTAAATGTATTAAAGCGCGCAGCCTTACTGATCAAAGAACTGGCAGGCGGCGAAATAGCTTCAGAAATAACAGATGTATATCCGCAACCGGCCCAACAATCGCAGGTACTGCTGAAACATAGCTTCCTGCATAAGCTCAGCGGTAAAACATATGATGCAACTACTGTAAAAACCATTCTCACCGCACTTGGTTTCGACATAGTGAAAGAAAACACCGACAGTGTGCTGGTAGCAGCACCTTTTAGTAAACCCGACATTCATTTACCGGCCGATGTGGTTGAAGAGATCATGCGTATCGACGGACTTGACAATGTTGAAATTCCTTCTTCCATTGCCATTTCGCCTTCAGTAGATACCAACCGCATCAAATACGTTAACCACGAAAAAGCAGCCAACTACCTCGTAGGTTTGGGCTTTAATGAAATTTTTACCAATTCCATTACCAATGCGGCTTATTTCAGCGACGATGAACTGAAGCAGGCCGTAAAACTGCTCAACAACCTCAGCGCCGATCATAATATCATGCGCCCCTCGATGCTGCAAACCGGTTTGGAGGCAATAGCGCATAACCTTAACCGCAAAAACAACGACCTGCGCTTTTTTGAATTCGGTAAAACCTACAGCACATCGGGCCCCGGCGTTTATAATGAACACGAGCATTTATGTTTGTACATTACCGGTCAGGTACAGGAAGATGGCTGGAAAGGCAAGGGCACTGCGGCAGATATCTTTTATTTAAAGGGCATCGTGGCAAGAATATTGCAACTGACTGGCATTTCCAAAGCTGCCTTTACACCGGCCGGCGAAAAGGTAGTCGACAATAACCTGGAAAATGTGTTACAGGTTACTATAAATAAGGACGTTATAGCCGAGTTTGGACAGGTGAAACAACAGGAACTGAAACGATTTGATATAAAACAGCCGGTGTTTTATGCCGATTTCGACTACGAATTACTGCTGAAATATATATCCGCTACCACTTTAAAAGCAAAAGAACTGCCCCGGCAGTTACCCGTACGGCGCGACCTCGCCATGATAGTACCCCAATCCCTTCCCTTTGCCGATGTTGAAAACACCGTGAAAAAGGTAAAACTCGACAAACTACAGTCAATACAGCTGTTTGATATTTTTGAAAGTGAAAAACTGGGGGCTGGTAAAAAATCACTCGCGGTTAGCTTTACTTTCCTCGACGAGGAGAAAACGCCTACAGATAAAGATATCGACACTATGATGAATAAAATTATGAATGCCCTGGAAACAACCCTGCAGGCAGAGATCAGAAAATGATGTTTATGTAGGGTAAAGCCAGGCTAAAATTTGTTCAATGGAGGGATTACAGGATCAATTAAAACGAATAACCGACAAGCTGCAACAGGTAGTTCACCGCTATCAGCTGCTGCAAAAGGAGCATGAGCAATTGAACAAAGAGGTGGCTATATTGCGTGATAAAGAAAAAGCCCGGTTAATACGTATTGATGAGCTGGAAATGAAAATGATGGCACTGCAAACCGCTACCGGCCAACTAAATGAAACGGAAAAGAAAGAAGTGGAAAAAAGGATCAACCGTTACATCCGGGAAATTGACCGGTGCATTGCCTTATTAAGCGAATAAATTTTGTTCAAACTCGTTTTACGAGGCGCATTTTCATTTCATCTTCCCCCTGTGAAAGTTCTAAGGTGTAAACACCGTATGGCAGATCATTTAACCCTTTCCAGGTTACGGTTTTATCACCATGCGGAATGTTAGCTTCGAGGCGGCTGCATTCGTAACCTCTTTCGTCACGTAAAATGGCTTTGAGACTGGATTGAATCGGGGCAATCAACTCCAGTGTCAGTGCGTCAATGAAGACGTTCGACCTAAGTTTAGCGAACATGTTAATCGTTTGGTTTTGGTGAGTAATCATAGAATACGAAATTTGAATTAAACCATCCAAAACGATCCTTTGAAGTCCAGAAGTATTCCTTGTGTAAATGTGTGTGGATAAAAATAGAACAACCATTTCAAAATTGCAAGCAATGGAAGAATTAATTCCAATAAATGTGTTAATCGGCGACAGAACCTACCGTATTCGTATTTCCCCAACCGACGAAGAGGTGGTTCGCAAAACACTTAAGCTGATAAATGATAAAATTATTGAATTTAAAACCACTTTTGCCGGCAAAGACATGCAGGATTATGTGGCCATGGTGGTGCTTTGGTACGCCACCCAGCAAAAAGCAGGCGACAGCCAGCCCCTGGTCGACAATGAAACCGGCGAACAGATACAGGCGATCGAGAAGCTGCTCGACCGTATGTTACTGGATTGAGATCCTGAGCGTAGTCGAAGGATTGCCTGAACGACCCTGAGCGTAGCCTGCCCGACTGTTGGCGGGTCGAAGGGGGAAGTACCGATCCGCATCTTCCCTTCTTTTTAACACAATGCAAACAATTGGAAACCTCAGCCATCAAACAATTCAGCCATTTAACCATCAACAGGTCAGATTCCCAAATTTTCAAATCTTCAAACACCTGAACTTCAAAATGCTTTAAGTGCCACTGCCTCTTTTTTTGTATTTTCGCACATTCATATCTCACTATGCTAAATCTTGCGAAACATAGGAGAGGGAGAGATAATGTAGAAACCTTTAAACATGTAAAACACAATGGAGAGCATTTTCACCTTAATAATAGGGGTAGTGGCATTACTGGCCGGTATAGTTGCCGGTAAATTCATATTTGCCAAAAACACACAGCAAAGAGTCGACGACGCCGAAAAACAGGCCCGCAAAATTGTTTCAGATGCACAAACCAGTGCCGAAACTATCAAACAACAAAAACAGCTTGAAGCAAAGGAAAAATTTCTGGCACTGCGCGCCGAGTACGACAAAGACGTATTGGAACGTAACCGGAAATTAGGTGACACTGAAAACAGGGTAAGGCAAAAAGAACAATCCATTAACTCAAAAATGGATCAGCTCGAAAAGCAGGTTAAGGAAAACGAAGCCATTAAAGAAAACCTGAACCGGCAGATAGAAGTAGTAAACCTCAAACGCACCGAACTCGAAAAGCACCAGGAAGAGCACATCCGCCGGTTGGAAAAAATAGCCGGTTTAACAGCCGAAGAAGCGAAAAAGCAACTGGTTGAAAGTCTTAAACAGGAAGCCCACACCCAGGCACTCGCCCTGCAACAGGAAATAGTCGACGATGCCCGTCAGAAAGCAAATAAGGAAGCCCGTAAGATCATCATCCAAACCATACAACGTACCGCTGCTGAGCAGGCCATCGAAAATTCCATCACGGTATTTAACCTCGAAAGCGATGAAATAAAAGGCCAGATCATTGGTCGCGAAGGCCGTAACATCAGGGCTATTGAAGCCGCTACCGGTGTTGACCTTATAGTAGATGACACCCCCGAGGCCATCATTCTTTCATCGTTCGATCCTCTTCGCCGCGAAATTGCCCGCTTAAGCTTGCAGCGACTGGTGGCCGACGGACGTATTCACCCCGCCCGTATTGAGGAAGTGGTTGAAAAAACCCGCCGCCAGATCGAAGAACAGGTAATAGAAATAGGTGAACGTACAGTTATTGAACTGGGCATTCACGGTTTACATAAAGAGCTGGTTCGTATAGTTGGTAAAATGCGCTTCCGCTCATCGTACGGTCAAAACCTGCTCATGCACAGCCGCGAGGTTGCCAACCTGTGCGGCGTAATGGCGGCAGAACTTGGTTTGAACCCCAAACTGGCCAAACGCGCCGGCTTACTGCACGACATTGGTAAAGTGCCCGATGAAGAATCTGAACTGAGCCACGCCCTGCTGGGAGCCAAGCTGGCCGAGAAATATGGTGAAAACCCGGCTGTGGTAAACGCCATCGGCGCCCACCACGACGAAATGGAAATGCAGTATGTGATCTCCCCCATTGTGCAGGCCTGCGACGCCATCAGCGGCGCCCGCCCCGGAGCACGCAGAGAAATCATGCAGCAATACCTGCAACGTATTAAAGAGCTCGAAAACCTGGCCATGGCGTACCAGGGAGTTGAAAAAGCCTATGCTATTCAGGCTGGTCGTGAATTGCGCGTAATCGTTGAAGCTGAAAAAGTTACCGATAACGATTCAGACAAGTTGTCGTTTGATATAGCCCAGAAAATACAAACCGAAATGACCTATCCCGGCCAGATCAAGGTTACCGTGATCAGGGAAAAACGGGCCGTAAACGTAGCGAAATAGAAAAAAAATGCAGTAATCAGGCAGGTTTCGGAAATTAAAAGTAAGAAATTGGATTTTTTAATTACCTTTGCCTCCCCAAAATTTGATGTCATGAATGCAGCAGTTCAATTTGTACATGAGCAGTTGACAGGAAAAAAAGCGTTCCCGAAGTTTAAAGCGGGTGACAATATAACTGTAAACTATAGAATCGTCGAAGGTGGTAAAGAGCGTATCCAGGGCTTCCGTGGCGATGTTATCAAACGCCAGGGTCAGGGTGGTACCGCAACCTTTACCGTTCGTAAGATCTCTGATGGTGTAGGTGTTGAAAGAACATTCCCTATTTATTCACCCAATATCGAATCGATAGAGTTGAATAAAAAAGGTCTTGTACGCCGTGCAAAACTTTTCTACCTGCGTGAGCGCAGTGGTAAAAGTGCCCGTATCAAAGAAAAGCGCGTTAACACTACTGCTACAGAAGTGGTTTCATAATCACTGGTACATAAACTATTTAAAGCGGAGTCAACAGATTCCGCTTTTTTTCGTTAATACAATATGTTAAGCATCGGCTAATTGCCCAATTGTACCGACGGCATCATGTAATTTGCAACACATTTCTGCGTTTTACATAGCAAAAGGGCTTAATTTTGCATTTATAACTATTAAAAAGTTTATCATGTTAGTGAGTATTAATAACCTGTTGTTCATCTCAATGCCTGGTGGTAGTGAGTGGTTGCTGATTGTGCTGGCAGTACTGGTGTTATTTGGTGGACGTAAAATTCCTGAATTCATGCGCGGTATCGGTCGTGGTATCAGGGAATTTAACGATGCCAAAAACAACGTGAAGAAGGAAATCGAAGATGGCATTAATGATAAGGACAACAATACCAAACAATCTACTCCTTCTTCTCAGGCCCACTAATTGTGTCTTCATATAATAAAAGATTTGTAACCGTTTGTATTTCAAAGCCGGTAATAAGCATTGTTTAAGTATCAATCAATAGCGCAATATCAAAATGAACTGCTTACCGGCACCACTTCGTGTGTTGAAGCGGTTCAGCACTACCTGCAGCAGATCGACGCACGCAGGCATTTAAACGCTTATATATATACTTACTCAGAAGAAGCCTTACAACGCGCTGCCGATCTGGATGCCCGCCGCAAGGCAGGCCACCCTACAGGCAAACTGCATGGCGTGGTAATAGCGCTGAAAGATGTGATTGCCTTTAAAGACCATCCGCTTTCGGCCGCTTCACAGATCTTAAAAGGTTTTACACCTATATATAATGCAACAGCCGTTGAAAGATTACTGGCCGAAGAAGCCATCATCATCGGCTCTACCAACTGCGATGAATTTGCGATGGGCTCAACCAACGAAAATTCATCGTATGGCAAGGTATTGAACGCGCTCGATGAGCAACGGGTGCCCGGTGGATCTTCGGGCGGTTCGGCCGTAGCCGTACAGGCCGGCTTATGTATGGTTAGCCTGGGCAGCGATACCGGCGGATCGGTACGCCAGCCGGCCGATTTTTGCGGTGTGGTAGGCCTTAAACCTACCTATGGCCGTATTTCAAGGTATGGCCTCATAGCCTATGCCTCATCATTCGATCAGATAGGCATTTTTGCCGCCAATGTGCCCGATGTGGCCATTGTGCTGGAAGTAATTGCCGGCGCCGATGATTTCGATAGCACCTGCGCCCCACAAAAAGTAGATGCCTACAGCGCTTTACCTGCATTGCCTGCAAAACCGCTTCGAATTGGCTATTTTAAAGAAGCGCTCGAAAGCCCTGCCCTCGATAAAGAGATCGGCGAATCGATTCTCGGCTTTACCGAAAAGCTCAAAGCCGACGGGCATACGGTTGAAGCAGTTGACTTTGAATACCTCGACTATATTGTTCCCGCCTATTATATATTAACCACCGCCGAGGCCTCCTCAAACCTTTCGCGATACGATGGGGTAAAATATGGGCACCGGAATACGGGTAAAAACATTTCTTTAACAGATTTTTATTGTGCCAGCCGGTCAGCCGGTTTTGGTTGGGAAGTAAAAAGACGCATAATGCTGGGAACCTTCGTTTTAAGCGCGGGCTACTACGATGCGTATTTTACGAAAGCGCAACAGGTGCGTAAGTTGTTGGTTGATAAGATCAATATGATATTCAGCCAGTTCGACGCCATTTTGTTGCCCACCGCCCCTTCCACGGCCTTTAAGATCGGTGAAAAGACCGAAGACCCGATTTCGATGTACTTAGCTGACATTTTTACAGTTTTTTCGAACCTCACAGGTATTCCCACCATCTCAATTCCGCTCTTTTGGCACAGTAATGGCATGCCTTATGGTCTGCAGATTATGACAAACCAATTTTCCGAGTTATATTTGCTGCAGCTATCCCAACAGTGGATGCAACAGTTCAGGTACGCCGGCTAATGAAAAGCCTAAACCCCTTCGACCCCCGGCCTTTACTCCCGAACTGGTTTCTTCCAGGAATCCTAAGAAAACAATCATCATCCGTTTTATCCTGTGTCAAACATGTTACCATGTTACGTGTTACGTTGAATCCATACCACCGGGTCGATCATTAGTAGTTTTTAAAAAACGATGATGAAACGAAAACTTTTTATTGCAAGCTCATTAGGTCTGGGATGGTTGTGCATGGCATATAGTAATGACCACGGAATTGCAATTAACCCCGACTCTAAGGTTAAAAAGCTAAACACAATTGTTCTTTCGCAACAATTCGAATTCCCTGGAAAAGTTGCCAATGACTCCGCAGATCCCCAGGAAGATGAATTAACCCATGCTTTTGAAATGGGTTATAACACCTCTAATGGCATCAGGCTTAATCCCCGCGCCATACAGTTTGTGCAGGATTATATGGAAAAGAATGGCGAAGACCTTCGTAAAATGAAGGGCTGGGCACGACCGTATTTTAATATGATAGATGGCGTTCTGAAAAAATACAGTTTGCCGTCTGAATTAAAATACCTGGCAGTTATTGAATCAGAGCTAAAATCAACCGCCACCTCATGGGCCGGCGCCGTTGGTCCCTGGCAGCTGATGCCTCAAACCGCACGCGACCTGGGCCTGAAGGTGAACCGTTCTGTTGATGAACGGAGGAGCTATACCAAGAGCACCCATGCGGCCGCTAAGTACCTGCGTGACCTTTATAGAGAATTTGGCGACTGGTTACTGGTGATTGCCGCTTACAACGGTGGGCCTGTTAATGTATACAGCGCCATTAAAAAAAGCCAGGGCAGCCGTAATTTCTGGAAGATCCAGTATTACCTGCCGGCCGAAACACGTATGCACGTGAAGAAGTTCATTGGCACCCATTATATTTTTGAAGGCCAGGGCAGTGTTACCACTTTAACCAAGGCCGAAGTAACCGAACAAATAGGTGTTACGGCCACTTACCTGTTGCACCGGCGTTTATCAACCGCCGAAACAAACGAGGCCAAAAGCCTCGAAGTGTCGGGTAAGTATTATTCAGCCGCCATTGCCAAAAACATTATGATGGACCTGACTGAATTTAACCGCTATAACCCCGATTTCGACGCCATTATGGCCAGCAATAATAATGCGTATGAAATGAAGTTGCCAACCGATAAAATGGAGCTGTTTGTAGCTAATAAATATATTATTCTCAACGAATCGGTGCAGATGATGTTAAGCGGCGCTACAGTGGTGAAATGAAATAAAGAATGTTGAATATCGAATAACGAATGTTGAATGTTGAAGTGAAAACCAAAGTGGAGTTACTTCAATATTCAACATTCAATATTTATAATTCGTTATTACTAATGCCCCAACACCTTCTTTATCGCCGCCGCCTTCAATAAACACTCTTCATATTCTTTTTCGGGATCGCTGTAAAAGGTGATGCCTGAACCGGCCTGAAACGAAAGGTATTTGCTTTGGGCATTGTACATGATGCTTCGAATCACCACGTTAAAATCGAAATCACCTTCAGGTGTTATATAGCCCACAGCGCCTGAAAAAATACCCCGTTTGGTTTTTTCGTATTGCTCAATCAGCTGCAATACCCTTTTCTTGGGAGCGCCGGTCATAGAGCCCATCGGGAACGTAGCTCTTATAGCATCAATAAAATGTATATCGGGTCGAAGCTGCCCGCTGATGGTGCTGATCATCTGGTGCACCTGCGGAAAGCTGTAAATGCCAAATAACTCATCTACCTGTACCGAGGCTTCCTCGCAAATTTTCGAAAAATCGTTTCGCACCAGGTCAACGATCATAACATTTTCTGAACGGTCTTTGGCGCTGTTGTACAAATGTTCTTTATTCTTTACATCTTCATTTACGTCGAACAGATTGCGTTGCGAAGTGCCTTTGATGGGCTGTGAATAAATTTTATCGCCTGTTTTTTTGAGATAGCGCTCGGGGCTGGCGCATAAGAGATACCGGTAGCCGGTTTTATAAAATGCGGCAAACGGGTTGGGCGATGTGTTGCTTAACGAACAATATACCTGCAGCGGATCAATAGAAACGTTTTCCCCATAAAACTCCTGGCAGAAATTGATCTCATAACAATCGCCGCGCAAAATATGCTGCTGCAACTGCTGTATGGTATGAATATATTCTTCCCTGCTTATACGGTTGCTGATAGGTGTTAGCAACTGAGCGGGTGAGGCAGTTACCGGTTCGGCGGCACATATTTCATGATAAACAGCTTCGTGGCGCTCATCAAAAGTGCCGATGCTTAATTCATGCTGGCTTAACTGCAGCACAACTTTCGGAATAAAAAAACAAAGGTCGGGAAAGCCGATACCATCGGTATTATTACTGGTAAGCCCTTCAGTTTCGTTCTTGAGGTCATAGCTTAAATGACCAAACAGCCAGTCTTTATTTTCTTCGTATATATACAGCAGTTGGTCAAATGCATTGCCGGCCGCAGTAGTAAGGGTATGAATAGCCCCTGCTGCCACCATGCATTCGATGCTGTGATGCGGTAAGTGGTATTGCTGGTTATCGAGAAAACAACAAATGTTGAACCGGTTAGTCCAGCTCAACATTTGTAATTTCGTTTGCTGAAAATCAGCTACGGGAAATGATATAAATTGCCTGCGCACTGTTGAAACAGGGTGAGCAGTTACATTAGTGGTCACTAAAAATCCTCCTCATCGTCGTCGAATCCACGATCGTTGAACAGATCAAGATCTTTGAACTCATCATCGATGCCGAGGTCGTCATCGTCGCCTCCTTTCCCTTTTTTTGCGCTACCACCACCACTACTGCCACCACTAACTTTTTTTCCTTTTGATTTGGGTAAATCAAATTCTTCAAAGTCGGGATCCCAGTCCTCATCCTCATCGGGTTTATCCCAATCATCTACTTCATCATCAACATCCTCATCGTCGTCATCATCACCTTCTTCATCGGATTTCTTTGAAGATGCTTTACCTGCTTTTTTAGCGACTTTCGGCGTTTCTAACTCTTCATCTTCCATGTCTTCATCATCCTCATCTTCTTCTTTCTTAGGTTTCGATGAGGCTTTTTTCGGAGTTTCCTTAGAAGACTTTGGTGCAGGGTTTCCGCCAGTCTTTTTTTCCTTGTCAGATTTTGCTGCCATTGTCTGGTAAGATTGTGGGTGTAAAATTTCAGCGAAGTTTTTAAATCGCCAAATTTTTTAAAAGAATTTTTTCTATCAAAAATCCGATATGAAAACTACTGAATTTCTATCAATTGTTCACGTCCCGGACCGTTTGAAATATATTTAATATTCACACCTAAATATGAATTAATAAATGATACATAATCTGTCATTGCTGCAGGCAACTGACTGGCCGACCGAAATGTTTCGATACCCGTTTTCCAGCCTTTAAAGCTTTTCCATTCCGGGGTAATATCCACTTTAGTCATTTGAAAAGGAACAGCTTCGGTTTTTTGACCATTAACTGTGTAAGAGGTACATACGTTTAGCTCTTCAAATGCGTCTAATACGTCGGCCTTGGTCATAACCAGTTTGGTAACACCATTTACCATACAGGCAAATTTAAGGGCTACCAGGTCAATCCAGCCACAACGTCTTGGGCGGCCGGTTGTTGCACCAAATTCGTTACCTATACGACGTAGTTCTTCGCCGGTGGCATCGTGTAACTCTGTAGGAAAGGGGCCGCTTCCCACCCGTGTGCAATAGGCTTTGGTTACGCCAATTACCTCACGAATTTTTTGCGGGGCCACGCCTAAACCAGTACAAACACCAGCGGATATAGTATTTGATGAAGTTACAAAAGGAAAAGTTCCGAAATCAACATCGAGCATACTTCCCTGTGCACCTTCTGCTAAAACTTTTTTGCCCTGGCTGATCTTTTCATTAATGAAACATTCACCAGGTACGATCTTGAATTGCTTCATAAAATCGAGCGCTTCAAAGAACTCTTCTTCCCAGGCCGAAATATCTTCATGAAAGTTAAGACTATCGAGCAATTTCTGATGCTTCAGGCGTAAACGAATGTATTGGGTGGTAAAACTTTTATCTAACAGATCTCCTACCCGAAGTCCGTTACGACCCGTTTTATCCATGTACGCAGGTCCTATACCTTTTAATGTAGAACCTATTTTATCGTTCCCTTTCGATTGTTCCGACGCTTTATCCAGTGCCCGGTGCGTGGGCAAAATCAGGTGCGTTCTTTCTGAAATAAATAAATTTTTCCGGTAATCAATACCAAACGACTTAACCGTTTCGCATTCTCTTTTTAAAGTTACCGGATCAAGCACTACACCATTACCAATGAGGTTAATGGTATTTTCATGAAATATACCCGAAGGGATCTGATGCAGAACAACTTTCTTTTCGTTTACATATAACGTATGGCCTGCATTGGGACCACCCTGAAAACGGGCAATAACATCATAACCGGGAGCAAAAAAGTCAACAATCTTTCCTTTGCCTTCGTCGCCCCACTGA
>Ga0114129_10001032_pt1 | contig 36412 bp, 24 predicted proteins | sample RhiMetdeltSRZDD1_FD_80071 | JGI IMG/M metagenome (GOLD analysis project Ga0114129, IMG submission 80071) | Populus rhizosphere microbial communities from Tennessee, USA - Rhizosphere MetaG P. deltoides SRZDD1 (version 2) (version 2) | ecosystem: Host-associated > Plants > Roots > Rhizosphere >...
CAAAGCTAACGAAGGACCATTTGGGCGTTGGGTATTGACCGTGGGCCATTGGGCATTGGGCCTTAGCCCCGAACATTGAGCATTGAGCATTGGGCCTTGGCTCGAGACATTGAGCATTCGGCATTGAGCATTCGGCATTGGGCATTGAGCATTGAGCATTGAAAGGGAGATATGCAGCGGCTCGCTGAACTCTGCGTTCGTCGTCCGGTATTCGCGTCGGTGCTGATTCTGTCACTCACCGTGGTCGGCTTGTTCGCGTTCGGCCAGCTCGGCGTCGATCGCATCCCCACGGTGGACTTTCCGACTGTCACCGTGACGACACGACTGCCCGGCGCTGCGCCCGAGCAGGTTGAAAGCGAAGTCACAGACAAGGTCGAGGAAGCCGTCAACACGATCAGCGGCATCGATCAGCTCAGCTCGAATTCCGCCGAAGGCATCTCGCAGGTCATCGTGACGTTCCGGCTGGAAAAGAGCGCCGATGTCGCGGCGCAAGAGGTCCGCGATCGTGTCAATCGAATCATGCCGTTGCTCCCGCGGACGATCACACAGCCGACGATCGAGAAACAGGATCCTGACGCGGCCCCGATCCTGACGATTGCCGTGACGGCGAAAAGACCGATCCGTGAGGTCACCGAGTACACCGACAAGGTGCTCCGCAGACGACTCGAGAGCGCCGATGGTGTCGGGCAGGTCCTGGTCCTCGGCGGGCGCAAGCGTCAGGTCAACGTGTGGGTTGATGCCGAGCGATTGCGTGCGTACAACCTGACGGTCAACGACGTGTCTCGCGCGCTGCAGGCGCAGAATGCGGACATTCCGGGCGGCCGCATCGACGAAGGCGCGCGGTCCATCACGATGCGAACACGAGGCCGCGTGGAGTCGCCCAACGAGTTCGGCGATCTGGTCCTGCGCCAGGTGGATGGCCATCCGGTGCAGGTCAACGATGTTGCACGCGTCGACGATGGCGAGGCCGAGGCGACAACCCTCGCCAGTATCAACGGCGATCCCACGGTGTTGCTGCAGGTGCGCAAGCAGTCGGGAACCAACACCGTCGAAGTCGTCAACAACGTCAAGGAGCGACTGGTCGACGTCGAGGCGGCGCTGCCGTCGGGCTACGCGCTGCGCATCGTGCGTGATCAGGCCGAGTTCATCGAGGCCTCGATCCGCAGCGTGGAGGAGCACCTGGTTGTTGGCTCGCTGCTGGCGGCGTTCGTCGTCCTGCTGTTCCTCGGCAACCTGCGCTCGACGGTCATTGCGGCCATCTCGATCCCGACGTCCATCATCGCCACGTTCGCGCTCGTCTGGTACATGGGCTTCACGCTCAACATGCTGACCATGCTGGCGCTCACGCTGTCGGTCGGCATTGTCATCGACGATGCGATTGTCGTCCTCGAGAACATCTACCGGTTCATCGAGGAAAAGGGCATGTCGCCCATGCAGGCCGCAATCGAAGGCACGCGAGAGATCGGCCTGGCCGTGTTGGCCACGACGCTCTCACTCGTGGCGATCTTCGCGCCGGTGGGCTTCATGAGCGGCATGGTCGGCCGCTTCATGCGGAGCTTCGGGCTGACCATGGCGTTCGCCGTGATGGTGTCGCTCCTCGTCAGCTTCACGCTGACGCCGACCATGTGCGCGCGCTGGCTGAAAGTGAAGCCGCGCACCGAAGACGAGGACCATCACGTTCGCGATTCGAAGCATTCGAAGATCTTCGGCCCGCTCGATCGCATCTACACGCGCATGCTCGAATGGTCGATGGCACACCGCGGTCTGATCGCCGTGGTGGCGGTGCTGGTGCTGCTGTCGAGTGTTCCGCTATTCCGCGCGGTGAATGTCACGTTCACGCCGTCCGACGATCAGTCCGAATTCGATGTGAGTCTCCGTGCGCCGGAAGGGACCAGCCTGGAGGCGACGGAGGTCATGGCCAACCGCGTGGCAGCCGGTATCCGTCAGATTCCGGAAGTCGTCTACACGATGATCACCGTTGCCGGCGACTCGGCGGGCACGTTGAATACGGCGTCCCTGTACGTGCGTTTGAAGCCGATCGACGATCGAGCGCGCGACCAGTTCGCGATCATGGACCAGGTCAGGAACGAGATTCTTCCCAAGGTCACGCCGCCCGGTACGCGCGCGGCGCTGCAAGCGCCGGGCATCGCGGGTGGCGGCGGCGGTGGCGGCGGCGCTGGCGGTCAAGGTGACGTGACACTGGTGATGCAGGGCCCCGACCTCCGCACGCTCGAGCGGGCGAGCAACGCATTGGCCGAGAAGGCGCGTGCGATCCACGGCCTCGTCGACGTCGATACCTCGCTGCGCGTTGGGAAGCCAGAGATGTCCGTGCGGCTGGACCGGCCAAAGGCGTCGGATCTCGGCGTCCAGGTCTCGGATGCGGCCGAGGCGCTCCGACTCCTCGTCGGCGGCGATTCTGTTACGACGTACAACGAGGGTGGCGAACAGTACGAGGTCCACCTGCGCGCGGAGGAGCAGGATCGCGGGTCCGAGGCGGCGATTGCGCGCCTGACTGTCCCCTCGTCTCGGCTCGGCAGCGTGGCGCTCGAGAACATCGCATCGTTCGCGCACGGCGAAGCGCCGGCCGATATTCGGCGACTCAATCGACTTCGGCAGGTCACCGTCGGCGCCAACATGCTGCCTGGAACATCGCAGTCCGCTGCGCAAGTGGAGTTGGCTGCCGCCGCGACTCAATTGGGGTTGGGGTCGGAGTATCGCACGGGTTTTGCGGGCCGCTCACGCGAGCTGAATCGCACGGCGAGCGCGTTTCTGCAAGCGCTCGCACTCTCTCTGATCTTCATGTATCTCGTGCTCGCCGCGCAGTTCGAGTCGTGGCTGCACCCGGTCACGATCCTGCTGTCGCTGCCGCTCACGCTGCCGTTTGCACTGCTGTCGCTCATCATCTTCGGGCAGTCGCTCAACATCTTCTCGGCGCTCGGTATGCTCGTCTTGTTCGGGGTCGTCAAGAAGAACTCAATCTTGCAGATCGATCACGCCAATCAGTTGAGGGAAACCGGCCTCGATGCGCGCGACGCGATGATCCAAGCCTGCCGCGACCGTCTGCGGCCCATCCTGATGACCACGCTCGCGTTCGTGGCAGGCATGGTCCCGCTCGTCGTCACGAGCGGCGTGGGATCCGCCACGAACCACGCCATCGGCTTTGTCGTGATCGGCGGGCAGACGCTCGTGCTGGTGCTGACGCTGCTCGTGACGCCAGTGGCGTACTCGCTCTTCGAAGACGCGCGCGAGAAGCGGATCGTCGTGCGCGGCTTCAGCTGGATCAGATCGAAGCTTCCCCTACCCAATCCGGTCACGCCAGTCTAAGACATCGTCGTAGGGCCGGTCCTACCAGGGCAGCTTTCGTCCGTCGCACGAGTCAGGTTGCGCAAAACGTTTGGCCAAGTACTCGGCAATATCCGTGGCTCGTTCCTGCGCGGCGAAGCATTGCAGCGTAGGCGCGTTCTCAGGCGTCACGAGACCGCCGTGCGCGACAACCAGATCGAAGAGGTAGAGCTCGCGGGTAGCCACAGCCGCCTCGAGCGGCGTGACTGAGACGTGTTGGTACCGCTTCAGGACGTCCCACGTGTCGTAGCGCGCGTTCGGGTTCACGCCCAGCGAGATCTGGCGGACGACCTCACCTGAGTCGTGCATGCCGATCGCCTCGGTCAACGTGACGGGCTCGGCCGCCCAGACGAGCGGCTGGCCCTGCACGAGCGCAACGATGCCGGACGCTGAGAGTCCAGCGATCACGAGGACGGGCGCACTGACGAGTGCGAGCGACAGGAGCATCGTCCACCATGGTGGTCTGCGATTCGTCGTTGAGTGCGGCGTCACTAGTCCTCGCCCCACCACTGCTCGGTCCAGCGCGGCAGCATCGCCGGAGCGATGGTGCGCTGCATGAGGGCTTCTTCGCGCATGCGCTCCACGATCTGTCGTGTGTGTCCCTCGGCGGGCCAGCTTGCGGGATTGGTTGGATAGAACACCGACGCCCATTGCGACCGCGCGTCGAAGGCGCCGTGGCGCAGCTTGAGATGCAGACCGATGGAGCGAATCGCCCAGGCACTACTGACTGCGAGTGCCACGGCGATGATCGGTCCGGCCAACCAGACCGGTGGACGATGGGCCAGGAGCGCGCGCGCGGCAACGCACGCCATCACCGCGTAGAGCACGCCGGCTGCGCTCACGACCTCCTCTTTCGCGTACGAGTAGCTCATGATCGCGTTCGCGACGAGCAGAACCAGGAACACGAGCGAGATCGGATCGCGCCAGCGCCTCGACCCGGATGCTCCGCGACCGATCATGAACCACGCGATCAGGGCAGACGTCAGCAGGGATGAGCCAATCTGCACCACGTAGACCGGCGGCAGCCGTCCCTGTCGCCAGGCATTGACGACCGTCCATTGCCCGACCGTCGGCTGCGAGACCAGCACAGACGTGGCGGACATCGCAGCGTTGTATGCGTAGAAGGGAGTGGGGTCCTCGCCGAAGCGCGTGACTTGGTCCTGTGGGCTCAGTGTGCCGGTGCCGAAGCCCGTGGTGCGCTGTCCCACTCCAATCGAGCGATATTGGAGGTAGGTCACACGCGCGGTCCCGTACGCGATCAGCACGATTGTCATCAGCGCGATCCCGCGTTTCGAGATTCCGCGGAGGCCGGCGACATACCCGGTGACTGCGACTGGCCAGACGAGCAGGCCCGTTTCGAACGTCAACGCCGCGACGGCGAAGATCGCCGCGGCTGCGAGATCGACCAGCCGCCCTCCACGGGTCTGTGCAAGCGCATACGTGGCCAAGACGGCGAGTGCGACCAACAGGAAATGATTGAGCGGGAACGCCTCGCGAAACAGGCCGACGAAGGTCTGCATGCCGGTCAACACCGCCAGACCGAAACCGAGCGCGGCGACATCAGTCCACGTGCGGACGCGACAGACCAGAAGGAAAAGGGCGATCAAGGCGGCGCCCGCCGCCGCGTGGTAGCCGCGAAACACGAGGTGATACCGATTGCCGAGCGCCTCGCCAGCCTCGACGAGCAGCTTGGTCTCGACTTGTTTCAACGGCCGCAGCATCACCGGCGAGTTGTGGAGGCCGTCGACGAAGGCGGCGCCCAACGACGGCAGCCCGCTCACGCGCTCAATGACCTCGAGTGAGTCGGAGACTTGAATAGGCGTGCGATAGATGCTCCCTGCGAGTCCCAGAGCGGTGAGCGCGCCGAGCATCCAGGCCGCAATAACCGGACCCTTGAGCATGAGTCAGGCGATTCTAATCGTTCACGGTTCTCGGTTCTCTCTTCTCAGTTCGTGTTCAGGTTCGGTTCGAAGTTCGAGCTTCTGTGTTCGATGTTCGCGCGGGGCGAACGGCACATAATCTATAGAGTGCCCTTCGGTACCATCGTCGGTCACCGGCGCAGCGTGTCGCTGCTGTCTCGCGCCATCGCGCGTGACACGCTGCCGCCGTCGTTGCTGATCGCTGGCCCTGCCGGCGTCGGGAAGCGGCGCGCCGCAATGGCCATTGCCGAGGCGGTCAACTGTCTTCAACCGCTCGCCACGAGCGAGCTGGAACGGGATGCGTGCGGATCGTGCACCGCGTGCCGGCGCATCGAGCGCAGCGTCCATCCCGATGTGATGGTGATCGAGCCGGGCGATGCGGGCTCGATCAAGATCGAACAGGTGCGTGAGGCGATCGACCGCGCCGGGTATCGGCCGTTCGAAGGTCGCCGCCGAGTCGTCATCATCGACGAGGCGGATGCGCTCGTCCCTGCCGCGCAAAACGCGCTCCTCAAGACTCTGGAAGAGCCGCCGTCGGCATCCATCTTCGTGCTCGTCTCGTCCATTCCAGACGCGTTGTTGCCAACGGTGCTCTCCCGCTGTCCGCGTCTGCGATTCGGTTCGCTGTCGGTGGCCGATATCACCGCGGTCTTGATGCGGGATCACGAGTACAGCGAGGCGGACGCGCGTGCGGCAGCCCTCGATGCGGACGGCAGCATCGGTCGCGCGCTTGCCGCTGAATCCGCCGACCTCGTCGAGGCTCGCGCCGACGCGCATCAGCTGCTCGAGCACACCGCGCGGCGCACCGATCCCGCCCATCAGCTCGAAGGGGCAAAAGGGATCACGTCGACGAAAGGCACGCCTGCCGCGGAACGCGATCGGCTCGCCGCCTGCTTGCGCTCACTGGCGTCGCTGCTTCGCGATATCGAGATTCTCGCGACCGGCGCCGATCGTCGGATGCTTGGGAACGCCGATCTCGAGCACGCACTCGAACCGCTCACGCGTGCGTTCGACAACCGTCGATGCGTGCGTGCCTATGCCGCCGTCGATCAGGCGCTTGCGGCACTCGAACGCAACGCCAGCCCCAAGGTCGTGGCGGATTGGTTGGTGTTACAGATCTAGGCCGCAGGGCTCGGGCCTCAGGGGGCTGGGCCAGGCAAAAGGCCCTCAGGGCTCAGGCCTCAGCCACACTCGGGAGACGATGAAACCGCGCATAGCGATCACCACCGGTGACCCGGCTGGTATTGGACCGGAGATCTCGGCGAAGGCCGCCGCCGACGAGCGCGTGCTGGCCGCGTGCGAGCCCGTGCTCTACGGCCCGATGGACGGTGTGCGGTATGCGCCCGGAGAGCTGTCGGCCGATGCGGGGCGTGCGGCGCACGACGCGATCTGCCGGGCCGTGGTTGATGCCGTGGCGGGGACCGTCGCCGCCATCGCGACGGCGCCGATCAACAAGCTTGCGTTCTCACGCGCTGGACTTCCGTGGAAGGGGCACACCGATCTCCTCGGACATCTGACCGGCAGTAAACGGGTGGCCATGATGTTCTGGTCCGAGCCGCTGAAAGTGGTGCTCGCAACCGTTCATATCCCGTTGTCTCGCGTGCACGAGGCGCTGTCCCGCGACGTCATCGACAGCACGATCGATCTCGCCGCGCGCGAGCTGCCGCGGTTTGGGCTGTCGCAACCGCGCCTCGCGATTGCCGGTCTCAATCCGCACGCCGGCGAGGGCGGTCTGCTCGGCGACGAAGAGACGCGGATTATCGAACCCGCGGTCGCCGCCGCACGAGGTCGCGGCATCCGGATCGATGGTCCGTTTCCCGGCGACACCGTTTTTGGTCGGGCGGTGCGGGGGGAGTTCGATGCCGTGATCGCCTGCTATCACGACCAGGGGCTCATTCCCGTCAAGCTGCTCGCCTTCGGGAACGCGGTCAATGTCACGTTGGGGCTGCCGATCATCAGAACGTCAGTCGACCATGGCACCGCGTTCGACATTGCCGGTCGTGGCATCGCCGACCCGACGAGCCTGATCGAGGCGACGCTGCTGGCGGCTCGACTGGCTTCGCGAAGACCCGTCTCGTCTTCGTAGTACGATCGATCTCGAGGAATATGGCTGCCGCACGCGATCCTCAGCCGTCGCTCGTCGTGCTCTTCGACGGCGGGTGTCCGCTCTGCCGGAGAACCGTGCGACTGCTTCGCGCGATCGACTGGCTCCATCGTCTCCAGTTCGTGGACGGGACCGACGCGGACGCGCGGGAGCGGTTCGCGCCTGGGCTGACCGAGGCCGCACTGCTCGTTGAAATGTATGTCGTCAACGAACGCGGGCAACGATATGCGGGCTACGACGGCTATCTGCAGCTCGGACGCGTGGTCCCGTTGATGTGGCCCATGTACCTGATCGGTGGTCTTCCGGGCATCCGAACGCTCGGTCACACGCTCTATCGAACGATCGCGGCCAAGCGAATCCGACGCGGCCGATGCACGGACGATCTCTGCGCGCCACTTCCATCGCCACGGCGCTGACGTCTCCAGTCGTTCACACTTCTGAGTTCTCGCTTCTCAGTTCGTGTTCAGGTTCATGTTCGTTGGGTAATTCGCAACGCCCGTTCCCTCGCGGATCGCACGAACATCGAACACAGAAGTTCGAACTTCGAACCGAACCCGAACGTGAACACGAACAGAGAAGTCAGAACTGAGAAGTGTGAACGACTAGCTTTCACGAAAGCCATTGGTGATCGGGTATCTGCGATCCCTGCCGAAGCTCTTTCTCGTGATCTTCACTCCGGGCGGCGCCTGCCGGCGTTTGTATTCGGCCGAGAACAGCATGCGCTGTACGCGCACAACTGTCTCGCGCGCGAAACCACGCGCGACGATCTCATTCACGCTCTGCTCCTGCTCCACGAGCCCATTGAGGATCGCGTCGAGTTCGTCGTACGGGGGCAGCGAATCCTGGTCAGTCTGGTTTGGACGCAGTTCAGCGGTTGGCGCCTTGACAATGGACGATTCCGGGATCACGCGTCCGCTCGGACCGCGCACGGCGTCTGGCCGGTTCTCGTTCCGCCATCGGGCGAGGGCGTAGACCTCGGTCTTGTAAATGTCCTTCAACACCGAGTAGCCGCCGCACATGTCGCCATACAACGTGGCATAGCCCACCGACATCTCCGACTTGTTGCCCGTCGTCACCAGCAGGCTCCCGAACTTGTTCGACAGGGCCATCAGCAGCAACCCGCGCACGCGCGCTTGCAGGTTCTCTTCCGTGACGTCGCGCCCGCGTCCGGCAAACACAGTCGCGAGCGTGTTCTCGGCCGCCGTCACCGTCGATCCGATCTCGATCGTGTCGATCGTGATTCCAAGCAGCTTCGCGGATTCCGCCGCGTCGTCCTGGCTCTCGCGGCTCGTGAAGCGTGAGGGAAGTCGCACGCCGCGCACCTGGTCGCGCCCGAGCGCATCGACGGCCACCGCGGCAGTCAACGCGGAATCGATGCCTCCCGACAGTCCGAGGATGACGCCGGGGAATTTGTTCTTGCGCACGTAATCGCGGAGTCCGAGCATCATCGCGCTGTAGATCGCGCTCACGCGCGGCGGTTCGCTCCATTCCGCGCGTCCCTCGCAGTGCAGACGCCCCTGACGCCGTTCCCAGTGCGTGATCGCGATTGACGACTGCCAGAACGGCATCACCTGCGCGAGCGACCCATCGCCGTTGACGACAAATGATCCGCCATCGAAGACCAGCTCGTCCTGACCGCCAACCTGATTGATATATGCCAGCGCGCACCCGGTTTCGAGCGCTCTCGCGCGCACGAGCTCCAGACGCTGGTCGAACTTATCGACCTCGAAGGGCGAGCCGTTTGGCACGAGCAACAGCTCCGCGCCCGCACGCCCCAGATGCGCAGCCACGGGCGGCGACCAGACGTCCTCGCAGATTGGAAGCCCCAGGCGCACGTCGCGAAACATGACCGGCTGCGGCATCGGGCCTGCCGTGAAGACGCGCTTCTCGTCGAATACGCCGTAATTGGGGAGGTCGTGCTTGAAGCGCAGCTCCGTGCGGCCATCGGCAACCAAGGCCACCGCGTTGTGAAGGCATCCCCCGGAACGCCACGGCAGCGTGACGACAAGCCCTGGTGCGCCTCCGGCGCTTTCTCGCTCGAGCTCGTGAAGCGCGTCGGCCGCCGCGGCGACGACCGCGGGCCGCAGCACGAGATCCTCCGGCGGATAGCCCACGAGCACGAGCTCCGAGAACACGACCAGCTCGGCGCCGCGCGAGGCTGCCTCGTCTCGAGTCTCGCGGACGAGCGCGAGGTTCGCGGCCACGTCGCCGACCGTGGGATTGACCTGGGCGAGCGCGATTGAGAGGGTCATCGACTCGGATCAGCGGGCATCGTTGAGAGTGTCAGCAAAAACTGATCGAATTGTGTCACAGCTCGATTCTTCTTCGCGTCTGTGCACACCACGGCGCGAATCACGCGTCGCCGAGTCGGTAATGTCGGACGCGCGGCGTTTGCAAGCTCGCCGACGCTTCGCACATTGGAGACGACCGTCGCGTGAAGGCGCGCGCAGCTTACGGACTCAATGCGACGTGACGTGTCATGACGGTCACCACCGTGCGCGATCATGCACGTACAAGAGTGTAAGCGCGATGACGAGATCGCAATCGGTCACTCGCGCTCGTGCCCGCGATCGCTGCAGTCAGGTAAGAGATCTGTCGCGAGTTGACGACGATTGTCGCCTGGCTGATCCCTTGCACTACCGCCGCGCGTGCGGGGTGTTCGGAGACTCGTCATCACGATCGTCGCCTGCCTGTTTGCGACGACGCCGGTCGTTGCGTACGCACAGACGTTGACGGCGGTGTGGGATCCGAATCCGTCCGGTGACCAGGTCACCAGCTATCAGGTCTGCATCAGCACGACACCGCTGTCGTGCAATTCTCAGCTCGCGACTGTGTCCGCGACGGCTACCTCCTACACCTTCACCCCGGTCGCCGGCGTCCTCTATCGCGTCGCCGTTCGAGCGGTCAGCGCGAGCGGCACGGGTCCGTACTCGTCGGAGGTGCTGGTCTCGGTCCCAAGCTTGGCGCAGCCAGCCAATCAGACGAGCACAGTCAACCTCCCGATCGCTGCGCTTGCGCTCTCAGCGAGCGATCCAGATGGTGGGACATTGCAGTTCACGCACACGGGTCTGCCATTTGGCCTGTCGCTCAATCAGACAACGGGCGTCATCACGGGCACTCCCGCATCGACGGGCACTTTTAACGTCATGGTATACGTGACCGACGGTCTCGGCTCCTCGTCGAAATCCTTTGTCTGGACGGTGCAACAGGCCTCGTCAGACACGACCGCTCCAACAGTTGCAATCACGAGCCATACATCCGGTCAGACCGTGACCTCAGCCAACATCACGCTGAGCGGCACAGCGACCGACAGCGCCGCAGGTGGGAGCGGCATCACGAGCGTCACCGTCAACGGTGCGGCCGCAACGAGCGGAACCGCCACGGGCAGCAACACCGCGAACTGGAGCCGCACCCTGACGCTCACGACGGGCGCGAACACGATCTCGGTGGTGGCTCGAGACGGCGCTGGCAACGCGCGGACTTCGACGATCACGCTGAACCTGAGCACGTCCGATACGACCGCGCCCTCGCTCGCGATTACGAGTCACTCGCCCGGTCAAACCGTGAGCTCGTCGACCATCACGTTGAGCGGCACAGCCACCGATAGCGGAGCGGGCGGCAATGGCGTGACGAGTGTCACCGTGAACGGAAGCGCTGCCACGGGTGGGACGGCCACCGGGAGCAATACGGCGAACTGGAGCCGCAGCCTCACGCTGACACCGGGTGCGAACGCAATCTCGGTCGTGGCCCTGGATGGCGTGGGGAACGCACGCAGCGCGACCATCACCCTTACCCTTGCGAGCTCAGATACGGCGGCGCCGGCCCTGACGATTACGAGCCACACGTCGGGCCAGACCGTGACGTCGGCGACCATCACATTGAGCGGCACCGCCACAGATAACGGGTCGGGCGGCAGCGGCATCACGAGCGTCACCGTGAACGGCGCTGCGGCGACCGGTGGCACGGCGGCCGGAACCACCGTGGCGAATTGGAGCCGGAGCGTGACGCTGTCGAGTGGCGCCAACGTCGTAACGGTTGTCGCGAGGGACGGCGCGGGGAACGTGCGAACGGTTCCGATTACGATCAGCTATTCGGCGGTCGCGGTGGTCGACGCGGTCTCGGTGTCGCCCAGTTCAGGGTCAGGTGCATCTCAGACATTTGCGTTGCAGTACTCGAGCAACCTGGGTGCGACCAATCTGTCAACCGCGTGGGTCTGGTTCAACGCGACGTTCAGCACGTCCTCGACGAACTCGTGCTTGCTCTATTACGACCGCCAGAACGCCACGCTCTACATGCTGAACGACGGAAGTACGTGGATGTCGGGGACGCTCGGCACCGTTGGCGCGCTGCAGAACAGTCAGTGCGCCGTCAGTCTGGCTGGCAGTTCGGCAACGCTCAGCGGGAACACGCTGACGCTGAACTTGGCGATGACGTTCAAGTCCACGTATGCCGGCGCGAAGAACATTTACATGTATGCCGGCAACACCAGCAGTGTGAACAGCGGCTGGCAGGACCGCGGGGATTGGACGGTCGCCGGCAGCGTGTCGACGGCGGCCATAGTGACGGCCGACACGGCAACCCCAAGCAGCGGCTCCGGCGCGACGCAAACGTTTGCGTTGAATTATTCGGACAGTTTGGGAGCGACCGATCTGTCGACCGCGTGGGTGTGGTTCAGCGGCACGTTCTCCGTGAACTCGACGAACTCGTGCCTGCTCTATTACGACCGGGCGAACGCGACGCTCTATCTGCTGAATGATTGGAATACGTGGATGCCAGGAACGCTTGGCAACGTCGTCACGCTCCAGAACAGTCAGTGCGCCGTCACTCTCGGAGCGAGTTGGGTGACGCTCAGCGGTAACACACTGAGCCTGCACTTGACGATGACGTTCAAACCCGGGTACGCCGGCACGAAGAACATCTACATGTATGCGCGCAACGCGAGCAACCTGATCAGCGGCTGGCAGGACCGCGGAGATTGGGTGGTTCCAGGCACTGGTTCCGCGATGGCCATTCTGACTGCGGACTCCGCGACCCCGAACAGCGGGTCCGGCGCGACGCAGACGTTCGCGTTGAAGTATTCGGACAGTCTCGGCGTCTCCGACCTACGGACGACGTGGGTCTGGTTCAGCGATGCGTTCACATTGAACGCGACGAAGTCGTGCCTGCTGTATTACGACCAGAGCACCGCTGCGCTCTATCTCCTGAGTGATTCCGAAACCTGGATGCAGGGGTGGATTGGCTACGTTGGAACGCTCCAGAACAGTCAGTGCGCTGTCACGCTCGGCGCCAGTTCGGCGACAGTCAGCGGCAACACGCTGACGTTGAGCTTGGCCATGACCTTCAGGTCTGGGTATGGCGGCACGAAGAATATCTACATGTATGCGGGGAACGCCGCCAACGCGAACAGCGGTTGGCAAACGCGAGGCATGTGGACCGCACCTTGAACCGCTCAGAGCTCAAAATAGATCGACGCCTGCCCGGGCAAGTCCCCTACGTCTTCATTCAGCGCGTCGCGAGACGCCGATCCCGCGGTGATCACGCTGTCGTCATCGGCTGACGACTATGTAATACCTCCATTGTGAGATTGGCGATCATCCAGAGCCGCCAAAATCGCCACCATCGCTAAGTCTCCGCCACACAGCACATTGACAGATTCGTAAGAGTTGGCTGCGAAATTGCCAGTGCGCCGGGCACGGCTTTGACTCCGAAAGGAGGATACAAGCCACAAATCCCTGAATGCTCCGGCGCGAGTCAGAACTAATGATTTTTCGGATTGCCTTACTGGTGACCCTTGCGGTTGTGTCGCTGTCGGCTCCCGCGTTCGCGCAGACAAACAACCTCAAACTGCTTTGGGACCCGGTGCCGGAACAAGACATCGATTACTACAACGTGTACATCGGTGGTTCGGCAGGCGCCCACGACGTCATGAGGCAGCCGGTTCCTGCATCGCAATCGAGCTACGTGTTCGCTGCCTTGCCTGGGGTTCTGTACTACTTCGCCGTGAGCGCTGTGAACACCGCAGGCACGGAAGGGCCTTTGTCGGCGGAAATCATCGGATCGGTCCCACTTCTGTATCAGCCAGACAATCGAACGAGCACGGTCGGCGTGCCCATCGTCCCGCTGTACCTGTATGCCGAAGACCCGGACGGTGGCACGTTGCGATTCACTCACACCGGCCTTCCGTTCGGCTTGTCCCTCGATCAGTCGTCCGGAGTCGTTACCGGAATCCCGACATCGATTGGCAGCTTCAACGTCACCATATTTGTGACCGACGGTGTGGTCACGACTTCGAAATCATTCGTCTGGACGATTCAGGCTCCAGGAACCGGGGACATGACGGCGCCGAGCCTCTCGATCACCAGTCATGCGTCGGGTGATTGGGTGGGCTCGCCAAATATCACCGTGAGCGGTACGGCGACCGACAGTGGGTCCGGCAATAGCGGCATCTCCAGCGTCACGGTCAACGGCCTCCAGGCCGCCGGCGGCACCGCCTCTGGCGGAGGCACCGCGAATTGGAGCCGAAGTATTACGTTGTCTGGCGCGAACACCGTTCTCGTGGAGGCCCGAGATGGGGCGGGGAACTACACCGCTCAGCTCATCACGCTCGCGATCGACGGGGGCTCCTCGGGCCCAGCTGTTGCGCTGCCGGCCGTGATTACCGCTGACAGTGTGAGCCCGAGTTCCGGGACGGGAGCGAGTCAGACGTTTGCCTTGAAGTACTCGAGCAGTCTGGGTGCGACCAACCTGCAGACGGCATGGGTCTGGGTCACCGACACGTTCTCAACGAACTCGACGTACTCGTGCCTGCTGCATTACGACCGGACGAGCGGTCAGCTCTACATGCTGGATGATGGCAGCACCTGGATGCCGGGAACGCTCGGCACCAGTGGCACGCTGCAGAACAGTCAGTGCGTCGTCAGCCTGGGTGGCAGTTCGGTGACGCTCAGTGGCAATACGCTGACACTGAACCTGGCCATGACCTTCATGGCCACGTACGCCGGCACGAAGAACATCTACATGTATGCGGCGAGCACGGACTCTACGTACAGCGGCTGGCAGCAACGCGGCGATTGGACAGTCCCGGGCTGGTCCGCGTCGGTGACAACCTCGGCGGCTGCGGTCACGGTCGACTCGGTGACGCCAGACAGCGGGTCGAGTGACAGGCAGACGTTTGCGCTGAAGTACTCGAGCACGCTAGGCGCGACGGACCTGGCGAGCACGTGGGTATGGTTCAACGAGACATTCTCATCGACATCGACGAACTCGTGCCTGCTGTATTACGACCAGAGCACCGCTGCGCTCTATCTCCAGGGTGATTCCGGAACCTGGATGCAGGGGTGGATTGGCTACGCTGGAACGCTCCAGAACACTCAGTGCGCTGTCACGCTCGGCGCGAGTTGGGTCACCCTCAGCGGGAACACTCTGACGTTGCACTTGACGATGACGTTCACGTCAGCGTACGCCGGCACGAAAAACATTTACATGTATGCCGCTAACTGGAGCGACATGACCAGCGGCTGGCAAAACGCCGGGTATTGGACGGTACCGGGGTCGGTCGGAACTGTCGGGACGGCGGCGGCAGTGGTCACCGCCGACTCTGTGTCCCCGAGCAGTGGGTACGGCTCGAGAGAGACCTTTGCGTTGCGATACTCGGACAGTTCGGGTGCGACGAACCTGTCGACGATGTGGGTGTGGTTCAATGCGACGTTCGCCGACACCGCCACAGACTCCTGCCTGCTGTATTACGACCAGACGAACTCGACGCTCTATCTGCTCAGTGACTGGGGCACGTGGATGGCAGGGACGCTCGGGGACGTTGCCACGCTCCAGAACAGCCAGTGTGCGGTCACGCTTGGAGCCAGCTGGGTGACAACGAGTGCGAACACAGTGAAGTTGAACTTGACGATGACTTTTTCGCCCGCCTATGCCGGCCCCAAATACATCTACATGTATGCGCAAAACACGAGCGACGTGATTGCCGGCTGGCAATCACTCGGAAGTTGGACCGTGCCCTGAGATCGCGACGCCGCGCCTCGTAAGATCTTACCTTCAGGACCGATTCGAGTATCCTGTAGTCCCAGTGGTTCACTCTGGGACCTCCGCTCGTGCATTGGAACACGCGCCCACGTCGACGCGTCACCGACGTGACGACGTGCTACAGGTATAGCCGGCCCCTCATATCATGCGTTTGGGACAATACAGAAACTCCACATGATGGGGACGTCACGGTCGTCCAAGGCGCCCCTCTCGTTGCTGCCAGACCATCTGGCGCAACACGTCATTCACGGGCAAGCGCAGATGCTTCAGGCGGATCCTCTCACCGTCTCTACGCCCGCCTTGCAGTGGTCGTATGCACTGTCTTTCAAGCCGCGGCCCGAAATCCTGAGCGTCGACGACGACCTGCTGACATCAAGCGTTCGATTCGAGTTCCATCTCTCGGTGGCGAGTGGCCGCATAGGCATCGGATGGACGAATCCAGAAGACACGGCCTTCGTCGCGGAGAAATACGCAGCAGGCGACAGTTGCAAGGTTTCGTTCATGCTGTCGGCCGGGACCCGAATTGGCAGGCTCGTGTTCCGCAACGTGGCCGCAGGGAATGTGCCGTCGGTCTTCACAATCATCGGTGCACGGTCCGAAATCATGGCGGGCGACCAGCGGAGATACCCGGTGGCGATTCCGGCGCGAGACGTTGCGCGTGAAGACGTTCCCGACGACGGCGCGACAACAATCGTGTTCGATACGGTCGCGGCGCGGGAAATCAACGTGGCACGAATCGAATGGCTCGAGAAATCGAACCTCCCGCTTGCAGGCGCCCGAGTCCTCGATGTCGGGTGCGGCATTGGCCATTTCCTCCCGTTCTACATCAGTCGTGGTTGTACGGTCGTCGGCGTAGACGGTCGTTCGGATAACATCGCCGAGTTGAAGCGTCGGCATCCACGAATTGAGGCGCACGTTGCGGACGTGCAGACGCTCGACCCCCGAGAACATGGTGTCTTCGACGTGATCCACTGTTTCGGGCTTCTTTATCACTTGGAGAGTCCCGTCGCCGCCTTGCGGCGTCTCAGCGCGATGTGTCGTCGATTGCTCATTCTGGAGACAATGGTGTGTGATTCCTCCGAGGCCGTCGCGGTTCTGGTCGACGAGACGAAGTCCGCAAGTCAGGCGATGGAGGGCCTCGGCTCTCGGCCCTCGCCGTCGTTCATCGCGCTGGCGCTCAACCGTGTTGGATTCGACTACGTCTATGGCGCGGCCATGCCGCCGCGTCATCCCGACTTCGAGTTCGAGTGGAAGAACAATCTGGAGACGACACGCAACGGGGTCGCGCTTCGGTGCATCCTCGTCGCGAGTCGAGTGCGTTTAGAGCTGCCGACCCTGAACCCGCTGGTGGAGCAGTGATCGCACGGCTCGGGCTTGCACGTGGAACCCATCCCGTCTCTATTTGACCCATCGCCGATCGCTGCTCGTCCAGAAACGATCCCGAACGGCGCCAGCCTGCCCGTGGTGGTCTGCACTACCCCCGAACAATGGGCCTACGCGGTACGTTTCGAGAGGGTCGATACATCGGCGGAGCTATCGACGGCCGTCTTGATCCGAGTTTCACTCCGCGTCCGTTCGGGAATCGTCGGTGTGGGGTGTCTCGATGTCGGCAAGACGAAGTTCATCGACGAAACCCTCGTGGGTGCGACACCAACGGCGACGACTGCTGACGTCGTTGTGAGGCACCTGCGCGACGCAGGTCCGCTTGTTGTTCGCAATGCGTCGCCGTCGGGCGGCAGCGAGGCGGAGCTTCTCGAAATCGAGTGCTTCGCCCTCGACGTACAACCTGAGATCGCACGCACGCCCGGACTTTCCGAGCCACGCCCCTGCGCGCACTGGAGCCGATACTACGGTAATAACGGACACACGATCGGTGAAAAACTTCGTGTGCAGTCCTTCAACGCGGGCACGGAACCGCAGATCATTCGCTGGGTGGACGGCCTGTCCCTGCGGGTTCTGCCGGGTGATGAGCTCTCCCGAGCGGTGTATACCTCCGGTACGTACGAACCCAACACGCTAACTGTCCTTCGGCGGCTCTTGAGAGAAGGTGACACGTTTATCGACGTCGGCGCCAATGTGGGAGTGATATCGCTGGTGGCGTCGAAGTGGGTCGCCGCCACGGGCCGTGTCTACAGTTTCGAACCGAGTCTGCGCGAGTACGAAAAACTGCTCGACAATCTCGAGAGAAACGCAGCGGCAAATGTGACGCCGTTTCGACTGGCCGTGACATCCACCTCGGGAGTTGCGAATCTGCGCGTCGCACCCCCCGCGCATGCAGGATTGAACACGCTCGGCACGACATTCCCGTATGAGGGCGTCGACACGTACCGTCTGGAACCCGTCGAAACCATCACGCTCGACGAGTTTGTCGAGGACCAGCGGATCGCGCGTGCCGCTGTGGTCAAGCTCGATGTGGAAGGCGCCGAGCTCGCGGCGTTGCAGGGCGCCGACAAACTGCTTCGCGATCAACGGCCGGTCCTCATCCTCGAAGTGTTCTCACGGTCGCTCGAGGCGAACGGCACAAATCCTGACGCTGTTGAGCGCTTGTTGCGGGACGCCAAATATCGGCTCTATGCAATCGACGACACCACGGCGATGCTGCAACCCATTGAGAAGCTCGCTGATGTGGACGAACAAAATGTCGTCGCTCTGCCCGTTGAACGCGTAAACGCGATTGTGCCGCACGCGCCCCACCCGTAAAATAGTCGCGTCCCACATGATTCTTTCCGGATCCAGACTCTGGCACTTTGCCCGAATTGTGTTCTGGCCCGGTTGTTTGACATTCGCTCTTGTGTTGTGTGTCTCGAGACCGTCCCTCGGCCAGACATCCACAGCGACATACAACGGCGTTTCGGCGGTCGCAGACGAAATCCTGATCCGAATGAGGAACGTGGGTGACGTGTCGGCGGCACGTGTCCAAAGCGTCGTGCCGTTTGGAACTGTCCAGGCGCTTAGCCCGGCATTGGGCGTGTACCTCGTTCGAACGCCTGGCCGAAGTCTCGCGGATTCATTGCAAATACTCTCGGCGAATCCAGACGTGTTATACGCCGAACCGAACTACATCGTGCGAAAGGCGGCCAGTCCGAATGACGCGTATTACTCGTTGTTATACGGGTTGACCAACATCAAGGCACCCTCCGCGTGGGATGTCACGACGGGCGGCACGTCTGCAGTGATCGGGGTGATCGATACCGGAGTGGACTACTCGCATCCGGATCTGGCGGCAAACATATGGAGCGCACCAACTCCCTTCACCGTGACCGTCGGTGGTGTGGCGGTCAACTGCCCGGCGGGTTCGCACGGTTTCAATGCCATCACGAAGGTCTGCGATCCGAGCGACGACCACAATCACGGCACTCATGTCTCAGGCACCATCGGCGCCGAGGGGAACAATGGGATCGGAATAACGGGTGTCAATTGGACGGCTCGCATCATGGGTCTCAAGTTCCTCGACGCATCCGGAATCGGCACGATCGCCGATGCCGTGAGTGCCATCGAGTTCGCGATCCAGGTAAAAGCATTGTTCACAGGCACAGCGACTCCCGTCGATGTGCGGGTCCTCTCGAACAGCTGGGTGGGAACTGGCTATTCTCAAGCTCTCCTCGACGCAATCAATTTGGCCAATGCGAGTGGGATGCTCTTCGTGGCGGCAGCGGGCAATTCAGCAGCCGACACCGAGGTCAGCGCCTTCTATCCTGCGAACTACACCGCGCCAAATGTCCTGACCGTTGCCGCGACGGACAGCGCCGATGCTCTGGCGTCCTTCTCGAATTTCGGCGCCGCCACAGTGCACCTGGGGGCCCCAGGCGTGAACACATACTCGACCGTTCGGTCGGGGGGCTACGCGTACTTCAGCGGGACCTCCATGGCGACGCCGCATGTTGCCGGGGCCGCGCTCCTGACGCTCGCCGCTTGCCCCTCGCTGAAGCCTGAGGACCTGAAACGGTTGGCGTTGAACACGACAGACCCTGATTCATTTCTGACAGGAAAGACAATTTCAGGCGGACGCCTCAACGTTGCCCAGATGGTAAAAGGCTGTCGGGCGGGTTCGGTCGTTCCGGCGTCGGGTTGGGGAAACAGCGCGACGTTTACGTTCACTGTGTCGGATCCCGATGGAGCGAGCGATATCGTTTCCGCGCAAATGCTGTTCAATACGGCTCTGAGCGCCACCGATGCCTGCTACGTCTATTTCTCCCGAGGCTCGAACCAAGTGTGGTTGCGAGATCCTACGAATACGACCTGGCTCGGCCCAGCGACATTGGGAGCAGCGGCGAATCTCTCCAACAGTCACTGCAGCATCCACGCTGCCAATTCGTCCTCGTCCAGCGCAGGCAACGACCTCACGGTGAACCTCGAGCTGGCCTTCCTCCCAGGGTTTGCAGGCGCAAAGACAAGTTTCCTCAGCATGTACGACTCCGGTGCTGGAAGTGGATGGCAGACTGTCGGGAGCTGGACGGTCTCGGGCGGCACAAATCAGCCGCCTTCTTCGCTTTCAGTACGGGCAGCCTCCGGGGGGGGACTGAGCCGCGTGTTCAGCTACACCGCCTCGGATCCCAATGGAGGAGGCGACATTTCCGCGACCCACATGCTGATCAGCAGCAGCCTGAGTGGGACCAATGGCTGCTGGATGTACTTTCTTCCGCGGTCGAAGCAATTGTGGCTGCGAGACTCTGCGAACACATCGTGGTTGGGGCCAGTGATGTTGGGAGTATCAGCCCCTCTGACGAATGGCCTGTGCACAGTGTACGCGGGCGCCTCCTCGTCGTGGAGTTCGGGCGACGGTCTGACTGTGAACGTGTCGCTCACGTTCTTGCCTGAGTTTGGGGGAACGAAGAGCAACTACTTCCTGGCCATCGACTCTGCGGGACAATCGACGAATTGGCAGACGGTGGGCACCTGGACGGTGAATGTACCTCCCCAGCCGATTTCAGTGACGCCATCGGCCGGGAGCGGGCTGAGCCAGACGTTCACCTACCTCATTTCAGATCCGAACGGCGCCACCGACATCGTCTCTTCGGGTTTCCTGATCAACGGCACATTGAGTTTCACGAACGCGTGCTATTTGTTTTTCTTCAGAAGCACAAACCAACTGTACCTTCTGAACGACTCCAACACCGCATACCTGGGGCCCGTGAGGTTGGGGACGGCGGGCACCGTATCCAATAGTCAATGCAGCGTGAACGGCGGAGGCTCGTCGCTGTCGACAGCAGGCAACGACCTCACGGTGAACGTGGCGCTCACATTTTCAGCCGCGTTTGCGGGTGTCAAGTTTCAGTACATGAAAGCGGCTGACACAGTGGGAGGAGATTCTGACTTCCGGTTCGTGGGGACTTGGACCGTGCCCGCAGCGAGTCAGTCGTCGCCGGTCGCGGTGTCGGTGACGCCTTCGTCAGGCAGTGGGACGGGCCAGACGTTCAGCTATGTGGCATCGGATGCGAACGGCGCCGCCGATATCGTCGCTACCCATATCCTCATCAACGACGGGCTGAGCGGCACCAATGGCTGCTGGATCTACTTTGCGAGGGCGACGAATCAGGTATGGCTTCGCGACGATGTCAACACGTCGTGGATGGGCCCGATGACGTTGGGGAGTGCAACCAGCCTGACCAACAGCCAGTGTACGGTGAATGTCGCCGCCTCGTCGGCATCCACTTCGGGCAATAACCTCACGCTAAACATGGCGCTCACGTTTAAATCCGGGTTTGTCGGACTGAAGTCGCATTTCCTGTTCACCAGTGATACTGCAGGAGGCTCCAGTAACTGGCAATTCCTGGGAACTTACACCGTCGTGTCAGGTTCGCCCCAGGCTCTGTCGGTCACGCCCTCATCAGGAAGCGGGCTGACCCAGACGTTCAACTACACGTTCTCCGATCCCAATGGAGCCGCGGATATTGCATCGACGGCAATGCTCGTCGGCGCGACTTTGAGTGCGGCCAATGGGTGCTACATGTTTTTTGCCGGAAACAACCTATGGCTCGCCAACGACGCCGGGTCGGCTTGGTTGAGTCCCGTTACGCTCGGTGTGATTGGAACAACACAAAACGCCCAGTGCATCGTCGATGCTGGCGCCTCTTCTTCCTCGAGTTCGGGAAACAATCTCACGGTCAATGTGAACCTGACGTTCAAAGCGTCGTTTGCGGGGAGTAAAACCAACTTCATGTTTGTGATCGACCGCGCTGGTCTTTCATCGAGTTGGCAATCGCGAGGAACTTGGAACGTGCCGTGATTCCGGTCCCCGTCAGCTGCCTTGCCGCTGTCTCCGTGCGCGCAGGCGATCCTTCAGCATGTCTCGATCCTCTCGCGCCTTGGCCAGTTTCTGCTTGTACGTTTGTACCTGACGTTTGTATTCCATATTCGCGGCTTCCAGTGCCGCGATGCGGCTTTCGGTCGGCGTGTCCGTCGGCGTGAGCGGCTCCGCCTCCGGTTTAATGGTGTGCCCGTTCTCTGGTTTAATGGCGTATCCGCGCGGATAAAAGGTTTCGATGCTGGTTTCGAAGCGACGCAGGTGTTCGTTGTATGTCCCGCTGAAGCCGGCGGATGCGACGAGTAAGTCCAATAAACGCGTTCGCTCGGCGTCCGTCGTGAGGCGAGGATGAGCCAACAGTGCCTCGGCGGCGCAGTCGGGTAAGCCCCAAAAATCCATGAGCGCGACCAGCTTCAACAGTCGGGCACGGGTAACGGAATATCGCCACGTGCCCGCATACTCCGGATGCGCCAGGTCGCGGAAATATAGCGTGTCGCCCCACACCGCCTGCCCCGTGAGTGTTTGCGCCGGGATGTCGTACACGAACAAACCGGGCAGTGCCGCGCGTGTGTACCGATTGCGATCCAAATCAAAGAGGGCGAATCCCTTACCGCGCAGGTATCGGTCGATATTCGCAAATACGTTCGCGTAATCGTGCGCCCACCCTTGGAACGGCGCCTCCACCAGAATTCCCAGCACCGCGCCTGCCGACAGGAGACGTTCGGCCCCAAGCAGAACCTGAAGATCGGAGCCGTCCGTGTCTATCTTCAAGAAGTCGATCTCGGCGTCGTGCGGAAAGTAGTCATCGAGCGTTACAGAACGCTCCGACCACCGCACATCGTCGCCTTCGTTGAAGTATTGCGCGACGTAGTCGATACGCTGCTGCTCAAGCGCGGCGACGGCGCTCGTGCGCATGAACGGATCGACTCTCACGCGGCGTTGCTCGATCGGGAACAACGCATCGTAGTCATGGCATCCGACGAAGGCGGCCTCGTATCGGATTCTCCGACGGGTGTCCGCCGCTGCAACCCGCCGCATGTTTTCGACGAGCGGGTCAAACGCGACGCCGGACAGATGCGGCTGAAACGCGGACCATGCCCCGGGCACTCCGCCGCTGGCGCCAACGTCCACAATGGTGAGGTCGCTCTCGCCCCAGAGGGACTCTTCAACCACCTCGCGAACCACGCGAGAGTGCTGCCGCATTTCCATGGCACCGAAGTGTACTACTCACTCAACAAGATCGAGCCGCGCTCCGGCCGGATAACTGTGATCAGTATGAGAACACTCCCCTGCGTCGGTGACGACGGCCGTGTCTGACGCCGTGGCGCATGACGGCTTCATCGAGTACGTCGTACGACTCACTCGACAAGATCGAGCAGACGTCAACGACTCTCCATCAATGTCACAGCCCTTTCTGTGAAGTCGTTGACGTGGGTGCGCCCTTCGCGTCTGCTCACGGTCGCCACAGATTTGAATCCCAACTCGAGCCGAGAGCTAACCCCAAACACCCTGCGGCACACCGCAGCCGGCGTCTGCTGTCGGTCTCGGTCGCACTGATCCACTATTTGGTTACTGGGTCCGGCGCGATCATTGAGGAACCCGGTGTTGGCCCGCCGCGCGTTGAGATAAAGGACGAGTGGACCGGACACGAAGCTGTTGACCTCGCGGTAGCGTATCCACGCAGAGTCGGCCTGGATGTGCGCGGCGACATAGGATGCAATCGAGAAGCTGTAATCCTCCATTCCAGTCGGCTTCTGATCAGGATGTGCCAAGACGATAGCGAGGTCTATTCGCTGCTCGGTCTGCTCGAGCACGTAGGCCTCAAGCTCAGTCAAGTTCATGTCGGGAAAATTTCCGTCCCAGTAATTTTTGTGGTTGTGGAACAAGCGATTGTCTGCCGGCTGGTAATGGCCGAAGTCGAAGAAGGTCAGTGCTGAGATGACCGTTCCCCAATCGTACGCCGAGAAACTCTGCCATGTAACACGTTGCGGAACGGAAGCCACTGCCTCCGCCACTGCTCGCTGATCGGTTTTCAGCCGAAGCGCGTCGGCACTGGGATGACTCGCGCGGTCGAACGCCTGTAGTGCACTCCGGCCCGCCCCGATCGCACAGATCACCAGAACCGCAGCGACCAGCGCCCGTGCGGTTCGTGACTGCACGTCGATACCGCCCCCGAGCGTCGCCACCGCGCACACCAAGCCGGGGGCGATGTACATGACTTCCTTGGTGATGTCGCTTGTGTAGCCGTTCACGAGAAGGAACGCAAAAAACGACAGCGGCCAGTATGCCACCAGGATGTCGGCTGCGTTCCATTGGCGGCGAGGCCAGAGGACCAGTCCACTCAGCATGAGAAGTCCAAGGCCGACGATCGTGATGATGCCGGAGAAGGCCGAAAAGAGATACCAGATGCTTTGGGCCGCCACGGCGAGCGGCTGGCGCAGCGTTGTCCCGTTTGGGCTCATGTAGTACTGATGGAACCAGGCGACTTTGTGCAACAGCAACAGCATGGCCGGCAGCGCAGGAATCCCGCACGCCGCGAGACGCCAGAATACGGCAGGCAATCCGCGCCCCCGTCGGATTTCGATCGCGACGAGCAGCAGAAGGATCGGCGCGCAGACCACTGCCGCATAGACCGATCCCGTATCGCGCGCAAGGGTCGCCAATGATACGAACGCTCCGGCCAACGCAAGCCAGCCGACCCGTGTTTCAACGGCGTACAGCCCCATTGACAACACAGCCGATGATAGGAAGAACATCGACTGATAGTCCGGCCAGGGTACGCCCACGCCGTTGCGCTCGCTATACAACCCGCCCATCGAACAGAACACACCGGCGGCGGCTATTGCCAGAAAGCCGCTTCCGGTTCGTTGCCGGACGAAGCGGGCCAGAAGGGCCAGACAAAGATATAAGGCGGGCGCGGTTACGAGAATGTGCGAGTGAGGCCACCAGAGGAGTCGTGGCCACACCAATCCTAGGAGAGCGGGCTGCAGGATGAACCGTGCGTTGCCGAACGCGGAGCGCAGCGCGGAGCCGTAGCCTTGGCGAAGAAGCGCCTCGTTGAACTGAAGGTTCGCTGACATCGCGTTGGCCGCGTGCTCCACCCACAGCGGATGGTTCGCGTAGTAGGCCGTCCAGATGGCCATGGAGATGCCAGACACGCCGAGTGCCAAGAGGCAGACGACGACTGCCGACGCCCGCGTCTGCTGTCGTCCAACTCGCATGATCGTCGTCTCTGCGTTCCGCGCCGGCACGGTCCGGTAGTGCGCCGATGAGCGTTCGATTGGAGGTTGCGTCAAACTGTCGAAGTGAAAACGAACCAGCCCGAGGCCGTCATGTGCGTCACAGGCTAGGCAAGGACCCGACGCTGAACCGCGGAGCACATCTGCTCGCGAATCCATGCATAGGTGTGCTGCATCCCTTCCTCGAGCCGAATCGAGGGCGCCCAGCCGAGATGCTGTCTGATGAGCGTGTTGTCGCTGTTACGGCCGCGCACCCCCTTGGGTGCATCCAGCTTATATCGACGTGTCAGTTTCACCCCGGCAATGTCTTCGACGATGTCGACGAGCTGGTTGATGGTGACGAGTTGTTCGCTGCCGATGTTGATCGGATCGGCGACAGTGCTCTCCATCAGCCGGCGGGTCCCTTCCAGACAATCGTCGATGTAGGTGAAGCTTCGCGTCTGTTCGCCGTCGCCCCAGATCTCGATCTCGTTGGAGCCGTCGACCTGTGCCTGGATGACCTTTCGGCAGATCGCCGCAGGCGCTTTCTCGCGTCCCCCGTCGTACGTGCCCTCAGGACCATAGACGTTATGGTACCGCGCCACGCGCGTCACGATGCCGAAGTCCTCGGTGAAGTGGCGGCACATCCGCTCGCTGAACAACTTCTCCCAGCCGTAGCCGTCTTCTGGCATGGCCGGATAGGCGTCCTCTTCGCGAAGTGGTAGCACGGCGGCCGACGTCTGCTTCTCGGCGGCGTAGACGCACGCCGAGGACGAAAAGAAATAGCGTTCGACACCGCAGTCGCGCGCCGCCATCAGCATGTGGGTGTTGATCAGTACCGTGAGCATGCACTCGGCCTTGTGCAACTCGATGAACCCCATGCCTCCCATGTCTGCGGCAAGGTTGAACACATACCGTGCGTCCCGTACCGACTGCATGCAGGCAGTGCGATCGCTCACATCGAGCGACTGTGAATCGACATCGTCGAACCGTTGATACCACTGGTCGAAGGGCTTGACGTCGACGGCGCGAATGCGACTGTGGCCACGACGACGAAGATCCGCGACCAGGTGGCCGCCGATGAATCCTCCCGCGCCGGTCACGAGAACGAGATCACCTGTGTCCATCGGATGCATGCCGGGCGATCGCGTTACACCATCACCGACGCGCCATGCGCCGAGCCCTGACCGAGATTGATCACCTCGGCCACCGACGCGACCGCCGGGGACATGATCCTCCAACAATCGATCACGGTGAGGCGGTCGCCCGAGCGCTCGAAGGCGTCGAGCGGAACGTTGCTGAACTCGGGCCATGGCGTGGTCACGACGACGAGGTTCGCGCGCCGGACACAGTCGGCCGCCGATGAGGCGGCGTCGAATGATCGTCGAAGTGCCGCCTGCGCCGCCGGAAGTGCTTTGGGATCGTACGCCACGACGCGATGCCCGAGCTCGAGCAGGCCACCGACGAGCGCCAGCCCTTGACTCTCTTCGACGACGGCGGTATCCGGTTTGTAGGAAAGCCCGAGCACACCGACGGCGCCCGATGTGTTCAGTCGCGTTTCGACAACCGTAAGCAGGCGCTCGATCTGATACCGGTTCAGCGCGTCGGTCGCCTCCGCCAGGTCCGCACGAGCGCCAAGCGAACGGGCCAGGACGCCGAACGCGACGTTGTCGCGCGGAAAGCACGGCCCGCCGTACCCGATCGCCCCTTTCAGATACTTGGCCCCAATTCTGGAATCGGAGCCGATCGCTTGAGTCACGACGTTCACGTCCGCGCCGGGCAAGCGATCGCAGATGTCCGCGAGCATATTGGCGTACGAGATCTTCGTCGTGACGAAGGTATTGACCGAGATCTTGGTCAGCTCGGCATTGACGAAACTCATTCTGCGAATGACTGGCTGGTTGTCGCAGGTTCTGGCGTACAGGCTCTCGAGGACGTCTCCCGCCTTCGAATCGGATTCGCCGATCAGAACCATGTCCGGCCGAAGCATGTCGCGGACGACGGTGCCAAGAGCGATGAACTCGGGGTTGTAGCAGAGACCGAGTGTCGGACCAACGGTCCGCTGTGCGTGGCGTTCGAGCACGACGCGAATCTCGCCACCCGTCGATCCCGGCATTACGGTGCTGGTGACGATGACGAGGTGATACGAATCCTTCGAGCGGAGAGCGTTGCCGATAGCCTCCATTGCGGAGAGGACTGACGTATTGCTGAACCGCCCGTTTGCATCGCTTGGCGTGGGGACGATCACGAAGGTGACATCCGTGGCTCCGACGGCTTCGCCGATGTCGAGCGTCGCGCGGAGCCGCGGCCGATTCGCATCGATCAACTCCTGCAATCGAGGCTCATCGAACGGCGCCTTCCCGATGTTGATCGCGTCGACGTACGTCGCGTTCACATCGACGCCGGTGACGTCGAATCCCTTGCTGGCAAATACTGCCGCGAGGGGGGAGCCGAGCTTGCCGAGGCCAACGACCGAGATCTTCATTCGCGTGTAAGCCTTCTACAGGCGCCTCCGTGACGGGATCACCACTCGCGCGTCTATCGAGCCAGGTGAGCGCCACCGTGGGCACGGCGCTGTCTGGAAAGAGGCTAAAATGACCGCAAAAACTTCAAAAGTATACGGGCGTCACAATGTCGCGGTCAATCGGAACATGTCGGACTTACACCACTGGCAGACGCTGAGTCGCGAAACGGTTTTCACGGGCGGCCCCATTCGAGAGATCGCGATCGAGTCGGTCCGACTCCCAGACGGCCGCACTGTTCCGGACTACTACGTCGTCCGGATGCCTGACTACGCGCTGATCTTCGCCGAAATGCGCGATCGAACCGTGCCACTGCTCAGGCAGTACAAGCACGGTCCCCGTCGAGTGTGCCTGACGTTCCCAGGTGGCGCCATCGAGCAGGGTGAGTCTCCGCTCGACGCCGCGAAGCGGGAACTTCTCGAAGAGCTCGGGTGTGCCGCGGACGAGTGGCAGGGCCTCGGTGCCTTCATGACCAACGCCAATCAAGGATGCAACAGCGCACACCTGTTTCGTGCGACCGGCTGTCACAGAGTCGCGGCGCCACGGTCCAGCGATTTGGAACAGACAGCTGTGGTGCATTTCGATTCGAGCGATCTGCTCGCGCCGGGTCGGCTCGCGGAAATCGGCCTGGCTTCACACGTGGCGTTGCTGCTGCTCGCGACGCGGACTGATGCCGTACGTCTGACGAGCGATTGATTCGATGTCGCTTCTATCCGCTTGCTTCGGGGGACAGTTGTAATCGATCGGCTTCGGTCCGTGATTTCTCACGGTCGAGAACCCGTTGGCCATGCTTGAGGGCGTCTTGGACGCCGTGGAGACGTGTCGAGACGTCGCTTGCGACGTGACGGTATGTTCTCAGCGATGCCGTGAGCTCGTCCAGCAAGAGTCTCGCGGCGAGGGCATCGGCGGCATCCCACTCGACGATGTGCAATCGACCCTCGATGTGTTCGGTGAGCGGACGAAGACGTGTGGAGACGTACGGTCGAGGCGGTCCCATCGCGGCTGCCGCATCGCCGATTCGGGTCGCGATCGGCTCACGGCCCACGGCTTCAAGTAACTCTGTGAGGCGGTCCAAGCGGCTGTCGAGCGACACGAAGCGACCCTCGAGTCCGTGTAGTATAGCAGTCGGCAGATGAGCAGCAGTGTCGGTGGCAGCACCGCCTTTCCCGAGACGTCCATCGATCGCGTTCGCGAGTACTGGAACAGCCGGCCGTGTAACCTTCGCCACTCGTCGGCGACCGTGGGAACCCGGCAGTACTTCGATCAGGTCGAAGCGCGCAAGTACTTCGTGGAGCCGCACATCCCTGGCTTCGCTCAGCATCAGCGATGGGCCGGCAAGCGCGTGCTCGAGATCGGGTGCGGCCTCGGAACCGACACGATGAACTTCGCGCGGGCAGGCGCCCGCGTGACGGCGGTCGATCTCTCCAGCCGATCACTCGACTTGGCGCGCCAACGGGCCGATGTCTACGGTCTGACCGACCGGATCGATTTCGTCGAAGCGAACGCCGAGCGTCTGTCTGACTTCGTCGAGCCTGCCGCATACGACTTGGTGTACTCGTTCGGTGTCGTCCATCACACACCACATCCGGAACGGGCGCTCGACCAGCTCTACACACATTTCACCGGACCCAATACGACCGTGAAGCTGATGGTGTACTACCGGTGGTCGTGGAAGGTGTTCGCGATCCTTTTTCGCGAGGCTCATGGCGCGTTCTGGCGTTTGGATGAAGCCATCGCGCGGAACTCCGAGGCCCAAACGGGATGCCCTGTCACCTACACGTACACCCGCCAGTCGGTCCGGCAGCTGCTCGCCCGCTCGGGCTTCGATGTTGAGGATCTGTTCGTCGATCACATCTTTCCGTATCGCGTGCAGGACTACGTGCAATATCGATACGTCAAAACGCTCGCGTTCCGGTGGCTGCCCAGTTTCGCCATGCGCGCGCTCGAACGCCGTCTTGGCTGGCACCTGTGTGTGTCTGCGCGGCGCGCCACGCGACCAGTCTCTTCCCGATGACGAGCGAGGCCGGCAACAGCGCGCCTTTCCTGACAATCGTCGTCACGGGTCGGAACGATGACTTCGGTGGCGATTTCAACGGCCGGTTCATCCGCGCGCTTCGATTCAACCACGCGCAGTTGTCCGCTGCTGGCGTGTCGCACGAGTTCGTGTTCGTCGAGTGGGCTCCGATTGAGAAGCGACCGCACCTGGCCAGCGTACTGAGAGAAGAGCTGAGGGACCTGGTCGGGGCCGAGCTTCGGTCCTTCGTTGTCGATCGCGCCTATCACGAGGCGCTCACACTGAATCCTCGACTGCAATTCCACGAATTCATTGCCAAGAACGTCGGCATCCGCCGCGCGCGCGGCCAGTTCGTTCTGACGACGAACACGGACATCTATTTGAGCCGCGGGGTGGTCAATCGTCTCGCGGCGGGCACGTTCGAGACGGGCGTCTTATACCGAGCGGCCAGACACGATCTGAAAGCACACATCGACGTGACATGGGCCAGCTGGGAGCTGCTCGAGGATCCGCGCAATTGCGAGATCGTGAATACGATCCATCCGCCATGTTTCACGAATGCCTCGGGGGATTTTCTACTCCTCGATACCATCTCGTATCATCGGCTGCGTGGTTTCAACGAGGTGTATCGGACCGCCAAGATTCACATCGATGGCAACTTTTGCGTCAAGGCTCATGCGACCGGCCTGATTCTCGAGGACATCGGGCCGCCCGTCTACCACGTCGGCCGTGGAACGCTCCACGCGCAGGTCGGTTCATACCGCGAGAACCCCGGAGACGCTCCTTGGGGCGACATCCGTTGGAAGAGTGACGTCGTGTACGTGAATACGCCTGGCTGGGGTCTGGGATCTGCGCCTGAACGTCGCCTGGATTCGCAGTCGTCATTCCTGGAGTTCGACTGGAACGCCATCGGGCCGATGGTCCACCTCAAGGGCGTCGTCTCGCCGGCCACGCGGAAGGAGATCGCGTGATCAAACGGGCGCTCAGAGCGGTGGGGCTCGTTCGCTTGGTCAAATACACCGCGGCCGTCGAACAGCAGAAGAAGGCCGAGCTGCGCGCGAGAAAGCTCGCTCAGCAGGTCGAGGAGGTCCGCGCCGACTCGCGGGGGTGGAAGGCGAAAGCGGAGGAGGCTCACGACCAGTTGAAAAAGGCCCAGGCGACTGTCGCCGAGTCAGCAAAGCGCGCGGAGCGCGCCGAGAAGTTGCGCGTCGAGGCAGAACATCGCCTGGCACTAGACGGGAAGCGGAAAGTCGATCTCGTGGCGCTCGAGACACAGTTGGAGGAGTCCGCTCGCGAGCTGGCGTTCGCTCGTGAGCAACTGATGGCGATCGAAGTCAAGCTGGATATTCTGGAGGGCGCTGCCAACGTGCTCGATGGCCGGACCCGAACCGTGTCGGCTCAGCGTCGGACACCCGAGCGTGAACCCACTGTCTAGTCAGTCCGACGGGACTGGGGTAGTACCTCCTGCGGATCCTTTCGTCAGCCTTGTTCTGACTGGGCGCAATGATGATCACGGCGCTGACTTCAAGGCCCGATTCTTCCGCACGCTGCGATTCAACCACCGCGAGCTTTCGGCTCGCGGAATCCTGCACGAATTCGTCTTCGTGGAATGGGCACCACTCTCTGATCGTGCCCGACTCGTCGATATGGTATTCAACGCCATTCCCGAGCTCGATCCCAGCGTGTGCCAGTGGTACGTGGTCGATCCGCGGTACCAACAGGAACTTTCACTGAACCCCCGGCTGGTCTACCTGGAGTTCCTGGCCAAGAACGTCGGCGTGCGCCGGGCGCGCGGCCGCTTCGTGCTCACGACCAACTGCGATGTGTACTTGGGCCGCAAGGTGCTCGACGCGTTCGCCCGTGGCGAGCTGAAAAGCGGCGTCGTCTACAGGGCCGCGCGCCACGACCTCAAGCTCGAGCTTGGTGAGGTCATTCTCGACTGGCCCCAGCTCGAGGATCCGCTCAACCTCGACGGCCCGCCGCGCCGTCTGAAGCCGCCATTCATGACCGGAGCCACTGGTGACTTCGTCTTGCTCGATCGCATGACGTTCCATGAGATCCGGGGCTTCAACGAGATCTATCGAGTCGCGCGAATCGGCGTTGACGGCAACTTCATCGTCAAGGCGTTGTCGTGCGGTGTGCCTGTTGTCGATATTGGCGGGCCGGTGTATCACGTCAATCATCGCGACAGCTATCACTTGAGTAGAGATGTGTATGTCGGGCGCGAAGCCGAGGCTCCGTGGGGCAATAGACGATGGCACTCGGCAGGAGTGATCTACGTCAATCCGCCCACCTGGGGTCTGTCGCACGCGCCGGTGCGACAAGAAGGTCCGCATCGCTGGCGTGTGGATTTCTCGTGGGACGCGGTGCCGCCCCTCGTCGATCTCAAGCGGATCGTTCTTCCGGCGGCCCGTCTCGGTGGCCCGGAGCCGGGCACGTACAAGTATGTGTCAAGATCCTAGGATCGTCAGTCGCATGCATGGATAGTCTGGTCGTCGACGGTCTCGGGAAGTGCTATATGCTCGGGCGCGAATCCGAAGGCAAGTCGACGCGCTCGTTCTGGCAGCGCCTCCGCTCTCCGCTTGCCGGCGCCGCGGAATCGACGTCGGGCACGCGTCAGTTCTGGGCGCTCAAGGACGTATCCTTTCGCGTCGAGCCAGGGACGATTCTCGGCATCATCGGACCGAACGGCGCCGGCAAGACCACTCTTCTCAAGATCCTCGCCCACGTGATCACGCCCACGACGGGCCGCGTCGTCGGTGTCGGCCGAGTCGTGTCGCTGCTCGAGCTGGGCGCGGGGTTCGATCCCGATCTGCCTGCCCGCGACAACATCCTGATGAACGCTGCCATCCTCGGCATCACGCGACACGAGGCGCAGCGTCGTATCCCAGAGATCCTCGAGTTCGCTGAAGTCGAGCAGTTCGTCACCAGTCCGCTGCGTCACTACTCGAGCGGCATGTATCTGCGGCTCGCGTTCTCCGTGGCGATTCACATGAACCCGCAGATCCTGCTCGCCGACGAGATTCTCGCCGTGGGCGACTCGGCGTTTCAAGAGCGCTGCCTTCAGAAAGTGGCGGAGCTCGGTCGGAACGGCCTGACCGTGCTGTTCGTCTCGCACGACATGGACGCCATCCTTCGCATCTGCAACCGCGTGATGTGGCTCCACAGCGGCGAGGCGCGGCGATTGGGCGATCCGGAGGAAGTGGTCGACGAGTATCAGAACGCCGTGTGGAGTCAGGCCGACATCGGACAATCAGAGCGCGGTCGCCGCTCGAATCGGCTTGCGGAGATTCTGTCCGTACGGCTCGTGTCCGCCGCTGGTCGCGATATCGGCGGCGCACCGGCGTCGGAAGACACGTTCATCAAGATTCGCTTCCGGACGGCGAAACCGAGCCTCTCGGTGAAATGTGCGCTCGACCTGAGCACGAAAGGACAGCTGATCTTCAGAACGTCGGACGAGCAGGCACGTCGTCTCGGTGAGGCGGGCGTCTATGAAGCGCTCGCGAAGATTCCGCGCGACCTGCTCGCCGAGCTGCCGTACGTCGCCACCGTCGGCTGCATCTTCAAGAAAGACGATGAGACGAAGGAATATCCGCTTGTGATTTACAACGCGCTGTCGTTTCTGGTCTTCGCGACGGAACAACCCGACTTGCCCGCGTCCGGTCGACTCGATCGTGTCGGCTTCATCGCGCCGAAGCTCGAATGGACGGTGCGGGAGGAGGTGCCGGTTGCGCGTGCTTAGGCGCCTGTTCGGCCTCGCGGAGCCGGCCCTTTCGGACGGGCCGGGACTGGACGACGCTGCGCAGGGACGCCAGCGGAAGTGGGTGATCGAACCGGTCCGCGTCGGCTTTGTCGCCCGCGCGCAGGAGCTCTGGCGCTATCGCCGCATCCTGTGGTTCTTCTCTGAGCGCCGGATCAAGGAACGCTACGAGGACACGACGCTCGGCAAGTTCTGGCTGTTCGCCAGGCCGCTGATGCCAGTCGTCATCGGCACGGTGATCTTCGGCCGCATGCTGGAAGTTCCCTCGGACGGCGTGCCGTACTTTCTGTTCTATCTCGCGGGGATGTCGTGCTGGCGGATCTTCGAGCGCTCGGTGCTGTGGGTCACGCGCAGCCTCGACCAGAACCGCGGCTTGATCAAGAAAGTGTACTTCCCACGATTGATCGCCCCGATCTCGTCGGTGGCGCCCGCCGCAACCGAGTTCGGCGTGCTGTTCATTTTGCTCCTGGTTGCCATCGCCTACTACTACGTACACGATGGCGTCTTCTATCTGCGCGTGGGACCCCAGCTGCTCGTGGCGCTCGGGGCCGTGTCGATGGCGGCGTTCCTCGCGATCGCAGTCGGACTGTGGACCTCGGTGTTGCAGGTGCGGCACAAGGACGTCCAGTATTCGATCCGCTACTTCACGCAGCTCTGGCAGTACGTCACGCCGGTGATCTTTCCGCTGTCGTCGATTCCCGAGCGGTTCCGCTTCATCGCGTTTCTGAATCCGATGACATCGGTCGTCGAGATGTACAAGTGGGCGCTGCTGGGGATCGGTGAGTTCCCTGGCGCAGAGCTGATCGCCGGCCTGGCGATCACGCTCGTGATCTTCGCCACCGGCGCCGTCTACTTCACGCGCTCGGAGGCGGCCTCGGTGGACCGGCTCTGAGTGACCGAGCCGTCTGACGTCAGTGACACACGGCGTCAAGGTTGAGATAGAGCTCGCCGAGCGTCGTCGTGCCGAGATGCTGGAGGTGAGCTTTCTCGCCGTACGCTTTCGGGCCGTTGCCGTTCAGCAATAGGTATCTCGACTTGATCGGCGTGGCGATGTCCTCAGGATGCTCTCCGACCGACAGGCCTATGCCAGCCGGGACGATGACGATCTCGGGTTGATAGGACATGGTCAGCAGCGTGTTGCACCACGGCGGCTGCCCATCCTCGAATGCCATCAGGGGCGACAGCTGTTGACGGAAGAGGTCGGCGCGTGCGCGGCTGTACGTATAGAGGTCGTTTCGCCACTCGCGGTACCGTGTGATGAACGAGGGTGCAATCAGGACGTTTGCGAGGACGGCCATGAACAGCACCCACTTCCGGCATTTCGTGGCAACGAGCACCAGCAACGACAACAGCAGGAAGGGCGCTGTGACTCGGCTGATGCTCCCGCCATCGTCGTAGTAGAAGCCAACAAACGCGAACAGCGCCATACCGAGCGCGAGCGCATTGAAGGCGTCCACCTTGAAGGGCAGGCTGGCTCCGAGCGCGACTGAAGGGGCTTGTGCGCGACGCGCGGCCACTGCTCTGCCTGCTGCGATCACGACGCACACCGCAAAAACGACCGCCATCGCAACGCTTTCCCAGACAGCGTGCTGAAGAACCGGGTGTTCCAGGAATGCCTTCAGATTGAAGATCCCCATGACGTTTTCGGGGACGCGCGTGAGGAAGTGGTGCAGGACGATCTCGCTCGCTCGGGCGTTGGTGACCTCGGGCAGCTCGATCCCCAGATTGGGAATCGGCGCGCTGATGTAGCGCCAGATCAGCCAGAAGATGGGAATCCCGATCCCTGCGCCGATTGCGGCCATCGCGGCGTAGAGCGGGCGCCGAGCGAAGGTAATGACGACAAGCGGCACAGCGACGATCCAATTGGTGGGGCGCACGACGGACGCGACCGCGAGGATGCCCAACGCCCCGAGCAGCAACAGGCCAGGACGTCGCGTGTCTGGATGCAGCAGGCGCGCGGCGAATGCCGCCATGACGATCATGACTGCCTGATGCAGTGAATCCTGCATCGTGACCGGCGCCATAAGGAGCACCCACCAGGACGTCACGATCACGATTCCCGTGGCCACGATCTGCCCGCGCGACGCGCGGGTCATCCCGATGAACACCGCCGTTGCGAGCGCGAGAACGCCCAGATTGAACATCGGTCCCGAGTACAGGTGCCAGCCCACGAGTTTGCCGAGCAGGCCGTAGAGCAGCGGAAACGCCGGCCCATGCGCGCTGAAGTGGGTGAAGGCCAGCGGCGCGGGCTGCTCATCGAAGTTGAAATACCCGCCATTGAAGCCGGCACGCACGAAGGTGTCGATCTGGTGGTGATACGCGATTTCGTCGGACAACACTGGAAAGTGGTCGAGCAATGTCGCGTGAAACAGTCCAAACAACAGCGCGCACGTGACGAGCCCCGGCGCCGAAATGACGAGCGCGCTGATCGCGAGGCGGGAGCCGCGCGAACTCTGCGAGCTCGTCGTGAGCGAGTCGTCGTTCATGTCCTGTTGGCTGGACTACATGATACCGGTGGCCCGACGCGTCCCGTGGCGAGTGCTAAAATCGCCGACAGTGATCCCGTTCAACCGTCCGTATCTCACCGGGCGCGAGTTTGGCTACATTCAGGAGGCCGTGGCCCTCGGGCACCTCGCCGGCAATGGGCGCTTCACGAAGCGCTGTCAAGGCTGGCTCGAGGAGCGGCTCGGCGCACCTCGAGCATTGCTGACGCATTCATGCACGGCCGCGTTGGAGATGGCGGCACTGCTCATCGATCTGCAGCCGGGCGACGAAGTGATCATGCCGTCGTTCACCTTCGTCTCGACGGCCAATTCCTTTGTCCTGCGCGGGGCGATTCCCGTGTTCGTGGACATCAGGCCCGATACGTTGAACCTCGACGAGCGACTGCTCGAGGCAGCAATCACGAGCCGCACAAAGGCGATCGTGCCCGTCCACTACGCGGGCGTCGCGTGCGAGATGGATCGGCTGCTCGAGATCGCCAACCGCCACGGGCTCATCGTCATCGAGGACGCCGCGCACGCGGTGATGTCTCGATACAAGGGGCGACCGCTTGGCAGCTTCGGGCATCTGTCGACCTTCAGCTTCCACGAGACCAAGAACGTCATCTCCGGCGAGGGTGGCGCGCTCGTCATCAACGACGCACGCTTCATCGAGCGAGCGGAGATCCTCTGGGAGAAAGGCACGAACAGGTCCAAGTTCTTTCGCGGCCAGGTCGACAAGTACACGTGGGTCGACGCCGGCTCGTCGTTC
>Ga0114129_10001033_pt1 | contig 36402 bp, 36 predicted proteins | sample RhiMetdeltSRZDD1_FD_80071 | JGI IMG/M metagenome (GOLD analysis project Ga0114129, IMG submission 80071) | Populus rhizosphere microbial communities from Tennessee, USA - Rhizosphere MetaG P. deltoides SRZDD1 (version 2) (version 2) | ecosystem: Host-associated > Plants > Roots > Rhizosphere >...
ACCGACTCTGGACGGTCGCTCAGGCGGCCGCATTCCTTGGGCGCTCCGTCTCATGGGTTTACAAGGCCGCTGAGCGCGGGGATCTGCCGCGAGCGAAGGGACTCGGCTGGGGCGTGAGGTTCGTGCCGGCGGAGCTGCATGCGTTCGCTCGAGGCGAGATGCCTGCTCTAACCAGTCGGCGGAAGGGAGAGCGCTAATCATGGCGAGCGTCTTCAAGCGTGGCGAGACCTGGTACGTGCGCTGGCGCGCCGTCGACGGCTGGACCCAGCGAGCAACGGAGGCGAAAAGCCGCTCCCAGGCCAAGGCCCTCGCGGCCGAATTGGAGCTCGAAGAGCACACCGCCCGCCGCGCCGAGCTGCGCCAGACCGCCGGCCTGGTTCCCGTTCAAGACGACCTCCCCGGCAGCTTTAGCGCGCTCTGTCGTTGGTGGCTCGACGAGCGCCGCCCGGAGCCGAGCAGGGAAATCGAGGAGCGCCGCCTCCGCAAGCATGTGTTCGCGGCGCCCATCGCGGCGCTGCCCCTCGCGCGCGTGTGCAGCTCCGATGTGGAAAACCTCTTGGCGGATCTGGAGCGCAACGGCGCAGCGGCCGGCAGCGTCAACAAGCTGCGCGCGATCCTGCACGCCGTCTTCAACCGGGCCCGGCGCGCGGCCCGTTGGGTCCGCGAAAATCCGGTCGCCGCCACGCAGCCGCGCAAGGTACCCCGGCGGGTCTACGTCACGCTGAGCCCCGAGCAGCTCGCGCGCATGCTCGAACAGATCCCGGACGATTGGCGGCCGCTCTTTGCCTGCGGCCCTGCGCTCGGGCTGCGCAAGGGCGAGCTGTTCGCGCTCGCAAAGAGCGATGTCGATCTCGACCGCGGCACCATCACAGTCGCCCGTTCGCACGATCGCGACACGACGAAGGGCGGCGCCGCGGCGGTCCTGCCGCTGCCCGCGCCGCTGCGGCCCTGGATCGAGTACCAGGTGAAGCACGCACCAGGTCCCCTGCTCTTCCCCGCTCCCGACGGGTCGCAGCGGCCGCGCGAGGCCGACCCGCAGAAGATCCTTCGCAATGCGCTCTCGCGCGCCGGCATCGCGGAGGGCTGGGAGCACCGCTGCCGCTGGTGCGGCCACAAGGAGCGGGACCAGGACCGCGAGCAGCGTTACTGCCCGACCTGCCTGAAGCACACGGACGGCACTGGCAAGCCCGCAAAGCACGTCCGTGGACGTCTCCTCTGGCCGAAGGCGCTCCCGCTCAAGATACGCTTCCACGACCTGCGCCATACGTTCGCGACGGAGCTGCTGCGCCAGGGCGTCGACGTGCACCGTGTGCAGCGGCTCATGCGGCACAGCGACGTGCGCGTCACGACCGGAACGTACTCACACCTGCTCGTCGAGGATCTGCGCGCCGCGGTCGATGCACACGCCCCGAAGCCGTCGGTGCCGCCGCCCGCTGAGCCGCCGCTTGCTGCATTCTTGCTGCACGAGGCCGGATCCGAAGCGAACGACCCCGCGGAGGGCCCGCACAACCTAGGGAAGCTAGAGGCGGAATCTGGTGGGCGCTGCAGGATTCGAACCTGCGACCCCTGCCGTGTGAAGGCAGTGCTCTACCGCTGAGCTAAGCGCCCGACGAGGCGCGCTGAATTCGCATGGCGGGCAAGCGCAGTCAAGGGCAGTTACCCTGGCGCCATGCGGAACGCCGTCCCAGCCTGCACACTCCTCGCCCTGCTCGCTACCTGCGCGAAAGATCCCACGCGACCTGCCCCGCCCAACTCGGTCGCGCTGCAGGATGCGTTCCCCGGGCTCCGCTTCCAAGCCCCGCTCGCGGTCGTGCAGGTGCCTGGCGAGTCCCAGCTCGTCGTGGTCGAGAAGCGCGGCACCATGCAGGCGATCTCCGGCGGCGCGGCGGCGACGTTCCTCGACATCCGGTCGCGCGTGAACTCGACTCCTGACGAGGCGGGCTTGCTCGGCCTCGCATTCCATCCACGGTGGGCGCAGAACCACAGCGCCTTCGTGAACTACACCGCATTCAGCACAGGCCCGGCGCACTTGAGGACCACCATCTCGCGGTTCACCAGCTCGGACGGTGGCGCCACCCTGAACCCGGCGAGCGAGCAGATCCTGCTCACGGTCGAGCAGCCGTTCGAGAACCACAACGGCGGTGGCATGGTCTTCGGCCCGGACGGCCTCCTGTACCTCGGGCTCGGCGACGGCGGGTCGGGCGGAGACCCCTTGGGCAACGCGCAGAACACGTCGGCCCTGCTCGGGAAGCTGTTGCGCATCGACGTCGACTCCGGAACGCCCTACGGCATCCCGCCCGCGAATCCCTTCGCCGGCGGAGGCGGCCTCCCCGAGATCTACGCCTTCGGGCTGCGCAACCCCTGGCGCTTCAGCTTCGACCGCGCGACCGGCGCGCTCTGGCTCGGCGACGTCGGACAGAACGACTGGGAAGAGGTCGACATCATCGACCGCGGCGGGAACTATGGGTGGAACCGCCGCGAAGGGCTCCACTGCTACCCGCCCTCGGCCACCAGCTGCCTCGGATCGTTTCAGAACCCTGTCGCGGAGTACTCGCACGCAGAGGGAGCGTCGATCACCGGCGGATACGTCTACCGCGGCACGGCGGTCCCGCAGCTCTTCGGGAACTACGTGTACGGCGACTTCGGCTCGGGGCACATCTGGGCCTTCCCGGCCAACGGACCGTTCACGCCGGTGCAGGTCGGGCAGGGAAACGCCATCTCGTCGTTCGGCGAGGACGCGCAAGGGGAGCTCTACGTGGTGGATCTGATCGGGGGACAGGTCTCGCGCCTGGTGGCCGCGCCCGTCCGTTGAGGCTTGCCAAGCGGATTTCCTGCGTTACCTGAAAGGACATGGATACCCCGCGGAGGGAAATGGAGCGCGAGGTCGAGTTCGACAGCGGCTGCACGCTGTGCGGCGGGCCTGTCGCCGTGAAGTTCACGCGGTCGCGCGCGGTGAGCGTCTGCCGTACCTGCCGTCACCTGGCGATCGCTCGCGTGCACCTCGAGGGTTCGCAGCTCGTGTTCGAGCAGGTCGTCGACGCGGCGGCCTGACGAGCCCTACTTCCGAGCGGAGAGGAGCTGGTCGAGCTCGTCGGCCAGCTCGGCGCAGCGCCGCTTGAGCTGCGACAGCCTCTTCCCGGCCGACTTGAAGTCTTCGCGCGTGACCAGCCCGGCTGCGCGCAACGCCTTCTCTTGCGCGCCGTCGAGCGCGGTCTTCGCCTTCTGCAGGCCGCCGATGGCGGACGCGATGGCCTCGGCGCGCTTCGGGTCCTCGAGCACCTTCCCCATCACGCGCATGCCCAGCTCGGTCGCGCGCTCGCGGAGCGTCTTCGCCACGCGCGGCACTTAACACGGAGCCGGCGCGTCGGGGGAGCAGGATCAGGGGACGTGCTGCGCGAAGGCGCCTCCGCCGCAGCGCGGGTTCGGCGCCGTGCCGGGAATTGCGGCCAGCTCGCGCGGATACACGATCGGTGAGGTGCCGTCCGGCTGGTTCTGCTGCACCACGAATGGGTAGTGCGCCTGGTGCGCCTGGAACCAGAGCCGGCCGCCAGGGAGGATCGATTCCATCTCGAGCTTTCCGAGTTGCTCGCGCACGCTCTCGCGCTCCACCGAACCCGCCCTCTGAACTGCCGTGAAGAGGGCGCGCGCGGTCTCATACCCCAACGCGTGGTACCACTCGGGCGGCCGCTGGTGCTTCGCCTTGAACGCCTCGGCAAATCGCTTGCCCGGACCCGCGGCCGCGTTCCACCAGACTGCGGAGAGGATGTAGGAGACGTTATCGCGCCCGAGCGCCTCCGCGGCCTGCTTCTCGCTTCCGCGCGCGCCATAGCTGACGACGGCGTGGCACAGCTTCTGCGCGACGTACTCCTTGTGCAGCGCGATGTAGTCGGGCAGGTGCGCGTCGGCCAGGAACACGTCGGCCTTGGCGGCCTTGATGCGCGTCATGATCTTCTTCGGGTCGGGATAATTGAGCTCGAAACTCTCGTCGAAGACTACCTCGTAAGCGCCCTTGCGGCGCACTGTCTTGGTGGTGAATTCGAGGATGCCGGCGCGGAAGTCCTTGCCGTGCGGGGTGTTCTCCCAGAGGACGGCGATGCGCAGCGGCGTGGGCAGGCGCCCTTCGGTCTGCTGCACCTCGATCCAGCGCATCTCGCTGTGCGCGAGCAGGTCGACGGGAGCGAGCAGGCCGAACACGTACCGCGGCGTCCTCCGGTAGATCTCGGCAGCCGCGCCGCCGCCGGTCACGTACGGGACGTGGGCTTCCTCGGCGACCGCGCTCTGCGCGAGGACGAGCGAGCTCCCATACGTGCCGAGCAGCAACTGCACCTTGTCGACGTCGATCAGCCGCTGTGCCAGGCGGATGGCCTGCTCGGAGGAGCTCTGGTCGTCGACCAGCTTCAGCACGACGGGCACGCGGCTTCTGCCCATCTCGATCCCGCCTGCGCGGTTCGTCTCCTCGATGGCGAACTCGTAGCCTTCCTTGAACGCCACGCCCGCCTTCGCCTCGGCGCCGGTGAGCGGCAGAGTGGCGCCGACGACGAGCGCATTGCCGGCGTCAGCTGCCGACGCTCCGGACGACGCGAGCGCCAAGATCACGGCGGCTGCAGAACGGATCGACTTGGGCATTGTCCCCCTCCAAACAGTGCTCCACATGCGGTAGCAACCGCCGCGTGAAGGTTTCTAGGGGCCGCGGGTCGGGACACATGCCGGGCGGGCGGCGGTCGCAACCTCGCCGCCTACCGACGGTGCAGGCTCACACACATGCACGTGCAACACCGCACGCGCATTGCTCGACCAGGACGTCGTTCGCTCCGGGGCCGCGGCGCGTCCGTTCCACTCCGCGGCGCAAGATCGCGTACTACTGACCGCCGAACACCTTCCGGATCGACGCGAACAGACCCTTGCGCGGCTCGTCCTCGGCCTGTTGCTCGGCGAGCATTCGCCGGCGCTCGTTCTCCTCGGCCCACGCTGCCCGCAGCGTCTCGGGCGTGTCGCGCGTCGCGAGGAGCACCTCGCGCGGCTGCGCATCGCCCGCGAGCCCCTCGACGGTGACGTGCAGCAGGCACTCCTCGTCGAGGTTGAAGTTCACCCGCTGGCCGGCCGCCTCCGGCGGGAACCGCAGCGTGCCCAGGTACTCGTTGTCGATGATCCGCTCGCTGTCGCCCTGGAAGATGTCCAGCTCCATCACCGCGCCCTTGGTGGGCGGCAGGCGGAAGCTGCGCTGCACCGGGATCTGGGTGTTCTTCTCGATCACCTTGCGGAACCGGCCGCCCGGCATCGCGAACCCGATCGGCATCGACAGCGCGTCGACCAGCGTCACCGAATCGATCTCGGACATCGACTCCGCGAGCAGCGCCGCGCCCAGCGCAACCGACTCGTCGGGATGCACGCCCTTGCGCGGGGGGCGGCCGAAGTGCTGGTGCGTCTTGCCCTGTACCAGCGGCATGCGGGTCTGGCCGCCGACGAGCAGCACCTCGGCGATCTCGGAGCGCGGGATGCTCTTCTCGCCCAGGACGCGGTCGACGATCTCGAAGGTGCGATCGACCAGGTCCATCACCAGCGTGTTGAGCCGCTCGCGCGAGAGCGGGATCTTCAGATCGACTGGCTTGCCCCGCTTCTCCGCGACGTAGGGCAGCTCCATCACGACGTTGGAGAGCAAGGTGAGATCGATCTTCGCCGCCTCGGCCGCGTTCTTGATCCGCTGCATCGCGATCGGGCTGTCGGTGAGATCGATCTTCGTCTCCTCGCGGAACTCCTCCAGCACGTAATCGATGATGCGGTTGTCGAAGTCGACGCCGCCGAGGAAGGTGTCGCCGCCGGTGGCCAGCACTTCCATGACGTTTCCGTGCAGCTGCAGGACGCTCACGTCGAAGGTGCCGCCGCCCAGGTCGTAGACGAGCACCTTGTGATCGAATCCGCGGTTCAAGCCGTAGGCGAGCGCAGCCGCCGTGGGCTCGTTGACGATGCGCTTGACCTCGAAGCCGGCCAGCCGCCCCGCCTCCTTCACCGCCTGGCGCTGGTTGTCGTTGTAGTAAGCCGGAACCGAAATGACGGCTTCCTTGATCTCCTGCCCGAGAGTCGCCTCCGCGACGCGCTTGCAGTGCTGCAGCACGAACGCGCTGACCTGCGGCATGCTGTAGACCTTGCCGTCCAGCACGACGGCGGCCTCTCCTTCGGCGCCCTCGACGATCTCGTACGTGAAGTAGTGCTTGATGTCCTGGACGACCTTCGAGTTGTACTTGCGCCCGATGAGACGCTTCGCGCCGTAGATGGTGTTGCGCGGGTTCACCACCATCTGGTCCTTGGCGACGTTGCCGACGAGGAGCTCGCCCTTCTCGGAGACGGCGACGACGCTGGGCAGGATCAGCGCGCCCTTGTCGCTCGGCACGACCTTCGCGATCTTGTTGCGGACGTACGCGACGCACGTGTTGGTGGTGCCGAGGTCGATTCCGAGCAGGATGGGTTTTTCCGCCATTTCGCGACGCTCGCCTCGTATCTCCGATGCTACGGTGCGCCGCCTCCGGGGCGCAAGAAAACCCCGTCCCGGCGGCCCACTACCACCGCACCCGGTAGCGCACGGTCGCACCCGCGGGCGTCGATTCGGCGACCTCCGCCGTACCGACCTCGCCGCTCACGCCGCACAGCTCGAAGATGAACTGGAGCGACCCCTGCAGGACGTGGAAGGCCGCTTCCGGAGTGTCGGACCCTTCGAACCTCGCGACCACGACCCCCGCCTTCTGCGATTCCGGCGTGTACGAGAAGGTGATCCCGCGCGTGACCATGGCGAAGAATCGATCGAGGTTCTCGAACACGGCCGCGGGCGTCTGCCCCAGGAGCAGGAACGCCATGCGCAGGACGGGCCGGACCACCGTGGTGCCGAGGTTCTGGGAGCACGCTCGCCCCAGCTCGACGGTGGCCTCGCGTCCGGCGACATCGAGAAAGGCGGCCTCCAGCTCATCGATGTGGACCGACGGTACCCAGCTCAGCCACCCCGGCGGCTTGTCGCAGAGCGCGCGCGTCGCTGCCGACACGCGCTCGAGCACCTGGGCCTTGCGCCCGCGCTCGTCGATGAACTCGACGATGTTGCGGAAGAACGTGCCGATTCCCTGCCTGGGGGCCTGGCGCGGTCCCGTCGTCGCGCTCGCGGGTTCCACGCCCGGACGCTAGCACGCGCTCGGCGTGTGGGCGCAACGAGGGCATCCACGCGGCGCCCGGGTGGGGGGCTCTACTCCAGAAGATGCGGAGATGCGCCGGCCGCCGCTTCAGCCGCCTTCGGCGTCAACCGATTGTGCGCGAGCTCGCCGGAGCTCTTCACCAGCACGATCTCGGCGAGGATGGAGATCGCGATCTCGCCAGGGGACTTGTCGCCGAGCTTCAGCCCGATGGGCGCGTGCAGGCGCGGATCGGAACGCGGGTCGGTGCCGCGCCGCCGGGCGATGGATCGCAGGACGAGCGCGACCTTGCGCCGGCTGCCGATGAGCCCGACGTACCCCGCCCGCGTGCGCAGCGCCGCGTCCAGAACCGCCTCGTCCAGCGCGTGGCACCGGGTGAGGATGACGACGAAGTCTTCCGGCCCGGGAGAGAGGCCGCCGAGCGGGTCCCGCTCCAGATCGACGCAGCGGACCTCCGAGGCGCGTGGAAACCGATCTCGCCGGGCGAACTCGACGCGATCGTCGACCACGACCGCGTCGAGCCCAGCCTCGCCGGCGAGATTGGCGACGCGCTCTCCCACGTGTCCGGCGCCGTAGAGGACGAGACGCGCGGCGGGCCGCACCACGTCGATGAAGACGCTCACCTGGCCGCCGCACTTCATGCCCAGGTCCTCACCGGGCGACGGCACGGCGGGGAGAGGGTCGGCTGCATCCCCGGCGGTGGTCAGCGCGAACCGCCGGATCCCCGACGTCCCGCCGCCGCGCAGCAGTTGCACCGCTTCGGACAGCACGCTCGCTTCGAGTGGACCGCCACCGACGGTGCCGCAGATCGATCCGTCGGCCGCGACCAGCATCTTCGCGCCGGCGTCGCGGGGCACGGACCCCTGCGTCGCGACGACCGTGCAAAGCGCGAACGCCTCGCGCGCGGCGGCGCGGCGTGTCGCTTCCGCGAAGAGCTCGGCGTCGCTGCGCGGCCCGATCGGTGCTGGCGGCCTCGGCGCGTTTCCCATCGCGGCGACTCTACCGCAGGGCGGCTGCGGCCGGTCGCGCCGCATTCGGGGTTGTTTCTTGCGAGGCGCCGCAGGTGCCGGTTATGGAACCGCGATGCCTCGAGCCGCCGCCACCGCTCTCGTCTGCGATTTCGACGGGACCGCCACGCTCCTCGACATCGGCGACGAGATCAGCAAGCACTTCGGCGGCGCCGACCACTGGGAGGCGGAGAGCGCGCGCTTCCGCCGCGGCGAGCTGGATACGCGCGGCATCATCGAGGCCATCTACACCAACGTGTTCGCGAGCGAAGACGACATCCGCGCCTTCGCCGCGCGCGAGGCACAGCTGCGGCCGGGCTTCGCCGAGCTAGTGGCAGCCTGTCGGGACCGCGGCGTGCCGTTCATCCTCGCATCGGGCGGCCTGCGCCAGTACATCGAGGCGGTCCTCGCCGGGCATCTGCCCCCCGCGCTGCGCTCGCACGTGCAGATCGTCGCCAACGAAGGCGTCTTCGGTCCCGGAGGGTTGAAGGTGCGCTTCCCGACCGAGGAAGCGGCGCGACGGCTCGGCTGCGCAGCCTGCGGTTCCTGCAAGCGCGTCGCGGTGTCGCAAGCGCGGCAGGCGGGAGCGCGCCACGTGATCGGCGCGGGCGACGGATTCGCCGACCGCTGCCTGGCGCGTTCGGCCGACTCGATCTGGGCGCGCGACGGAAGCTACCTGCACCGCTGGTGCGTGGAGTCGCGCATCGCGCACACGCCGTTCACGACGTTCGATCCACTCGCGCGCGCCGTGGCCGCGCTGGCCGAATAGCCGCGTTACGCGGGCTGCTGCGCGACTTCCAGCGCCAGCATCGCGAGCGCCCGGTTGAGGAGCGACAGCCTGCGGCGAGCCGCCGCGATGGCGGCGCGCGCCCGCGGCGAGTCGTCGTGATAGCGCTGCATCGTCTCTTTCAGGTGCTCGTACGCGACCTGGACGCGGCCGATCAGCTCGATCCGGCTGGCCCTGTCTTGTTCCACCGTCTTCGCCTGGCTGCGCATCTCCGGTCCCTCCGAACGCGAGCGCTGCTGCCCACGCTGGCTTCCCCTTGGATGCACGTTGACTGCCACTTCTTCAATGGGCTGCAAGTGGCCGGAATTCTTCCCTTCCGTGCCGGAAGGTGAACGCCCTGCCTGTCGGAAGATCCCGACAGCCGTCGACAATCTGACGGCGGGCGACCGTCATTTTTTCCCAGCCGGGTGACAGGCGGTCACTCTTCCGGTCCCACCAGGCGCGAAAGCGTCTTCCGATCGATGCCGAGCGCCTCGGCCGCGCGGGTCTTGTTGCCGCCCAGCTCGCGCAGGACGCGTTCGGCATATCTGCGGTTCAATTCGTCCAGAGTCGGACGATCCGAGATGATCGGGTCGGCGGCCGCAGGCATGTGAACGACGGCGACCTGCGGCATGGGAGCCGGCCGCTCCGGCAGGTTGCGCCACTTCCGCCACTCGTCGCGGACGGCCTCGGGCAGATCCTCTGGAAGGATCGTCCCGCCCGGGTTGAGCGCCAGCGCTCGAGCGATGGCGTTCTCGAGCTCGCGCACGTTGCCTGGCCAGGAATACGCGAGCATCGCCTCGCGCGCTTCGTTGGTGATGTTCGCGCCGCGGGCGCCGGCGTGCCGTGCGGCGAAATGCTCGGCGAGCAGAGGGATGTCCTCGCGCCGCTCGCGCAAGGGCGGCAGGCGGATGGTCACGACGTTGAGGCGGTAGAAGAGATCTTCGCGGAACCGCCCTGCCTTGACCTCGGCGGCGAGGTCCTTGTTCGTCGCCGCGACCACGCGCGTGTCCACCTTGACCGCGGACGACTCTCCGACGCGGCGGATCTCTCCTTCCTGCACGACGCGCAAGAGCTGGCCCTGGATGCGCTGCCCGATGTCGCCGATCTCGTCGAGGAACAGCGTCCCGCCGCTCGCCTCCTCGAAGAGGCCGCGCCGCGCGCCGGTCGCGCCGGTGAAGCTGCCGCGCGCGTGTCCGAACAGCTCGCTCTCGAGGACTCCCTCCGCGATCGCGCCGCAGTCGACCGCGATGAAGGGTCCCTGCGCCCGGCGGGAGGCGCCGTGGATGGCGCGCGCGACCAACTCCTTGCCGGTGCCGGATTCGCCGACCACCAGCACGGTCGCGTCGGCCGAAGCGACGCGCGCCGCCGTCTTGTAGACCTGCAGCATCGCCTCGCTGCGCCCGACGACGTTCTGCAGCGCGTACTTCTCGCGGATCTCGCGCTTGAGCCGCCTGTTCTCCGCGCTCAGGCGGCGGTGGCGCAGCGCACGGTCGACGACCAGCTTGATGGCGTTCACGTCGTAGGGCTTGGAAATGTAGTCGTACGCGCCGCGGCGGATGGCATCGACGGCGCCGTCGACGTTGCCGAACGCGGTCACGAGGAGCACCGGCGTCTCGACGGCGTTCTTCACCACCCAGTCGAGCACCTCGAGCCCGTCCGCCTCCACCATGCGGATGTCGCTGACCACGGCGTCGAATCCGTCGCCCCCTCGCTGCTGCTCGTCCCGGAGCAGCTTCAGCGCCTCCGCCCCGTCGGACGCGGCCACCACCTGGTGGCCATCCTCCCCCAGGATCTGCGCCATGAGCCCGCGCGATGCCGCGTCGTCGTCCACCACCAGGATCCGGGCCGTCTCGTTCATCTCGCCCGCAGCTTAACGCGTGTTCGCTTTCAGGAAGATTGCGACTTGCGACTTGTCGGTGCGTCCCTCGGCGACGCCGAGGACGAGGTCCACCAATTCGTCCGGATCTGCCAGCAGCTGCGCCTCGTTCAAGCCCAGAAATGCAATCGCGCAGATCAGCCCGGTGCGCTTGTTGCCGTCGACGAATGGATGGTTGCGAACGATGTGAAACAGGTACGCGGCGGCCATTTCGTGCAGCGTCGGGTGGAGCCATTCGCCTCCGAATCTTGCCTGCGGCATTGCGATTGCGGACTGCAGCAACGCGAGGTCCCGCACTCCGCCTTCGCCGCCGTATCTCGAAATCTGGTCCGCGTGGAGGGACAGGACTTCGTCCAGGAACAGAAAGGCGGGCTTCACTCCGACAGCCGCTTGAACACGCCCGCATACTTCCGGTGTGCCTCCTCCACGACCTTACGCAATCTTGCCGCGCGTTTGGGCGAAGGGACCGGCGAGACGACGAGCAGCCGGCCGTCGGTGGACACTTCGAGCTCCGTGTCCGCATCGATGTTCGCCGCCTTCAGCAGCGCCTTGTCGAGAACGAGCGCCAGGCTGTTGCCGGTCTTCACGAGCTTCTTGCGCATGGTACGTACAGAATACCCGCTCCGTTCGTACCGAGCAAACGTTCACCCGCGCAAGGTCGTGCAAGAAATTTCCCGCGGCGAACGCGTGGTTGGCCGGCGCTGGTGGTCGGCGAGGGCGTCCCGGGGTCCCGCAGGCGTGCGGGTGACTGCGCTCTTCCTCATGCTCTGCGCCGGATGCGGCCACGTGTCGAACCAGGCCGCGGCTGCGTTGACCATCACTGCGATAGCGGCGGTCGCGCAGCTCGTCGCCCCGCCCGCGCTCGAAGGGCAGACGGGGGTCTGTCCCGACTACCGCGAGCTGCGTTGCGTGACCACCGCGCTCTGCGCGCACGACGAGAGCCTCGGCTGCGACGTCTGCCGCTGTGCCGCGTTGCTGCGTGGATCCCTGGTGATCGCACCGGGCGGCGCGGCGACGACCGGAGACGTCCGGATCGATCTCTCGCTGCCCGCCTCGCCCTGGGTCCCGCCTCCGCGCTGACGGGTCAGGTCGTCGCCTCGGCGGGAAAGCGGACGGTGAAGGTCGAACCACGCCCGGGTTCCGACTCGACGTCGATGCGCCCCTTGAGCGCGCGGGCGATCTCCTTGCAGATGGCGAGGCCGAGGCCGGTCCCCATGCCGGCGGCCTTGGTGGTGAAGAACGGCTCGAAGATGCGCCGCTTCACGTCCGGCCCCATGCCGCTGCCGGTGTCGGCGACGCGCAGCACCACCTCCGACCCGTCGCGCCGCGCCTGCACCTCGAGCTTGCCGCCGTTGGGCATGGCGTCCACCGCGTTCGCCACCAGGTTCGTGAGGAGATGGCGGACCAGACCGGGGTCGGTTCGCACGACAGAAGCGCCGTCCAGCACCTCGCGCTGGACCTGGATCTTCGCTCGGGCTTCCGTCCCGAGCGTCAGGTCGAGCGCCTCGTCCACGAGCGGCTGCATCTGCACGGGTTCCGCCGCCGGCTTGAATCCGCGCGTCTGATCGAGGAACCGGCGGATCGTCTCCGCCATGCGCTGGACCTCGCCGTTGACGATCTGCACCTGGGCGCGGGCAGGCTCGGGCAGGTCGGTGCGCCGCGCGAGCAGCTGCACGTGTCCGCTCACCGCGTTGAGGGGATTTCCCAGCTCGTGCGCGATGGTTCCCGCCAGCTGACCGAGCGCAGCGAGGCGCTCCTGCGCGGTCAGGTCGCGCCGGGCGGCGACGAGCAGCTCGTTCAGCTCTTCGAGCGCCCGGTTCTTGCGGGTCAGCTCGGCGGTCGCGTCCTCGATCTTGGCGCGCAGCTCGGCGTTGAAGCCGCGGATCTGCGCCAGCATGCGGTTGAAGCCGCGCGCCAGGTACGCGAGCTCGTCGCCGCCTTCCGCGGGTCCCGGCGCGCTCACGTCGTACGACCCGCCCTCCACCGCGCGCATCGTCGACGAGAGCAGGTCGACGCGCCGGACGAGGATGCGCCCCAGCCCGATCCAGAAGGCCCCGACGAGGAACAGGCTCGCCGCCACCGCCGTGGCGAGCAAGGCGCGGCGCTCCGCCGAGACCAGCCTCTCCGCCTCCGCCAGCGACGCGACCAGCACCAACCGGGCGCGCGCTCCGCGACCGTCGGTGAACGGCTCTGCCCAACGCAGCGCGCGCCCTTGGTCCGGCTCGTCGACGATCGCCGAGGCGCGTGGCAGGCTCGGCAACGGACCGCGCCAGCGCGTCAGCGTGATGCCCTCCTCGGTCACCCGCGCGGAGACGAAATCCGAGTCGACGCCCAGAGCCGCCGGCCGCGCCAGCTCGGCGCGCAGCAGGCCGCGGTGCATCCGGATCGTCGCGGCCATCTCCTCCGAGATCTGCTCGTCGTCCGTCCCGGCCCGCCGCAGCGCGGCCGTCGCGGCGCGCGCCAGCTCGACGGTGCGGTCCCGCACCTCGGTCTCGACCGATCGCTGCGCGATGCGGAGGCCGAATCCCGCGGCGAAGAGCAGGGTCGCGGCGAGGACCGCCGTGAACGACGCAACCAGTTGGAGCCTCAAGGACACCGAGGCGCCAACGGTACACCGGAAGCGCGATTACCGCCTGTCGATCAGGTGTTCGACGGCGGCGGCAGCTTCTCGGGACCCTTCTCGTCCTCGCCGATGCCCGAGACTCCCCTCTTGAAGCCGCGGATCGCATCACCCAGGCTGGCACCGAGCTGCGGCAGCTTGGACGGGCCGAAGAAGAGAAGAGCGAGCGCAAGGACTACCAGGATTTCGCCTAGACCGAGCCTCATTCGGTGCCTCCAGCATGAGGTCTACACCAGAATCCGTCTGCGCACATCCCATGAAGGTCCGCGGCGGAAAGGGCGCAGCGCAAGGTCTGCGTACCCGGCGCGCCTTTTCCTGGAGGCGCCCCTGATCCGATTTAATCTCCGTGCGTGCCCCTGCTGCCTCTGGCGCTCGCCGTCTTGCTGTCGATCCCGGCCGCCGCGGCGATCCCGGGCCAGACGGCGCTCGAGGCCGCGCTGCGCGCAGCGGCCCACGCGTCCTGTCCGTCGTTGACCTTCGCCGTGGACCCGGATCTGACCCGCGCTGCCCGGGAGTTCGTCGCGGCGGCGCAGGCGGGCCGCTCACCGATCTCGGGAGCGGCGCTCGGGTTCTACGCGGCCCTGGAAAGCTACGAGCCTTCGCCGGTGTCCGGGGTCGCCAAGGTTGCGCCTCCCTCCAACGCCGACCGCGCCGTCGGCGATCTGTTCGGCGGGCAGTGCAGGTTCAATCGTGCCGGGGTCGCGGCCGCGACGCTGGCCGGCAACGAGGCGATCGTCGCGCTCGTCACCGCTGCGCATGCAACGGATCTCGCGCCGATTCCCGGCACGGCGCGGCCGGGGGACGCCGTCGAGGTGGACGCGCAACTCGGCCCGGGGCTTTCGGCGCCTCGTCTCTTCGTGCTCGCTCCCGGCGCGAAGGCGGAGGAGCACCCCGCCTCCGTCGACGGCCGCCGCTTGCGCGCCACCGTCAGGCTCCAGATTCGAGGCGAGTACTCGTTGGAGGTGCTCGCGACCGGACCTGGCGGACCCGAAGTCGCCGCCATCCGTCGGATCTTCGTGGGCGTCGCGCCGCCGCAGTCGCCCCCAGCCGAGAAGCCGCGGCAGGAGCGCGGTTTGAGCGGCGTCGAGCACACGATCGCGCAGCTCAGAGGCGCGCACGGGCTGCCGCCGCTGCAGCGCGACTCGGCGCTCGACCGGGTCGCCGAGGGACACAGCCGCGAGATGGCGCGCGCCCGGACTTTCGCGCACGTCCTGCCGGCGGACGGCAGCATGACCGACCGCTTGCGGAAGGCGGGGTATGCCTATCGGTCCGCCGGGGAGAACATCGGGCTTTCCATCGATCCGCTCGCGGCGCACGAAGCCATCGCCTCGTCGCCGGCGCACCTGGCGAATCTGCTCGACCCGAACCACCGGCGGCTCGGGCTCGGAATCGCGACCGGCACTTCTCCCGACGGCGCAGAAGGAACCTACCTGACCGAAGTGCTCGCTGCTCCGCTCGAGGAGTCGCGCGACCCCGAAGGCGAGGTCGCGCGCCTCTTGCAGCAGAAGCGCCATGCGCTCGGGCTCAAGCCGCTGGCGCGGGATGCGCGCCTCGACGCGATCGCGACCCGCGAGGTCCGTGCCCTCGTGAGCCGCGGCGAGTTGTCGCGCGACGACGGCCAGGCGGTGGTGGAGGAGGCGCTGCGCGCGGCGCCGGGGCTGCGCAGCGCCGTGGCCGAAGCGTTCATCGGCAGCGGCGCCAGCGCAACCGGCAAATCGCCGAACGCATCGTCGCCCGCGTGGACGCGGGTGGGCGTCGGAGCCGTCTACGCAAGCTCCGAGGCGTACGGCACCGGTCGTCTGTGGGTAGTGCTGCTCTACGCGAGATGAAGCGGCTACGCGGACTTGCGCTGCGTCGCGAAAGCCTCGATCGAATGCTCCGGCGACTCCACGATGGTGTAGTTCGGGCAGCGGACGCAGGTGAAGCTGTTCCAGCCGCGCTTCACGGCCTCGTTGAGGCAGTCGTCGTACGCGGTGCAAAAGAGGTTCCGGTGCGCCTCGACGGACATCTTCCGATTCCCCTCGAGATTGATCGGCGTCGTCAGCTCGGTAGGCATCGGCTTGGCCATGACGCGCATGCGGAAAATCCTCCTGGTCCTGCGATCGAGGCGGGGCGTATAACAGAACGCGTCAGAGCACGCCACTCGCCGGTTGACCGACGCGTGATAGGCATCGACTGCCCCGGATGCAAGGCATTGTGACGGAATGACAATTCTGCCGTCCGGCGCCCTGTTGAGCGGGCTCCTGCTCGCTACCGCATCGGTTGCCCAGCCAACATCCGAGCAGGCAGGCGCCGCGATGGCCGTGGGGCGACTGGACGAGGCCGTCGCGCTGGCGCAAGCGTGCGCGCCCGATCCCGGTTGTGCATTGGTGCGCGGCCGGGCGCTGTTCGGCCTGGGACGTCTGGTCGAGGCGGCGCAAGCGCTGCAGACAGCGCGCTCCGGCGCGCTCGAAGCCCACGCAGCGAAGCTTCAAGGTGAAGCGCTGGTACTCGCCGGCCGGGCGTCGGAGGCGCTCGAACCGCTCCGCGCCGCGGAACGCGCCGATGCGGACGGTCCCGCAGGGACGCGCGCTTCCGCGCTCCTCGCCGACGCGCTCCTCGGCGCGGGGCAGCTCGAAGAGGCCGCGGAACAAGCGCGAAAGGCAGCGCAACTTCCCGCGCAACCATCCGAACTCCGCGCCGGACTCGATCTGATCCGCGCCGAGGCGTTCTCGGCGCGGGTCGATGCCGGGGAACGCGAGCTTGCGTCCGAAGCCGCGCAAAAATGGCGAGCTTTCTGGCTCGAGCACCCGGAGCATCCTGCGGCCGATGGGGGGCGCGACGAGGAGGCGCGGCTTTCGGCCATCTCGGGACGCCCGCTGCCGGATCCCGGCGGGCGGGACCTGCTGGCCCGCGCGCAGCGCCTCCTCTCGGCGGGGAAGCCGGGCGCTGCCGTCGCGCAAGCCGAGGCAGCAGTGAAGGCATTGCGAGGCGCCGATTCCGCCGAGGCGCAGCTCGCGCTGGCGCGCTCCCTCGCCGCAGACGGGCGCCGCACCGAAGCCGGGCCCGCGCTCGCCTTCGCGTGGAAGCACGGGACGACGCGCGTCGCCGCCGCCGCGGGGCTCCTCTTCGCCCGCGACCGGGCCCGCCGCGGCAACGACGCCGAAGCGGTTCGCATCCTCGACGATCTGGCGCGGCGCTACCGGGAATCCGGCGAAGCAGAGGAAGCCGCCTACGTCGCGGCGCGGCTTCAGCTCGACCAAGGCAAGGAGACGGACGCGCGGCGCCGCCTCGCGCGTCTCGCCCAACGGCGCACCGGAGCGCACGCCTCCGACGCACGCTGGACGCTGGCCTGGCTGTCGTACCGGCGCGGCCTCTCGGACGCGTCCGAGCGATTCGCCGAGTTCACGGCGAGCGCCGATTCCGACGCGCAGCGGGCGCAGGGGCTGTACTGGCAGTCCCGGCTCGCCGACGCGCGCCAGGCGGGCACGCTGCTCCGGCGCGTCGTCGAGATCGACCCGCTCGGCTACTACGGCCTGCTCGCGCGGCAGCGCCTCGGGCAGGTGGATCCCGATCCTCCACCCTTCCCGCCCGCAGCACCTCACGGTCGTGGCGATCCGCTTCCCGCCCGGCTCGCCCTCGCCGCCGAGCTTTTCCGCCTCGGGCTCCTTGCCGAGGCTGGCGCCGAGGCGGACCGGTTCGTCCGCCAGACCCCGTCGCAGGCGGCGCTGGCGTTGCCGGTGTACGAGCGCGCCGAGCGTTACGATCGATCGCTTGCGTTGGCGCAGTCGCTCCTCGGATGGAAGGCGCCGCGGCCCGACGCGGATCCGGTCGTGCTCGAGGGCGCCTATCCGGCTGCGTATGCGCCGCACGTCGCCTCGAGCGCCGCTCGCGCGCGCATCGATCCATACCTTCTCCTGGCGGTGGCGCGGCGCGAGAGCCTCTTCAAGCCCGACACGCGCAGCGCGGCGGGCGCGGTCGGGCTCATGCAGCTCCTGCCCGCCACCGCGCGCAGGGCGGCGATCGTCCTCGGCCGGCCGACGCCGAGCGACGCCGACATGGCCGAGCCGCGCACCGCGATCGACCTGGGCGCCTGGTATCTGTCGGAGTTGCTCGGCCGATTCGGCGATCCCGCGATCGCCGCCGCGGCCTACAACGCCGGGCCGCGCGTGGCGCTGCCCTGGGCCCAGCGGGCTTCGGGACAGCCGCTCGACGTCTGGGTGGAGGAGATTCCGTATCGCGAGACGCGCAGCTACGTGAAGGTGGTGCTCGGCGCTTGGAGCGCGTACCGGATCCTCGCCGGCGGCTCCGCCCCCCTGCTCTCCGACACGATACCGGCGCCGAAGCCCGGGGCGGCGTTCTAGATCCGCTGCTGAGAGGGGGCGGGCTCGAGCGCCGCCAACATCTCCTCACCGTATTGCTGGATCCGGAACGGATCCATCCCTTCGATCCGTGCCAGCTCGTCGAGCGTCCGCGGCGCCGCGCGCGCCACGGCCATCAGCACCGCGTTGGGCGCGATCACCTGCACCTCGACCTTGCGCGCCTCGGCCCGCGCTTTCCGCCACGCGCGCAGCTTCTCGTAGCGCGCCTCGACCTCGGGGTCGGGCCCGCCCCGACGCCAGGGCGCGCCTCGTTCCGCCCGCGGTCGCGGAGGCGGCGCACCAGACTGACCCGCGCGGACGGCGTCGAGGATCTGCGGAGCGAGGCGCCTCAGCACCGCGGGCTGCGCCCCGGGAATGCGCAGCACCTCCTCCTCGGTGCGCGGCTGCCTGCGCGCGACCTCGGCGAGCAACAGGTCGGAGAGGACCTTGAAGGGCGGTCGGTTGATCTCCCGCGCACGGCGATCGCGCAGGAGGTACATCTCGCGAAGCACGCCGCGCCCGCGAGCGTCGAGCGTGCGTGCCACCTTCATCTTCTGCCAGCCATCCGGGTCGAACTCGCGCGCCCGCGGCTCCTTCGCGGTGAGCCGGGCGAACTCCGCCTCGGCTTCCGAGAGCAACGCGCGCTGTTCGAGGCGCGCCATCAAGCGGTCGCGCAACGGCAGCAGGTGCTGCACGTCGGCGAACGCGTACAGGAGCTGCTCGGGGCTGAGGGGCCGCCGGCCCCAGTCGCTGCGCTGCTCGTCCTCGGTGAGCAGGACGCCCAGCTCGTCGTGGAGCAGGTTGCCCAGACCGACGCGCTCGACGCCGAGCACCTTGGCTGCGGCGTGCGTGTCGAAGATGCGGCCCAGCGTGATCCCCCATTCCCGCTTGAGGCACAGGACGTCGTATTCCGCAGCGTGGAGCACCAGCTCGCGCGCGGGATCGGAGAGGAGCGGCGCCAGGGGACCGAGGCCGACGGCGAGGACGTCGACCGCATAGTCGACCTGCGGCGTCGCGATCTGGATCAGGCAGACCTGCTCGTTATAGGCGTGGAAGCCGTTCGACTCCGTGTCGAGTGCGACGCGCGGTTCCGCGGCGACCGCCTCGGCGGCGCGCGCCAGTCCGGCCTCGTCGGCGACCAGCACTTGCGATCGGCTCACGAAATGCGTCCTCGCTCCGCGATCTCGCGCAGGATGGGGCGGAAGCGGCCTCGCGCTTTCAACAGCCGGAGATCCTGCGCAAGGCCGGTGGCGGCCCGGTAGAAGAGGATCGCTTCCGGGGGCGGCTTGATGGCAAGGACCATGCGCGGATGCGACGCGAACAAGCGGCGCACGTCGGGGACCATCGAATCCGCTCCGAAGTCGAACTCCTCCGTCTCGATGGGCCGCTCGACGATGTCCGCCAGCTCCTGGCAGAACGCATACGCCTCTTCGCGATCCTCGACGAGGAACCGGAACCCGGCCCGCTCGAGGAACGGTCCAACGTCGACGGCGCGCTTGCCTTGCGCGTTCGCTTCCAGGAACGCCCGGTACGTCGCCGCGAAAGGCTCCGACAGGACCTTGGTGGCGCCGAAGTCGAGCACGCCGAGCCGGCCGTCGGGAAGGACGAGGAAGTTGCCCGGGTGCGGATCGGCATGGATCCGCCGCGCCGCGTAGAACGGCCCCCAGATGGCGAACGTGAGCAGCCGGCCGACGCGGTAGCGCTCCTCCGCAGACGCGTCCGACTCCATCACTTCGATGAGGTGCGGCCCGCGCAGCCGCGTCAGGCACAGGACGCGCACGGAGGAGAATTCGTCGACCACCTCCGGCACGGCCAGCTCCGGGTACGCGCGCGCGGCCTGCGCGTAGGCACGGCATTGCTCCGCCTCCTGCACGTAGTCGATCTCCCGGAGCAGCGACGCCCGCACCTCGTCATAGTACGGGCGTCCGTCGAGCGTCTCGCCGGTGAGCGACAATCCGCGCACGAAGATCGCGGCATTCGCCAGATCGCTCTCCAGCGCGCGATCGACGCCCGGGTACTGCACCTTGACGACGACCTCGCGCCCGTCGGGCAGACGCGCGCCGTGCACCTGCCCGAGCGACGCCGCCGCGAGCGGCTCGGGCTCGAAAGCGGCGAACAGCTCGTCGGGAGGGCGCCCCAGCTCGGCGCGGAACACTTCCACGACCTGCTCGAACGACATGCGCTGGGGCGCCTGCGCGAGCAGCCGGGCGACGATGCGGCGCGCCTCCGCCGGCAGCGCGTCGGGATCCATCGCGAGCGCCTGACCGAGCTTGAGCGCGGCTCCTTTCAACTCGCCGAGCGTCCCGAGGATCCGCTCCGCCGCCTTGCGCAAGTCGGGCGATGACTCTCCGCCGAGCTTGCGGCGGGCCTGGTGCGCGAGGAGATCGCCCGTGGTTCGCGCCGTGAGGTACGCCAGCCGGCTCAGCCGGCGGAGCCGGCCGGTCTGGACGTGATCGTCGTCGGGCATCCCCAATCAGGGTAACTGCAGCCGCGCGGGACCGCATCCGGCCGTCCCCGCTCCGTGGTATGGCCCTGCGCCCATGGCCGATCCGTCGCGGGCTCCACCGGGCGCGGGCAGCGCGTTCATCGCCTACGTCGCGCTCTGGATCGGCTATCTCGCGATCGGCGGAGCGACACAGCAGCGCGACGTCGTCGCGGGCCTCTGGATCACGGAGGTGCTCGCCATCGCGCTGCCTGCGCTGGTCGCGATCCGCGTCGCCGGGCATCCCGCCGGCCGCCTGCTCGGCGAACGCCGGCCGACGCTGCTCCATCTCGGCGTCGCGCTGCTGGCGGCGATCGCGAATCAGCCGATCGTGTCGTTCGTCACCTGGGCGACGCGCGCTCTCGCACCGGAGAGCTGGGTGATGGAGTTCGACGCCCTGCAGCGGGCGCTCGATCTGTTCTTCTCGCAGCAGGCGCTGCCGATGATCGTGACCGTGTCGCTCGCGGCGCCTCTGGGGGAGGAGGTCTTCTTCCGCGGCTACGCGCTGCCCGCGCTGGCGCGCGGCTTCGGGCCCGCCGTGGCCTGCCTCGCGAGCGGGGCGATGTTCTCCGCGCTGCACGTCAACAAGGTCGGGTTCCCTGGGCTCCTGGAGATCGGCGTGCTGCTCGCCGTGCTGCGCTTGTGGAGCGGCTCGCTCTGGCCCTCCGTCGTCTGCCACGCGGCAAACAACGCGGTCGCCGGCGTTGCGTTCCTGCTCGGATGGGAAGACCCGGAGGTCGCGCCTCCGGCGTGGCTTCTGGCTCTCGGCGCCGTCCTCCTCGCGGGGGGCATCGTGCTCGCGGGCCGGACCTTGCGGCGCCTGCCGGCCGCCGATCCCGTCGACGAGGCGGCGCCCCCCGACGTCCGGTTCTCGCGCGCGCTGCCTCTCGAAGCGATCTGGCTGATCGGCGTCCTGCTCGCGATCGCGCAGCTCCGCCGGCCGGCCGCGATCGTGCCGTTTGCGACCTGGATCGCGCTCAGCGGAGTCGCCGTGGCCGTCGCCGCGGTGACCTGGTCGCGCGACGAAACCGCGTGACGCTCGCCTCAGACGGGGCGGATCCGCTGCACGCGAAGCTGCGGCCCGGCCATGGTGATGCCGAAACCCTCTTCGATCGTGCCTTCGACCTCGACCTGCATTCCCGCCTTGATCGCGCCGACGGACCCGATGAGCGTGTAGCGCCTGCCGTCGTCGGCGACGAGCTGCCAGAAGCCGCCCTCCAGGTCCCTGCGCTCGATGCGGCCTCGCACCTTCATCGCAGGCTCTCCGGGACGACGACGGCGCGCCCCGCCCACCAGGCGACGAAGGCGCCCAGGAGGAGCCAGAAGGAGACCATCCAGATGGGCAGGATGGGCAAGTAGAGGCTCCGCACCAGCGCGGCGTGGAGCAGCAGCCCGGACCACCCGAAGGCGAATCCCGCGGCGATTCCGCGGAATGGCCGGACGGCGCGCGCGAGAAGCGCAAGCGCGAACGGCGGGACTGCGCTCCAAGCGGCGAAGGCGATCGCGGATGGCAGCGCGCCCGTGCCGGGCAGGCCGAAGAAGTGCTGCGGAAGCGCGGCGAGAGGGACCGCAAGCAGCGAGAACCCCGGCAGGCGCGCCACGCCGAGCGGGGCCAGCACCGTGTATGCACCGGCTCCGACGAGCAGCGCGGGCCACAGGCCTGCCGGCGTCCCGCGCACCTGCCCCAGCCTGCGCGCGTGAGCGAGCGCAAGCCACGCGCCCGCCGCCGCGAGTGCGACGCGGAACAGCGCCCACCAGCCGGTCGCGGTGCGCAGAGCGCCGGCGACGTCGAGGAGTCCGGCGCCATATTGCTCCGCATCGGCGGCGATCTCGGCCTGGCCGTAGGAGCCCGGAGAGCGCGCGCTGGCCGCGAGCAGCCGCTCCACCGCCGCGGGATTGGTGACGCCGGCGGACTGCAGCAGCGCCGCGGCGCCCGCGACGTGCGGCGAGGCCATGCTGGTCCCCTGGAACCAGCGGTACACGCCTTCGCCGGAGGCGGGATCGATGGTCTCCTGCAGCACCCCGCCCTGCTCGCCCTGGGTCTTGTCTCCGCCTGGCGCGGCGAGCCTCACCTGGGGCCCGTACGACGAATACGGAGCGAGCCGCCCCGCCGGCCCGACGGAGCTCACCGCGACCGCTCCCGGATACGCCGCTGGATACGACACGCCGCGGCCGCCGCCGTTTCCCGCGGCGCAGACGACCACGCAACCGCGCGAACGCGCGTACCGCACGGCATCCGCCATCGCCGCCGAACGCGCTCCGCCGCCCAGCGACAGGTTGAGCACGCGCGCACCGTGGTCCGCGGCCCAACGGATCGCGTCGGCGATCGCCACCGAAGTCCCGCTGCCGTCGGCACCCAGCACCTTGAGCGGCAGGAGCCGGGCGAGCGGCGCCATGCCGGCCACGCCGATGCCGTTGTCGGTAGTCTGGGCGACCGTGCCGGCGACGTGCGTGCCGTGCCCGTGGTCGTCGCGCGCGTCGTTCCCGCCGTTCAGGAAGTTGTGGCCGGCGAGAAGGCGGGCTCTGTCGAGGTCGTCGACGGGCGCGACGCCAGTGTCGATGATCGCCACCGTGACGCCCGCTCCGCGCGCCGTGTCCCAGGCCGAAGGCGCGCCGGCCGCCTTGAGGTGCCACTGTTGCGCGAACTGCGGGTCGTCGGGGATCCAGGTGGCCTTCACGCGCACGACCGGCTCGGCGAAATGCACGTCCGGCCGGCGGCGCAACTCGTCGAGCGCCGCTGCTTCGCGTCCAGGATCGAGGCGGATGACGAGGAGTTGTTCCGGCTCGTCGACGTCGTCGAACGGGTCGTCTGTCAGCCGCTCGTCCTCGAGCACCTCTCCGAGCCGCTCGCCGAGGGCGTGATGCTCGGCGGTGAAGCCCTCGAGTCCCACGTCGATGAGACCCGGGATGGCCTCGGGGTCGGCCTGGTCGGCCACGACGGGCACGATGCGCCGTCCGCACGCAGCGAGCGCCATGGCCGCGACGAGCATGGCCGCCGCCCGCCCGGTCCGCGGGGAATGCGCGTGCAGCGGGATCGTCTCGATACCCATCCGTTCCGCTCCGATCGCAGTCTACCCCGGGGGACATACGTCCGGCACCGCTCCGGATTTCAGCGCCCGGCCCCGTTCAACGCGCCTGCGGCGCCGCGGATCTACGTGTCGTCCAACTCCAGCGGAGGCTCCGCGGATTCGGGCAGCTCCACCTCCCTGAACCCCTCCGGCTTTAAGTCGTTGGCCGCGCCCCCCGCATCGGGCAGGTCAGGTCTCTCCGGGCCCGAACCGACCCATGCCGCGACGGTCCTCCCCAGCTCGGGGAGCCCGCGCACGAACGCGTGATCGGCGTTCGCGATGACGGTGAGCTGGGCGTCTTCCGGAAGGTCCAGGCTCGAGCGATCGCAGGCGCGATCGTGGTGGGCGCAGACGACGAGGAGCGGCTTGCGGACCCCGGCGAGCTTCGAGAAGTCGGCCAGCGTCGTCGGCGGCGCGACGAGGACGACGCGCTCCACCGCGTCGTCGCCCGCGACCGCCAGCGCGACAGCGGCGCCGAACGAATATCCGATGACGCACGCCGACTTCCCGCGGGTCGACTGAAGAAGCTGCACCACGGCGGAGCGCAGGTCCTCGGCCTCGTCGGAGAGATCCTCGATGCGCGCCTCTCCAGCGGCGTGGCGGCTGCGTCCCTGCGATGCGCCCACGCCGCGGTAGTCGAATCGCAGCGTCGGAAATCCCGCGCGCGTGAGCGCCCAGGCCAGCTCGGCGATCACCGGGACGGTCATCGATCCCCCGAGCGCGGGATGCGGAGACGCGATGGCGCACGGAGGCGGCCGGCGCCCGCGGTGGTAGAGCGCGTCGAGCGACAGATCGCCGCTCTTCAGCACCACGCTGCGCTCGAGGAACTGTCCCGGCTGCACCATCACGCGTCTCCTTTGCGGAAGACGAAGAATTTCAAGTACCGCCCCTCCGGAAACGAGAGACGGATCGGGTGATCCGGAGGCTGCCTCCGCTCTTCCAGCAAGGTCAGATCGGCCTTGGTCTTGGCGGCCGCCTCGCGCACTGCGCCGAGAAAATCGTCGGGCGTCACCCGCGCCGAGCAGCTCGCCGTCGCGAGCACGCCGCCCGACGACAGCGCTCCGAGCGCCGCGCGGTGCAGCGAGGCGTACCCGTCGAGCGCGGCGGGCACGGCCTTCTGCGTCTTCGCATACGCCGGCGGATCGAGGACGATGAGATCGAACCGGCCCTTCCCGCCCTCGCGCAGGTAGTCGAGCACGTCGGCCGCCTCGAACGCGTGCGCCTTCGGATCGAGGGCGTTCAGCTCGAAGTTCCGCCGCGCGAGCTGGAGCGCGGACGCGTCGCGATCGACGCTGACGATCTCCCGCGCCCCGCCCAGGGCCAGCGCCAGGGAGAAGCCGCCCGTGTACGAGAAGCAATTCAGCGCGCGACGGGCTCCGCGGCCATAGCGCCGCAAGGCGAGGCGATTCTCACGTTGGTCGAGGAACATGCCGGTCTTCTGCCCGCCTCGGACGTCGACCGCGAGCCGCACGCCATTCTCGCGTACCAGCACCGGGTCGGGCGGCTCCGCGCCCCAGAGGACCTGGCCGCGCGCGGCTCGCGAGGCACCGGAGTCGTCCTCGAGCGCCATCTCGTCTTCTTCGCCGGCCGGTTCGGTATCGTCGTCGCGACCATACACGCCGGCGAGATCCAACTCGCCGCGCAACGCCTCGACGATGTGGCCGCGATGCGGCAGAAGGCCCGCGCTGTACAGCTTGAGCACCGCAAACCTTCCGTACAGGTCGGCGACGACGCCGGGCAGCCCGTCTCCTTCGCCATGCACGAGCCTCACACAGTCGGTCACCTCGGGATCGCAGAAGGGCACCACCGCGCGTCGCAGCGCGACCGCGCGAGCAATGCGGCTGCGCCAGAAGTGCGGCCCGATCGCCTCGGCGGGATCGAGCGTCAGCACGCGAACGGTGATGTGCGAATGCGGGTCGTAGTACCCGCGCGCGACGAACCGCGCGTTCTCCGTGACGTCCACGATCGCGCCGGGCGGCAGCCCGGCCGGCGGCTTGGCCAGCGCGCGCCGGAAGACCCACGGATGCCCGCCGCGCAGGTGCCTCGCCAGATCCTTCTGCAGCTCCAGCTTGACGGTGCCCACGCTGCTCCCCTGGCTGCCCACCGCCCTGCGCCGCCCTGCCTTCTGCCAGGCAGGCCATGGCTGCGCTCGCGATCGTACCGTGTCTACCACTTACGCATGCGGCGCTTGCGTCCGCGCGAGGAAAGGCTGGGGAGAACGGGATGAAGACGATTTCGTTGAGTGCAGCCGCGCTGCTGCTCTTACCGCTGGCAGCGCGCGCGGAGAGCGAGCTGTCGCTGACGTTGCAGGGCGGCGCCGTCAAGTACGACCAGGCGCTGGCCTCGCCTTCGGACCTCGGCGCCGAATACGGCGTGCGCCTCGGGATCCTGCCGACGCCCGTCCTCGGCGTGGAGATCGGGTACCTCGGTTCGCAGAGCAACGTCCGCGACGTGGTGAACAACACCAACACCACGCGCTTCATCAGCAACGGCGCGTACGGCGACGCGCGCGTCAACGTGCTGCCGGGCAACGTCATGCCGTACGTGTTCGGCGGATTCGGCGTGACGAACTTCAAGGTCGACAAGGAGGTGGTGAACAGCGACAGCGGCCTGCACGGCAAGACCGTCGCGACCATCCCCTTCGGCGGCGGCGTCGACTTCAACCTCGGCGCGTTCAAGGTCGGCGGGCGCTTTCAGTACAACTACCTGTTGACCGATCAGCTCTTCCGCAGCGCGCCGAACTCCGCGGGCGTCACCACGGGCAACAACGCGAACTTCTACGGCCTCAACGTCGACCTGGGCGTGAGCTTCCACTAAATCGCTCGTCGAGAGCCCGCGCGAAGTTCCCGATCACGAGACCTTTGCGCGCGGCGCGCAGCCGGCGCAGGAGCGTCCGCATGCCCTGCGGCCGGCCCCCCGCGCTGGTCTGCCCCGCGATGGCCAGGTACTGCTCCGGATCGATCGCCAGGCTGCGCACCTGGACCTGATCGACGTCGCTCCTCGCCACCAGCTCGCAGAGCGCGTCTGCCTCGCGCTCCTGATCGGTGACGCCGGGAAAGGTGAGCAGGTTGAGCGCCGTATAGATCCCGCGCCTCTTCGCCAGCCGGATGGAGCGCTCGACGTCGTGGAAGCCGTACCGGACGGGCCGGTAGTACGCCTCGTAGAGCGGCGCGTGCGCGCTGTTCAGGCTGATGCGGCACGCGTCCAGTCCCGCGTCGATGAGCGTCGCCAGCTGCTCGGGTAGCGAACCGTTGGTGTTGATGTTGATCGAGCCGCGCGGCGTCACCCGGCGCATCTGGCGGATGGCATCCGCGATGACGTGGGCGCGAGTCAGCGGTTCGCCTTCGCAGCCCTGGCCGAAGCTGATCATGGTGCGCCCGCTCGCGCCGCGCAGGTGCGCGATGCCGATCTCGGCCATCCGACGCGCGTCGGGCGCATCTTCCATCCGCTCGTGCGAGCTGGGCGGACCTTCGGGCGGCTGCTCCGAGATGCAGCCGACGCACCGCGCGTTGCAACCCACGCTGGCGGGAATGGCGCCCTCGTCGCGGCCATAGAACGTGTTCTGCGCGGTGAAGCACCGCCATTCGCGCGCGCAGCGGGCGAGCTGCCGCAGCAGCGGGTTGTCGTCGCTGCGAAGCCTTTCCTCCACGAGCGCGGCGAGGTCGGGAGTGGAGTGGGTCGCCGGATCCCAATGCGTGCGCCGATCCGTGCGCAGCGCGTACGCGACCTGCCCGAGCCGCGCATCCCATGCCGCCGCCGTGTATGCCCATTGCGGCAGGACGGGAGCCAATGCGGAAGTGCGGTAAGCCGGCAACGCCGAGCGCGTCCACCCCGGCGGCAGCACTGCTCCGACGGCACGGACGCGCACCGTGCGCCGGCCGATCTTCATCTCGCGCAGCTCCACCGTCGCTCCCGTACGCGGATCGAGGCCGAGCGGCGTCCGCCCGGGCAGCGCGGCGAGCTGCGCGAACGGAGGAAGCGGGATCGGAACGTCGGCGGCCGGCGCCGCTGCGCGACCGTCACGAACCAGCGCGAGCAACTCGGGATGCTCGTACACCCTGCCTGCCTCGTCGGCAAAGATCAGCTTTGGCGGTGGATGCGACACGACGCGGCTTGACCGAGGAAGGCGCACTGCTATCTTGCGCCGCCCTTTCCAGCAACCCCAAATGACGGAGCCCCCCGGATGATCATCGGCTGCCCGAAGGAGGTCAAAACCCGCGAGTACCGCGTCGGGCTCGTGCCCGGCGGCGTGCAGGCGCTCGCCGGCCGCGGGCACACCGTGCTCGTGGAGAGAGGCGCGGGCCTCGGATCGGGCATCGGCGACGACTCCTACGTGAAGGCAGGCGCGCAGATCCTCGACTCCGCGCGCGAGGTCTGGCAGCGCGCGCAGATGATCGTGAAGGTGAAGGAGCCGATCGAGTCCGAGTACCCGCTCATCCAGGACGGGCAGACGATCTACACGTACTTCCACCTCGCGGCGGTGCCGTCGCTCGCCAAGGCGCTGCTCGACAAGAAGATCGCCGCGGTCGCGTACGAGACCATCCAGACCGAGGACGGCCAGCTCCCCCTCTTGAAGCCGATGAGCGAGGTCGCGGGGCGCATGGCGGTGCAGGTCGGCGCGGTCATGCTCGAGAAAGAGCACGGCGGAAAGGGCATCCTGCTCAGCGGCGTCCCGGGCGTGCGGCGCGGACGCGTGGTCATCCTCGGCGGCGGGACGGTGGGCACGAACGCGGCCAAGCTCGCTTCCGGGATGGGCGCCGAGACCGCCATCCTCGACGTGAGCACGAGCAGGCTCGGGTATCTCGACGACGTCTTCGGCTCGCGGATCCAGCCCATCTATTCCGACCAGGACCAGATCGCGAAGTACGTCCGCGACGCGGACCTGGTCATCGGCGGCGTGCTCATCCCCGGCGCGAAGGCGCCCAAGCTCGTCAGCGAGAAGCTCATCTCGCAGATGAGCGAAGGGAGCGTGGTGGTGGACGTCGCCGTCGACCAGGGCGGGTGCATCGAGACCTGCCGCCCGACCACCCACGACCACCCGACGTACACCGTCCACGGCGTCGTGCACTACTGCGTTGCGAACATGCCGGGCGCCGTCGCGCAGACCTCCACCTTCGCGCTGACGAACACCACCATCCCGTACGGAGTGAAGCTCGCCGAGCACGGCGTCGTCGAAGCGGCCAAGCGCGACCGCGCGCTGGCGCTGGGCGTGAATACGTTCAACGGGCATTGCACCTACAAGGCCGTGGCCGAGTCGCTCGACCTGCCGTACACGCCGCTGGAGAAGGCGTTCGGCACGCGCCGATGACCGCGAAAGCGCTCCAGTTTTTCCGCTAGCCCTGTACGCGACGGCCCAGGCGGGCGGGCAGGCGGTGCCGCAGCAGGAATGCAGGAGAGGGAGCCAAGGTTTTCAGCTTGGTCAGGGCCGGTTAGATTGGCCCTGCGGGATCCGCGGTAGGCTCTGCGCCAGGGAGCGGGATGCTCGATTTCAAGCACACCGACAGGACCCGCCGGGAATTCGAAGGTCTCGCGCTCGAGCACCTCGACCCGCTCTACTCCGCCGCGCTGCGGCTCACCAAGAACGAGCGGGACGCCGAAGACCTGGTGCAGGACACGTTCCTGCGCGCCTTCCGCTTCTTCGACAAGTTCGAGCGCGGCACGAACATGAAGGCGTGGCTCTTCAAGATCCTGACCAACACCTTCATCAATCGCTATCGCCGCCGTGTGAAGGAGCGCACGGTCGTCGAGGGCGCGGCTCGCGAGCAGTCGAGCGAGAAGTTCATCGTCCGCGAGACGGCCGAGAGCGCCGTCAACCCCGAGCAGTACTTCTTCGACAAGCTCCTCTCCGACGACGTGCTGCGCAGCATCGACGGGCTGCCGATCGACTTCCGACTCGTCGTGATCCTCGCCGACCTGCAGGAGTTCTCCTACAAGGAGATCGCCGAGATCCTCGACTGCCCCGTCGGCACGGTGATGAGCCGGCTGTATCGCGGTCGCAAGCTCCTGCAGAAGAACTTGATGAGCTACGCAGTGGAGCAAGGCGTCCTGCAGGCCCCTCGCGCCATGGAGCTGGGCTCCGAGGCCGAGGAGGAAGCGGACGTGCTCGAGTTCAAGCGCCGCGCCCGCGGTTGACCCATGGCCCTCGAGTGCCGCGAGATCGAGACCTTCCTGCCCGCCTACGTGGACGGGGAGTTCGACGCGTACGAGCGCGCCGAGGTCGAGTCGCACCTGGCCGGCTGCGCCGCCTGCCAGCATGCGGTGCGCATCCAGGCGGCGCTGAAAGAGGCGGTGAAGCGCGCCGGTCCCGCCATCGCCCCCATCGAGCTGCGCCAATCCGTCCGCATGGCGTTGCTCGACGAGGAGTTGCCCGGTTCGCGCTGGGACGACTTGTTGCGCAACCCCCGCTCGGTCGGCCTGGTCGCTGCGGCCGTCGGCGCCGCGGTGTGGTTCCTGGCCGGCGGAATGTCGCACCCCTTCTTCCCGCACAGGCACGGCTTCGTGGACGACGGCATCGCCTTGCACCAGCGCGGGCTGCCGCTCGACTACACCGCGAGCGACGTCAGCTCCGTCCAGCGGTACCTGCAAGGCCACCTCGACTTCGCTGCACGCGTGCCGCGCTTCCGCCAGGGACCGGCGCTCCAGGGTGTGCGTCTCTCCCAGCTGCACTCCCGTTCGGCGGCGGCGCTCTCCTACTCCGTCTCGCAAGCTGACGCACGCCGCGTCACGCTGCTCATCGTCGACGATCCGGACGAACGCGATCCGCCCGGCACGGTGCGCCGGGTCGCCGATCGGCAGGTGTGGCTCAGTCGGAGCCGCGGATACAATGTGGTGTCGTGGCGGGCGGACGAGATCGTGTATTCGCTCATCTCCGACCTCGACGAGAACGACGTCCTGCAACTCGTGCAGGCGGTGGAGCTCCGGTAATTCTGCAAGCCACCTGCACGTTTCGTTGACCCTTGGCAGTGGGGCCCGTACTCTCTTTGCAGGCCCCCAGATGCCGAAGCGGATCCTGTTCATCGATTCCGACGAGTCGTTCGTTCAGGGGCTCGCGGCCGCGGCGGACCGGGCGGGGTTCAGCGCTTCGACAGCGACGAACAGCGAGCACGGGATGACGCTGGCGCAGAGGGAAGCGCCAGATCTCATCGTCGTGTGCGTCGAGGCGCAGCCCACCAACGGATACATGCTCTGCACCCGGCTCAAGAAGGACGACCGGCTCAAGGTCATTCCCGTCATCCTGACTTCCGCGAACGCCACGGCCGACAGTTTCGAAAAACACAAGAAGCTGAAGACGCGCGCCGAGGATTACCTGATCAAGCCGTTCGGCGCGCGTGAATTCCTCGAGATGGCGGCCGGCCTCCTCGGCGTCACGGTCCCGGACGCGGAGGCGGAGGTCCAGATGGACGACGAGTCGCTCGGACTCGACGACGGCACCTCCGGGGAGGACGAGCCGATCCAGCTCGGCGAGGAGGAGGCGGCCGAAGCGCGCTCGGGGGGTGACGAGCAGGTCGTCGAGCTGGAAGAGCTGGTCGAGATGGACGACGCGCCGGCACCGGTGTCCGGCGGCGACGACTCCGACCTGGACATGTTCGATCAGGCGTTCGACGCGCTGAAGCCCGTCGGAGGCAAGGGGGCCGTCGCAGTCGAGAAACCGCGCCTGCGCGTGGCGCCGGATCCCGAGCCCGAGCCGCGGCAGCGCGAGCCGACGGAGCTTTCCGCGCCCACCGACGAGCAGTTGCTCGGTCTCGACGAGGATTCCGCATTTTCCGAGCTGGAGAACCTCACGCCGGCGCGCCAGCCGCCGCCGGCGCGCACCGATCCCAAGCCTCGCGCGGCCAGCCGCGCGCGCGCGAGCGACGACGTCTCCTCGCTCCGCCGCGAGCTGGACGAAAAGGAGAAGCAGCTCGCCGAGCTTCAGGACCAGCAGGGCGCGCTCGAAGAGCAGGCGCAGCAGCTCAAGGAAGAGGCGGTCAAGCGCGACGCGTCGGCGAAGGCCCTGCAGCAGCGCGCGGATGCCCTTGCCGCCGCGGCGAAGAAGTTCGAGCGCGAGCTGACCGCCGCGCGCGACGAGCTGAAGTCGGGCGGCGGCAAGTCCCAGTTGCAGCGCCTCGAGGCCGACCTGGAGAAGGCGCGCGAGGAGATCGCCGCCCTGACCGGCGAGAAGGACCTGCTCCGCGAGGAGCGGGACGAGCTGCGCTCCCACCTCGCCGCGGCCCAGTCGGCCGCGAAGCAGAACGAGGATCGCGCGCTGCGCGCCTACCAGAAGATGAAAGGCGACGACAAGCTGCGGGAGCGGATGCGCAAGGCCTTGCAGATCGCCCTCGCCCTCCTCGAGGAAGGCGCCGTCGATGCGGGCACGGCTAACGACGCGGAGAAGAAGTCGGCTTGAAGTGAGGCGATCGTCAGGCCGCGCGCGCTCGACCGGGCTCAGGCAGCGTCAGACCTTCTTTTCCAGGATCTTCCTGGCTTGTGTCTGCAGCGCGTTGGAGACGTTGCGGTTCTTGGAGACGGCCTTGAGCTCGCTCTGCCGGAGCAGCGAGAGGAACCGCATCGCCACCGCCACGGGGACCTTGGGGTTGTTCACCAGGTTCACCTTGATCGAGTAGTTCTTCACCAGCAGGCGGTTGTTGTAGATGTGCTGCAGCACCTCGGTGGGCGCCGTGCGTGAGTTGGCGATCTTCGCGATCTCGCCCTCCGTGATCCGCGCGCTCTGGATCACGGCGAGCTGCACCAGCTTGTTCGGATCGCGCAGCAGGATGGTGCGGACCTCCTTGTTCCCCTTCTTGTTCGCCCACTCGATCTTCTTGGCGATCGAGAGCTTCATGATCTGCTGCTGGATGGTGAGGCGCTTCTTCTTCCCGTCGGCGTCGAGCTCCTCGTCTTCTTTCGGCTCCTCGGGAGTCTCGCCCGCGTGGTCGGCGGCGCCCATCTGCTCGAGCGCCTCCTCGGCCTTCGCTTCCTCGATGGCGGCGCGCGCGGCGGCCTCGGCGGCGGCCTTCTCGTCGGCCGCGGCGCCCAGCACGCGCCTGCGGGCCGCCTGGAACGCCGGCAGGTCCGCCAGCACCAGGCCCGAGCGCACGCAGAAGTCGGTGACGTTGTCCAACGTCGACGGCCGCACCGCGGGGTTCTGCGCCAGGGCGCGCACGATCGAATCATGGCGCAACAGACGCAGCTGGTTCTGGGCGACGATCTCGAGCAGCTTCTCCTGCGGCGTCGCCGCCACCCGCGCGATCGCCTCGTCGGGCGTCGAGGGGTTCAGGATCAGCATCTCGATGTAGTCCGGCTTCGAGGCGAGCGCGGTGACGTAGTAGTCGAGGACGCGCGCGTCGGCGGTTTCGTCGCGCAGCGCCACGGCGAGCATCCGATCGGGCAGCCCGGCGGCGCTCTTCGCGGCGGTCTCGCGCACGGCGGCGTCGGCGTCGAACGTCAGCATGAACAGCGCCGTCGCCATGTCCTTGGGCCCCATTGGAACGAGGCCCTTGGCGCCCATCATCCGCAGGGGCACGGGCGCCTTGGGGTCGACGTGCTTCTGGAAGTTCGCTGGCAGGATGTCCAGCGGCAGCGGACATGCCGCCTCGGCGATCGCTTCGGCCATGCTGCGCTACCCGGCCTGCCGGGGCGGCAGCGCCCGGGGCTCCGGCTCCATTTCGGGCAGGTCCTGGAACGAGAGCGTCGGATCGAACCGCTTCCCGGACAGCTTCCACGTCAGCTTGCCCAGCCACTTGTTCAGGAAGAAGTTACGCGGAAGCCACGGGATCGGTGGAGGGCGGCGCAGTCCCAGCGTGAGGAACTCCTGGCGCACCCGCGGGTCGTTGGGGGCGAGCTCCATCGCCCGCTGCAGCGCGCGCACCGCCTGCTCCTTGTTGCGCGTCACCACCAGCGCCTTCGCCAGGTTGACGAGCATCTCGGTCGTCAGCGGTCCGCGCCGGACTGCTTCCTCGCAGAAGCGGATCCCGCGCTGCCGATCGCCTTCCACCAGCACCAGCGTCAGCCCGTAGTTGGAGAGGACTCGGACGTCGTTGAGGTTGCGGCGATACGCCTTCTCGAAGATCTGGTGCGCCGAGCTGCGATCCGTCTCGAGGAGCTCGCGCCCCTCGTCGATGATCTTGTTCAGCTCGGCAGCCGGGAGCGCCTGGTTCTGCGGAGCGTGGGTGGGCGGCGGAGGCAGGGTCGCACGCGGCATCCGCGACGGCGTCCGCGAAGGGCGCGGCGCGACCTTCACCACGGCGCGGAGATGATCCTGGTCGGCCGGCGACGCGCCCCTCAGCGGCGCCCCCGGCTTCGAATCCTTCGGCCCGTCGTCCATCTCCACTTTCCCCCGCGGCCGCGAGTCGCGGACCGCGGGGGTCCCGTCCTAGGTTTGGTTCCGTTGGTAGATGATGCGCAGCCCGTCGAGCGTGAGCTGCTCGTCGACGATCTCGATCCGCTTCGAAACGTGGGCGATGAGCGGAGCAAGTCCGCCCGTCGCGACGATCTTCAACGGGAAGCCCAGCTCCTCCGCCATGCGCGAGCAGATGGAGTCGACCAGGCCGGCGTAGCCGAACACGACGCCGCTCTGCATCGACGCGACGGTGTTGCGGCCCACCACCTTCTCCGGCTTCTCGAAGGCGACGCGCGGCAGCTTGCTCGCGCGGTGGAAGAGCGCCTCCATGGAGATGGCGATGCCGGGAGCGATCGCTCCGCCCAGGTACTCGCCCCGCGGCGTCACCGCGTCGAACGTCGTCGCCGTGCCGAAGTCGACGATGATGAGGCCCTGCGGCCACTTCTCGTAGGCCGCGACGGCGTTCACGATGCGATCCGCGCCGACCTCGCGCGGGTTGTCGTAGAGCACCGGCATCCCGGTCTTCACGCCGGGCCCGACGAAGAGCGGCTTCTTCCCGAAGAACCGCTTGCACATCTGCTCGAGCGGGAACTGCATGGGAGGGACGACGCTGGAGACGATCACGTCGTGCACCTGCTCGAGCTTCACGCCGGCGAAGTCGAAGAGGCTGCGCAGCTGCAAGCCGTATTCGTCGCCCGTGCGGTCCTTCTCGGTCTGGAAGCGGAACGACTCGCGCAGGACGGGTTTCGGGAGTAGCTCGAACAGCCCCACCACCGTGTTGGTGTTGCCTACGTCGATGGCGAGGAGCATGCGCCGAGTATGGGTACCGAGGGAGTAGCGGTCAACAAACGACCGTGGGACGGATGCCTACAGCACCTTGCAATGGGTCACGTCGCCTGCCATCACCCGAGTCAATGCCTCATCGGGGGTGCGCACCAGGAGCGCGCCGTCGTCGGCGAGATCGACGGCGTCGCCCTCCAGCAGCCCAGGCTCGAGCGTAATCCGCACGCGCCGGCCCAGGGTCGACGAGAGCTGCCGCCAGCGGTCGCGGACGGGCGCGAATCCTTCCACCTCGTGGAGCGCGAGCCACTCGTCGAGCGCCTCGAGGAGCCGCGCGCAGGCCAGCGCCCGGGGCACCTCTTCGCCCTTCTCGATGCGAAGGCTGGTGGCCTGATCGAAGAGGTCCTCGGGGAAGTCCTCCGGCAAGAGGCCGCAGTTGAGACCGATGCCCACCACCACGTGGCGGATGCGATCTCCCTCGGCACGGAGCTCGGTGAGGATGCCGGAGAGCTTGCGCCCTCCGCACTCGACGTCGTTGGGCCACTTGATGCGCGCGGTGGGAGCGCCCAGCTCGCGCGCAGCCTCGCAGACCGCCACCGCGGCAGCGAGCGTGATCTCGGGAGCGCGCGCGGCGGCGATGGAAGGGCGCAGCACGACCGAGAGGGCGATCGACTTGCCCGGCGGCGCGAGCCAGGGCCGCCCCCGGCGGCCGCGACCCTGCGTCTGCAATTCGGCGACGACCACCTCGCCGTGGCGCGCGCCCAGCTCGGCGAGGCGGTGCGCCTCGTCGTTGGTGGATGCCAGCTCCGCGTAATGACGGATGGTACGGCCGATCTCTGCCGTCCCGAGTAGCGGCGCGATCTCGCGCTCGGAGAGGCCCGCCGGCATGCCCGCCAGCCGGTACCCGCGCCCGCCCGAAGCCTGGATGACGTACCCGCGCGCGCGCAGCGAGTCGAGCCGCTTGAGCAGCTCGGCGCGCGGCACGTCGAGCTTGTCGCAGAGCACCGACCCGGAGACGAAGTCGTCGTCGCACTCCAGCAGCATGCCGAGCACGAAGCCGTCCTGGCGATCGTCGGTCCAATGGGCGAACTCGGCCTCGCCGGCGGCGGGCGAGACCAGCGGGCTCACGCCCGGCCCTCCACCAGGAGGCTCAGGTCGACGGCCGGAGCGGAGTGAGTCAGGGCGCCCACGGATACGTAGTCTACTCCGCAGGCGGCGATGCGCTGCAAGCGGTCGAGGGTCACACCGCCGGAGGCTTCGGTAGGAACGCGGCCCGCCACCTGCTTCACCGCCGCCGCCAGCTCCCGGTCGCCGAGGTTGTCGAGAAGGAGCAGGTCTGCCCCTGCCGCGAGCGCCTCCTCGATCTGCTCGGGAGTGCTCGCTTCCGCCTCGACCCGCAGGAACGGCGAGGCTGCCGCCTTCGCGCGGCGCACTGCCTCGCCGATGCCGCCTGCCGCGGCCGCGTGGTTGTCCTTCACCAGGATGCCGTCGAAAAGCGCGCCGCGGTGGTTCAACCCGCCTCCGGCGCGCACCGCGGCCTTCTCCAGCTGGCGCATCCCCGGCGTCGTCTTGCGGGTGTCGAGGAGACGCGTCCGCGTCCCGCGCAGCGCCTCGACGTAGGTGTGCGTCAGCGTCGCGACGCCGCTCAGCCGCTGCAGCAGGTTGAGGGCGGTCCGCTCCGCGCTGAGCAGCGCTCGCAGGCGGCCGCGCACTCGCAGCACCCCTGCGCCGGGGTCGGCGGCGTCGCCTTCGCCGAGCAGCGCTTCCAGCTCGCACGCCGGATCGAGAGCGCGGAACACTCGCGCCGCGGCGGAGACGCCCGAGACGACGAGCGGCTGCTTCGCCACGACCAAGGCGCTGCCGCGCGCCGCGGCGGAAACGCACGCCTCCGCAGTCCGGTCGCCGGGGCCGACGTCTTCTTCCAGCGCAAGAGCGATGAGCCGGCCGACCGCGTCGTCCGGCCGGCCCAG
>Ga0114129_10001034_pt1 | contig 36375 bp, 38 predicted proteins | sample RhiMetdeltSRZDD1_FD_80071 | JGI IMG/M metagenome (GOLD analysis project Ga0114129, IMG submission 80071) | Populus rhizosphere microbial communities from Tennessee, USA - Rhizosphere MetaG P. deltoides SRZDD1 (version 2) (version 2) | ecosystem: Host-associated > Plants > Roots > Rhizosphere >...
CTCTGCGGATCGGGCTTCAGCGCGATCCGGTCGACGGCGTCGGCCATCTGCCCGAGGCTCGGCAGCAGCTTGTCCTGCGGGTTCTCGGCGAGCCGCTGGTGCGAGAAAAACAGGTAGACCGCGGCGATCAGGATGAACGGCAGCAGTGCGAGCACCACATTGTGGCGCGCCGGTGCGAACAGCCCGCCGGTCGGCGAGCGCCGGTCCGGTGCGGCCAGGGCGGGCACGTGCGGGCTAGAGCTTGCCGTCGGCGGCGAGCTGCATCGTGGTTGCGTCGAACCGCAGCTTCACGTTCTTCGCGTCGCCGAGGATGCTCTTGTCCGGGAATTCGATGCCGACGAAGTCCTTGGATTTCGCGCCCTTGCCGAACAGCCCTTTCGAGAACGTGAACGTGCGCACCTGCTCCATCGTCTTCTTCAGGTCGCCGCCCGTGGCGAACTTCGCCGCGTCGGCAGGCTTGTGGAAGAGCGCCGTGGTCTGCAGCTGCGCCTTGAACTCGGCGAGCGTCGCGCCGGATCCCTTCGCCATCGCCTCGAGCGCGTCGTTCGCCGCCTTGTCGCCTCCGGACATCACCTTCATCGCCTCGTACCAGGCGCCGGCGAGCGCGTTCCTCAGCGTCTCGGGCGCGTTCGTCTTCACCACCATCAGGTCGATGATCTCGCCGGGGATCTGCGACGAATCGAAGATCATCTTCGCGCCCTTGGCGTTGCGCGCCTGCTGCAGCGGCGGGTTCCAGGTGACCGCCGCGCCTTTCGGGTCGCTCGCGAATACCGCGGCGATATCGGCGTCGCTGGTGTTGACGGTGCGCACGTCCTTCTCGGTCATGCCGTTCATGCCGAGCGCGCGGGCGAGCAGGTAGTGCGACACCGAGAATTCCACCAGCTTGACGCTGCGGCCCTTCAAATCCTTGACCGTGTTGCCGCCCTTCACCACGATGCCGTCGTTGCCGTTGGAGAAGCTGCCGACGATCAGCGCCGTGGTATCGATGCCGCCGACCGCGGGAATCGTCAGCGCGTCCATGTTCGTCATCGCGCAGGCTTCGAACTTGCCGGCCGTGTAGAGATTGATCGATTCGACGTAGTCGTTCACGAGCACGACCTCGACGTCGATGCCGTTCTTCGACGCCCACTTCTTCATGATCCCGGTCGCCTGCGCGTAGCCCCACGGCTCCCAGCCGGTGTAATGCGACCAGGCCACGCGGAATTTCGATTGCGCGGCGGCCGGAGCGGCGAAGGTGAGGGCGGCTGCTGCCGCGACTACAAGGTTCAGGATGCGCATACGTCCTCGCTCAGGTGGATTGGCCCATGTTCTTCTCGAGCATCGCGCCGACCTTGCGCGCGTTGTCGATGTTCGTGATCGCCTTGCCGGCTTCGTCCGAGAGCTTGTCGAGCTCGACGATCGCCTGCGCCATCTGCGGCAGCGCCTCCTGGCGGAAGCGCGACACGTCGTCGAGCGCGGCGCGGATGTCGGCGAACGATTGCTTCAGCGTCTCGATATTGAGCGTCGTGCCGGCCGCCATCTTGTGGATCTCGGCGCCCTGCGTGCGCAGGTTCTTCGCGGTCTCGCCGATCAGCTTGTCGGTGGTCTCGTTGACGGCCTGCACCTTTTCCAGCGTGATGCGCTGGTTGGCGAGCGCCAGCGCCAGCGTGACCGCGACCTGCAGCGCGCTGACCGTGACGTTGATCGCGCGATCGACGCCGCGCGTCAGCTCGACGTTGTTGCGCATGATCAGGTCGATCGACAGCACGCCCTGCTGGTTGACGACGAGCTGCTGCTGCAGGTCCATGATCCGCTGGCGCAACGGGAACAGCCATTCGTTCTCGACGAACGCGCGGCGCGGATCGCCCGCGGCGAGCTCGCGCTCGAGCTTCACCGCGAGCTTGGCGTCGATCAGCTGGCCGAGCTTGATCGCCTTTTCCAGCTTCTCGTTGACAAGGCGCATCGCCTTCTGGTCGTCGGCGAGCGTGACGTTGTCGCGCGAGAGCTGCTCGCGCCCGACGCGCAGGCTGCGGACGATCGCGTCGAGCATCGTCCTCGAGCTCTCGTAGCGGGAAAAATAGCGCTTCAGCGGGCTGCCGATGAACGGCATGCGTCCGAGCGTGCGCGTGACCCAGCCGGGCTCGAGGTCGAACTTTCCGGGATCGAGCTCCTCGACCTTCATGCGCAGATCGACGAGCGCGTTCGCCACGTCGCCGCCCTCGGTCGCATTCTTGTAGAGCTTCTGGACCGGCTCCTTCAGCATCGCGCTGCGGCGCGCCGACTCGCGCTGCAACTCCAGGCCCATGGCCTGGATCGTGTTTCTGCCGCGGGTGATCGTCTCGGCGTCCTTCGGATCGACCGTCAGCAAGTGCCCGACGACCTGCTCGGCCTGGCCGTCGATCTCCGGATCCGCCGGCGCCGGCACCGATGCGCCCGGCACTTCGAGCCAGCCGAGCACCGCTTCGAGCTGTCCGGATTTCGGTTTCTCGACCTGCGTCGTCTCTGTCGCCATATCGGCCTTCCTACGTGTAGTCGCGTGCCCGTTTTGCGATCCGCGCCAGCTCGCTCATCGCGGACTCCATGTCCATCGTAGCGCGCTCGGCGCCGGTCTTCATGTCGGCGATCGCCGCGATCGCCGTGTCGAAGCGCCCCAGCGCTTCCTCGTTCTGCGCGAGCAGGCCCTCGATCTTGCCCCTCTGCTCGGTATCCACCCGCAGCTGCTCCTTCAACCCGGCCAGCTCCCGTTCCTTCGCTTCGGAGCGCTTCGGCGCGCGCTCGATCTGCGCGATCCGCTCGCCGATGTAGCGCTCGTCGATCGCGGCTTCGCTGCGCGCTGCCGACACGATGCCGCGCAGGTTGTCGATCGCCGACAGGTACACCTGCTCGCCGATGCCCAGAAAGCGTGCGTGGGTCAATTCGCCGGGCTGCAGCTTGTCCGCGAGCACTTCCTCGAACGCGCGGATTTTCTCACGGAACCGCTCGAACTGCCGCGTCGCGTCCTGGTTGCCGGCCTTCTTCAGCTCGGCTTCGAGGTTCTGCAGCATCGCGGTGCGCTCGGCGAGGATTTGGGAGTGCGCGTACTCGACGTACTGCTTGGCGATCGATTCGCGCCGCAGCACGCAATTCACCCCGAGCCCGACTGCGGCGGCACCTGCCGCCACGGCCGCTCCGATGATCAGCAGCGGAGGCCCGCCGAACAGCAGCGCGCCGAGGCCGCCGAGCGTGCCGAGCGCCGCCGGGTAGACGAACGTCGGATGCTGCAGCGAGCGGGTGACGACCGCCGCGTTGATCGCTGCGCTCGAAAGATCGGGGCGCTGCGAGCTCACGCTGCTCAGATCGCTTCCGCGACGAGCGACAGCTCGACGCGCGGCAGCCGGTAGCCGTAGGCGCGCTCCGATTCACCGGGCAGCTGGGGCAGGGGCAGCGTCGAGCCCAGGCCGACCACCCGCAAGCGGTTCAGGTCGAGGTTGTACGTCACGCTGAGATAGCGTGCCACGGATTCGGCCCGTTCCTGCGACAGAAGCTGGTTTTCGGCGGGATCGCCGCGCAGGCCGGTGTGCCCCTTGATCACGACGCGGAAGTTCGGGTAGTGCGAAAGCGTCTCCATCGCCCGGTCGAGCTCGAGCTTGCCTTCATGCGAGAGCTCGGCCGTGCCGCTCTGGAAGCTGACCGGCAGCGCCTTCAGCGTACCGACCTCCTTCAGCGCCTGCCATCCGGTGTCCGTCAGCGCCGCGAACTTGCGCTCGAGCGAAGTCGGGCCGGCGGGCGTCGTGCCGCCGCCGGTCACCGCGCCGACGTAGAGCTTCGAGATGAACTGGCGGCTGATGATGCGGAACGGGTCCTGGTCGGGCAGCGGATGCGCCTTGAATTCACCCGCGTCTACGAGCGTGCGCGCAGTGGACTGGATCGTATCGACGAGCGCATCGGTGCCGCTCGTCGCGCCGAGCCAGACCTGCGCGTTGTCCGAGAGCGACGCCCAGGCGACGCCTTCGAGCAGGCGTTTCACGCTGTCGGCCGGCAGCTTCGTCTCCGCGGCGACTTCCTTCTCGAGCCGCTGCGGGTTCTCGCGGTAGTCCTTGGCGACCTGGAAATACGTCGTCAGCAGCGCGTTCACCGCTTCCGGATGCTGCGTCGAGTAGCTCCTGCCGACGAGCAGGATATCGACGATCAGCCGGCGCGTGTCCTCGGTGCCGAGCAGCTTGACGATCGAGTTGTTGGCGAGCGCGCGCGTCACGTCGGGTTCCCACACCGCGGCGACGTCGACCTGGCGCGCGAGCAGCTTCTTCAGCGCTTCGGACGAGCCGTCGGCCTCGACGCGCCACACGCCCTTGCCGCGCAGCGCCGGCACGTCGAAGTGGACCGCCATCGTGCGCAGCAGGTGCTCGCTCGGGCTGTTCGGCGTGAACGCGACCCTGACGCCCTGCATCTTCTTCAGCGCGTCGAGGTTCGCGACCTTGTCCTTCCATGCGACGATCGCATCGCCGCCCTTCGACTCGTCGATGACGGCAATGATCGTCGCCGGAAATCCCTTCGGCGCCCCGTTCAGCAGGTACGCGTCCACGGTCGCCACCGCAAACTGCAGCTTGTCGTCGCGCAGCTTCTGCATCCGCGATGCGTAATCGGCCTTGTCGTCCTCGCACACCAGCACATAGCCCGCGCTGCGCATGCGCTTCTTCATGTCGCCCGAGCAGAGCGGGAAGTAGCCGATCCAGTTGTCGACGCCGATGACCATCCGGCCCTTCGTGTCCTTCGCATCCGACGTGTCGCGCTGCATCTGCTCCTGCCAGAGCGGCCAGACGTAGCGTGCGACACCGATCGCGATCGCGCCCAGCACGAGCACCACGAGCGCGAATTTGGCGTGGACGTTCATTGGCTCAGGAAAAAATCGGGACGTACCCCATTTTCTGCTGCGCTAAGAAAATGGGGTACGTCCCCATTTTTTCTACTTGAATCCGGTGACGGCGAAGCTCGGCGCCTCGGCCAGCACGTCCGACAGGCTCTGGCGCAGTTGGGTCGGATCATCGGCGGCCCGGTAGATCGTGCGGCCCGGCTGGTTGAGCGAATGCTTCGTGCCGATGCAGAAACCGATCGTATGCAGCACGACCGGCGAGCGATCGAGGATGACTTTGACCGCGGCAGTCGGGTCGTGCCCGTCGCTCGCCTCGCCGTCAGTGACTACGACGAGGTGATATTCGCCGTAGCCGAGCTGCCGCGATCCCTGCGCCTCGAGCTTGGCGTAGGCCTGCACGATCGCGCCATGCAGCGGCGTGCCGCCGCCTGCCCGCACGCTGGCGAGCACCGCCTTGAAGCGGTCACGGTTGCGGGGCGCAAGCGGGATCTGCTCGCGCACGCCGCGCGCATCGAATACCTGCAGCCCGAGGTTCGCGTCGGCAGGCAGCGATTCGGCGAACGCGGCGAGCGCATTGCGCGCCGCATCGATCTTGGTCAGGTCGCCCGAGCAGCCGCGCTCGGTCATGCTGCCGGATGCGTCGAGCACGACGTAGTAGTTGCGCGCAAAAAGGTCGCCTGAGATCGAGGCACCTTCGGTCTTTCCTTGCGCCGCCGCTGGCCAGGCCGGCGTCAGCGGACGGGTCGAGACGGGTCCCTTCGGTTTTTCGGGCACAGCTGCTGCTGCGGGCTTGGCCGGAGGCTTGGAATCGTCGCAGCCGGTACCGGCGAAGGCTAGCGCCGCCGCCAGCAGCACCGCGGCGCGCACGCTCATAGCGGCTTGAAGGCCGAGGCCTCGGCCTCCACCTGGAGGATGCGGAATTCCACCCGCATGTTGCTCTGCCACTCGGCCTCGGATTTGGGCGCGCACGGATCGCTGCCGCAGATGCCGGTCTTGGGCTGCGTGATGCCATGCCCGACCACCGCGAACTGCGTGGGATCGAGCGAGACACCCTGTGCCTTCGCGTAGGCGATCAGGCTGTCGCGCACGGCGATCGCGCGCGAAAGCGACAGGTTCTTCGCCGACTGCTGCGTCCGCCCGAGGACGACGTCCGGCGAGCCGTCCTTCTTCGCGCGCAGGTACGCCATCGGGTCGCTATGGCCTTCGACGGTGATGATCGCGCCGCCGTAAGTCGCGGCGAGCCCGGTCACGCGCTTGAACGCGTCGCCATAAAGGTCCGCGGTGAACTTGTCCTGGTTCGGCTTGAAGAACACCTCGAACGAGAACAGCTGGCCTTCCTGGAGCTTTCCCTGGCTCTGCTTGCGAGCGACCATCGTCGCCACCTTCTCGGCGTCGAAGCGGCGGGCCTCCGGCGCGGCAGCGACATCGGCGCCTGCGCCGAGCTTGCGGTAGTCCCAGCCGGCGTGCTCGAGCGGCGCTGCCTTCGCCAGCAGGCCGAGCGCCGAGAATGCGCCCTGGATCTCCTTGTTCAGGACCGCGAAGCTGCGCGGATTCTCGGCCTTGGCGAAGAACGCCGCGTTGCCGGCGACGCCGGGGAAGTCTGCATCGCGATACATCCCTTCGGTGTCGGAGATCGCCTGCGGGCTGTCGAGGAGCTCGCGCGCCGCCGCCGACATCGCTTCCTTGAATTCGGCCGCGCGCGATTGCTTGTTGGCGACGAGCTTGCGCAGCGCATCCTCGCCCTGCAGCAGCCCCTGCACGAATTTCTCCACGTCGGCGCGACTCGATTCGAAGTAGTCGGAGCGGACCGCGTAGACGTCGGCGATGATGCGATTGGCGGTTTTCGTCGACAGCAGGATGCGTGCGCCCTTCACCGAATCCTCGGCGCCGGTGCCGACGGTGCCGCTCGACGTGAGCGCGAGCGCGTCCGGAATGATGACCAGCGCCGCGTCGACCTGCGGGTTATGCAGGGCCGCGGCTGGCGACTTCGCGCTTCCAGTGAGATCGGACGTCCAGCGGATGTTGACGTCCTTCGGCGTAAGCCCCGCGTCGGCGAGAATCTTCGAGAGGTAATCGACGTGCGGGCCGTACGCCTGCACTGCGACGGTCTTGCCGCGCAGGTCTTTCGTCGCGTTGATGTTCTGCTTCACCACCAGCGCATCGCCGCCCGCGGACCAGGTGAGCTGGTAGATCACGATCGGCTTCGTGCGCGGGTCGCGGCCCGCGGCCTCGGTCGCCATGTTGACCATGCCGAGCGTGCCGCGCAGGTACGGCGAGCGTCCGGAGAGGTACGCCTCGAGCTGCTTGGCGAACACGTCCTCGCGCGCAAGGCGCAGGTTGAGGCCGAGCTTGCCGAAGATGCTCGTCTTCGCAGTCGCCTTGGTGTTGCCGTTCGCCAGCACGGTGGCGATGTCTCCGCCCCAGGTGATGATCGGCACCTGCACCGGTCCCGGTGCGACCGCGCCCACGGCGGTCGTGACCGCTTGCGCAAGCGGCGGCGACTGGATGAACTGTCCCTGTGCCGCGGCCGCGGCGGCGAACCCGGCAAGCGCAGCCGCGCCCGCGAAACGCAGTAACCCGCTCATGGCTTCGCGATCAGCCCTTGACGAACTTCCCGCCACGGATGAACAGCTTGCCGTTCTTGGTGGCGGACGCCTTGCTTCCCGGAATCTCGAACGTGCAGAACGAATAATTGCACGCGCCGTACTGCGAGCCGCGCGGCTTGATGTTCCAGTACTGAATGCTGAGCTTGCCTTCGCCCTGCTCCTTCACCTTGTAGGCCTTGTTGTCCTGGTTGATGATGTCCGTCGCTTGTGCGACGCCGCACGCGAGTGACAGAACGAGCCCGGCGAGCGTGATCATGGATGTACGCAAGTTCATGGAATCCCTCCCTGAATGAAAGTCTGGCGCACGATAGTACTCCGTCCCTGTTTCTACCGGTACCCGGGGAACGGCTCCTCCGAAAAAGCGTAGAGCTTGTAGAAGTCGAAGCTGCGCAGCACGTGGTTCAGCACATGCTGGCGAGTGATGTCCTCGACGCGGTGGCGCGCGATCGCGTTGTCGTAGCGGTGGTTGAAGATGTGCAGCTTGTTGTTGAATCGCATCCAGCACAGCACGGCGGGCGAGGCGCAGACTTCGTCGTCCTCCCCATCGTAGAAGACCGTCAGCGCATAGCGGCCCGCGAGTCGCGATACGTCCGGCGGGATGGTGCGGTTGGTCAGCACCAGCGAGGGTCCCGCAGGGCGCCGCATCGCGCCGGCGAGCGCTTCGAGCAGCTCCTCGGCGTTCGCATCGACGCTCGGCCGATGCTTGACGACTTCGGCCGAGTATTCGCGGAGCAGGGCGGGTGCCTTGCTCACTTCGTCCAGCGCAGGCAGCAGAACCGTCTGCTCGAACGTCTTGACCTTCGGCGATGCCATCTCACTCTTCCTTCACGTGGGCGCCGGCCCGCCGGCGGCTGTGCGCGGGCCGAGCAGGATGCCGAGCTCGTCGCGGTTCAGCGTGCGGCGCTCGACCAGGCGCTCGGACGCGAGGCGCAGCGCGCGCTCCTGCTCGCGCACGATCTTGATCGCGAGCGCGTAGGCCTCCTGCAGCAGCTCGCCGACCTCCTTGCGTGTGCGCTCGCCGCGCCAGGCAGTGCCGAATCGATCCTCGGTCGTCGCCGCGTATTCCTCCAGCGCCGCATGAGTCGTCTTCTCGGACATCCCCGTGCGCAGCAGTTCCAGCGCAATGCGCTCGGCGACCTCGAGATCATGCACGGCGCCCGACGTCAGCACGCCGAACACCACTTCCTCTGCAGCACGGCCCGCCAATGCCCGCGCCGCCCGCCCGAGCAGCTGCGCGCGGGTGAAGACTGGGCTCATGTCCTCTGCAAAGAACGTGCGGCCCAGCGCATGCGAAGAAGGGATCGTCGTCACGAGCACGGGCTGCGGGCCGTCTACGAGATGGCCGACCAGCGCGTGCCCCATCTCGTGAACCGCGACCGTGCGCAGCGCTTCTCCGCTCAGCGTGTCGCGCAGCGATTCGTCGCCGAGGTTGTCCCAGTAGATGTCGCCCGGCTCGAGGTGCTGCAGCTCTGCAGGCGTCGGTTGCTTTCCCTTGGCCGCCTGCGCGACCAGGCGCGCCGCCTGCTGCGCGACCGTGTCCTCGAACAGGTTGCGGATTTCGCGCGCGTTGCCGAACGTCGCCGGATCCTCGGAGCCTTTCATCAGCGCGCAGATCTCGCGCACCTTCTGCATCGCGGCTTCGGTGGGACGATAGCCGGAGTTCTCCGCCTGCGTCCGGAAGATCGTCGTCAATTCGTTGGCGTTGTACGTCCGGAAGTGCAGCGTCGTGTTGACCCTGCTCTTCAGGCCGGGATTCATCTCCAGCATGCGCAGCATCGGCTCGTCGTAGCCGGCAAACACGACGACGAGGCGGGTTCGATCGTCTTCCATGCGCTTCAGCAGCGTAGCCACCGCCTCGTGGCCGAAATCATTCGCCGAGGGGCTGAACAACGCGTACGCCTCGTCCACCAGCAGCACGCCGTCGAGCGCCGCATCGCAGACCTGGGTCACCTTGAGCGCCGTCTGGCCGATGTAGCCGGCAACGAGACCGCTGCGGTCGACCTCGACGACTTCGCCGCGCGCCAGCAGGCCGAGCGACTTGAAGAGCCGCCCGAGAAGCCGGGCGACGGTGGTCTTGCCCGTCCCGGGCGGACCGAGAAAGACGCAGTGGTTGGCGCGGGGCGCGATCGTCAGGCCCGCGGCGCGGCGCATTTCCTCGACCTGCAGCACAGACGCCAGACGCCGGAATTCGGCTTTGCATTCGCGCAGCCCGACCAGCGCGTCGAGCTCGGCCATTACTTTGGCGAGCTCGGTCGTATCGGCTTTCACTTCCGGCGGCGGCAGCACTTTCTGCACGCCCTGCGGCTCGGCCGTGACCTTGTCGAGCATCTCGACCTCGGCCGGCGTGAGATCGTTGCGCCGCTGGATGAAGCGCTTCACGACCTCGAGCTGCACCTTGCGCTCGCCCTCGGTCATGCTCGGCCAGATCGTCGCCAGCGCGCGCAGCTCGGGCACGACCGGGTGGAGCGCGAGCCGCATCGTGTGCACGAGCCCGCTGGCCGCGGCGACCGCATCCGCATGCACACGGCCGCGCAACCGCGTGGCCACCGTCTTCGCCTTCTCCGCCGCCTCGATCGCGCGCTGCGCCTCGTTGAGGTCGTCGCACACTACCGAGAGCGTGCGCAGCCAGCGCGAGCAGACGTCGGCGGCGAGGCCGTGCGCCTCGGCAAGACCGACCGCACGGTCGAGGCTGCTCGCGCCGAGGCTCAGGTCCTTCTGCGACCAGCGGGCGAGGCGCCCGCGGGTCCAGAGCGCGTAGGCCATCTCGACCGAGTCTGCGCCGTACCCCTGGGCATCCGCAACGAGCTTCTCGACCTGCTCGGAAGTCGCGGTAGAGATCGAATCGCCGAGCGTGGTGACTCGTTCGATGAACGCTTCGTCGGGCTTGCGTGCCATGGCAAATCTCCTACCATGAAGTATCGCTCAGAAACGATCGCATGCTCTAGCATTCGGGCATGCCGATCGCGCGCCTCACCTGACCGCATGGGATCGCCGCGCTACCTCGCCGCGCATTTCGTGATGCCGCGCTTCCTGCGCGAGCAGGGCGCGCCGGCCGTGCTCGACGCGATCGAGCGCGGCGACGCCGATTTTTTCATCCCGGTGTGGGCGAACACGGGTTTTCGCTTTACGACGCGGCCGGCGTACCGGCCGCAAGGCGGCTTGCGCCTGGGCGTGCTTACGCTGCCGATGCCGCGCGAAGTGACCGAAGCGTACCTCGCCGCGGTCATTGGGAAGACGGAGGATCCGGCCTACCTGCGCTACTTCCTGTGGGAAAAGAGCGAGTCGTTGTTCGATGACAAGCCGCACACCGTGATCAGCGAATGGGCGGGTACCCAGCATCGCAACTACGGCCAGGGGCCGCCGTTCACCGGCGACTTGACGAAGGACAGCGGGGAATTCGTCGCCCTCGTCGCGGCATTTTGCGCGAAGTGAGAACCGGCTGGGGCTCGAGCATACGAGACTGCATCGCCTCGCCAGCATAGAATCCGGAGTCCGTGTCGTCGCCTCGATTCATATGTCCGGTGCTCGCGGAAGGGACTGCCGTCCGCCTGAGCATCCGTCTCGCCTCGACGCTGAACACGATTGACGTCGCGCCAGGCTGCGCGACGTTCGTCGCCGGAGCGATCGCTGATCTCGTCGACGTCGAGCGCTCCGCAACCGAGATCTCGATCCGCGCGCGCGACCCGCTTCAAGTCGCCGAGCCGGCGCTCGTCGTCGTGCCCGACGATCCCACCGCGATCGCCACCCGCTTCACGTCGGACACGCACGTGCACCAGGCAACGCTCGCTGCGCTCGTCGCCGCGCGCCATGCGTCATGGCTCGATCACGAGAGCGCGCGACTCGCCTTGGCACGTCTCTGGGGGGCTGCCAAGGGAGCGCCGCTTGCCGGTGAATTGGCGGTGCGCCTCGCTGCGGCGATCAGCCATACGGTCGAGATGATCGATCCCGATCGCTTCAGCGCGTTTGACGAGATCCGGGCGCTCGGGGTCGTGGAGGCGGCGCTCCGAGGCTCGCCGCGCGATATTTTCGTGGCGGCGCTCGGAGCGAGAGCCGACGTGTGGTGGCGCGATCCGGCGCTCGTCGCCAAGGTTATCGAACGACGCTCGTGGGGACCCGTGGCGAGCGAGGCGCGATGGCTCTCGGTCGTCGCCAAAGCCCTCGCGCTGCTCGACGTCGTCGATCCCGGCGCAGTCGACGTCCTCGCCCGCGCGCTCTCTCGGATCGCCGCTCCGTCCCAGTCGCACGTTGATGCGCGTCTCGGCGCCCGCCTGGGGATGCCGTCGCCGACTGCGGCACGGAGCGACGCGGCCGCCGCCGCAACAGCCGAGGCAGCCGTTCGGACAGGCTGGACGACGGGAGGCCCGAGGCCATGGATTCGTCCGTTCGTCGTTCCGGTCGTCGCTGGCGAAGAAGAGTCCGTCGTTTTGCATATCGACGCGGCGACGAAGCGCTCGCGGGTGATGCAACTGCGTCGAAAGGAGGTGGCCTATGTCACCGGCTCACTCGTCGATCTCGTCGGCATCGAGCGCACTGCGAGCGAAGTGACCGTTCGGCTCGCGAACGAGGGACATCACGAAGTCACCACGCCGGCATCGCCGCTCTTCGAGGACGACCTCGATGCGTTCGTCGAGCGCATCTCATCTACGCCGCATCCCCTGACGTTCGCCGCCCTCGTCGGTGCTCGACATGTGGCTCGGATCGAAACCCCGACAGCACGCGCGCACGACATCGCTGCGCGCTTCTGGGCCTTCGCGCTCCAGGAGAAAGACCTGCGTGGCATTCCTCCGGCGTTCGCGAACGAGATCGACACGATGTTCGGCAAGCTCGCGGGCGGTGGCGCTCCGGGGGATCTCCAGGCGAAGATCGTGCTGAAGACGGCAATCACGTCTTCGACAAGGAAGCTCGTCCTCGCTGCACTCGGCGCAAGCGCGGGCATTGCGAATCTTGGCGGCGGGAGCGACGAGCAGTTCGCGAAGAGAATCGACGAGCGGCGCGGGCATCCGTTTCAGAAGGAGGAGAAGGAGTGGCTTTCGATGGTGGCCGGCGCGCTCACCCGGCTCAACGAGCACTCGCCCGGCGCCGTTCGCGCGCTCGCGAGCGCGCTCGGCTTCAGCGTCGATCGTGCCGCCGTTCCAGCGCAGACTTCACCATCGCCGGCGCCGCGGGATCCTCCGTCAGACCCGCCGGTCGTTCATGCGACCGCATTCGGCGGCTCGACGTTGAGGCTCATCGAAGTCGCCGGTGGGTCGCACCAGCGATTCCGCATCGAGCTCGACGGTCGGGCGCGGCGCGTTCGCGTTCCCAAAACGGTCATGGACGTCAGCTACCCGAAGCGCGAGTCCTACGAGTGGATCGAGGCGGACGATGCCGAGCTTGGCATCCTCGCCGCCTGCCTGTCATCGGCAGAGACGAAGCGCACCGAGCAGAATGGACGCCTCAGGCTCGAGCTCCGCAGCGGCGATCCCGAGGGTGCTCACGGGATCGTTTCGGCGCAGGTCTCGGTCGACGAAGACGGCACCGTGGAGGTCGACATGATGAAAGGGTGGTGGGACTGCAATCCGCACGTCGGCTGGTGACCGAGGTAGCGCTGTTCAGGCCGTCGCGGTGCGGCGGCGCCGGACGAGCCCCACGAGCCACAATATCGCCGGAAGCATCAGGATCACGCCCGCAACGAGGCCGATGACGTTCTCCTCGACCGGATTGCCGGCTGCGTGCACGGCGCGGCTCGTCCACGGATCGTTCGGCAGGTAGGTCACAGGCGTCGTTTCCTTCTTGCGCGCCGCATCCCACGCTTCGAGCGTCAGCGGCACCCAAAGGTTGGTGCGGCCCGTCCCATCGCGATAGGTATACGTCTGTCCTCCGACGTCGAACGCGTACCGCACCTCGTACGTCTTGTCGCCCTTGCGCGTCACCGTGCGCGCGCCTGTCACGCGCGCTTCGACCACTGCCGCGCCCGCGCCGAGCGACGCGCTGCCCATCAGGCCGGCGATCCCGACGTACACGATGCCCGCGCCCGCAAGGAAGATCGCGAGGTAGATCACAGGCGCGATCCAGCCGCTTTTCCTCGATAACTTTCCCTCTACGGGCATCCCGCGAACTCGCTCTTGATGTACACCGCCCGGCTGTCGCCGTAGGTGCCGCCGCCGGCGTGATCCTGCACGATGTTGACGTACACGATGCGGCAGAAGCCGTCGTCCACGCCGCGATAGCGCGCATGGACCATCCCGTGCTTGTACCGGGCGACAGGAATCCCCCGCCGGTTCTGCTCGATCTTCCAGCTGGACGAGGCGAGCCCGGAGCTGAGTACAGTCGCCTGGGCCAGGTCCTTCACGCCGGTCAGGAGCAGGCGCTCCTCGGCGGCATTGCGTACCGTGTGCCCGCTCGGTCGGTACGAAGGCAGCGTTTTCTTCGCGATCGCAGCCAGCTCGTCCAGCGCGATGTTCATGCACTTGACGAATTTTGGATCCTTCCACCGCCCGAGCCAGTCCTGCCGCCGCGAGGGCGACAGCGCGGCCTTCAGGTACAGGTTCTCGTTGTCGTTGAAGTCGCGCACGTAATAGTCGCGTGCGCCTGGCTTGTAATCGGCCGCTTGTTTTTTCGTAGTCTCGATGTTGTCGCTGTGTACCCGGAACACAGCGTCGCCGCCCTTGCAACTCTGTGCCGCGGCGGCCTGCGCCACTGCGCTCGGAGCGGCAACGCAGAGAGCGGCAAGAACTGCAGCCGAGAGCGCGTACGTTCTCATGAATTTTCTCCTCCGTTCCTCTCGAACCTCAATAGTTTGGATCGAGCGCAATCCGCTGCGTCGGTGTCTGGAACAGCTGTACCGCCTGTCGGAGATCAGGCGGCTGGTTGCGGAAGATGCCGATGTAAGGCATTTCTCCGAGGAGCCGCGCCAGGCGCACATAGGTCTCGAGCTCGGTGGCGCCGCTTGCCCACTGCACCGGCAGACGCTTCGCCAAGGCCTCTTCGAACAGGCGCGTTGCGAGCGCGGTCGCCTCCGCCAGATAGGACTGCAGGTGGGGACCGTTCACGTCGTTCACAACGAGGCCATCGTGCGCCGCCAGCTCTTGCGCCAGCAACTCCGGCGACGCCACGACGAAGCCTAGCGAGTTGAAGAGTGCCTTGAGCGGCACGATCCGATCGTGCGGAATCTGGTTGTCGACGAGGGAGGCCACCGAGACGCCCGCCTTGGTGAGCGCGGCGCAAAGCGCCACACCCACGGCGCGCGCGAACGCGAGGGAGGCCTGGTCGAGGAACGACAACGTATGGAGCAGGCAGTAAAAGTGGTCGGTGTGCCAGGCGGCAACCTTGGCGAGTATTTCGTGATCCAGCGGAGCGAGCAAGTCCCTGGCTCTTCGCTCGAGACTGCCGGTGAGCGCTGCGGCCTCCGTGGCCGTAGCTGCGCGCAGTGCGTTCGTCAACCCTGGATATTCGTTGGCGAGCGCGGCATACGTGGTGATCGCCGGGACAGTCATCGTGTTTGCTCTCGTTCCGCTAACATCATCGCATAGGTAGCATTACGCTATGGACTGGAGCGTGCTGACGGAACCGGACGCGAACCTCGGCGACGACACGCGCGCGGCGCTGGCCGGGCTGAACGCCGATACCCGCACCGGGCTGTCGCAAGAACTCGGGACGATCGTCAACAAGACGCTCGAGAAGATGATCCACCCATGGTTCGCGCGCGGCATGCAAGACTGGGCCCACGTCGACGTCTACGCGGCCGAGATGCGCGACGGCGCGCTGGTGCTGCGCTTCATCGCCGACCACTACAACTACAACTTCGCGCAGTCGGGATCAGACTGGGCGGACCATTACGTGTTCGTCGGCGAAGCACATCTCGTCGGCGGCAAGCGCAAGCACGAGACGTTCGAACTCGAACGCCACGTTCACCTGACCGAGCACGAGGACGAAGATTACGACCGGCGCAAGATCATCGACATCGTGCGCGCCGAGATGCGGGTGAAGCTGCGCGGCGAGACGCCCAGCAAGGCCGCGTTCGAGAAGGCGGTCGCGGACGTCAGCGCATCCTCGGATGCCCGCGCTGCAGAAGCGAACCGCAAGGCTATTGCTGAAGCCGCCGCGGCGGCACTTCAGAAGTCCGAGCCTGCCTACCGCTGTCCGAAGTGCCGTTCCGATAAAGTCGGCTCGACGCTCCTCTACGATGCGTATCAGCTGAAGTGCGCGGAGTGCGGCCACTCGCAGGTCTTCGAGACCTATCCCGAGCAGGAAAGCGACGGCGATTGGCTCGAGTAGCCGTGCCGGCACCGCCAAAAGAATCCGGATCGACGTAGATGTCGATCGAGCGGCTGCGAGTGCGCCACTTGTCGCCGGAAGAACGAGCGGATCTCGAATCTGCGCTCAAGGACCCGCAGCGGTTCCGTGTGGAGGATCGGAGAACGTTCGTCATGGGCATGATTGGCCTGGCGTGGTTCGCGTTGCTGGGCGAGATCGGCGTCATGCTCGAGTGCAAGCAGTGTCCGTGGGAGTTCGAGTACGCGGCGCAGCACTTCGAAGGCTTCTTCAGTTCCCTGCCCTGGAGCCTGCAGTTCCTCTGGCATCCGGAGGTTCTGCCTCTTATCGCGAGCAACGTTCTGTTGCTCGTCTTCGTTGCGGCCGTTGTGACCATTATCCGGGCGCTGCGCGCCCGCAAGCGGCAAGGCCATGCCCTCACTTCGATTGGCGTAGTGCGGATTCGCGGCAACTCGCTGCGACTGTTGCGCTACACCGAGATCGCGGAGACTCGCGTGAGCCGGTCGTTCGCCGACGTGCTGGAAGTGCTCGACACCGACGGCAACTGCTTGATCGTGGATGGCGGCGCGGCGTGGAAGCCGCTCATCGACGCGCGTTGCTCGCTCCGGCTTGCAGCGGATACCGATGGCAAGCGAAGCGCGTGAGCGCTAATCCCGTCCCAGACTCAGTCGTCGTACGTAAGGATCACGTAGACCGTGAATTTGCCGCAGGCCGTGCAGCGGTACTCCAGGGTCTCCACCTGGTCGCCCGGGGCGCTGAAGAGGCATGCCGTCTGCGTGCTGCCGCAGTGCCCGCATTTCCGGGGTTCGGCACCGTGCACTTCCTGATCGGTTTCGGCATGGACCGGCCGGTGACTGAGCTCCAGGTGTGTGAGCGCACCCAGGTACTTCGTGAAGTCGTGGAGCGTGAGCTTCGCTTCCCGCCCCGTGTTGCGGAAGTGATGGGACAGCGCTCTCGAAGCGGCGGGGCAGACCTGCGCGGCTCGTCGGGCCAACGCGGCTTCGAGGGCGGGCACCGCAACGGAGATGTCGATTCCGCGCCGCGCTGCGTCCTCCAGCAGCTCGCACGCACGCCGTGCGGAGTAACCGGCACTGGGCCGGTTCAGCCACTCGACGAAGTGCGGGATGACGGCGCGGACGTCCCCTCCCGCCCAAATGAGCGCCCTCGCGGCGGAGGCGGCGTGGTAGCGCGGCTGCTCCATGACGGAAGCGGAAGGATCGTCGGGCGCCAGCAGCCCCTCGATGACCAGCGGCACGAGGGCCGTCGCCGCCGAGGCCGCGTCAGGCTTGCCGACGGCGGTTCGAAGCGCCTGCGCGGCCGATCTCCGTCTGTCCGGACTCGCGGACCTCAGGGCCCACTCCGCAAGGTCGGTGGTGTAGTACAGCGCACCCTTCCAATTGCGGATGAGGAGCGCGAGCGTCGCTGAGTGGCGCACTTCCTCGTCGGGGTCGTCGAGGGCCGCCGGAACCGCCGCAGCGACGAAGGGAAACTTGTCCGTCGACGGCGGGCCGTGCCGACCGCAGGCCCAACCCCAGATGTACCGGGCGGCTCGTCGGCGTGCCGCGAGCTCGGGACTCGCGAGTCCGTCCAGCGCGGCGCCGACGTAGTAGAGCGCGGCGAGTCGTCTCGTCTCCGGGTCGGTGCGCTTGTCCGTGAAAATGTAGTGAATCGCCATGTGCAGGTGCGCGGGAGTCTTCTCTCCCTGCTTCCGCGCGTCCGTGATTCGCTCCAGCGCCGCCCGAATCGCCGTGGTTGAAGAGCCTCGGAGGTCTGCCAGGAGCCTCTGGGTCACCGCGTCCAGGTGAGACGACGACCCCGGCACCGATGCGACCCTCGATGCGTGCACGTCCTCCGCGAGCGTGCTGATGCGTGCCCAGCGCTCCGGCACGCTCGACTCCCCAGGACCTCGCCGGTCGGCTCCGCGGGTCTCCGCGGCTGCGTTGCCCGCCTCGGCAGGCGGGGCCTGACGGCGGTTTCGCGATTTCCTCGTCAAGCGAGCTTGGTGCAGCGTTGGACGAAGGCGGCGTCCGGCTTGCGTGGCATAGCGATCTCCCCGGTCCAAGGGTACCTTGGCGCGGCAGCGTGTTCCAGACCCTGCTTGTCCGTCAGCTCTTAGGCCCGGCCGCGACCGGGCCCGCGTGCAGCGCGATCACGCTGCACATCACGCAGTCGACCGGCCGCCATTCCTCGATCGTGCCGAGTTCCCTCTGGTTGCGATCCCGCACCGTGACGCGGACGCGCTGCTTGATCTTGCCGGGGCCGCCGACTATGAACACGACGTCCCAATCGGTGTGCTCATCGAGCGGCAAGCCGGCGCGCCCGCACGCCTCGTTGACTGTCGCGTTCAGGCGCTCGTCGTAGTTGCCGACGACCGGCACCTCGTTGACCCACATCGCGAAGTCGTAGCGCCCGGAAAAATCCCAGCCGATCCGGTTGCGGATGCCGGTGAAGCGCACCGTCTTTCCTCGCGATTGCGGATCCGACGGATCGAAACCGTCCTCGGCCTTGATCGCGGCCGAAATCGCCGGCCATGCGGCATCGGCGAGCGCCGACAACTCCCGGTATTTCGCTTCGCGCGCCGCGCGGTCTGCCGCGATCTCCGCCTGCCAGCGCTCATAGAGTGCCGTTGCGCGCGCGGCGTGCGGTTGCGCGTATTGCGTGCCTTCCAGATCGCTGCGCGCCTGCGCCGCGAGCCGCGAGGGCTCTTCCAGGTCGATGCGATTGGCCGGACGCTCGCCGCTTTCGAGCGCCGCGAGCGTTGCCTGATATGCCGCGTCCAGCTTTACTGCGGCCGCGTCGCGAATGCGTCTGGCCTCCGTGAATGGGGATTGCACTTCGGCGTCGCCGCCGTGCGCTGCACGGATTTTGGCGAGCTCGTTGTCAGCGAGGAAGTGGCTTAGCCGTCGCAGCGCGAGCGCCGACTTCGGCATCTCGACGGTGCCCGCACCGCCCGCGTGCTGCTCTTCTTCCCAGCCCGCGACCGCATCCTGTTCGAGCCGCCATGCTTCGTTGATGCGGGCGCGCGCCTGCTCGGCATCGAGCGCGGCGCAGGCTTCCGCGATGCGCTCGTCGACGGCGGCGATGCGCGCTTCGATCGCCTTCACGTCCGCATCGTCGGCAGGCAATCTCTCGAGCGCGCCGCGCACGCGGGCTTTCTCGTAGTCCAGGTCGCCGAGTACGCGGTACGCCGGTTGATGACTGTCGAAGAAATGACCCGAGGCGCGGTCCTCCAGGTCCTTCAGGATCGATGCCGCACGCTCGAGCGCGCGTTCCCTCAGCGCCGCGCCAATGCGGGCGTGCAGCGCGTCGATCTCGCCGCGCAGCCGCTTCATCGTCGGAGCCGGCAGGTGCCGCTTGGCTTCCTCGGATTCAATCCTCTCCAACGCGCGCCGCAACATGCTTTCGGCTTCGGGCCCGCCGCGCTCGAAGTCGCTTGCGGACGATCGCATGAACCGGACGATCTGGTCCTCGATGCGGGCGATTTTCTCCGCCTGGCGGGCCGCCTCGGCCTTCGCCTGCATTTCGGCGATCTGCGCCCGGAGCTGCGCCATCCGTTCCGCCGGCAGATGCTGCTTCGCCTCTGCCGAATCGAGCCGGGTAACGGCACGCTCGATTCGCGATTCGGCCCGCTCGGGATCGCGCTCGACGTCTTCCGCAGCAAACATCAGGGTTCGCGCGACATCGCTCTCGATCGCGCGCGCCTCGTCGGAGAGCGTCGCGGGCGGCGCTGGTGCTGCGGGTTGTTGTTTGGGCTGCGCGACGGGGGCGACCGGGATAGAGACGGCGATGCCAAGCTTTGTCTGGATCGCGGCGATCTCCGCCTGCAGGCGCTGGATCGCCTCGGGTGCGAGGCATTCCTGCGCATCCGCTGCGGCGAGCCGATGGATCGCCTTCTCCAGCTGCGATTCCGAGCCTTCCTCGGCGTTGCTCAGGTTGCGCTTGATCTCGCGCTCGATGCGGGTCGCCTGCTCCTCGCGCAGTGCCTTGGCCATCAGCTCGCGCAGCGGCGCGAGCTCCGCGAGAACGGGCGCGCGCTCGGCGTCGCTCACGCCTTCGAGCGCCGCCTCGATTCCGCGGATCCGTGTCTCGAGCAAATCCCAGCGCTTGTCATCCGCCGCACTCCTGGCGTAGCGGATTTCGCGCCTTGCCTTCTCGATGTCGCCCATGGCTCCGGTCAGACGATCGCGAATTTCTGCAGGGTATCGAAGCAGGCGCTGACCGAAGCGACGTAAGCGCGCAGCTCGGGCGCTTGCGCGAGGCCCGGCAGAAAGGATGCGCAGCGCTCCTCGATCATTGCGGCAATCGTTGAGTACGAGCGGAAGACTTTGTAGGCCAGCATTTGGTCGTAGAGTTGCCGCGCCTCGGCCGCCACGTCGTCACGCACCTCGGGTGTCAATTCGAGCGTTCTCCAGGCGCGCTTCATGACCACGTCCGTTGCGTCCTTGTTGCACTCGAGCGACCGAAGGTAGACGCAGTACATCTGGATCGCGAGCCCCAGCGGCTCCAGGCGCTCGATCTTCAGCACGCGCTTTGCGGGAATCGTCGCCTCGTCGCTCTGGTCGACGATCTTGTAGTAGCCGCCGATCATCTTCGGCAGTCCTCTCGAAAGCAGCAAAGGAATCCGCTCGACCTGCAGCGTATCGGCAGCTCCGCCAACTTGACCCTTGGCATCTGTTGCGCTCACGTGCACACCGTTTGCTCGGATCTGGTCATGGCGCCCTCGCTCGATTCTATCAACGCGTCTTCGGCGGCTTCGGCCGGAATCGTTCCAGCAGGGCGCCGGTCTTGTCATAGAGGACGGCGTACGCGCCGGCGGCGATCGCGGCGGCGCTCACGATGCAGGCAAGCCAGGTTGCGACCGTATTGACCGGTTCCATCGCCCGCTCGAACGCTTCGTTCTCGAAGCCGCCGACGCTCAGGCCGAGCCCGACGATTCCGACCACGAACAGCCATACCAGCCCGCCCAGCACGATTGCGCCGGTCACGTACCCGGCCGAATTCCGCATCGGCTTGGACAGCGCCATCGCCAATCCCAGCAGCGCCCCGGCACAGAACCCGAAGATCGGCAGCCGGTCCACCGTGGCGAGCGGGATTTCCCACTGGACGGCGAGCGGCAACACGAAGAATGTCGCCCACCAGAGTACGGCGCCCATCAGAAACATCCAGGCCGCGATGGTCACGACTTTCACTCGATCACGTCGGGCTCGAAGAACAGCCACTGGATGTCCGGAAATGCTTCCCGCACTGCCGCTTCGATGCGGTTGATCGACGCGACCAGCTCGTTCGCGCTCTCGCCCCGCATGTGCACCTTGACGGCGACCATCAGCGATCCGCCGAGTTGCAGCGTGATCACGCTGAACACGCGGGCGACTTCCTGCCTTTCCTCGATGAAGCGGCGGATCGCGATTTCCGTCTCCGGCTCCGCGCTCTGGCCGATCAGCAGTCCCTTGATCTGGATCCCGAGGAGCCCCGCGACGACGACGAGCACCGCGCCGATCGCGATCGAGCCGAGCGCGTCGTACATCGGATCTCCGGTCGCGATCGCGGCGAGCACGGCGATCAGCGCAAGCACGAGGCCGATCTCCGCCGCGATGTCCTCGCCGAGAATGACCACCAGCTCGCTCTGGCGCGATTCGCGGAACCAGCGCCACAGGCTCCTGTTGCCGCGCACCTTGGCGATCTCGACGAGGCAGGCGCGCAGCGACACGGTCTCGGCGGCGATCCCGAATACCAGGATGCCGACCGCGACCCACGGATAGCTGAGCGCTTCGGGCTGCGCGAGCTTGTGCCAGCCCTCGTAGATCGAGAACAGCCCGCCGAGGCTGAACAGCACCAGCGCCACGATGAACGACCAGAAATAGATCGCCTTGCCGTAGCCGAGCGGATAGTCGGGCGAGGGCGGGCGCTTCGCCTGCTTCATGCCGACGAGCAGCAGCGCCTGGTTGCCGCAATCGGCGAACGAGTGGATCGCCTCGGCGAGCATCGCGCTCGAGCCGGTCGTGACCGCCGCGCCGAGCTTCGCGACGCCGATCGCGAAGTTGGCGCCGAGCGCGTAGAGGACGGTCCTGAGCGAATCGGCTTTTGCGGACATGGTGTGCGCCGGCGCGAGGGCGCCGCACGCGGGCGAATTCTAGCTTGGACCGCGCAGGCGGTTGCGCTCGCCCGAATCGAGGCGCTCGTACGCCTGCCACGGCGCGGCAGCGGATTCGCGGCACGCGCCGAAGCGGAACGGCACCCAGTCGCGTCCCGGGTTGAGGAATCGCAGGTCGACGAACCAGACGCAGTCCGATCCTTGCGTGCGCGCATCGAACGCGGGCTTGGCGGCGAACCAGCGGAAGAAATCGAGCGCGCCGGATTCCCATGCCGAGCGCGCGAGCTCGCGCTCGTCGCGCAGCGCGCCGAACCGGGTGCGCGTCTCCCAGCGCGCCTCGGCGAGCGGCAGGAACGGCGCGTCCAGCCGCGCGACGAACCCGTCGCCCGGGCCGGCGGACCGGGCTTGCGTGCGCACGAGGTTGACGTGCGCGTAGCGGTGCACTTCGTCGTCGCTGACGTAGACGGTCCAGTTGAACGGCGAGACCGCGCGCGGGTAGGCGGCGATCTCGGCGTTGGCACGGCCGAGCGAAGCCGCGTGGCGGGCGGCGAATTCGAGCGCTTCGCTCTTCGCCCAGGCCTGGAACAACACGTAGCCGGCGAGCACGGCGCAGGCAACGATCGAGGGTACGCGGGACCGGTAGCGCAGCGCAGATACGGCGAGTCCGGCGAGAATGATGCCGCTGAACCACAGGTCGATGATGAACGTGGTGCCCCATGCGAAGCGCGCGCTCGAGAACGGCGCGAGGATCATCGTGCCGAAGCTCGTGATCAGGTCGCCGACGATGTGCGCGAGGATCCCGAGCAGGCAGACGCCGTAGAGCGCGCGCCACCCGCGCGGCTCGCGCAGGATCTTTGCAAGCACCCAGGCGACGGCGATCGCCCACAGCGGCGCGAGCAGCATCGAATGCGTCGCGCCGCGGTGGTGCATCAGGTATTCGACCGGCCCGATGAAGCCGATCACGAAATCCAGGTCCGGGAACGCGCAGGCGAAGAACCCCGCGGCGATGCGTCGCGGGATCGAGCGCGGCGGCGCATCGCGAGCGGTCGTGGCGCGCGCCAGGAGCGCTCCCGAGAGCGCGTGCGTCAGCGTATCCACTAGCGCAGGAAGACTATTTTTCCAGCCACTCGGGGCAGGGCAGCCCCTTTTCCTTGAGGAACGCCGGGTTGAAGAGCTTCGACTGGTAGCGCGTACCCGAGTCGGCGAGAATCGTCACGACCGTGTGGCCGGGGCCGAGGTCTCCCGCGAGCCGGATTGCGCCGGCGACGTTGATGCCGCTCGAGCCGCCGAGGCACAGCCCCTCGGTGCGCAGCAGGTCGAACACCACCGGCAGCGCTTCCGCGTCCGGGATCTGGTAGGCGTCGTCGACGGGTGCGCCCTCGAGGTTGCGCGTCACGCGTCCCTGGCCGATCCCTTCGGTGATCGACGTGCCTTCGGATTTCAGCTCGCCGTGCTTGAACCAGTGGTACATCGCCGCGCCCATCGGATCCGCGGCGGCGATCCGGATGTCGCGCCGCCGCTCCTTGAGGAACAGCGCCGTGCCCGCGAGCGTTCCTCCGGTGCCGATCGCGCAGGTAAAGCCGTCGACCTTGCCGCCGGTCTGCCGCCAGATCTCCGGGCCGGTGCTGCGGAAGTGGCCCTCGCGATTGGCGGTGTTGTCCCACTGGTTCGCCCACAGCACGCCGTTCGGCTCGGACGCCGCGAGCTCCTTCGCGACACGCTCGGAGACGTGCACGTAGTTGTTCGGGTCCTTGTACGGCACCGCCGGCACTTCCCTCAGCTCCGCGCCGCACAGCCGCAGCATGTCCTTCTTCTCCTGGCTTTGCGTCTGCGGAATCACGATCACGGTGCGGTAGCCACGCGAGTTGCCGACGAGCGCGAGGCCGATGCCGGTATTGCCCGCGGTGCCTTCGACGATGACGCCGCCCGGCTTGAGCAGGCCGCGCCTTTCGGCATCGAGGATGATGTAGAGCGCCGCGCGGTCCTTGACCGATCCGCCCGGGTTGAGGAATTCAGCCTTGCCGAGGATCGTGCACCCGGTGAGCTCGGATGCCTTGCGCAGCTTGATCAGCGGAGTGTTGCCGATGCTGGCGGCGAGGCCGTCGCGGAAATCCATCAGGCACTGTAGCGCGCGCCGCTGGCGAGCGTAAAGGTGTCGCATGTCAGAATGCCCGCATGAGCGGCCTGAAGCTGACGCGCGAAAGCATTCTGGACGGCACGCTGCACGCTTCGGTGCGGGCGATTCTGGGTCCGAACGTGCGCTTCATGACGCCCGAGGAGCGCGCCGCGCAGGTGCAGGAGATCCTCGCCCGAGCGCCGCGGTCGGGCCGCATCTGGGTGTTCGCTTTCGGCTCGCTGATCTGGAACCCTGCTTTCCATTTCGTCGAGCGGCGTACGGCGCGCATCCACGGTTTTCATCGCCAGTTCTGCCTTTGGGCGCGCGCGGGCCGGGGCACGCCCGAACGGCCGGGCCTGATGCTGTCGCTCGAACCGGGCGGCAGCTGCTCCGGCGTCGCCTATCGCCTCGCCCGGCGTACCGCGGCGACCGAGCTCGACGTGATCTGGCGGCGCGAGATGTTCACGATGGCGTATCGCCCGGTGTGGACCGTCGCCCGCACCCCTGAAGGGCCCGAGCGCGCGATCGCGTTCAGCGTCAACCGCGCACATGAACGCTACGTGCCGGGGCTCGCAGACGGCGAAGTCGCGCGTTACCTCGCCACCGGCGCCGGACCGATGGGGCGCTGCTGCGATTACCTGTTCAACACGGTGGACCACCTGCGCCAGCTCGGCATCCGGGACCGGCGGCTCGAAGCGCTCGAGGCGAAGGTGGCGTCGCGCCTCAAGGCCAATGGCGACTCGTTCCAGCCACGATCTTCCACGGCAATAGCAGCAGCGCCATTGCGCTGGCGACGAGCGCGAAAATGATCGCGAGCCGCTCGGGCCACGGGCCGAGCGCGTCGACGATGCTGCGCACTTCCGGCTTGCCCTTGCCGACGAATCCATAGTTCCAGTCGAACGCGAGATCGAGCGGCAGCACGATCGCGACGTAGAGCGCCGCCGCGGCGCAGGCGATGCCGTAGTCGCGCAGCGTCGGACGGTAGCCGCGCGCGAACACTTCGTAGAGCGCAACGCCGACGATGATCCCGTGCGTCGCCCAGAAGAACCAGAAGGGATAGATCGCGGCGCCTTCGGTGAGGGACGGCGTGATCAGCGCCTGCGTCGAGAGCGCGAAGCCCCAGAAGTAGACGATCGGCCGCAGCGCGTCCCAGCGCGTCAGCAAGAGAAGCGCCGCGGCGAACGCGTTCCAATGGCAGAGCTGCAACGGATAGGTCTTCGCCGGATCGTGCAGCGGCGGGAACAGAAGGAATGCGTAGGTCGTCACCCACGCTGCGAGATAGGCGATGCCGACCGCGCGCTCGCTCGGAGTCGGCCCTGCCGGCATCGGGCGGCGACGCGCAAGCCAGATTGCAAGCGCCGTCACGCCGAAGATCGCCACCAGCACCGCTGCATGCAGCCCCGAGAACATGCGGAAGGTGTCCATGGAGGGCGCTATTATGCGGACATGAGAGCCGTCGGCCTGTACAAATATCTGCCCATCGATCATCCCGAATCGCTGCTCGACGTGGAGGTCGAAACGCCATCACCCGCAGCGCGTGACTTGCTCGTCGAGATCAAGGCGGTGTCCGTCAATCCCGTCGACACCAAGCGCCGCGCGCCGAAGGACGTCGTCGAGAAGTCGCCGAAGATCCTCGGATTCGATGCGGCGGGTGTCGTGAAGGCCGCTGGTTCCGAAGCAACGCTGTTCCGGCCTGGCGACCCGGTGTACTACGCCGGCAGCGTGATCCGCCCGGGCACGAACAGCGAGCTGCATCTCGTCGACGAACGCATCGTCGGCCGCAAGCCGGCGAATCTCTCGTTCGCGGAAGCCGCGGCGTTGCCTCTGACCACGCTCACCGCGTGGGAGCTGATGTTCGACCGGATGGGAATCTCGAAATCGGGCGCACACGCCGGAAAGAGCGTGCTGGTGCTCGGCGGCGCGGGCGGCGTCGGCTCGATCGCGATCCAGCTCGCGAAGAAACTCGCGCGGCTGCACGTCACCGCGAGCGCCTCGCGACCCGAATCGATCGCCTGGGTGAAGAGCCTCGGCGCGGATGCCACGGTCGACCATACGCGGCCGCTCGGCGACGCGGAATACGACTACGTGCTCTGCTTCACCGCCACCGATCCGTACTGGACGCAATTCCCGAAGCTCGCGAAGCCGCAAGGGAAGATCGGCCTCATCGTGCGCACCGTGAAGCCGGTCGATCTGCAGATCCTGCACGACAAGAGCATCGCCGTCTGCCTCGAAGGCATGTTCACGCGCTCGACGTTCGGCACGCACGACATCGCTGCGCAGCACGATTTGCTGGATGAAATGGCGGGGCTGATCGAGGCGGGCGTCATACGAGGAACGATGCAGGACAACCTCGGCAAGATCTGCGCCGCGAACCTGAAGAACGCCCACCAGCGGCTCGAGCAGGGCCACGTGATCGGCAAGCTGGTGCTCGAAGGATGGTGACGGGCGGCGCGCCGGACGAGCGCCGCTACTACGGGCTGGATGCGCTGCGCGGCGCGATGATGATGCTCGGCATCGTGCTGCACGCGGCCGAGTTCTACATCGCCGCGCCGCCGCCGGCGCTGCCAATGCCGACCGACCGGAACACGTCCTACGTGTTCGACCTCGTGTTCCACTTCATCCACAGCTTTCGCATGCCGACGTTCTTCGTGCTGGCCGGATTCTTCGCCTCGCTGCTCGTCGAGAAGCGCGGCATCTGGGGTACCTACAAGAACCGCGCTGCGCGCATCCTCGGCCCGTTCGTCGCAGGACTCGTGACGGTGGTGCCGCTCGCCGTGCTCTTTTTCCTCGACCTGATCCTCAGCCTGCGATTCGGCACGCGCGACCTGCTTCCGGACCGGACGCAATTGCGGATCCTCGGAGACGAGCTGCGCGCGGCGGGCATCCCCGCCGATCAGCCGTCGCCGCTGCACCTGTGGTTCCTGTATTACCTGCTGTATTTCTATCTGCTGATTCCCGTTTGCGCGTATCTCGCGCGGCGCAGCGCGGCGATCGGGCAGGGCGTCGGCAGGTTCCTCGCCTCGCCTTTCGCGGTTGTGGTGCTGGGCCTCTACGCGGCGTCTACGCTGTGGCCGTATCGCGGCGCGCAGGTGCACGAGGGATTCATCTTCTTCAAGCCGCACCTGCCTTCGCTGTTGTACTACGGTTCGTTCTTCGTCTTCGGCTATCTGTTTCATCATCACCGCTCGGTGCTGCAGGCGTGCGTGCGCCACCTGCGTGGCTCCACAGCGCTGGCCGCATTCCTGTTCCCGCTCTCGCTGTACCTGAGCTACCTGGAAAATAGCGGCGTGCAACCGTACTTCGCAGTCCACCTGGCTGCGGCCGTTGCGCACGGGCTCTGCACCTGGGCGCTCGTCTATGCATTTATCGGCGCGGCGCTGCGCTTCTTCGACTACGACGCGCCCTGGATTCTCTACATCTCGCAGTCGTCGTACTGGGTTTTTCTCGTGCACATGCCGATCGTGATCTTTGCCTGCTGGTGGCTGCTGCAATTCGACGTGGCCGCCGAGATCAAGTTTCTCGCCGCGGTCGGCTTCACGACGATCCTGTGCTTCGTCAGCTACCACTACCTGGTGCAGCGAACGTGGGTGAGCGTGTTCCTGAACGGCAAGCGCTTCGACCTCGACTGGCCGTGGCGCGCGCAACGGCCGCAGCCGGCGCTCGTGCCGGGGCGATCCGAATGACGCGCGGCGTCCTCGTCGACCTGGACGGCACGCTGATCGATACGGCACCGGATATCGCTGCCGCGGCGAATGCGACGCTTGCCGATCTCGGGTGTCCCGCGCTCGAGGTCGAGCGGGTGCGCTCGTTCATCGGCGAGGGCATCGCGGTGCTCGTGCGCCGCTCGCTCGGGGCGCGCATGAGCGCGAGCGAAGCCGAGGCGGAGCTTGCGGCGGCGCTGGAGCATTTCGAGCGCCACTACGCGTCTGTGAATGGCCGATTTTCGTCGCTCTATCCGGGAGTTGCCGAAGCGTTGCGCTCGATGCGCGGCCTGGGCCTCAAGGTCGGTTGCGTGACGAACAAGGTGCTGCGTTTCGCCGAGCCGCTGCTCGCGCACTTCGGATTGCTGCAGTCGCTCGATGCGCTCGTCGCGGGAGACAGCACCCCGGCGAAGAAGCCCGATCCCGCGCCGTTGCTGGAAGCGTGCCGCCGTCTGGGCATTGCTCCGCAGGAGTGTGTGCTGATCGGCGATTCGAGTCACGACGCACATGCAGCGCGCGCGGCAGGCATGCCGTTCGTCGCCGTTCCTTATGGCTATGGAGGCGGCGAAGCGCTGCGCGGGGTGCCGAGCATCGAGGGCCTCGCGCAAGCGGCGGAATTCCTCGCGGCGGGGCGCTCCTACTCGGGCTTGCAGTAGGTCTCGGCGTTCTCCTTTGCCCGCTGCAGCTTGTCGGCGCGCACGTTGTCCTCCAGGTACTCGCGCTCGCCCTTCTCGTTCAGCTTGTAGACGGGCCCCCCGCTATTCAGCGTGTTGATCGTGTATCGCGCCTCGAGGCACGCCTCTCGCCGCAAGGAGGCGCGCTCGGCGTCTTTCTTGCGTTTCGTCTCCTCGGCGTACTCGCGCTCGATCGTGCGCTGCCTGAAGGCGCGCTCCTTGTCGCCCCAGGTGGAGGCGGGTTCGGCAGGCTTCGGTGCGGCCGAAGGGCTTGGCGCGGGTGTCGTGGGTGTCGTTTGAATCTGCTGGGCCTTGCGGCCCGGGGGCGGGCTCTCGGAGTAGTGTGTGACGCCCTTGTCGTCGACCCACTTGTACATCTGCGCGGACGACGGCGCAGCGCAGAGCAGCAGGCCCATCGCAAGCAGCACAGGCGGATTCACGGGCGACCCCCAAGATCGCGAAGGCCGCCAGTGTAACGAACTCAGGCTGCGTTGCGCTCGAGGTGGGCCGGCTCCGGGCCGGCGGCGACGCGAGCCTGCAGCGTCCGCGTGAACGAACTCGTCGGCCGCGCCGCCGATCGCTGCGCGATCAGCGCGGAGGCGAGCGCATGCTGGCCGTCGCGCAGCGCCGCTTCGAGCAGCGTGAGATCGAGCAGGTCGCGCTGCGCATGGCTGCCGCCGAAGTGGTGCGCGATCGGGTGCAACGGGCGCAGCAGGCTCACGCACTGCGCGTAGTCGCCCTCGCCGAACGCCCTGAGCGCGAGCGCGACCGGGTAGCCGACCTCGCGCGTGAAGGCCGCGTTGTCGCCCGGCGCATCCATTGCCGCCAGCTGGGCTTCGAGCACGGTGCCCGCCGCGGCAGGGCGGTGCGCGCCGACGAACGCCATCATCGCGTGCGCGTCGTTGAAAGCATAGTTCGCGGCGCCGGCGATCGGCTCCCAGCGATCGGCGAGGCTTTCCCAGCGCCTGCCCACGTCGATGCCGCGCAAATGCAGCCGCCACAGCATCGCCGAGGCGTCGATCATTTCGAGCACGATCGTCGAGGCCTTGGCGTCGATCTTGCCGTCGTAGAGCCGCAGCACCTCCTCCGGCTCGCCGAGATCGAGATGAAACAGCGCCAGGTGCCACCAGTTGTGCACGGCGAAGAAGCTGTCGCGCGACCACGCGTCGGGATCGGCGCGCATCCAGGCGATGCCGTCCGCGTGCCGCCCCTGCATTTCCATCACGTGAACCACGGCGTGCTGCGCCCAGCCGTCGCGCGGCTCGAGATCGATCGCCCTGCGGCCGCTCGCTTCTGCAAGCGCGTACTCGCCGGTTTCTTCCAGCCCGAACGCATGCATGCCGAGCAGCGCGTGGTAGCCCGGCATGCCGTCGCTCCATGCCGGCAGCGCGCGCGCAATCCGGTCGCGCAGCATGCGCGCATCGCCGGTGAAGAAATCGAGCTGGTGGCCGGCGAGCAGCGCGAGCGGATCGCGCGGAAACTGGATCGAAACGTCTTCCAGCGTGTCTGCCGCCTCGTGCCACCTGCCTTCTACGAGGCTGGCGATCGCGCGAAGATGACCTTCCTCCCTCGGATGGGCCGGCAGCGTCCTCGCCGACTGCAAGGCGGCGCGTGCGATCGCCAGGCCGCCGGGCTCGGTGCCGAGCAGATGCAGCCAGGCTTTTAGCGCGTACGCCATCGGCATGCGCGGACTGGTTGCGATCGCGGCCTCGGTCTCGGCGAGCGGGTCGCCGATGTAGCAGAGGAGCAGCTTGAGTGCCTGCTCGTAATACGCGGCGCCCTCGGCGGAGGCGCCCGTGATTGCGTTGCCCTGCGAGTCTCTGGCAGTCACGAGCTGCTCGATCCGTTGGAAACGAACATGTAGCCGGCGCCGCGCACGGTGCGGATGACGGCTGGATTCTCCGGGTCGGGCTCGATCTTGCGGCGCAGGCGTGCGATGCGAATGTCGATCGCGCGATCGAACGGCTCCCACTCGCGGTTGCTCGTCATCGTCAGCAGCTGGTCGCGCGAGAGCACGCGGTTCGCATTCTCGGCGAACACGCGCAAGAGGTCGAAGTCGGTGCTGGTGATCGAGATCTCGCCGCCGTCCGCGTCGAACAGCTGGTGGGTGGCGAGGTCGAGCTCGCAGTGACCGATGCGGACGCGCTTTGTCGCCGGACGCTCCGGGACCGGAGCAGCGGCGCGAGCCCTGGTTCTCCGCAATACGCTGCGGAGCCGTGCGCGCAACTCGCGCAAGTCGAACGGCTTGGCAATGTAATCGTCGGCGCCGACCTCCAGGCCGACGACGCGGTCGACCACTTCGTCGGCGGCGGTCACCATGATGATCGCCACGTCGTGGTTGAGCCGCAGCCAGCGCGTCAGCGACAGGCCGTCTTCGCCGGGCAGGTTGAGATCGAGCAGCACGACGTCGGGCGCGCCGGCGGTGATCGCCTCGCGCATCTGCTTGCCGTCGGCCGCAAGGACCGTGCGGAATCCGTGGCCGGCGAGGTACTCGCCGGTCGATTCCCGGATGTCGGCGTCGTCGTCGACGATCAGTACGCGCTCCCCGGCCATGGCCGAAATCATAGCGCGCGCGGCGGTATTGGGTTCTTGTCTCATAGGCAGGCGATGCTAGCCGAGGCGCTCGCGAAGCCGATGTCCCCCGGGTTACGCGTTTGTTTCTGCCGTGTAACGGCGGCGGTGCCAACTACTCCACTGCGTCGATACCAACCGTTTCCGGAGTGACGTCAGCCGCATACATCGGCCCTTTAAGCTGGCCACGTTTCGTTCGGAAACGGATTAGGAGATCGACATGAAGCGCATGACTTCCAGCGGATCCAGCGGTGCCCACTCCAGACGGGCCCGCGCGATGAGCACTCGCGCCCTCGGCGTTCTGGTGCGCAGGTCGTTCGTCGCATTCGCTGCCTGGCGCCGCCGCCAGGAGGAGACCCGGCGGCGGGCCGCCGCGCTGGACGAGTTGAGCCAGCGCAGCGACTCGATGCTGCGGGACATCGGCTTTCACCGCAGCCAGCTGTTCGTGTTGCGCGAAGGGCGCCGCTGATCCGGCGCCGCCGCCTACTTCGCGATCATCGCGTAGTCGCCCGATTGCGGCGCGTAGTTGACGCGCCGCACTTCAGCGATGCGGTTTTCCTGCATGCGGCCTTCCACGATCTCGTAGCCCATCAGCGCGAACACGCGCTTGCGGACGAAGAGCGGGCGCGAATTGCCGTACCAGTCGACGCAGGATACGCGGCAGGCGTCGTTGACGTTGCCGGGGCGCGAGTCGAGCGTGCCGAGCTCGGAGAGCGTCAGCGACTGGTTGCGCAGGTAGAGGAGCGACGCCGACTCGTGGCGCAGGTTGCGCCCCGCGGGCTGGCCGCCGCCGATGATCGGCAGGCCGACGAGGCCGTCGTACTCGCTTTCCGGCTTGTAGAAGAAGCCGTGGCTGCGCGTCTCGCCCTGCGCGGCGTTGCGCCGCGTGTAGCGGTCGCGCGCGACCGGGTAGCCCGCCAGGCGCACGCTGGTGAAGTGCAGGTCTGCGCCGTCGCTGCCGATCACCACCGCGTTCGCGCCGAGCGCTTCGATGCGATCGACGCCGTGCACCAGCGGCACCGCGTAGGTGTAGCCGCCCGTGTAGCGGACCGCGTAGACCTCGGACTCGGTGACCGCTTGCGGACGCCGCCAGCCAGCACCCGCGCCGTAGAGCAGGTATTCGCCGACGAAGCGGTTCTGCAGCGCATGGCCTGCGGGCTTCGGCACACCCTTGTAGCTCTCCGCGGGCGCGCTGTCCCTGCCGTCGGAGAAGCGGCTCAGGTGCACTCGCATGACCGCGAGATCGCCCGAATTCGTCTCGGCCGCCCACATTCCATCGCCCTTGCCGTTCGAACGCACCAGCACGTTCAGGAATCCGTCCTCACCCTCGAGGAACGAGAACTGGTCGATCGGGCTGCCCGCGACCTTCAATGCGCTCGGCGCCGAGCCGTCGAGCGGGATGCGGAACGCGCCCGAGCGCACGCTTTGCTGCGGGGCGCCTCGCTGCCATGCCGTCGTCCAGACGAACACCGAGTTCCCGGAGACGTAGAACACGCGTCCCGGCGAGCCGAGCACCGCGGTGCTTTCGCACGCGAGCTCCGGCTTCGCGAGATCGCACGAAGTGACCGTGTGCAGCGCGACGCCCTGGTGCGGGTCGAGCGGCTCGTCGGTGCGATAGATGCGCGTGGCCGGCGCGATGCGCTTGAACTCCTCCGGCGTGGCACCGCTCCGCCATTTGCGCACGGCCGGAAACTGCGCGAACGGTACGCCCTGCCACGGATTGAGGTACATCGGCGTGTAGAAGACCAGCTTGCTGCCGATCAGCCGGCTCGCGTAATTGCGCGAGGAGTAGTAATCGTTCGAGCGCAGATGCCACGTCGCCTTGTAGGTGAGCGCGCCGCTCGCCGCGACCTCGAACAGGCCGATCTCCGTGCCGCCGCGCGCGTAGCTGTAGCCGATCACCGCGATCGTGTTGCCCGCGATCAGCATCTCGTCGTACCACGCGCCGCTCGGATTGACGTCCGGCGCGAACGCGTCGATCGCCGCAACCGGCTTCAGGTCGCGGTCGCCGACGCGCACCGTGAACAGCCGCCCGCGCCGCAGAATCACCAGGTGATCGCCGTGCAGCTTGACGATCCCGCCTTCGTCGACGCCGGCGTGCTGCACGTTCGTGACCGAATCCGCCGCGGCGCCAGCGAGCATTTCCTTGGCCGCCATTGCGGGCGCGGACGCAGGGGCAGGCGCTTGCGCGAGATTCCCGATTCCGCTGTAGCCCTGCGCTCGCCGGCCGGACTCATCGCGCCTGCGCTGATGCTCCGCCGCCCAGCCCTTGAACAACTCCGCGAGCTCCGCTTCGCTTGCGAACGCCTTCAGCGTCTTGCGCGGCGCCGTCGAATCGGCGAACGCCGGAAAGGACAGGGCAATAGTCACGGCGAGTGCGATCGATGCGAGCGCTTTCTTGTTGGTCATCGGGGTCCTCCGTTTTCGATGAATCGTTAAACGCAGGTGCGGGCGGAAGGGGTTAAGGGCGGCGGAGGTAGGCTGTCGCCCTTAGGGCGGCGTCCGGATGCTCAAAAAAGTCAAAGACTTACCGCGACACAGTGGGATCGCAAAGCGTGGATTTTGCTTACGCCGTCGATCTGGCAGGAAGAGCGTGATTTAGTGGACGTGACATGCGGCAGAAAATGCTGATCATTGTGCTTTAAGGATCGCGATACGTGGTTTCTCCACACAACCCGGTCGAGCTCACGGACGAGGACCGGAAGCGAATCGACGAAGCTACGCAAAGCGTCGTCAGCGCCCGCGTCTATCGCGACCTCGCCAGGGTAATCGAGCAGTGGAAGGCGGAGGAAGGCTCTCGCAAAGCTGCGGCACTTGTTGTGATAGCACTTGGCGCGCTCGTTGTTCTCATCTTGGTACTCCTGATTGGTTTGTCGTGGCTCTCGCCACGAGAAGGCCCGCGATCGAGGGTACCGCTCGCGGTCTACCCAGCGGAGAAAGCAACCCAGTCGCCCTTCCGAGAGTACATAGTCCGCTGGAACACCAACACCCAAGCCGCGCTTTCTTCCATCTGTTCAAGACACCGAGTGTCAGTACCAACTCAACTGCGCTTTAGAGCATTCATTGAGGCGAGTGGAAGAACTGAAAAGGTCGAGATCGAGCAATCCACCGGAATTGCTGAACTAGACAACGCTCTCCAAATTGCCCTCTTATACACTGAGCAATTGCCTGCGTTCCGTCCTGAGCTCCGTGCTGTTGCTGACGCTCTTGCGATTCGTGGTGTGGTCACGCTTGGCGGGGGACAATGCAGGCTATCTTGAGTGCAACCCCTAACCGTCCAGCCCACGCGGACGCGCACGGAGGCGCCGCCGGTTGCACATGCCGCGAGGCGTGCGGCGGTCGGTGCGAACATCAAAGAGCAGTTCAGAGACGCCCAAAGAGGAGGCCCTGGTGATCAAATTGGCGATCCGAAAAGTGAAGCCGGGCGAGGAGCATCACCTTAGAGCATGGATGGCACAGCTCAATTCGAGGCGCGCTGAGGTTCGCGCCACCTTCCAACAGGAAGGGGTGCGCCACGAACAGGCGTTCTTGTTGAGCACCGCCGACGGGCCAGTCTTGATCTACGCCGTCGAGGCGCTGGACCATGAACGAGCGGCGGCGGCGTACGCGCAATCAACGCTGCCGATCGACCTCGAGCACAAACGCATCATGAGGCAGGTGCTTGGAGAGGCAGTGCCGTGCGACCTCCTATATGAGTGCCAAGCTGAAACTGCTTTCTAACCGCACGGCGCGCGCCGGTGGCCGCGAACGGTAGTAATGACCTGCCAAGTCCTGCCCATCGCCGAAGAGCATATCGTGGGCTTTCACTCGAGCCTGGATCGCGTGGCGCGTGAGCGAAAGTACCTGGCATTTCTAGAGGCTCCGCCCTTGTCCGAAACGGAAGCCTTCGTGCGAAAAAATATCGCTCAGCACAATCCGCAATTTGTCGCCGTAGAGGCCAACACGGTCGTTGGCTGGTGCGATATCACTCCGATGGAAAGGACTGTCTTTGCACACCGCGGATCTCTCGGAATGGGTGTGATCCCCGAGCACCGAGGCAAGGGAATAGGCCGTCGACTGATCGAGGTGACCCTCAACGCCGCCCGGGCCAAAGGTTTGGCGAGAATCGATTTGCAAGTGCGTGAAGACAATATTCCGGCACTCTCGCTATATCGGCGCTTCGGCTTTGTAATTGAGGGTGTCAAGCGGCAGGCGTTCTGCGTGGACGGTTCATACTTCAACCTCGTATCGATGGCGCTCATATTCGATGCCATTGCCTGACCCCCGGCGAACGCAGGCGTTCAAATGCACGTCGCACCGCTGAGCGCTTCAGACGTACCGCGCTACCGCGAGCTGATGCTCTATGCCTATGCGGCTGCTCCGGATGCCTTCGTTGCCACGCCAGAAGAGCGCGCCGCTGAACCAGAATCCTGGTGGCTACGGCGTGCCGTCGATCCCACGGGCCTGAGTGTGGCGTTTGGTGCATTCCAAGAAGGCGGCCTTGTCGGTACAGTCACGCTCGAGTTCTTGGCCAGGCCCAAAACCAGACACAAAGCGAACCTCATCGGTATGTTCGTTTATGAGTCGTACCGCGGTCGGGGCGCAGGTGCTGCGCTAGTTCAAGCCGCGCTGGCGTGCGCCCGGGCACGGCCCGAGGTACGGCTCATCACGCTCACCGTCACGGAAGGCAATGCACCGGCAATTGGTCTGTACGAGAGGTGTGGCTTTCGGCCCTTCGGTGTCGAGCCCATGGCGATTGCCACGCCTGAGGGCTACAAGGCCAAGGTCCACATGTGGTTACCCATCGAAGGGTCCCTTGCGGCCTAACCCTTCGTTGCACCCGAGAGTGGTTGAACTCAACCGTTAGATTGCAGCAAGGGAAACCTCGTGCAGTTCCACGCCAACGCGTTTGACATCTGGCTCTTCCGCCGCGATCCGGACAGCGTTCGCTACTTGCTCCTGCACACTTCGCAGGAGAAGGCCGACCGCTGGTTCAACGGTGGTCGCTTTTGGCAGATCCCGACCGAATTCATCGCGGAAAATGAATCGGTCGTCGACGCCTCTCGCCGCTGCCTCGCTGAGTTTGGGATTTCGTTCCGATCACTATGGGCGGTTGAGCATACCTACACCATCTATAACCGCCGTCGCGAGGAAATCGCGCTCATTTTGGTTCTTGCGGCCGAGGTGCAACAGGCGGACATTGTGAAGCTGACCTGGGAGCACGCGGAGTATCGATGGGCTACGGCAGGCGAGTGCGAAGAGCTTTTGACGTTTCGGGGCTTGCTCGAGGGCTTGCAGTGGACGCGTCGCTATGTGACCGAAGCGCGTGAATCCTACCCGGAACTGAAACTCGCGTAACTGGTACCTCCAACCACGCACGCCGATGCCGCCCTTCATCGATCTCCAAGAACTCAAGGGCCTGCCGGTGCACGAACTTCAGACGATCTACTTGGAGGGCGCGCATGCGCTCTATTGCGTGTATCTAGGTGCTCTCGCGACGACTGTAGGTAGGACCGAAATGCATGCTTGAGACGCGCAACGCCGTGATTGCCGAAC
>Ga0114129_10001035_pt1 | contig 36374 bp, 41 predicted proteins | sample RhiMetdeltSRZDD1_FD_80071 | JGI IMG/M metagenome (GOLD analysis project Ga0114129, IMG submission 80071) | Populus rhizosphere microbial communities from Tennessee, USA - Rhizosphere MetaG P. deltoides SRZDD1 (version 2) (version 2) | ecosystem: Host-associated > Plants > Roots > Rhizosphere >...
CGATTTCACGGACCTGAACCTGTTCCGGCATATCGTTGAGGCCGGCAGCATCACGCACGGGGCGGCGCGTTCCAACCTGGCTCTTGCCGCCGCCTCGACCCGCATCCGCAAGATGGAACTCGCATTCGGGACCGAGTTGCTGGTTCGCGGACGGGCAGGGGTAACCCCGACCCCGGCAGGCCGAACCCTGCTTCAGCATGCCCGAACCATTCTTGCGCAAACCGAGCGCCTCCAGGAAGATCTCACGCCATATGCGCGCGGCCTTGCCGGCCAGGTGCGGGTCCTCTCCAACACCAATGCGTTGACCGAGCTTCTGCCCGAGACCCTCAGTTCATTCCTGATGGCCTATCCCGACATCAGTGTGGATCTTGAGGAGCGATTGAGCGACGAAATCGTCGGCTTGATAGCTGAAGGCAATGCCGACATCGGAATTGTCGCAGGCACCGTCGACTATGGAGGTCTGAAGACCTTCCCGTTTCGGCACGACCGGTTTGTTCTGGTCGTCGCCAAGAATCATGAGCTGGCGAGCCGGTCGCGCATAGGCTTTGCCGAGGTCCTGGATTTCGACATGGTCGGCCTCGACCGCGCCAGCGCGATCCAGCGCTTCCTCGCCGACAAGGCCAATCGCATCGGGCGTCCACTTCGATTGCGGGTGCAACTGCGCAGTTTCGATGCCATCTGTCGTCTGGTCGAATGCAACGTCGGCGTCGGCATTGTGCCTGAGACGACCGTGCGCCGCACCGAGCGCACCATGGCAATCAGGGCCGTTCGGCTCACCGATTCGTGGGCGCCGCGCGAGCTGACCATCTGCGTGCGCGATGTCGAGTCACTTCCGCCATATGCGCGCCAGCTTGTCGATCACCTGACGGCAAGCGCGTAGATTTAATTGCCGTCGCTTCAACGCGGCATCAGCACCCAATAGTCCAGATCAAGAATCACTGCCGGGTCGTAGTCGTCGCCGGCGGTCAGCGGAAAGTCGGCGCACGGACGATCCTTGGTCGCGATGGTGCGCAGCCGAAGGGCGCCGACGTCCTCGCGTCCTGGCAACTCGGCGATCGCGAGTACCTCCGACCATGCGAATAAGGTGCATCCCGCGAACAGCGGCGCCGCGTGCCGCCCGCCGTTGATCGCCGCAACGTGAAAGGCATTACCCAGGCCATTGAAGGACAACGCGCGCGCAAGCGAAATGGCGTGCCCGCCATAGATAAGACGCCGACCGAATCGCCCGCTGCTTTCGGCGAACTGGTTGAAATGGACGCGCGCGGTGTTCTGATAGAGGCGCGTCGCGATCTGGTGTTCGGCTTCTTCGACGGTCACCCCGTCAACGTGGTCGATTTTTTCACCAACCTTGTAGTCGCCGAAGCGATGCACGCTCCCCGCCAACACATTGTCATAGGCTGCGATATCTATACTTGGGCAAGCGGCGCCTAACTGCGCAGGGCTCACGCTCTTGGGAAGTTCAGGCACCTTTTCAGCTGGGGCAAGTGCCGCCTCGCTGCGCTTGCGCACCATCACCCATCGCACGTAATCGATCACGGCATCGCCGGATTCATCGAAGCCGCGCGAGCGCACGTAGACGATACCGGTCTTCCTGTTGGAATTTTCTTTCAACCCGATGATCTCGGAGGCCGCACGCAGTGTCGCGCCCGGATAAACGGATTTTAGAAACCTGCAGTCGGCATAGCCCAGATTGGCGACCGCGTTGAGCGATATGTCGGGCACGGTTTTGCCGAATACGACGTGAAAGAGAAGCAGGTCATCGATCGGAGACCGCGGATATCCGATTGCCTTTGCGAAGATGTCGGCCGATTGCACCGCAAATCGCGATCCAAACAAGGCATTGTAGAGGGCGACGTCGCCGACGGTAACCGTGCGCGGCGTGGCGTGCTGGATTGTCTGGCCAAGTTTGAAATCTTCAAAAAAATTGCCCGGACTCGTTTTTGTGAAGGATGGCGCTGTCACAAACTCACCTTTCCATTGACTGGAGTCCGGCCCGATCATTCTCACAAAACCGTGAGCCAAACGCCAGCTCGCGCCAACGCCGAACTGATAAGGACGTGTTCGGGCGTTAATGATAATGATAATGAAGAGGAAACGGATGAACACCCGAAACTCGGCTAAATTGACCGGTGCGCGCGTCCGCACGTATGGCCACGCCGTAAATGTCAGTGGAGCCACTAGGACAAGAACGTAATGACCGCCGAAATAGTCGCCACAACCGAGGCCGAGACGACAATTCACCCGCTCTGGGTGCGGGTCTGTCATTGGATCAATGCGTTGGCGATCCTGATCATGATTGGATCAGGTTGGCAGATCTACAATGCCTCTCCCCTGTTTGATTTTGTCTTCCCGCGGCAGATCGCGCTTGGCAACTGGCTGGCCGGCGCGCTGCTATGGCATTTCGCGGCCATGTGGGTGCTGGTAATCAACGGCATTGTCTATGTTACCCTCGGCATTGTCACCGGACGCTTTCGCCGCAAGCTTTTTCCGATTCGTCCCGCCGACGTGATCGCAGATCTGAAGGCCGCGCTGACGTTCAGGCTCGCGCATGACGATCTCTCGCGTTACAACGCCGTGCAAAAGCTGCTTTATACCGGCGTGATCCTGGCCGGCATTGTCATCGTGCTCTCTGGTCTGTCGATCTGGAAACCGATCCAGTTCCAGGAACTGACAGCTCTGTTTGGCGGGTATGATGCCGCACGCTACGTGCATTTCTTCGCGATGGTTGCAATCGTCGGTTTTCTCGTTATGCATGTCGCGTTGGCATTGATCGTGCCAAAGAGCCTGCGCGCAATGATCACCGGACGCTAGGGAGATACACATGCGTCAACGCAAGATCATTCCCGGCGTAGATCCCAAACTCCTGATCAAGGACGCCGCGAAATTAATGCCGGATGCGAGCCGGCGCGGCTTTCTGCGCGGTGCCGCAAGCCTTGGCGCGCTTACTTTCCTGACCGGCTGCGACATTATCGACGGCGAGACCGCCGAAAGCGTTCTGCGCAAGGTTTCGGAGTTCAACGACGGTGTTCAGGCGGCGTTGTTCAGCCCCACCAAGCTCGCGCCGACCTATCCCGAAAGTGCGATCACCAGGCCGTTCCCCTTCAACGGTTACTATGACGAGGACGAGGCCCCCGTCGTTGACGGCAAGACCTACAAACTGGAAGTTGCCGGCCTGGTCGAGAACAAAAGGTCCTGGACCCTCGAGGAGCTATATGCGCTTCCGGAAGTCTCGCAGATTACCCGGCATGTGTGCGTTGAAGGCTGGAGTGCCATCGGATCATGGCAAGGGGCGAGGCTGTCGGAATTCCTCATGCATATCGGTGCCGATACGCGGGCGAAGTATGTGTGGTTCCAATGCGCTGAAGGTTATACCAATACCATTGACATGCCGACCGCGCTGCATCCGCAGACGCAGATGACATTCAAGTTCGCCAACCAGATTTTGCCCCGCGCCTACGGCTTCCCGATGAAGATCCGCATGCCAACCAAGCTCGGTTTCAAAAATCCGAAATACGTGGTGGCGATGGAAGTCACCAACACCGACAAGGGCGGCTACTGGGAAGACAAGGGTTACAACTGGTTCAGCGGTTTGTAGCTGCGGGTGCCGCTACGAAAGGCGTCGATGTTGCCGGGCCTTCCCCGACGATCAGAAGAACCGCATCGGTATCCTTGGCCCCATCCCAATGCACCTACTTGGCATAGTGGGTGACGACCGAGCCTGCCGGCATCGGCACGCTGGATTTATCCGGATCGAAATCAGGTCCGCTGCCGACCCACTAGGTCCCTGACAGCACGGTGATGTAACGGTCATTGGTATGGAAATGCGGGCGGCTGAAGTGATTGCCGGCGAGCCATTTGGTCATGACGCCGTACAGTTCCGGTTTGCTCGGATCCCCGAACAGCACGCTTGTTGATTGCTGGCCGGAGTCACCGGGCCCCAGGGGATTTGATCGGGAAGCGTGAAAACGACTGCTTTCGCATCGAGTTCGGCGGCGCCGGACGCTGTTGCAATGGTCAGCAGTACTGGCGTAATCGAGGCTAACAAAATCTTTTGCGCAATGTTCATGACGACCTCCCGATTGCAGAGCTTGCGCGGCCGACGCGGGAGGCGCAACCGCTGGCTAATCGGTCCCTCCAGATCATTTGCCGTCGGGCACGTCGGTGATCAGGCGCGCACCTCGCTGGAAAGTGATGTAGTCCCAGAACCAGTTGAAGGCCACCACGAAACGGTTGCGCAGCCCGATTAGAAAATAGATGTGCGCCAGGCTCCAGAACAGCCAACCGAGGAAGCCTTTCAATTCGAGTGCGCCGAATTTCACCACCGCGGCCCGGCGGCCGATGGTCGCCAGCTCGCCGAGATGCATGTAACGAAACGGCTTTTGCCGCTCGCGGCCCGCGATACGTGCGGAAATCAGTTTGCCGACATACTTTCCCATTTGCTTTGCGGCGGGGGCAATTCCCGGCACTGGCTGCCCCTTGCTGTCGACAACCGCCGCCGTATCTCCAATGACGAAAATCTCCGGACGGCCGGGCACCGACAGGTCCGGCCCGACTTTCACGCGGCCAGCGCGGTCGGCCTCTGCATTGAGCCAGCGCACCGCCGGCGAGGGGGCAATGCCTGCCGCCCAGATCACTGTGCCAGCATCGATGCGCCCGTTTTTGAGATCGACACCATTTGCATCGCAATTGGTGACGAGAGTATCGGTCCGCACTTCCACGCCGCTCCGCGTTAACGTGCGCCGCGCATAGTCCGAAAGGCTGGGCGGGAAGGTTGGCAGCAACCGCGGCCCCGCTTCCACCAGCACGATGCGCGCGGAGCGCGGATCGATACGACGAAAATCGGCGGCAAGCGTCTGCCCCGCGACGTCCGCGATCGCGCCGGCCATTTCGACGCCCGTGGCGCCGCCTCCGACAATTACGAAGGTCAGCAGTCGCCGCTGCTGTTCTTGATCTTGCGTCAGCTCCGCCCGCTCGAAGGCGATCAGGATGCTGCGACGGATGCGCGTCGCATCCTCGATGCGTTTCAGGCCCGGCGCAAATTTCGACCATTCGTCGTGACCGAAATAGGAATGCGTCGCGCCCGTTGCGATGACTAGGTAGTCGTAGGTTATTTCACCGTATTGCGTATGAAGAACTTTCTTTTCCGGATCAATGCCCTGTACTTCCTCCATCAGCACAGTGGCGTTGCGCTGCGGGCGCAGGATGTGGCGGATCGGCCAGGCAATATCGGCCGGGGAAAGGGCCGCGGTCGCCACCTGATAGAGCAGCGGTTGGAAACAATGATGATTGTGCCGATCGATGACGATCACATCGGCTGCCGCACGTTTGAGCGCCTTGGCTGCTTCAAGCCCGCCAAAGCCGGCCCCAATGATTACAACTTTGGGCTTGGCCGATGACACGAGTCCTCCTCGATTGACGCACTGGTCCAGTGTCGGCTCATGCATGGCGGTTGCCAAGCCTGCATCGAGGCTTTAGCAATCCGCGCAGCAAATTCCTGCGAGGTAATGCGTATGGCGACCCATAATCTCCTGCTTCTCCCCGGCGACGGCATCGGCCCCGAAGTCATGGCCGAGGCGAGACGCATCATCGATTTCTTCAACGAAAAGGGCCCCGAGAGGTTCAACACCGAGGAGGCGCTGGTCGGGGGTTGCTGTTACGACGCGCACAGGGTCGCAATCACTGATGCCACCGTGGAAAAAGCGAAATCCGCCGATGCGGTGATCTTCGGCGCGGTTGGTGGACCGAAATGGGACAAGGTGTCTTACGACGTGCGGCCCGAGGCCGGGTTGCTTCGGCTGCGCAGGGACCTCGCGCTGTTTGCCAATATCCGCCCGGCTATCGTTTATCCCGCGCTGGCAGATTCTTCCTCCCTGAAGCGCGAAGTGGTCGAAGGCCTCGACATCATTATTTTGCGCGAGTTGACGGGCGGCGTTTATTTCGGGGAGCCGAAGACGATTACCGACCTCGGCAACGGGCAGAAGCGCGCGATCGATACGCAGGTCTACGATACCTATGAGATCGAGCGCATCGGGCGTGTCGCCTGCGAGCTTGCACGCAAGCGGCGGAACAGAGTGACCTCGATGGAAAAACGCAATGTTATGAAAACGGGTGTGCTGTGGAATGAGGTGATGACGCAGATGCACGCGCGCGAGTTCAAGGACGTGCAGCTCGAGCACATGCTGGCCGATGCCGGCGGCATGCAGCTGGTGCGCTGGCCCAAGCAATTCGACGTGATCGTCACCGACAATCTGTTCGGCGACGTGCTATCTGATATTGCCGCTACACTGACAGGCTCGCTCGGAATGCTGCCGTCAGCATCCCTGGGGGAGGTCGATCCCAAGACACGCAAGCGTAAGGCGCTTTATGAGCCGGTGCATGGCTCCGCGCCCGACATCGCGGGAAAAGGCATCGCCAATCCGATCGCCATGATCGCGTCTTTCGGGATGGCTTTGCGATATTCATTCAATCTCGGGAAGCAGGCTGACTGGATCGATCAGGCTATTTCCGCCGCTCTCGCCAAGGGCCTGCGCACCGCCGACATCAAGTCGGAGGGCACTAAGGTCGTGACAACTTCTGAAATGGGTTCGGCAATTCTGGCTGAGCTCGAACGATTCGCTGCCTAGGCGATCGACGAATCCAACCATATAGGAAAAACGCGGCCCGTGGCCGCGTTTTTTGTTTCAGTACCCCAGCCAGGGATTGTTCTTGCTCGGCAAAGTCCAGGGTCCTGGAAGGGCCGATTGCGTGTTGAGGAGGCCCGCTGACGTATTGTTGATCACGCTTCCGGCGCGCTGGTTCGGATTTTCGATGTAGTCAGTATTGCGCACGTTATCGCCTGGCAAGCTCTCGGTCCCGGGATCGAGGAACGAGCGCCTCTGAATAATGATGCGGGTGCGGGTGCGACCGTCTTCGTCGCGGCTAATCTGAATGGTGCGATCGCGATTATAGACTACTGTCTGCCGTTTGGTCTGGTTGGTCTGGGCATCGGACGGTCCAGCCGGCAAGGCCAAGGCTCCAATCAGAACGAACGCTGCGACGACAGCTTTAAATTGCATGGGGTCCTCGACGTTTGCCTATGTCGAAACGCAGTGTAGCCGGGTTCCGTTTCACGCAATAGGCCAAATAATTGAAATTTTCCGTAAAAAGGTGGGCCCAGCGCGCGACAAGCAGCCATTTGCAGTAGCTACCCTGAGTTCGTTCAGCCAGCCAACAAATTCCTCAGGCACTCAGCCGATCAACTTTGTGAGCAAGATCCCATCGCGCGGCACCGGAGGCCGAGGAAATAACGATCCAGCCGACGCGATTGCCGACGTCGCCAGTTGGCCTCGACCTTTTCCAGACCGGGCGCTAGCGTCGAACGAAACATTGGTCCTATGCGATGGCCAAAGGACAGAACAACCGTTCTAACGAAAGGCCATGTTCAGGGAGGTGACGGCTATGACCGGGCAAAAGGAACTTCAATCGAGGAGCTTTACCGCGACGATCCCGAAAGTGCCGATGCTCTCGTCTTCGGACGAGAAACTGGGCCAAGTCGGCGCGGATTTCTCGGTGGAGCTGGACTTGCAACGATGTGCACGGCCGTCGGCGCCACAATTCCATATTCGGATGACATGCCGGCCGGATTGATTCCGGCTGCTATGGCGCAAAGTGCCGCGCCGCCTCCTGCCTCCACTCCAGCGACACCGAAGGCACCCCAATTCCTCAAATTTCCGGGCAAGAATGAGAAGCTGGTTTTACTCGGCGAGAAGCCGCTCGTGGCGGAGACGCCTGAAAGCCTGCTCGACGATGCGACCACACCGATCGACAAATTTTATGTTCGCAACAATGGCCAGATTCCGGAGGAGACCAAGGACGCCGACAAGTGGAACATCACTATCGACGGCGAGGTCAACCAAAAGCTTGAGCTGACGGTTGGCGAGCTGAAGGGGAAGTTCAAGCCGGTGACGCGGCGCATGGTGCTGGAATGCGGAGGCAATGGGCGCTCTTTCTTTAGCCCGCAGGCGCGCGGTAACCAATGGACCAACGGCGGCGCGGGTTGCGCGGAATGGACCGGCGTGCGTGTGGCCGATGTGCTCAAGGCGGCAGGAGTAAAGCCTTCTGCCGTCTTCAGCGGCCACTATGGCGCCGACCCGCACCTGTCAGGCGATGCCAGCAAGCCGGCGCTCTCGCGGGGCGTGCCGATCAAGAAATTGATGGATGAGAACAACCTGATCGTCTGGGCGATGAACGGGCAGCCATTGCCGAACATTCACGGCTTCCCGGTACGCCTTGTGATCGCCGGTTGGCCGGGCTCGGTTTCGGCAAAATGGCTCAACCGCATCTGGGTGCGCGACAAGTATCACGACGGTCCCGGCATGGGACAGACATCGTATCGCGTCGCCATCAAGCCAATGATCCCGGGCGACAAGCCTGATGAAAGCAATTTCCGCGATCTTGAATCGATGCCGGTCCGATCGATCGTCACCAACCCGGCGAACGGTACAAAATTGCCCGCAGGAACCAAGGAGGTGCAATTACGGGGCGCCGCCTGGGCTGGCGACTACACGGTCAAGCAAGTGGACATCTCCACCGACTTCGGCGCGTCCTGGTCCAAAGCCAAGCTTGAAAATCCGAAGAACAAATACGATTGGCAGCGCTGGACCGCGACTGTGAAATTGCCTTCCGACGGCTACTTCGAGATCTGGACGCGGGCTACCGATTCCCGCGGCATCATGCAGCCACATGTAGCGGGTTTCTGGAATCCGCAAGGCTACGGCGGCAATCCAATGCACCGCATTGCGGTTCTGGTTGGGTGAGCTCACCGGCGCGTCCCTCCATGTGGCGACTAAGGTCTTTGTTTCTCGTGGTCGCACTTCTCACCTTGGCGGCTGGCCTCGCTCAAGCGCAGAAGTTCACTCCACGCGATGAAAGCCCGGAGGAATTTCCCGCGGGACCAGGACGCGAGGAAACGTTCTATTCCTGTACCGCATGTCATGGCTTCAAGCTGGTCGCCGCGCAAGGCATGAATCGCCGGCAATGGGAAGAGACGCTCGCGGTTATGACAGCAAAGCACGGCATGCCCAACCTGGAAGGCAAAGATCGTGAACTGGTGCTGAACTATCTCGAGACGACGTATCCGCCGCGCTCGCCGGCAGGAGGTTGGCAGAGTCCATTTCTCAAACGGTGACCGCCGCTTAGCGTGCGGAGCGGCGGGACTCCAGTTTTTTGGCGAGCGCCTTCCAGAGGAGATGATATTTGGGCGTGGCGGCCAGGATTGGACCGCGTTGGCCACAATAGCTGCGATTGAGTTCAGCCTGGGCGAACAAGGCACCCAGCTTGGCTCGCTGCCCGCCGCAAGGAGCGTCAGACGATCGAGCGCGCAGGACAGCGTGCTTTGCTCGATGAACTCCGGACAGCCCTGACAGAACCAGCCTGACAACTGTAGGCGCGGATCGCTGTAGGCGCGCACGAAAGCGAGGCAGTTGCGCTGCGTGCCTTTAGAGGCGATGAAGGACGCGAGCGTCAAAGGGCCGAATTTGCTGGGCAGCGAGTCGCCCGGCGGGGTTATATGAGTGGGCTCAAGTGCGCGCGCATTGGCGATGATTTCTGTTTTTGGCTCATCGAAACCAACGATCTCGGACCCGGCGTGATAGACTTCGACCTGCAGATAAGGCGAGACGCTGTCGGGGTTCTCCTAACGCAAGGATGTCCTTTCGTCCGCCGCCCCCGGCATGACGGCGGACAGCGTAATTCGCCGGCGCGTCTGCTGCTTCGGGGATCGATAGTGCAAAAGCAGGGAATGGACGCTCGACGTCGATCCATTCCGTGGGATGCACGGGAGCGATTGCACCTATCACTTTCGGCGATTGAAAAAGGTGCGAGGCCACAGTGGAAAGCACCGCGGCACCACCCAGATATGCGAGAAAGCGCACAAGGCGGGAGGACAATTCGTCGCGCCATGAGCGCAGGGCCGGGTGCACGCGGGTTTGCCGGTGTGTACCGTTGTGTTGAAGGCTGTTCTCGCTTAGAAGCGCTGCCATCCGGTTGCGCTTGGCCGGCCGCTGAACGGTAATTACTGCGGAGCGTTAACGATGGGTTACAAGGTTGCTGTGGTGGGCGCCACCGGCAATGTTGGGCGTGAGATGCTCGACATTCTGGCCGAACGCAATTTCCCCGCCGATGAGGTTGTCGCCGTTGCATCGCGGCGAAGCCAGGGCGTTGATTGCTCGTTCGGCGACAAGACGCTCAAGGTCAAGGCAATCGACCATTTCGACTTCTCGGACGTCGACATCTGTCTGATGTCGGCCGGTGGCCAGGTGTCAAAGGAATGGTCACCGAAGATCGCCGCACAGGGCGCCGTCGTTATCGACAATTCCTCGGCGTGGCGCATGGATCCGGACGTGCCATTGATCGTGCTGGAGGTGAACGCCGACGCAGTCTCCGGCTTCACCAGGAAAAACATCATCGCCAATCCAAATTGCTCGACCGCGCAACTCGTCGTCGCGCTCAAGCCGCTGCACGACAAGGCGAGGATCAAGCGTGTCGTGGTCGCGACGTATCAATCCGTTTCCGGCGCCGGCAAGAAAGCGATGGACGAACTGTTCTCGCAGAGCAAGGCGGTGTTCACACTCGATGAAGTGGAGGCAAAGAAGTTTTCCAAGCGGATCGCATTCAACGTGATTCCGCACATCGATGTTTTCATGGAAGACGGATACACCAAGGAAGAATGGAAGATGGTGGTCGAGACCAAGAAGATTCTCGATCCAAAGATCAAGCTGACTGCGACCTGCGTTCGCGTACCGGTGTTCGTCGGCCATTCAGAAGCGGTCAATATCGAGTTTGAGCAGCCGCTCACCGCCAACGAAGCGCGCGAGATTCTACGCAACGCCCCGGGCTGCCTCGTCATCGACAAGCGCGAGGACGGTGGCTACGTCACTCCCTATGAGTGCGTTGGCGAGGATGCAACCTATATCAGCCGTATTCGAGAGGATCCGACGATCGAAAACGGACTACAGATGTGGATTGTATCGGACAACCTGCGCAAAGGCGCTGCGCTTAACGCGGTCCAGATCGCCGAATGCCTGGTCAATCGTAAGCTGATCCAGGCCAAGCGCCGGGCGGCCTAGAAGGATCGCCCGTCTGCGGTTAGAATCGGGGCCTTACGAACATTCGCGCATAATCGTCACCGGCGACCTGGGTGAATTCTCCTGTCGCCGGGTCACGCACCGAAAGCTCGCCGGTTGCGACGCCGAAGTACGCGCCATGGATCATGACCTGCCCGCGTTCGATCAGGCTACGCAGGCGCGGAAAGGTCATCAGGTTATCAAGGCTGTTGACGATGTTCGCCTGCTCGAGCCGTCGCAGGTAATCTGCCGCTGACAATGCGTCGCGCGGTCCCACTCTTTCTGCTGCCGGGGCCATCAGCTTCATCCAGTTTCCGATGAAGTCGCCGGGTGACAACGGCTCGGCATGTTCGGCAAATGCCTTGACACCCCCGCATTGCGCGTGCCCGAGCACGACGATGTGGCTGACTTTGAGGGCGCCAACTCCAAAATCGAGCGCGGCCGAAACGCCGTGGGCACGCTCGTCCGGAGCGTAGGGCGGCACAATGTTCGCCACGTTGCGGACGACGAACAGTTCGCCAGGACGCGCATCGAAGATGACTTCGGGCGATACCCGCGAATCGCAGCAGCCGATCACCATGATCTGCGGCGACTGTCCGCTTTCGGCGAGGCTCCGATACCGATCCTGTTCGTGACGCAGCCGGCCAATGAGAAAGGCGCGGTATCCGTCGGTCAATTGCTGTGGAAATGGCATGGGCACGCGCTGTTGTGAAGAGTTCGAGGGCCACACAATCATGCCCAGATCGCCATTGGCAATCCGTGGCGGTCGGGGGGCGGTGGATCGGGAAATCGCTGCGCCTGTCCGGCATGAATGCGCCGGGCTATGGCAGCGCAGGCGATTGCGTCGATGAGATCGTCATCGGCGGCGCCCTTCGGCGGTGCGAGGGTTAGCGCGAGGGGCAGGCCGGCCAGAGCCAACAGTTTCCGCCGCAAAATGAGGCCTGGCTCGTAGGGCCGACTTTTAATTTTTTTCGCCTCTGCAAGCGGTCGCTCGCCGTTCAGGCGCCAGAACGCCAATTCCGGATGCACCTCGAAAACGCGCGTCGCGAGTTCTGGATCGGCGCACAGGATAGCATCGACCTCCCGGATCTTTGGCGCGATGTTGAACAATTGTCTGGACACTTTGCGCGGCGGTTCTGAGGTAGCGAGCGCGGCGTTACACGCGGCGCCGTAATCCGACGCGTAGATCGCGGTTCGCGAGGGAACCGAGAATACCGACGATTGACGCTGCCCAAGCAAAGGCCTTACAGCATTCTCTGCAGCGCGGCCGCCGTGACCCGCTCGTTCGGGCAGCCCGATCGGAATGTCGACCGCGACGATGTCAGGCATCTGCGGTGCAGCGAGCATGTGGGCAAAATTCGGATAAACGGCGACGACGCAGTCATCGCCTGTCGGCCGGACGAAAACGGCAATCCAGCCGCCCGGACATCCGTCGACCCCCGCCAACCATAAATCTTTTGCCGCCTCACTCATAGGCCAACAGTGGCACGTACGTTGCTCCAAAGGTAGGCTGGGCATGAGCAGGGGGAGGCCACACCCGATGACGATTCGCCCGCGCCGGAGCGTCCTCTACATGCCGGGCTCCAACGTCCGCGCGCTCGAAAAGGCGAAGACGCTGCCCGCCGACGGGGTGATCCTCGATCTTGAGGACTCGGTGGCGCCCGAAACCAAAGAGGCTGCGCGGCAGCAGGTGACCGATGCGGTGAAGGCTGGCGGTTTTGGCGCGCGCGAAATCTTTATCCGCGTCAATGGTGTCGATACGCCTTGGCATGCCGACGATCTTGCCGTCGCGGCTCACGCCGCCCCCGACGCGATTCTGATTCCGAAGGTCTCGAGCGCCGACACGCTGGAACTGATCGGCCGCCGGCTGCTCGACATGGCGGCTGATCACAAGACGCGGGTCTGGGCGATGATCGAGACGCCGCTCGCCATTTTTAACATCCTCTCGATCGCCCAGGCGGCAAGCGATTCCGAAACCCGTCTTTCCGGCTTCGTGATGGGCACCAACGACCTCGCCAAGGACACGCGCGCGCGTCTTGTTCCCGGGAGGGGCCCGATGCTTCCATGGTTGTCGATGTGCGTGGCGGCTGCGCGTATTTATGGCATCGAGATTCTCGATGGCGTTTACAACGATATCGGGAATGTCGACGGGTTTGCCGCCGAATGCGCCCAGGGCGTCGAACTCGGTTTCGACGGTAAGACGCTGATTCACCCAAGCCAGATCGAGCCGTGCAATGAGGCATTTTCGCCAACGCCGGCGGAAGTCGAACACGCGCGCAAGATCATCGCGGCATTCGATCTGCCGGACAACAAGGGCAAGGGCGTGGTGCCGATCGATGGCCGCATGGTCGAGCGGTTGCACGCGGAGATGGCGCGGCGGACGGTCGCGATTGCGGAGGCAATCGCTCGGTCCGCATGAAATTCGAAAATAAATCTTGACGGTACGCAGGTCTTCATCGTCCCACAAAGCCGTTCTGACGCAACAGTTTAGAACGGTTTTAAAAAGCAGTTTTATTTTGACTCCGCGCTATGCAGCCGGTAGCGAATACCCAGTAAGGGTGCGTGATGATTGTCTGTTCCTGCAACGTATTGAGCGACCAAGAAGTGCGAAGCGCGGCGAGCGCCGCAGCGCGCCGGTCGACGAGCCATGTCTATGGCTGTCTTGGCTGCAGCGCCCAGTGCGGGCGGTGCGCTCGCACCATTCGCAAGATCATCGATGAAACGCTGAATGGTGCGAAGGTCGGCTGCCCGGTCGGTTGCGCGTGCGCGATGCATGCGGCAGAGGCGCCTTAAAAACTGTTCTCCAGAAAACCGAGTGAGGCTCTGGCAGCCGCACGAAATTTTCTGATAGCGTCGAGACAGGGCGTGAACGTTATATTGTGCCCGAACAGGAGCCAGTCATGAGAGGTGACGCAAGGGTCATCGAGTTCCTCAACAAGGCGCTTCGTCATGAATTGACCGCCGTCAACCAGTACTGGCTGCATTACCGACTGCTCGACAACTGGGGATACAAGGACCTGGCGAAGCAGTGGCGCAAGGAATCGATCGAGGAAATGGAACACGCCGACAAGCTGGTCGAGCGCATCATTTTTCTCGATGGTTTCCCCAACATGCAGGTGCTTGACCCGCTGCATATCGGACAGAACGTGAAAGAGGTGCTGGATTGCGATCTCGCCGCGGAGATGTCGGCCCGCGAGCTCTACCAGGAAGCTGCAACGCATTGCCACGCCGTCAAGGATTACGTAACGCGCGATCTGTTCGAAAAGCTGATGTCGGATGAAGAACACCACATAGATTTCCTCGAAACCCAGCTCGATCTCGTCGGTAAGCTTGGCCTCGAGCTCTACGCGCAACATCACATCGGCGAAATGGGCGAGGAAGGCGGAGATTGAAGTCGACGCTGGCTGCCCAAGCTCGCTGGCTCACCACATTAAGCAATCGGCATGCCGGCTCACAGCACTGGCTTGCATGACGAACCCTTCAGCCAGGTTACGCGTTGTCGTATCTCGCGGAGGGATTTTGCCATGGCCGAAATTCAGGAAGGCAATCGCGTTGTCACTCAAATCACGACAGTGAAGTTTACGCCCGACAGGCAGGATGAAGTGCTCAATCTCATGACCGAACGCGCGCGCTTTATGGCGACGCAGCCCGGCTTCGTTTCCATTGCTCTCCATCGCAGCAAGGATGGCACCCACGTGGTCAATTACGTGCAGTGGCGCGATGCCGATTCACTCGCAGCCGCACACCACTCGCCGGAGTTCCGCAAGAAGTGGCCGCAATTCGGAAGGATTGCTGACGAGATCGAGCCGTCCCTTTACGACATCGTTCACGTTGAGGCGGCCTGACGTCGGCTACAGCCACGAGCGAGCGGCGGCGGCCTTCCGCTCGAAGCTTTCGATCTTGCCCTGCTTTTGCTGCGTCAGTCCGATGTCATCAAGGCCATTGAGCAGGCAATGCTTGCGGTGCGGGTCGATCTCGAAATGAACGACACCGCCGTCCGGTCCACGGATTTCCTGTTTCTCAAGGTCGATTGTCAGTGTTGCGTTCGCGCCGCGGACGGCATCGTCGAACAGCTTCTCGAGATCCTCGGGTGGCACGCGGATCGGCAACAATCCGTTCTTGAAGCAGTTATTGTAGAAGATGTCGCCGAACGACGTTGAGATCACGCAGCGGATGCCGAAATCCATCAGCGCCCAGGGCGCGTGCTCGCGCGACGACCCGCAGCCGAAGTTGTCCGCCGCAACTAGGATCTTGGCCTTGCGATAGGCCGGCTTGTTGAGCACGAAATCCGGATTTTCGCTGCCATCGTCCTTGTAGCGTTGTTCGGAGAAAAGGCCCTTGCCGAGCCCGGTGCGCTTGACCGTCTTCAGGTACTGCTTCGGAATCACCATGTCGGTGTCGACATTGATGATATTCAGCGGCGCAGCGACGCCTTCGAGGGTGGTGAATTTTTCCATGACTTTCTCCGGCGTCACCTGCAGGCCAGTTTGGAACGGTTCTGTTTCATAAGACGTCCGGTGTTCTGGTCAATAGCAGGTTCGACGTTGGAGATCAGATATGCATATTTTGATGGCCACGCTACTCGTGGTTCTTGGGTCCTTGACCCCGGCAAAAGCATCCAACGATGGGACCTGGTGCTACCGTGACTTTGGCGCGACGCGAAGCACCAATTGCTCATTTTATTCTCCGAGGCAGTGCCTGATTGTTGCCGGAACCTTCGGCGGGATATGCGAGCGCAATCTCCCACCCGCGCCCTCGCCTGCAAAGGGGGAGCGCAAGCAGTCCTGACTCAGGCCGGTATGCGTTCCTCGCGCTTGAACCTGGATTCCCGCACTAGGTTGCAGACCTGCACGCTGTACTCAGAATAATAAATCTCACGCGCTTTTTTCTGCGCGGCACGGTGCTCCGGATTCATACGCCAGGCCCGCATGCCTTCCTCATGCTCGAACTCGACGATTGTCACCCGCTCGCCATCGTCGGCGAAAAAACCTTTGTGCGAGATATACCCGGGCATGGTCTTGGCCACTTCGATCATGCGGTCGACCAGGGCGACGTACTCTTCACGCACGTTTGGCATCAGGCGCGAGCGAAAGACGGTCACGATCATGGCGAGTCTCCTTGCGGCGTATGCTGATCTGGCTGTCGCCTGTCGGCCAATTCCGATTTTGAATGGGCACCATCGATTTTGGCGATTCGAGATCTATTCCACGCTGGCCTCGATCGCCTCCATGTCCTCGTCCGAGAGCCCGAAATGATGGCCTATTTCGTGCACCAGGACGTGGGTAACGATTTCACCCAGCGTGTCTTCGTGTTCGGTCCAGTAGTCGAGGATTGGGCGGCGGTAAAGCCAGATCATGTTGGGCATCAGTTCCGGCGTGCTCTCGGACTGGAACGGCAAGCCGACCCCCTGGAACAGCCCCAGCAGGTCGAATTCACTCTCAGCCTGCATCGAATCGAGAACCTCGGAGGTAGGGAAGTCCTCAACCCGGATGACAAGGTCTTCACACAGTTTTCGAAAATGCTCGGGCAGGCGGGCGTACGCTTCCTGGGCCAGTCCTTCGATGTCGCCCAGGGAAGGTGCCGCCGAAGTCCGCCAATTGAGTAGGGCCTTCATGACAGTGTTGTAGGGGAGGTTTCCATGCCAACCAAGCCGTTGACGGCACGCCCCCTAATGCGCGACGTTTGATCATTGGGGACGGATTGACACAATGCTCAGGTCTGCGGCCAGTTTGGCGCCACTCGGCTTGATTTGCGCTGTTGTTCTTGGCGCAGTCACGCCGGCATCGGCCGATTCGGACGGCTGCCGCAAACGCGGGTCAGAGCTTAACGCATCGTGCATCGACCGCGCCCCAATCCCGATCCAGGAGTTGTCGGCACAGACGCGGCGTACGCGCGTCACCGTTTACCGCCGCCGTGTCTCCTTGCCGCCCAATGCGGTGCGGCAATGCCGTGCATGGCTGGCGAGGGAATATCGCGTCAGCGGTCCGGTCATCGTCCCGCAAATGTACTGTTGGTGGGAATATTAGCCCGCCGGCGCAGGCTTTCGACAATCGTGTCTCCGCAGCACTATTTCCAGTCCCGAACATCGACGAAATGTCCGGCGATCGCGGCAGCGGCTGCCATCGCGGGAGAGACAAGATGAGTCCGTCCCTTATAGCCCTGGCGGCCTTCGAAATTGCGGTTTGAAGTCGAGGCGCAGCGCTCGCCGGGCGCAAGCTTGTCCGGATTCATTGCAAGGCACATCGAGCAGCCTGGCTCGCGCCACTCGAATCCTGACGCTTGGAAAATCTTGTCGAGACCTTCCGCTTCCGCCTGCATTTTCACCAAGCCTGACCCAGGTACAATCATGGCGTTGACGTTCGCATTGACCCGCTTACCGTCGACGATGCGCGCGACTTCGCGCAGGTCCTCGATGCGCGAATTGGTGCATGAGCCGATGAATACGCGGTCGATCCTGATGTCAGTGATTTTTTCGCCGCCCTTAAGGCCCATGTAGTCGAGGGAGCGTTCGGCCGCAGTACGCTTCTTGTCGTCCTGAATTTGGGACGGCACCGGCACTTTGCCGGTGATCGAGGTTACCTGCTCTGGGCTGGTGCCCCAGGTGACCAGGGGCGGAAGCCTGGCTGCGTCGAGCCGTATCTCGCGGTCGAAATGCGCGCCGTCGTTGGAGCGCAACGTTTCCCAATAGCGCATGGCCTCGTCCCAGGCCTTGCCCTTGGGTGCCTTCGGCTTGTCCTTGAGATAGGTGAAAGCTTTCTCATCTGGTGCGATGAAGCCGGCCTTGGCGCCGCCTTCCACCGACATGTTGCAGATGGTCATGCGTCCTTCGATCGATATCGAGCGGATCGCCTCGCCTGCATATTCCAACGCATAACCTGTGCCGCCGGCAGTGCCGATCTCGCCGATAATGGCAAGGATGATGTCCTTGGCTGTCACGCCCGCGGGCAATTTGCCATCGACAATGGCGCGCATTTTCTTTGACTTCTTCTGGATCAGTGTCTGCGTCGCCAGCACGTGCTCGACCTCCGATGTGCCGATGCCGTAGGCGAGCGCGCCGAACGCGCCATGCGTCGCCGTGTGGCTGTCGCCGCACACAATCGTCGTGCCGGGCAACGTGAACCCCTGCTCGGGACCGATGATGTGAACAATGCCCTGACGCTTGTCGTACTCGTTGAAATATTCGATCCCGAAGTCCTTGGCATTTTTCGCCAGGGCGGCGATCTGCTCGGCGCTTTCCGGATCGGGATTGGGCTTGGTGCGGTCGGTCGTCGGCACGTTATGATCAACAACGGCGAGCGTTTTGTCCGGTGCATGCACCTTGCGGCCGGCTGCGCGCAGACCCTCAAAAGCCTGCGGCGAGGTGACCTCATGCACCAGATGGCGATCGACGTAAATCAGGCAGGTGCCATCTGGTTGTTCGTCTACAAGGTGATCGTCCCAGATCTTGTCGTAAAGCGTGCGCGGTTTCATGGCTTGATAACTTTGCTCAGATTGAAGGAAAAATCGGCTTGCAACCAGCGTGGCCGATTAAAGTCCCGCCTGCACGGCTGTCAGCCGGCCGAAAAATCGCCAGGGCAACCGCCTGTGATCGACCAGGATGATCCGCTGAGCTCTGGAAACCATGAGCGTTATATAGCCAATCGATCCGCCTTCGACAACGAAACCGCTGATCGCACAAAAGGGGCCGCGTGCGGCCCCCTTTGTATATCGTAAGTGGTCTGAACTATTCCGGGGCCACCTCAGCGCCTTCGGGACCGCCGGCGCCCTGCGCCTCGGAGATGCGCGCTTTTTTGCCGCGCAGCCCACGCAGGTAATAGAGCTTAGCGCGCCGCACCTTGCCGCGGCGCAAGACGCGGATCGAGTCGATCATCGGCGAGTAAAGCGGGAACACACGCTCGACGCCCTCGCCATAGGAGATCTTGCGTACGGTGAAGTTTTCGTTGATTCCGCGGCCTGACCGGCCGATGCAAACGCCCTCATAGGCCTGCACGCGGGTTTTGTCACCTTCGATCACCTTGACGTTGACGAGAAGGGTGTCGCCAGGCTGAAAGTCAGGAATTTCCTTCCCGGCCGAAAGCTTCTCGATCTGCTCTTTTTCGAGCTCCTGAATGATGTCCATTATGGATTCTCCGTCGGCAGCGCCAGCAACCGGCGCGCGGTCCTGATCTGGTCTGAATGGGTTGGCGCAGCTTGTATTACAAAGCTTTCCGCTTGTCACCCTTTGGATTCTGGCCTGTTTTTGGGCGTTTTGCGGCCCTGGTATGCCGCCCAGAGGTCCGGACGTCTCTCGGCGGTCAGTCGCTCAGCTTCCGCGCGCCGCCAGGCTCTGACCTTGTTGTGGTCACCTGAGGTAAGCACCTCCGGAATCGGCTCTCCTTCGAAGACCGGCGGCCGGGTGTATTGCGGATATTCAAGCAACCCGTCCGCGAAGCTTTCTTCTGCGGCGGACGCTTCCTTGCCCATGACGCCGGGCAAAAGCCTCACGCAGGCATCGAGCAGTGCCAGTGCAGCGATCTCGCCACCCGAGAGCACGAAATCACCGAGCGAGACTTCCTCCATTTTGCGCGTCTTGATGAGCCGTTCGTCGACACCCTCAAAACGGGCGCAGACGATGACGGCTCCCAGTCCGCGCGCGAGCTCTGCAACGCGATACTGCGTAAGGCGCGTGCCACGCGGACTCATCAACAGGCGTGGCCTCGTGTCCTGCGGGATGGAATCAAGCGCGCGCGCGAGCACGTCCGCCTTCATCACCATGCCGGGTCCGCCGCCCGCAGGCGTATCATCGACAGTGCGGTGCTTGTCGGTGGCATGCGCGCGTATATCGACGGCGTCGAGCGACCAGATTCCCGACGCAAGCGCCTTGCCGGCGACGCTTTGCGCCAGCGGGCCCGGAAACATCTCCGGGAAAATGGTCAGCACGCTCGCGCGCCACATGCTCAGTTGTCCTGCGCTTCGATTTCAGTAGGCGGTACAATTACGATTTGCTTCGCCTCGAGATCGATCTTCGGCACAGTCGTTTCGTTGAATGGCAGCATCAATGGCTCGCCGCTTCCGAGTGGCATGATCTCGATGATGTCGCCGGCACCAAAATTATGCAGCGCGTGCACTGTGCCGACCCGGGCGCCCTCTGGCGTCACCGCGTCCAGCCCAACCAGGTCGGCATGATAGAATGTCTCGACTTCGTCGATGTGCGGCAGCCGCGCGCGCGGAATGTACAATTCAAGGTTACGCAGCTGCTCCGCGGCGTCGCGGCTGGCAACGCCGGCGATGCGAGCCACGAAATGATCTTTCGCCGAACGCAGTGCCTCGATCTCGAAGCGTCGCCTGCCGTCTTGAGTTTCCAACGGACCGTAACTTGCGACCGCGGCCGGATCTTGCGTGAAGGACCATAATTTCACTTCGCCGCGCACTCCGTGCGCAGCACCGATACGAGCAACGCAGACTTTGTCAGCGGGCGAACGAGACCTCATGGTGAGGAGCGGCGCGAAACGACGCGCCTCGAACCATGAGATCGGAAGGCAGTTCGAGGCTTTGATAAATCTGAAAGGCGCTGAAAATTTCCTTCCGTGAACGCCTCTTTCTTCGCCCGCGTCCATCCTTTGATTTTCCGTTCGGCAGGGATCGCATCAACAATCTGATCGAAGTACTCGCTATATACGAGTTTGACCGGCCGGCGCGTCTGCGTGAATCCGGGAAAACAGCCAGCCTGGTGTTCAGCAATTCGCTGCTCCAGTTCTGCACGAGTCGTTCCTGTATAGTAGGAACTGTCTGCGCAGCGAAGGATGTAAAGCCAAGCGCCCATGAAAATGCCACGTCCTTCGAGACGGCCGGCCCCGCCGGCCTCCTCAGGACGAGGCTACCATAGTCAGCTCGCGGCCGGCGCGGCTGCGTCGGCGGGCTTCTCAGCCTTGGCGGCCGGCTTGGCCGCGGCGTCACCGCCCGCCTTCGCGGCCTCTTCTTCCTTGGCCTTACGTTCATTGCGCGGAATCGCCTTTTCCGGATTGTTGCGCTTCGGCCGTTGCATGATCCCGGCGGCGTCGAGGAAACGCATAACGCGATCCGACGGCTGCGCACCCTTCTTCATCCAGGCCTGCACTTTTTCGAGATCGAGCCTGAGACGCTCGGCCTTTTCCTTCGGCAGTAGCGGATTGAAATAACCGAGCCGCTCGATGAAGCGGCCGTCGCGCGGGGCGCGATTGTCAGCGACCACGACGTGATAAATCGGGCGCTTCTTGGTGCCGGCGCGGGCAAGACGAATAACGAGAGACATCTTCAGACCTTTCTCACTCGATTGATTGTTGATCACTTCTTTTTTCCGAAGCCCGGCGGCAGACCGCCAGGCAATCCAGGAAATTTTCCGCCAAGGCCTGGCAGGCCCGGCGTGGTCGGCAGCTTCGGCATGGTTGGCGGTAGGCCGGGCATGCCAGAAGGCAGTTGTCCGCCGGGCATGTTCTTTGCCATCTCCGCCAGCTGTTCCGGCGATGGCATGGTGCTGCTTATCCCCATGGCTTGGGCAAGACCTGCAAGCGGGCCGCGTTTGGCGCCGCCCATCATCTTCATCATGTCCGCCATGCCGCGATGCATCTTTAGGAGCTTGTTGATCGCCTCTGGGCTTGTGCCTGAACCGGCTGCGATGCGCCGCTTGCGGCTGGCTTTGAGAATGTCCGGATTGCGCCGCTCCTTCGGAGTCATCGAGTCGATGATCGCGATCTGACGCTTGATGACACTTTCATCGATATTGGCATTGGCAAGCTGGTTCTTCAGCTTGCCAATTCCTGGCAGCATGCCCATCAGACCTCCCAGGCCACCCATGCCCTGCATTTGCACAAGCTGATCGCGCAAGTCGGCGAGATCAAATGCGCCTTTGCGCATCTTCTCGGCGGCCCGCATCGCCTTCTCGGCATCGATATTGGCCGCTGCTTTCTCAACCAGGGCGACGATATCGCCCATGCCGAGGATTCGGCCGGCAATGCGGGTCGGGTCGAAGGCCTCAAGCGCATCGAGCCTTTCGCCAGTGCCGATCAGTTTGATTGGCTTTCCCGTCACCGCGCGCATGGACAGTGCCGCGCCCCCTCGGCCATCGCCGTCGACACGGGTGAGCACGATGCCGGTCAGACCGACGCGTTCATCGAATGCGCGGGCGAGATTGACCGCATCCTGGCCGGTAAGGGCGTCGGCGACCAGGAGCACCTCGTGCGGATTGACCGCTCGCTTGACCTCAGTTGCTTCGCTCATCATCGCATCATCGAGCGTGGTGCGGCCGGCGGTATCGAGCATCACCACGTCGTAGCCGCCAAGTTTTGCGGCCTCGATTGCGCGCCGCGCAATTTGTGGCGGCGTCTGCCCGTCGACCACAGGCAGCGTGTCGATTTGCGCATCGCGGCCGAGAACCGCGAGTTGCTCCGTTGCCGCGGGACGCCGCACGTCGAGTGAAGCCAGCAGCACCTTGCGGTGTTGCCGGTCATTCAGACGTCTGGCCAGCTTCGCCGTAGTGGTCGTCTTGCCGGAGCCCTGGAGGCCCACCATCATGATGGCAATGGGAGGCGCGGCGTGGAGATCGATGCTCTGGCTGTCGGCGCCAAGTGTCGCGACCAGTTGGTCATGCACAATCTTGACCACCATCTGGCCAGGTGTGACCGATTTCATCACCTCGACGCCGACCGCCTGTTTTTTCACGCCTTCGGTAAAGCTGCGCGCAACGTCGAGCGCGACATCGGCCTCGAGCAACGCACGGCGGACTTCGCGCAGTGCGAAGTCGACATCCGCTTCGCTCAGCGCCCCGCGCCGGGTCAGGCGGTCAAGAATACCGCCGAGTTTTTCCGACAAGCTGTCGAACATCGTTCCGAAAGCACCTTTGCGCCCGAGGGCGCATCGCGCTGTCGGGCGGTGGCCTCCGGTCTCTCATGGACCGGGCGGCGGGTTGAATTCGCGTCTCTATCGAGAACGCGCAGAACCTAAGGTTGGGGTGTGGCTAAGTCAAGGCGTGCGGGTTCAGGGCGTCAATTCGTAACTAACGCTGACGATCGCCCTCAACGTCTGCTCCCCGGGCGCGACGGGAACTGCGCCGGCGCGCATCGCTTGCATTGGGCGTGGCTGCGGTGGGGCAGGACCCTCCTCGCTGATCGAGACCACGTGTCCGAGCTTCGCTCCGGCGGCTTTTGCATAAAGCTCGGCCTTACGGCGCGCGTCAACGATAGCATCATCGCGCGCCTGGTCGAGCAGCTTCGATTGCTCCGATACCACGAATTCAATGCCTGACATTTCGTTCGCTCCCGCGCCGATAGCGCGATCAAGCACCGTGGGAAGCGAATCGATGTCGCGAATTCTGACCGTGACCTGATTGTTTGCCTGGAAGCCGGTCAGGCGCGGGGTCCCGCCTTTGTTCGGATCATACTGTGGTTGAAGTGACAGCCGCGAAGTCTGAATGTCGCGTTCGGCGATGCCGCTTGCCTTGATGGCAGCGAGCACCGAGGTCATCTGCCTTGCGTTTGCTTCGCCGGCCTCTCGCGCAGTTTTCTCCTGGCTGCTGACGCCGATGCGAATTATCGCGGTGTCGGGCGCGACGCCGACCGTTGCCTCGCCGGTCACCGTCACCGTCTTTTCGGCGGCATGCACCGGCGCGAACGTGAGCGCAGCACCAAGCAAAACCAACAGCACGCGCCAGATGGACATCACTTCACCGGCACAAATACATTGATCACGAGTTTGTCGGATGCGGTCTTCACGGGATCCGTTGTGTATTCCTCGATGAACAGGTCTTTGGCCTCGAGCTGCTTGTCGTCGAGATAATTGGTGATCGCCTCATACGTTGAGTCCATCGCATCATAGGAGCCGCGATGGACAAACTTGAGCGCCTTGCCGGAAGGCATCGGCCCGACGGCGATGTCTCCCTTTGGCGCATCCTTGGGCGTTTGCACGATTGGCAGGCCCGCCTGATACGAGAATCCGGTATCGTCGGTCTGTGTGTAGATCGTGATGGCGGGACCGGACGGCTTTATGTTCTGCTTGTCCAGATATTCCTGCAGGGATTTGAAGACATCCACCAACGTGTCGAAGGCGTTGTCCCAGTTAGTGTGGCCTTTCATATAAACGATCGTTCGCTCCGGCAGCATCACCTGCTCGCCAAAAACATCGCCTGGCTGCAGGGGCGACGGCGCAGACGGCCTCGCGGCCGGAGGTGGCTGATTTGCGCTGGGCTTATCCGGCGCAGGACTTTGTGCGGACGCCGGGCCGGCGGCGAGGGCAAATGCCAACGCGGTAACGATCGGGGCAAGCCTTGACATCACTGTTCTCCGTCGATTGCGGCGATCCGGCGTTTCGGCAGCACCATAGAACTCTAGCATGGGCACTGGTCAATTCGTGTGTATTCGCCATATAAACCGGGCGAAACCCGGGCAAAAGGCATGGGCGCGCTCGCCAATCAGGCTTTTGTTAAGATGAACGGAATCGGCAACGAAATCGTCGTTGTCGACATGCGGACTCGCGGCGGCGAGATCGAGGCTGAGGAAGCGCGCGCTGCCGCGGCCCCGCAAGGGGCGCCTTACGATCAGCTGATGGCGCTTTATCCCCCGCGCACCCCCGGCACGGATGCATTCATTCGCATCTATAACAGTGACGGATCGGAAGCAGGCGCCTGCGGAAATGGCATGCGCTGTGTCGCCGACCTGGTCTCGCAAGAGAGTGGGAAGACTGACCTGACGTTCGAAACGACGGCCGGCAGTCTCAATTGCTGGAAGGAACCCGATGGTCTGTTCACCGTCGACATGGGGCCGCCACGGTTTAAATGGAACGAGATTCCATTGGCGGAAGAATTCCGCGACACGCGCGCGATAGAACTGCAGATCGGTCCGATCGACAAGCCTGTACTGCACTCGCCTTCGGCAGTGAGCATGGGCAATCCACATGTCATTTTCTGGGTCGATGACGTGAATGCGCACGACCTTGCCGGATTCGGCCCGTTGCTCGAGAATCATCCGATCTTTCCCGAGCGGGCCAATATCACGCTCGCGCACATTGTCACGCGCAGTCATATTGTCATTCGAACGTGGGAGCGCGGTGCCGGCCTGACTAAGGCCTGCGGCTCAGCCGCTTGCGCGGCAGCGGTCGCTGCTGCACGGCTCAGATGTACCGAGCGGAAGGTGAAGGTGACGCTGCCCGGTGGCGACCTCGACATCAATTGGCGCGAAAAGGACGATCACGTTCTGATGACCGGTCCCGTGCAATTCGAGTTCAAAGGGCGATTCGATCCTGCGCTGTTCATCAAGGCGGGCGCAGTATGAGTGTCAACGTCGTTACTTTCGGCTGCCGGCTGAACACCTTCGAATCCGAAGTTATCAAACGCAAGGCGGCCTCCGCCGGCGTCCATGATGCCGTCGTCGTCAATACATGCGCGGTGACTGCGGAAGCCGTTCGCCAGGCCAGGCAGGCCATCCGCCGGCTGAAGCGCGAACAACCACATGCGCGCATTGTCGTCACCGGCTGTGCGGCGCAGACCGAGGCCGATACTTTTGTGGCGATGCCGGAAGTCGATCGGGTCATCGGCAATGAAGAAAAGTTCGACGCCGCGTTGTGGACGACAAGCGGAAGGGTTGCCGTGTCCGACATTATGGCGGTCAAGAAAATGCGGGCGCACGCAATCGAAAGCATCGAGGGACGCACCCGTGCTTTCGTGCAGGTGCAGAACGGCTGCGATCACCGTTGCACGTTTTGCATTATTCCCTTCGGTCGCGGCAACTCTCGTTCCTCGCCGATCGAAGACGTCGTGGCGCAGGTGCGGCGGCTGGTGACCAACGGCTATCGAGAAATTGTGCTGACGGGTGTCGACATCACCAGCTACGGCCAGGACCTCGCCGGCTTGCCTCGCATCGGCACCCTGGTCCAGCGCATCCTGGTGGACGTCCCGGAACTGCCGCGACTCAGGCTGTCTTCGATCGATTCGGTGGAAGTTGATTCCGCTCTCCTCGATGCGTTGGCCGACGAACCGCGGCTGATGCCGCACCTTCATCTATCGTTACAGGCGGGAGACGACCTTATCCTCAAGCGCATGAAGCGGCGCCATTCACGCAGCGATGCGATCGCCTTTTGCGAACAGGTGCGGCGCCTGCGCCCGGACATTGTATTTGGCGCAGACATTATCGCGGGTTTTCCGACAGAAAGTGAGACCATGTTTGATCGATCGCTCGAGCTCGTCGACGAGTGCGGGCTGACGCAACTGCATGTTTTTCCGTTTTCGCCACGACCCGGTACGCCGGCCGCGCGGATGCCCCAGGTCGACCGCGCGGTGGTCAAGGAGCGGGCAGGGCGCTTGCGCGAAAAGGGCGACGCGGCATTCAGGCGCCATCTTGATCGGGAAATTGACACCTGCCGCCGCGTGCTCGCTGAGTCGCGCGCACTCGGACGCACAGAGCAGTTCATACCTGTGCGTCTTGCCGCGCCGGTAAAGCCAGGTGTTGTTCTCGATCTTACAATGATAGGGCACGACGGCCGGCAACTCATGGCCGCCTGAAAGAGGGCTTGCGATGGCATACCGCGATCATCTGATCACGACCATGGAACAGTTGCAGTCGCTTTATGGCGAGAAGCTGCCAACCTCGGTCATCAAGGAAATCGACCATATCAATGATGGGTATCGCAAGCTGATCGAAGCCGCACCTTTTGTCGCCGTTGCAACCTCGGGGCCTGAAGGCCTGGATTGCTCACCGAAAGGCGACGCGCCGGGGTTCGTGCGGATTCTCGACGACAAGACGCTCGCGATCCCCGATCGACCGGGCAACAATCGCATCGACAGCTTCCGAAACATCATGCGCGATCCGCGCATTGCACTCCTGTTTCTCATTCCCGGCATCGGCGAGACGCTGCGCGTGAACGGCCGCGCTTCGATCTCGATCGATCCCGACCTGATGCAAACTTTTGCGGTCGGTGGCAAACTGCCGCGCTCTGTCCTGATCATTCATATCGAAAGCATCTATTTTCATTGTTCGAAAGCGATTGTGCGCTCTAAGCTCTGGGAAGAAGCAACAAAGATCGAGCGCAAGAGCCTTCCTTCGACCGGCACCATCATTGCCGAGTTGAGCAACGGGAAACTTGGCGGCGAGGTCTACGATCGCGAGGCGCCGGAGCGGATCAAGGCCCAACTATACTAGCATGTGCCATTGAGCCGTTCGTCCCGCGAAAGCGGGGACCCGTGGAATTCGGTTGGCTTGTCTCAGGCTCTGGATTCCCGCTTGCGCGGGAATGAACGGAAGTGATGGAAGCCGCTAACGTTCGCCACCCCATCCGCAGCGCGTCAACAATTCGCGCATATGCGCGGGTACTGGCGCGGTTACAGTGATCGGCGACTTGTTCTTCGATATCGGCACAGTTATCTCGCGGGAATGCAGGTGAAGGGCGGGACTGCCAGTCCGCGGTGCGCTCCCATAGATATTGTCTCCCACGATGGGCCAACCCATCCCCGCACAATGGACTCGCAATTGATGAGTGCGGCCAGTCACCGGCTCAAGCGCGAGCCAGGTGAGCCTGGACCCACGGCCCATCACTTTCCACGTGCTGGTCGACGGCAGACCGTGCTCGTCGACCTTCATCCACCAGCCCCGCGCGTCGTCGCGTTTCGCAAGGGGAATGTCGATTCGCCCGTCGTCAGCGCCAGGCCCTCCTTCGACCACCGCCCAATAGCATTTGCCCACCTTGCCTTCCTTGAACAGCCCGCCAAGCAGCGCCAGGGCCTTGCGATGCCGACCAAGCACCAGGCAACCGGTGGTGTCGCGATCGAGCCGGTGCGCCAGTGCCGGCGGGCGCGGCAGGCCGAAACGCAACGCATCGAAGAAGTCTTCGAAGGCCTCGCCGCCCTTTGGCCCGCGGTGCACCGGCAGGCCCGGCGGCTTGTCGACGACCAGCATCATTCCATCGCGGTAAAGCAGGCGGGCGAGCATCTCTTCCGGTGTCATGCCGAAACCGCTATCACGGGCACGCCATGAACGACAGCACACAGGGCGGCAAGTGGTGGAAGCGTATGAGCGAAGGGCTCAAACGCACCTCGTCGTCGCTCGGCGAGGCGGTCACCGGTCTAGTAACGAAGCGCAAACTCGATGCCGAGGCCATTGAAGAACTGGAGCATGAATTGGTCCGCGCCGATCTCGGCCCCGACTTCGCGGCACGGATCGCCGGCGCGCTCAGCGAAGGACGCTTCCAAAAATCGATTTCGCCTGACGAGGTCAAGGCAGAACTTGCCGGCGAAATAGAGAAAGTACTTTTGCCGGTTGCGCGGCCATTGGAAGTAACGACGCAGCCTTTTGTTATTTTGGTTGCCGGCGTCAACGGGTCCGGCAAAACCACCACGATCGGCAAGCTTGCGGCTCGGTATCGTTCGGAAGGTAGGAGCGTCATGCTCGTCGCTGGAGATACCTTTCGCGCCGCGGCCATTGATCAGCTGAAGATCTGGGGCGAACGGACCGGCGCCAGCGTGATGGCGCGCGAGCCCGGCGCTGACGCCGCCAGCCTCGCATTTGATGCGGTGGCCGCTGCACGGGCCGAAGGCATTCAAATCGTATTGGTCGATACCGCCGGGCGGTTGCAAAATCGCGCCGAGCTGATGGGCGAACTGGAGAAAATAGTGCGCGTGATGCGCAAGGTGGACCCGACAGCGCCGCACGCGGTATTGCTTGTGCTCGATGCAACGGTTGGCCAAAACGCGCTCAATCAGGTGGAGATTTTCGGCAAGACGGCTGGCGTTACCGGCCTGGTCATGACCAAGCTCGACGGCACCGCGCGGGGCGGCATTCTGGTCGCCCTCGCCGACAAATTCGGTTTGCCTGTGCATTTCATCGGCGTTGGGGAAGGTGTCGGTGATCTCGCGCCGTTCACGGCACGAGATTTTGCGCGCGCGGTTGTTGGGTTGGATTCATAGAGCACATGGTTAAGAAGCAGCAACTCAACCCGGTCCTCAAGCTCGTGCTCGACATCGGGCCACTGGTTCTGTTTTTTGCGGCGAACGCGAAGTTCGGCATCTTTATTGCGACGGCCGCCTTTATGATTGCGGTTCTCATCGCGCTTGCCGTTTCGTATGCGATGACAAGACATCTCGCGGTCATGCCATTGGTCACCGCCGGCATCGTGCTGGTGTTTGGCGGTCTCACGCTCGTCCTGCATGACGAGCTTTTCATCAAGTTAAAGCCCACGATTATCTATGTCCTGTTCGGCGCAACGCTGATGATCGGCCTCGCGTTCAGCAAGCCGCTCCTCGGACTGGTCTTCGATTCCGTCTTTCATCTGCGCGAGGAAGGCTGGCGCAAGCTTACCTTGCGGTGGGCGCTGTTCTTTTTTGCTCTCGCGATCCTGAACGAGGCAGTCTGGCGCATGCAGTCAACCGACTTTTGGGTGAGCTTCAAATTGTTCGGCGTGGTGCCGCTAACCTTCCTGTTCGCGGCGTTGCAGGTCCCGCTGCTCAATAAGTACAGCGCTGAAAAAGGCGAGCAGGACTAGCGCAGCGCTTTTTCAATCTCCGGTAACAACGTACGCGCGAGATTGTCTGTCGTAATTGGGCCAACAAGCTTGTAGGCGATGCGCCCGTCGCGGCCGACCAGGAAAGTCTCCGGCACGCCATAGACACCCCAGTCAATCGATGCGCGGCCGGCTTCGTCGCGTCCGACGGCAGAGAACGGGTTTCCATAGCGATTGAGGAATCGCCGCGCATTGTCAGGCGGGTCCTTGTAGTTGATACCGACAAGCTGGATGCGCTTGTCCTTTGCCAATTGCTCCAAAAATGGCGCTTCGTCATGGCAGGGCACGCACCACGATGCCCACACGTTTACAAGCGTCACCGAACCCTGAAAGGTCGTCGCGCCAGGCCCAGGCACGCTCTTGCCATCGCGTTGGAGTCCGGGAAGCGGCGGCAGATTGGTGACCGGCGCCGGGCGCCCGATCAGCGCCGACGGAATTCGCGCCGGGTCGCCGGCACCAAGCCGATAAAAAAACAAGGCTGCCAGCGCGAGAAAAACGATCAGGGGAAGCAGCAGCAACAGGTTGCGCTGCTTTTTGCCCGAGCCCTCACTCGACACAGTGCTCATGGTCTAGCCTTTGCGATGAGACCGCCGGGTGATTCCGCGTCCCTCAAGGTCACCAAGGATGCGTTGCTGTATCGAATAGTCGAGAGCGATCCAGGCGGCCAATGCGGCCACCACAAATATCGTGACCGCGTAAGCGGCGACGATGAAATCGGCGTGAGGCCCGAGATTCATGTCGCCTCCGCCAATTCCTGTGCCTGCAGCAATCGCATGCTACGCACGCGGCGACGCAGGATTTCATTGCGCATGCTGGCAAGGTGAAGGGTCACAAAGAGCAGCGTAAAGGCTAACGCCATGATCAGCAGTGGCGCGAGCAATGCCGGATCGATCGTCGGCCCGCCAATGCGGAACACCGAAGCCGGCTGGTGCAACGTATTCCACCAGTCGACCGAGAACTTGATGATCGGGAGGTTGACCGCACCAACCAGGGATAGGATCGCGGCCGCACGTGCCCCGCGCCCCGGTTCTTCGGCGGTCCAATAGATCGCGATCACGCCAAGATAGAGTAGCAGGAGAACCAACATCGACGTCAGCCTCGCATCCCATACCCAATAAGTACCCCAGGTCGGGCGGCCCCAGAGGGAGCCGGTGACGAGGCAAATAAATGTGAAAGCTGCGCCGATAGGAGCCGCCGCCTTGCCTGCGACGTCGGCCAGCGGATGCCGCCATACGAGCGTTCCCAATGCGGCGACACTCATGAGCCCCCAGCCAAACATGCCGAGCCAGGCCGCCGGCACATGCAGAAACATGATCTTTACCGTGGCACCCTGCTGGTAATCGTCGGGTGCGTTCATCCCACGATAGAGGCCGACCACGAACAGGATGATCGTCGCGGCCGTCAGCCAGGGCAGCAGCCGGTTGACGATACTCAGAAAGCGCGACGGGTTCGCAAGATCAATCACTGGCATTCGTGGGCTCTCATCAATGTCGCTACAGTCTGTATGTATGTCATTCCAGTCCGTGTCGTAGTGCTGCCGCCGCCGCAATCGGGCCGAGCACCAAGCCCGCCAAACTTAGCGCACAAAGGATGGTGAAAGGTGGACCAAACGGCCCGGATCCCAGGATCGCCGCATTCGCCGCAGCAACGCCGAAGATCAGCACCGGGACAGTGAGAGGCAGTACCAATACTGCAAGCAGCAAGCCACCGCGGCGCAGGGCAACCGAGAGCGCAGCTCCGACCAGACCGATAAAGGTGAGCGCCGGCGTGCCCGCGGCGAGAGTCAACGCGAGCCAGCCAGCCGCGTGCAATTCGACATTGAGCATCAACCCGAGCAGGGGCGCGATCACCACCAGCGGCAATCCAGTCGTGATCCAGTGCGCGATTGCTTTCGTCGCAACCGTCAATTCGAGCGGCATTGCCGCCATCATCAGGAGATCGAGCGAGCCATCATCATGGTCGGTGGCAAATAGCCGGTCGAGCGCAAGCAAGCTTGCGAGCAAAGCACCAAGCCAAAGGATTGCTGGTCCGATACGCCTGAGCAGCGCGAGATCGGGGCCGATTGCGAAAGGGGTCATAGTAACCACGATCAGAAAGAACAACGCGCCCATGAGAGCGCCGCCCCCGACACGAGTCGCAAGTTGCACGTCACGGAGAAGGAGCGTGTTGAACGATCTCATGCCAAGCCTAATTTCAGCTCACGTGCGCGTTCCAGACCAATCGCGCCATGCGCGGCCGCGATGATCATCCCGCCATCGAGCAGGTGAACGTGCATCAGCTCGGCGAGGCGCTGCTGCGATGGCGCATCAAGCGAAGAAGTCGGCTCGTCAAGTAGCCAAATCGGTCGCGGTACTGCTAAAAGGCGAGCAATCGATAGTCGGCGCCGCTGGCCGGCCGAGAGAAAAGCGGCAGGCAGATCTGTCAGCGATGCAAGATCCACAGCCTGCAGTGCCCCTTCGACAGTGCGACCGTCACCGAGAAATCCACTCCAGAATTGCAGGTTCTGGCCAACCGTAAGCGTAGGCTTAAACGCGTCCTGATGGCCAAGATAGTGCGCCTGCTCGCCAATCGGGATGTCAGGTTCGCCGCCTTCAAGACTAAGCCGACCCGAGGCGATCAGGACCAAACCGGCAATCATTCTTAGCAGGGATGATTTGCCGGCCCCGTTGCGGCCGGTTACCACCATCGCTTCGCCCGTCTTCAGGCCGAAGCTCAGGTTCCGGAACACCTCGCGCCCGCCTCGATTGCAGGACAGATTTTCAGCTTTGAGTTGCATCACCGCAGCGACCGCCCCTTCGCCGAGCAGGACACGACCGCACGGAAGGCGGAAAACCCCGATTTTACGAGCATTTTTGGCGCGGTTCCCCGGTCAATGTAGCGTCTTGCAAGAAAAGCCCTTATAAGCCCCAAACTGCGACGTTACGGAATTCGAATTCGGACGCAAGTCTCGCCAGCAAGAAAAACTCCGCCTTGCCAATAGCTTAGTCCGAACCAGCGCCGCTTAACCGGCCGGGAATGGAAACGCTCTTATGACTTCGCTCGACAACTTCAGATGCTGCAAGACCCTTCAGGTTGGAAGCAAAACGTACGCGTACTTCAGCCTTCCCACGGCCGAGCGAAACGGGCTCAAGGGCATTTCTCGCTTGCCCTTTTCTATGAAAGTGCTGCTCGAGAATTTGTTGCGCAACGAGGATGGACGCACGGTCGCCAAAGACGACATCAAGGCCGTTGCCGAGTGGCTCAAGACGAAAACCTCCGAACGTGAGATCGCATTTCGCCCCGCGCGCGTGCTGATGCAGGATTTCACGGGCGTGCCTGCAGTCGTTGATCTTGCCGCCATGCGCGATGCGATGAAGCAGCTCGGCGGCGATCCAAAGAAGATCAACCCGCAAGTGCCCGTCGACCTGGTCATCGACCATTCGGTGGCGGTCACCTTCTTCGGCAACAATGCCGCTTTCAAGAAAAACGTCGAGGAGGAGTATCGGCAGAATCAAGAGCGATACAAATTCCTAAAATGGGCGCAGCGATCATTCGACAATTTCAGCGTTGTGCCACCAGGGACCGGCATTTGCCACCAGGTCAACCTTGAATATCTCTCGCGCGTTGTATGGAACCGCAAGGACAAGGTGAAGGTCGACGGGAAGACCGCGACCATGGAGGTTGCTTATCCCGACACTCTGGTGGGCACCGATTCGCACACGACCATGGTGAACGGCCTCTCGGTGCTCGGGTGGGGCGTCGGCGGAATCGAAGCGGAGGCAGCGATGCTCGGTCAGCCGCTGTCGATGGTGCTGCCCGAGGTGGTTGGCTTCAGGCTGGCTGGCAAGCTGAAAGAGGGGGTCACCGCGACCGATCTCGTGCTGACCGTCACCGAGATGCTTCGCAAACGTGGCGTGGTCGGAAAGTTCGTCGAGTTCTTTGGCCCCGGCCTTGAGTATCTCACCATCGCAGACCGGGCGACGCTCGGTAACATGTCGCCGGAATACGGCGCGACGTGCGGGTTCTCGCCGATCGACGATGATACGATTCGCTACATGAAAGACACGGGCCGTCCGCCCGACCTGGTTGCACTGGTTGCGGCCTATGCGAAAGCGCAGGGTATGTATCGGGTGAAAACGACGCCCGATCCGCTTTTCACGGACGTGCTGAAGCTGGAATTAAGCTCGGTCGAACCGTCTCTCGCCGGGCCGAAGCGTCCGCAGGATCGGGTAGCATTAAAGGAAGTCAAGGCTGGCTTTGCGCAATCTCTGGATAAGGAATTCGGCAAGAGCGCCGAGGCCAAGAAGCGCGTCAAGGTTTCAGGCAAAAACTATGATCTCGGGCATGGCGATATCGTCATCGCGGCGATCACATCCTGCACCAACACATCCAATCCCAATGTGATGATCGGCGCCGGCCTGCTCGCCCGCAAGGCTGCAGCGAAAGGCTTGGCCGCGAAGCCCTGGGTCAAGACCTCGCTTGCCCCCGGCTCGCAGGTCGTTGGCGAGTATCTCGTCAGGTCCGGCCTGCAGAAGGATCTCGACAAGCTCGGCTTCAATCTCGTCGGCTTCGGCTGCACGACTTGCATCGGGAATTCGGGTCCGCTTCCGCCGGAGAATTCAAAGGCGATCAACGACAACGATCTCGTGGCGGCGGCCGTGCTGTCCGGCAATCGCAATTTCGAAGGCCGCGTTAATGCCGATGTGCGCGCCAACTACCTCGCTTCGCCGCCGTTGGTTGTCTCTTACGCGATAGCGGGCTCGATGAATGTCGATGTCGCGCGGGATCCGCTCGGCACCGACCAGAAGGGCAAAAAAATCTTCCTCAAGGACATCTGGCCCTCAAACAAGGAAATCGGAGACTTCGTTGCGAAGAACATCACACGCCAGATGTTCGCAAAGAAGTATGCCGATGTGTTCAAGGGCGACTCCAACTGGCGAAAGATCAGTGTGAAAGGCGGCGTGACGTACGATTGGGACAAAAAGTCCACCTACGTACAGAACCCGCTGTACTTCGTGGGAATGGGACGCTATCCCAAGCCACTCGAAGATATTGTCGATGCGCGCGTGCTCGCGTTGCTTCTCGATTCAATCACGACCGATCACATCTCACCCGCCGGTTCGATCAAGATTGATTCGCCAGCCGGCAAATATCTTGTCGAACACAAGGTGAAGCCTGCTGACTTCAATCAGTACGGCACGCGCCGTGGCAACCACGAAGTGATGATGCGCGGTACCTTCGCCAATATCCGCATCAAGAACCAGATGGTGCCAGGCGTCGAAGGTGGCGTCACCATCCATCATCCGTCGAAACAGCGCATGCCGATCTACGACGCGGCGATGAAGTACAAGGCCGGCGGAGTTCCTTTGGTGGTTTTCGCGGGGAAGGAATACGGCAGCGGCTCCTCGCGCGACTGGGCAGCCAAAGGTTCGGTTCTGCTTGGGATCCGAGCCGTGATTGCGCAGTCTTTCGAGCGCATTCACCGTTCCAATCTCGTCGGCATGGGTGTAATGCCACTGGTGTTCGAGGAAGGAACTTCCTGGCAATCCCTCGGACTTAAGGGGGACGAGCAGGTCACAATCCGTGGATTGCATGGCGAGCTCAAGCCTCACCAGCGGTTGATTGCCGAGATCGTGTCGGGCAATGGTACCCTCAAGCGCATCCCCCTGATCTGCCGCATCGATACTTTGGACGAGCTGGATTACTTCAAGAACGGCGGCATTTTGCAGTACGTCTTGCGTCAATTGGCTGGTTAGCCGTCGCCCACTGATGGTGGGCAAAAAAAGGTCACTCACCGCGAAGTGAGTGGCGGGTGATCGAGGGGGCGATCTATAAATCGCGGGCGAGGCAAGGACTGCGAACGATATGAACTATCGCCACACCACCTTTGCGCTCGCGTTCATTTGCAGCACGACTGCCGTATCGGCCACCGAGCCACGTGCGGTTATTGAACTGTTCACAAGCCAGGGTTGTTCGTCTTGTCCGGCTGCCGACAAGCTGCTCGGCGAGCTTTCGCTCGACCCCTCGCTCCTGACCATGAGTCTTGCAGTCGACTACTGGGATTATCTCGGCTGGAAGGACACGCTGGCACTGCACGGTCATTCCGATCGGCAACGTGCATATGCCGAAACACGCGGCGACCGCGAGGTCTATACACCGCAAGTCGTCGTCAACGGCACCGTGCATGTGCTCGGAAGCGACAAGGCGGCGATTGAAAAAGCGATCATGCAAACGCGGCGCAATTCCGCGGTGCTCGCGTTGCCGGTGCAAATGAATGTGGCCGACGGGAAGGTGACGGTGAATGTGCCTGCCGCCCAGGGCGAGTATAGCAGCGGCGAGGTTTGGCTCTGCCCGATCACGAGCAAAGTGGCCGTGCAAATCGGGCGCGGCGAAAATCAGGATCGCACGCTGACCTACCACAACGTGGTGCGCCGCTGGGTAAAGCTTGGCAATTGGAACGGGCAGACTCAAACTTTCAGCGTGCCGCTCAGCGAAATCCCAAAGGGCGATTTTTCGCTTAAAGACATCGATCGACTCGACGTCGTCGTGCAAAGCGGCCTGGCGTCGAAGCCTGGCGTAATGCTGGGAGCGTCCTCCGCGGATTGTTGCAGCGCTCCGGCAAATTAATCTCCCAAAATTGAATCGCTCTGAAATAAAAATCGGGCCGGCACCAAGCCGGCCCGAAGGCATTAGGGGATTGAACCGTACGCGGAACTCAACTGGCCCGGCCGATCGAGCCCCGGGGGGCTGGGGGGCTGAGGAATCCGGTGCTCGTACCGGACCGGGCCTTGAGGCAAC
>Ga0114129_10001036_pt1 | contig 36363 bp, 20 predicted proteins | sample RhiMetdeltSRZDD1_FD_80071 | JGI IMG/M metagenome (GOLD analysis project Ga0114129, IMG submission 80071) | Populus rhizosphere microbial communities from Tennessee, USA - Rhizosphere MetaG P. deltoides SRZDD1 (version 2) (version 2) | ecosystem: Host-associated > Plants > Roots > Rhizosphere >...
CCATGCAGGACATATTCGGCTGGCGCGACCGCATCAATGTCCCCGGACTCATCAGCGACACCAATTGGACGTGGCGGCTGCCGTGGCCAGTCGATCGACTGGCCACGACGCCGGAAGCGGAGGAGCGGGCGGCGTTTTGGCGACGCGTCGGCCGGTAGGGCGCCGGACCTCCCCGTCCGACCAGACACTCGTGAGGCGCGCTACGGGCGCGCCCCGCCGGAGCGGAGCGGGGTGCAAGGGGTCCCCGCGAGCGACGGCGATGGGGGGTCCGGCGGGGCGAAGCCCCCCGGTCTACAGCTAGAACCGGTACACGTACCTCGCCGTGATCCCGCGTCCCGGCGCATCCATCCCCCAGCTGATCCCGCGATAGTTCTCGTCGCCGAGGTTTTCGGCGTCGACCATGATCGTGTGCGGGCCGAAGCGGAGTCCGAACCGGATGCCGAACGCGGCGTAGCTTTCGACGGCGGTAAAGAGCGGCGCGCTGTTCACGCCGGCGCCGAGCACGCGATCCTGCACCTGCGCGAGTGTCTCGCCGGTCGCGATCAGGATGTCGTCGGCATTGTTGGCGATGCCGTCGGCGCCGCTGTTGACCCAGCCCCGCGCGCGGGCGCCGTTGCGGAAGAAGCTCTGGATGTTCGCGCGCGAGCGGGTCGCACCCGTCCGCCGGTCGCCGAGGTCGAGTGTCGAGAGGTGCGTCTGCTCGGAGGCGAAGACGAAGTACGGCTGCACCCACCACGGACGCCCCGATTTCATGTACCGCGCCCAGATGGTGCCGCCCGGCGCCGGCGTGCCGCCTTCGATGTTCGGCGGCAGATCGGTGGTGGTGTCGACCGCGCGCATATAAGTGAAGGTGGATCCGATCGTCAGGTCGGGATGCGCGACGACCTCGCCCAGCCACTCGAAGCCCCAGATGCGCGCCTTGTCGAAGTTCGCGCGGACCAGCACCGGCGCCGTGGACAACGGCACGAACACGACGCCGGTCGGACCCTGCGCCGTGATCGTCTGGCCGCCGAGCGTCGTGCCGACGGCGCCAGGCGGGAGAATCAGCGACTGCTTCTGGATGTTCCCGTCGATGTGATTGACGAAGAAACCGGCTTCGACGCGGACCTTGGGCATCCGGTAGCGTGCCCCGACATCGAAGTTGATATTCGTCTCCGAATCCACCTGTTCAACCGGACGGCCGGTCGACACGGCAGTGGCGTCCGCCGTGCTGCCGACGAACGCTTCGAGTCCCGCCAAATCGGGCGCGGCCACTTCGAAGCCCGATCCGGTGAGGCCGAGCGTGCCGAGGTCGGTCATGTGCGGCGCGCGATAGCCGGTGCTGAGCGCCGTCGTGATCGTGAGCGCCGGCGTCACGGTCAGCGCCGCGCCGGCGCGGAACGTCGCGCTGGTCGTGTCGAGCGAGTCGTCGGGCCAGAGCGGCAGCCCATTCACGACAGGCGCGTCCGAGGCTTTCGCTTCGTATGAGTTGAACCCGACACGCGCCGCGCCTGTGAGCAGCAGCCGATCGGGCACCGCGTCGAAGGACAGCTGACCGAAGAATCCGCTTTGATGGTACGTCGCGCCGTCCGGGACGCGAGGCCGGAGTGGCGAGATGGCGCCAGTGACGGGATCCACGTTGAAGGATTCCGACGTGAGCCCCTCGAAGTACATGTCGCCGCCGACCAGGAGCGCCTGCCGCGGCGAAAGCTGTTTCGATGCATTGAACTGCACGCCATGCACCGTCGTCCGCTCGGGTTCGTGCGCGATCGCCGCGGCCGGATTGCCGTTGCCGCCCTGGTTGACGCGCTCTTCGCGCTGCGTGTTGAAGGAGTAGGTCGCCGAAGCGCGATCGAACACGCCGGCACTGAGACTCTCGACGCGGACGTAAAACAAATCCAGCTGTAAATCATTCAGCTCTGCGATCAGGTTGCCGTCGCCGCCGAGCAGCTGATCCCATCTGTTGGCGCCGTCCTGCCTCGATGAGAGGTAGTTGGTGACGACGAGCAGATTCGGCGACGCGAGCCAGTTCGAGCGCACCTGAACGCCCGTCTGATGAAAACCGGTGTCCGGCATCCACGAGTCGAGGAACGTGCTCGTCGGCAGGCCAAGGAACCGGATGGTCGCGGCATGCGAGTCGTCGCCGGTACCGGGCCGATAGTCCCCAGTCTTCCGTGCCGTGACGCTGCCCGACAGTCCGAACTTCGGCCGCGCGTACGCGAGCGACAGCGCGCCGAGTCCGCCGCGATGTCCCGTCTCGCCGCCGACCGTCACCGATCCGCTGAGTTTGGGTTCTGTCGTGGACGAGAGCGGCGACGCGTGGGTCAGAAACTGGATACTTCCGCCGAGCGCGTCGCTGCCGTACTGGGCGCTCGACGTACCGCGCAGGACCTCGATTCCCTCGAGCGTGCCGGGATCGATCATGTCGAGGAACGTGTTGACGCCGCCGCGCTGCGCGCCGTTCGAGTAGCGCACGCCGTCGACGAACACGTTGACTTTGTTGCCCGTCAGCCCGCGCACGAAGATGCCGGCCATGCCGGGACTCGTGCGCTGCAGGTTGACGGCGGTCTCGCCTTCGACGGCCTGCGCCACCACAGTCTTCGCGCGTTGCAGGATGTCCTCGGGTCCAATCACGTTGATGGGTTGTGTGGCCGCGCCGATGTTTCCGAGCGCGCCGGGCGACGCCGTCACGGTGACGTCTTCCTGCACCGACGTGACCTCGAGCACCAGATCGAGCGTGGCCGGCTTCCCGTCCGCGATCACGACAACGAGCTGCGTTTCGGCGAGCGAGGGATACTGCGCGATGACCAGATACGGGCCGTCGGGCAGATTCGTCACGCGGTACTTGCCGGCCTGATCGGTCGACGTCGTGGCGACGACCGCACGCTGCGGCGTGAGAATCACAACTCTGGCGCCGACAAGGGCGCCGCCGCTCTTGTCCTTGACCGAGCCTGTGACCTCACTGTCGACCCCGGCGGACATCGCCACGCCGGAGGCCAGCCAGAACACACTTCCACACACCCAGGACCGCACGCGAGTCTGTGCTGTTTTCACTCGGAAATCCCCCCGAACAGAAGGCAGTGTAGGAACGGAATTGTATCTACTACCAGCGTCGTTGGTTTCGACGACGGCCGCGGCTCTCGGCAGTACAATGCCGGGTTCGAGGGACCAGCGTGGAGTACGTCATCCGGGAATATCCGCTGCAGCAGGGCGCGCTCGAAATCGCGTACATCGAGGAGTTCTTCAACGAATTTCCGACGCGGAAGTCCGCCTCTGAGATCATGAAGCGGCTGGACGGACGCGAATACCAGATCCTCATGGCCGAGGCGCCGCTGCCGGACGACGGATCGGCGGTGGTGCCGGTGTCCTACAAGGTGTCCCACGAGCTGCGGCAGCACGAGAGCGATCGCCACCTGGCCGATCTCGTCTCGCGTCTGCATGGCGCGATCGAGTTTCGCGATCGGCGGATTCTCTACAACTGGCTCGGCGCCACGCGGCTCGACTGGCGCAGCCAGGGCCACTTCCGGGCGCTCACAGAGGAGCAGGAAGTCTGGGCGGTCGCGCAGGGGTACGACGAGGTGGTCGTCAAGACCAAGAACCGCTATTACGACATGCGCGGGACGCTCGACAGCCTGCAGTTCAACGTGATCAAGTTCGAGCCGGCCTCCGACCCGCTCGAATCGAAGGTGTATTTGAGCAAGCGCCTCGGTCCGTTCGTCCTCGACGCGCACCGCAGCCGGCGGCAGGTGACGCGTGTGTAGAGCGACCGCGATCGCTGCTCTGCTGCTGACTGTCTCGCAGCAGACCGCGCCGCCGCCGGCGCAGCAGCCCGCGGCATCGCCGACCGAGGTCTACGTCGCCGGACTGCAGGTTGACGCCTTTCCGATGACCGGCGGTGCGGCAGAGAACATCAGCAACAATCCGGGCTACGACAACCAGCCGAGCTTCCTGCCGGATGGATCGGGTGTCTTGTTCAGTTCCAATCGCGATGGGAAGCAAACGGACATCTACCGGTATGACTTCGATTCTCAGAAGTTGACGCAGCTCACGCGAACGCCGGACAGCGAGTACTCGCCGCTCGTGACGCCGGATCGGAAGACGTTCTCGGTGGTCCGCCAGGAGACCGACGGCACGCAGCGGCTGTGGCGATTCGATCTCGACGGATCGAACCCGCGACTTGTTTTGGAGAACGTGAAGCAGATCGGCTATCACGCGTGGATCGACGACACGCATCTCGCGCTCTTCGTGCTCGGCGGGCAGGGACAGCCGAACACGCTGCAGCTCGCGGACACCACGACCGGCAACACCGAGGTCGTCGACAAGGGCATCGGACGCGCCCTGCAGATCCGGCCGCGCACCGGCACGCTGACGTACGTGAGCAAGCCCGAGAGCGGGCACTGGGTCATCAAGGAGCTCAATCCGCAAACCCGCGCCATCGTCACGCTGACGGAAACGGTGGATGAGAACGTGAGCGAAGACTTCACGTGGCATCAGGCGCGGCCGTGGCTCCTCATGGCGAAGGGCACGACGATTTTTGGTTGGAACGCCCAGGGGGGCTGGAAGGAACTGGGCAATTTCACCGGCGCCGGCATCGGCCGGATCACCCGGATGGCCGCCGCGCCGTTCGTGACCGGCGCCCGGCCGCGGCTGGCGTTCGTCGCCGAGCCTGCCCGCTAACCCTCGGCCGCGAGGGGGGTCTAAAGTACAAGGCGATGAGGCTCTGAGGGTATGAGGCGATGAGCCCTCTCGCATGAAAATCGTCACCTGGAACGTCAACGGCATTCGGAAGCGCCAGGGCGAGCTGCAGGATCTGCTCGCCGCCGAACAGCCGGACGTCATGTGTCTTCAGGAGATCAAAGCGGCGCCGGATCAGATTCCCGGACTGCTGCTCGCGCCTGAAGGGTACTGGTGCTACTGGCACGGCGCGGGTGGATACTCCGGGGTGGCGATGCTCGTGCGGTGCGACTTCGCGCCCGGCAAGCCCGAGTTCACGCATCCGGGGTTCGATCACGAGGGCCGCGTGGTCGTCGCGGATCTCGATGCGACGCGGATCGCGTCGGTGTATGTTCCCAACGGCGGCAAGGATTTTCCGGCGAAGATGCGTTTTCTCGAAGGGCTTTCAGGGTGGGCGACTGAAACACAGACGGGCGGGCGAACGCTACTCATCTGTGGAGATCTCAACGTGGCGCGGGAAGAGCGGGACGTGCATCCGAAAGAACGGAAACCAAATCAGATCGGTACACGTCCTGAAGAGCGTACGCGGTTTGCGGAGCTCCTGGGCACCGGCCTGGTCGATGTCGGACGCTCGCTCGATCCGGACAACGACGAGCTGTTCACCTGGTGGGCGCCGTGGCGCAGCCTGCGGCAGCGCAACATCGGTTGGCGCATCGATTACGTGCTGGCGTCGAACCCGCTCGCCAGCCGCGCGACCGGATCGGCGTCGCGCCGTGAATTCGGCACGAGCGATCACGCGCCGCTCGTCGTGACCTTTCAACCATGAGCCTCCGCACCCGACTCATAGTCGCGTTCTTCACGCTCTCGGTCGTGCCGCTCGCGGCCATCACGTTCTACGCGTACACGAGCAACGCGCGCGCGCTCCGCGAAGCCGCCGAGCACGAGGCGGATCTGCTCGCGGGCGAGCTGGGCCAGCGGATGCAGCTCGTCACCGCGCAACTCAGCGAGCGCGTCGAGCACGTCATGAACATCGCGGAGCTGCAATCGCAGGTCGAGCGTGCGTCCGCGAAAGCGGCGGCGCCGCCGCCACCGCCTGCGGTCACGGGCGAGACGATCGGCACGACGGTCGCGACTGCGCTTGGCGAAGCGGCCATGCTGCTGAACAATGTCGAGCTTCAGGGCATGCAATGGGCCGGTCGCGACGGCAGACCGCCGGCAGAGGGAAGCGGACCATCGCGTTCCAATCGTTCGGGGACAAGTCGTGAGTGGCAGGGTCCTCGACAGCCGGAAGCCCAGTGGCAAGGTCCGGCACAAGGGCGAGGACAAGGGCAGGGATCGCGGCAAGACCGCCGACCGCCCGGCCCGCCGCCAACTCCGGCGAAACCGCCGACGCCCGTGCCGAATCCGCCCGCGACCAGTGCGGTTGTGCCGCCCCCACCGCCTCCGGTCGGTGCGACTCCACCTGCGCAGCCGCCGCCTGCCGTGGGACGCGCCGGCGCACCGCCCGCCGTTCCAGCCGCGCCCGGGGCACCGAAAGATCCGGCGGTCGTGACGCAAATCGTGACGGGTGCCGACATCAAGGACCGGATCAAAATCGACATGGCGCCGATCCGGCGCGAACTGCTGCGCGAGATCCTCCCGCCCGGCAAACAGTCCGGGACGTTGACCGCGGAAGAGCGCGAGCGGCTCGGCCGCGAAATGGCTCAACGCATGATGGGCATCGTCGCCGGTCTCCAACTCGGCGCTGCCGAGATCAAGAAGCAAGCGGACGCTGCAGCCAAGCAGGCGGAGGCTGCGAAAGTTGCGGGTGTCAAAGGGACGGCCCAGGGTCGAAGCAAGGCGGCCACGACCGCGGCGGAGAAGCAGACGCAGGCAAAGGAGCAGCTGCTGCCCACGCCGATGACGATGAAGAAAGTCTCGTCACTCTCGGGCAACCGGCTCGATGTGAAGTTCGAGCACGAAGGCCAGGTCGTGCAGCAGGCGAACGCCGAGATCAACTTCACCAACGTTCTCGCGACGGTTTTTTCCACGACGCGCCGGGATCGCGGCGAAGTGCCGTTCGCGATTGGCCGGGACGGCCAAATCTACACGCCGACGGAAGAGGATCGCCGGAAGGTCGAGTCGTTCGGCGCCGTCGCGCGGCCGAACGGTCCCGCCACCGCGCGCCTCGACGACTGGGTCGTCGTGACGACTGAGGATCCGTCAGGATCGAATCTCCGGCTGGGCATTGCGCGACCGGTCGGCGATTCTCTCGACAGCCTGCGCCGCACGGCGGCGCGGAATGCCGGACTGGGCGCGCTCTTCATCGCGATTGCGCTCGCCGGCATCGTGCCGCTCTCGACGCGTCTCACCCGGAATCTCTCCGCGCTCGGCGACGGCGTGCGGCGCATCGCGCAGGGGGACTACGGCGCGCGCGTGCCGGTCCGATCCGGCGACGAAGTCGGGGCGCTGGCGCAGGCATTCAATCAGATGGCCCAGGACATCGAGAAGCACCAGCGCGCCGCCCTCGGGCAGGAGCGCATCAAGCGCGAGCTCGAGCTCGGACGCCAGATTCAGCACGACATGCTTCCGCACGCGCCGCTGAAGCTGGGTCTGACGGAGATCAAAGGGGTCTCGGTTCCGGCGCGCGAAGTCGGCGGCGATTTCTTCAACTACTTCGAGACGCCCGGCGGCCAGATCGCGCTGCTCGTCGGCGACGTCTCGGGCAAGGGCGTCGGCGCGGCGCTGCTCATGGCCAACATCCAGGCGTCGCTCCGTACTCGGCTGGCGCTGGGACAGGATCTCTCGGCGCTCGCGCGCGAGCTCGACAATGACATCGAGGCGAACTCGCCCGGGCCAGTGTATGCGACGCTGTTCGTCGGTCTGCTCGAGCCGGCGACGCGTCTGCTGCGCTACGTGAACGCCGGGCATCATCCTCAGTACGTGCTGCACCCACAGAGACCGCTCGACAGGATGACGTCGACCGGCCTGCCGATCGGCATGTTCGCCGGGCACGGATTCCGCGAGCAGCAGATCCAGCTCGCGCCCGGCGACGTCCTCTTCTTCTACACCGACGGCTGCGTCGAGGCCGAGAACGAGGTGGGCGAGATGTTCGGCGCCGATCGCCTCGAATCGCTCCTCGTCTCCGTGGCGTCGAGCACCGACGACGTGCTCGCGCGCGTCGAAGGCGCGGTCAACGCCTTCCGCGGCGCCCAGGAGCCGTTCGACGACGCCACCATGATGAGCGTGCGCGTCGGCTAAAGCGTTTTCCAGACGCATGTCGCGCTCCCTCGCAACCGCGCGCGCCATCAACAGAGCGCTGGTAGAGCGTTGAACCACGAAGCACACGAAGGACACGAAGGATCTTCAAAGAAAACCTTCGTGCTCTTCGTGCCCTTCGTGGTGATCGCTCTTCGACACGATTCTTTGCGGGAATAGAACGGGACGCTGTACTTCTCGGCTGCAGTTCTTTATTCTCTTGCGCGTGCAGTTGCGGCTGCCGTGGGAGCCGACGCGGCGATCGCCGGTGCGCGAAGTGATCGTGGCCGGACGGCCGCTGCCGGTCGCGGTGGTTCGACATCGGCAGGCGCGGCGGTATGTCGTCAGAGTGACGACCGATGGCGTGCGGCTGACGGTGCCGCGCGGCGCTTCAGTTGCCGGAGGCCTCGCGTTTGCCGAGCGGCAGGCCAGCTGGCTCGAACGCGAATGGCGGCGTCAGCGGGAACGGGCGGCCCCCTGGCGGCCCGGCACGGCGCTGTGGTTTCGCGGCGATCGTGTCACGCTCTCCGTCGCGGGCGGCCGCGTGCAGGTCGGCTCGCACCGGATCGACACGACGATCGCCAGCCCGGATCTGCGGTTGATCGTCGAGCCGTGGATGCGTGCGATGGCCGAGCAGGAGCTACCCGCTCGTTGCCTCGAGCTGGCCCGGACGTGCGGGTTGTCGGTGTCACGCGTCGCCGTCCGCAACCAGCGGTCGCGCTGGGGCGCGTGTTCACCGAAGCGCATCATCACGTTGAACTGGCGGTTGATTCAAATGCCGCCGGACGTCACCGACTACATCATCTTTCACGAGCTGATGCACCTGAAGCAGCCCAACCACTCCCGCCGGTTTTGGCGGGAGGTCGATGCCGTGTGTTCGTGGTGGCGGGCGGCGGAGCGATGGCTCCGCGCGCACGGACGCGAGTTGATTTAGCCGGAAAGCTCGAAGCTGGAAAGCCGGAAGGCTGGAACGATCTGGCGGTTTTTCTTAAGTTCGAAGTTTGAAGTTCTAAGTTCGAAGTTCAGGCCGCGTTTGTCAGCGGCCTGCTACCGCACCACCACCTGAGTTGCGGCCGAGCGTCCCGCAGAATCTCTCGCGGTGATTCTGTGGCTGCCGCGAATCAGTGGCCAGCGCACGGTGGCGTCCGGTCCTGCGCGCCCGACGAGCGCGCCGTCGACGTACCACTCGATGAGGCCTGGCGACGCGCCCTGTGCCGCGAGCGGCAACGTCTGGAACTCGGGCCGCAGCGTGGGATCGATCAGATAGACCGCGCCGCCAAGCGGCCGCACGATGGCAAGACCTCGGGAGTCTTTTTGACGGGTCGTTAAGGCGGGAGCAGCCGGCCCGTTTTGTGCGACAACGGGATGACTCTCAGAGTTTTGGTCACTCAAAAAGACTCCCGAGGTCCTCGCCCATCGCCGGAACGGCTCAGGCCAGACCGTGACGAGGCCACGATCGCTCGCGTGATGCCACGTGCACTGCTGGAGGACGGTCGTCGACGGCACCCATTCGACCGCACGCGTCGGACACGCCGCGTGCGGCGCCATGCCCGAGATCGCGCAGAGCTCGACCCGCCGGACGTCGGCAGGCACCGTCACGATGGAAACGGTTTCGCCGATGGGCAGCGATCCACGGACGCGTTCGATGGCGGCGATCATCACGTCGTGAAAGATCGGCCCGGCGCCGGTCACGCCCGTGGAGTTTCGGAGCGGCGTGCGATCGAAATTGCCGACCCAGACGCCGACCGTGACGTCGCGCGTGAATCCAAGCGCCCAGTTGTCGTGATACGCCTGCGATGTGCCGGTCTTGGCGGCCACCGTGAACGGGAATTCGAGGCTGCCGCCGCGGCCGAAGATGTACGCGCGCGCCTCGGCGTCCGACAGGATGTCCGCGATCCAGAACGCCGTTCGCTCCGAGACGAGCCGCTCGGCTCCCGGACGTGCGGGCACGACGCCGTCAACCATGCGGATCGACCGCGGCGCGATCTGTTCGCCGCCGCGGGCGAACATCGCGTAGGCGGCCACCAGCTCGTCGAGCCTGACCTCGGCGTTGCCAAGTGTGAGGCCCAGGCCGTAGTGGGAGGCGTTGCGATCGAGCGTGGACACGCCGGCGCGCCGCAGCATGCGTGCGATCGCGGGGACGCCGATTTCGGACGCCAGCGCAACGGCCGGTACGTTTTCCGAGCCCGCCAGCGCCGCCCGCACCAGCAATGGGCCGCGAAACTGTCCGTCGTAATTCTGCGGACTGTATAGAACCCCGGGCTCGGCGGTCGGAAACTGCGACGGCACGTCCGCCAGGATCCAGCTCGGATCGATGCCGCGCTCGAACGCAGCCGCGTAGGTGAACGGCTTCAGCGCGGAACCAGGCTGGCGCGGCGCGACCACGCCGTCAATGGCGCCGCCCGGCCCGCCCGACGCGTAATTGCCCGATCCTTCCCAGGCGAGCCACTCGCCCGACCGGTTGTCGAGGACGGCGACCGCCACGTTCGCGGCGCGATGGCGATCGAGATCCTGACGATGCGCCTCGATGATGCCCTGGACGGCGCGCTGCAGCGGCGCGTCGAGCGTCGTATCGATCCGGCGCGGACGTGAGCCGCCGCGCTCGGCCAGCACGCGCGCCACGAAATGCGGCGCGATCTGCGACGACCGATCCTGCGTGAGCGTGAGCCCTTCCGCGATCGCCAGCTCGTAGTCGCCGCGCGACAGCCAGCCCTGCGCCGCCATCGTCATCAGCACCCGCCGCTGGCGCGACTTCGCGCGCGCCGGATCGCGCCACGGATTGAACGAGCTCGGCTGTTGCGGCAGCGCCGCCAGAAAGGCGGCCTCGGCCGGCGTCAGGAGCGCGCTCGATCGTCCGAAGTACGCGCGCGACGCGCGCTCCGCGCCGTCGATTTGGTTTCCGTACGGCGCCAGATTGAGATAGAGCGCGAGAATCTGGTCCTTCGACAGGTGGTGTTCCAGGCGAACGGCGATAATCGCCTCGCGGAGCTTGGTGGTCCAGCCGCGATCGATGCCGGCAGACGCCTGCCGGCTGACGAGCAGCTTCGCGACCTGCTGGGTGATCGTCGATCCGCCCTGGACGACCCGCCCGGACACCATGTTCCGCCACGCGGCCCGCGCGATCGCCACAGGATCGAGACCGTAATGGTGCCGGAACCGCGTGTCCTCAGCCGCGATCGTGGCGAGCGCCAGTGTGGGCGGCAACGACGCGGCGTCCAGCGTTTCGCCTCGCGTGCCGAGACCTGAGCGCGCCTCGTACAGCCTCGCGCCGTGACGGTCGAAGATTTCCGTCGAGGAATCGCGGTTCCAGTCGAGCAGTCCTGCCGGCAGCGGACCGCATCGCAGCCAAACGAGCGTGACCACGATGCAACCGGCGCCGATGAGGGTTCTCTTCAGGATCTTCATTTCTTGATCACGATCGTCACCGGCTCCGACCGGCCGTTGACTTCCGGCGCATACATCTCTTCCGCCCACGTTCCCGCAACCCGGAACGTGCCGGCCGTCGTCGCCCGCACGAGGTAGGAGAACTCGTGCCGGCCTTCGCTCAGCCGTGTTGCGAACAAGGCAATGCGCTCGTCATATTTCTCGATGTGATCGAATCCGCCGCGGCGCCAGCGGGCTTCGAACGACTGATCCGCCGCGTCGACGGAGGCATCGCGCGCGAGATCGGTTGCCGTCGTGTTGAACCAGCCGTCAACCGCTTCGACGCCGGCGGGAAGGCTGTCGGTGACCGCGACGTACCGCCGTTCCTTCGGGAGCGTCAGCGCGAGCGTCACCCTGATGAGATCGCCGGCCGCGAACGACGTCGTCGCCGGACTGTCGCCGTTCTCGACGAACCGCTCGTAGCGGCGCTCGAGGCGGATGCCGTGATCGTTCACCGGCAGCGGCGCGGACGGCGCGTACTGCAGGCGCGCGCTGTAATAGAGGCGTCCGGTCCCCGCACGCGAGATGGCCAGGTCGGCGTCGGCCCCTGCCGCAACCTGTCGAATCAGATCCGGCATGGCCAGCCGCACCTGACGCGTCGGGCTCGATCGGCCGCGAAACGCCGCGGTGCCAATTGCGCGATCGCCGAGCGCAACCGTCGCGGTCATCTCCGGCGTCTCCGCTTCGTACTTGCGGTAATAGGCGACGAGCGCCTGCAGCGCCATCGCGTTTTCCTGCGTGTTCGACCACCGGCCGTTTTGCCGGGCGAGAAGCAGCCATCGGACGAGGCCCGGCACGAGCTGCGGATCGTCACTTCGCTCCACGAGCCCTGAGAGCACCTGCGCCGTCGCCCGGACGTTGGAGTTCCAGATCCACGCCAGCGCGTCCGAGTCGATCTCTTCGACGTGGGTCCGGTCGCCCTCGACGCGGAGCGCGTTGGTGAGCCGCCGCACCACGTCGCCGTAACGTGGTCCCCGCGATGGCGACGCGGCCATCGCGTCGGCGAGGTGCGACAACGCAAACACCGGCAATCGATCGACCGAGCCGAGAAGCCGCGTGATGTTCGAATCCTCTGGGCGGCCGTATGCGGTGAGGACTTTCGTGGCGTACGCGGCCGAGGCACCCCAGGCGGGCAGCCACTGTACTTGCAGCGGCGCGGGTCGCTTCAGCTCGCGATCGAGATAATCGAGCGCGCGGCTGACGACCGCCGAATCGGAAGGAATGCCCAGCCCTTCGGCCGTGTGCATCACGTGCAGCACGTAGCTCGTGAGATAGAAATTGCCGGTCAGGCACCGCCCAGGCCAGTAGCCAAAGCCGCCGTCGGCGCATTGGTAGCGGGGAAGATCGCGCAGCAGTTCCGCCGCACGCTTGCGGTAGTCTGCGGGCGCAATCCGCGGCATCTCGAAGGCCTGCCCAAGATCCGCGGCGAGGACCAGCGCGAGCGCTGCCGACGCCTTCTGTTCCGCGCACCAGTACGGATAGTCGGCCAGGTAGCGCGCGCCTTCGCCCAGCCCTGCCAGCGCCGATGACGACAGCTCGACGTTGAGGCCGCCCAGCGTCGTCACGATCCCGGCGGGAATCGTCAGACGCTCGGTCGCGCGTCCGATCGTTTCGCCGAAAGCCGCCGTCGTTTCCAGCCGCGCGGGCGCGATGACCGGCAGCGACATCTCGAACGCGTCGCTGTTGCTCCCGAGCCGGACGGTCATCTGCACTCGCGCTCGGCCGATGCCGCGCGCGATCGCGTCGAATCGAACTTCCTCGTTCGCGCCGCCCTCGAGCGGGAGCGTCTGGCGCCCGTTCGAAAATTCGAGGACGGTGGGATCGAGGCTGCGAATCGTGACCGCGGCGCTGCCGCCTGCCGGCAGCGTGTTGCTCACGACGGCGCCGAACGTCGCGCGGTCCCCGAGCGTGAGGAATCTCGGAAACGCCGCCAGCATCGTGACCGGCTTGCTGACCCGAATCTCTGCGCTCGCCGATCCGAAGCGCGACGCCGGATCGCCGGCGACCGCCATGATGCGATACGTGGTCAGCGATTCAGGCAGCGTGACTTCTTTCGTCGCGCGGCCGGTGCGATCCGTCTCGACCGATCCAAGCCAGAAGGCGAGCGGACGGAAGTCCTGCCGGAACCCGGTCTCTTTGCCGCCGCCGCCGCCTTCGTCTCCGCCTTTCGGTGTCAGAACCCGGCGGCTGATGATTCGTTGCCGGCTGTCTTCGGTGAGAACCTGCAGCGATTTGCGCAGGTAGATGCTCGAGACGACATCAGGCGCCTCGTAGCCGGTCAGCGAGAGCACGCCATGATCGACAGCCCACAAGGTGACCTCGCTCGCGGACGGCTGGCCGCCGGCGTCGCGCACGGTCACGGAAACCTTGGCGGTATTCGCTGGCCGGTACTCGGGTCGATCGGCGGATACGATGACGCTCAGCTTCTTCGAGTCGTCGTTCACGAGAAGCTCGGTGTAGCCGAGCCGGAACGCCGGCTTGCCGGGATCGCTGCCATCCTTGCCGGGATCGGACGATGTCCGGCCGCGAATCAGCAGCACCGAGACGAACACGTTCGGGATCTCGGCTTCGGTGATCGGTACTTCGACCGTCTGCTGCGTGGACGACAACGTGAAGCGCTCGTACCGCCGGATTCCCTCGCGCTCGATCGTGAGCAGCGCCGTGGCGGTCTCCCACGGCGACTGAATCATGATGCGCGCGCGTTCGCCCGGCTTCCACGTCTTCTTTTCCGGCTCGAGCGTGATGCGATTGTGATCGAACCGCTGCCAGGCCGTGTAGCCCGCGCCAAGCCCGTAGAAGGACGCGTCGGTTCGGGTCTGATGCCCGGCGGGGTCGCGGCCGATCGCGCGCAGCTCGTAGTACCCGCCTTCGGGCACCGGAATCTTCACGGGCACCGGCGCCGCCGCTGAGGTCACGGTCCACTCGCCGGATGGCAGCTCGAGCCGCTCGGTGTCCCACGAATAGAATCCGCTGCCTTCCGCCCGCCGCACCGAGTTCCACTGAATGCGGACGAGCGTGAGTGTTACGGGCACGCCTTCGACGGGCGCACCTTTCGGATCGACCGCGATCACGTCGACGCTGGTGCCGGTCTTCGTGTCGGCGAAATACGCGGGTCGTCGCAGCCCGATGTGAAACGGCGCCGGATAGACGACGACGCTGGAGCGGTTCGCGATGTGCTGGCGCGAGATATCTTCGACGTCGGCTTCGAACGTGTAGCGATTCGTGAAATCGACACCGCGCTCGGTCGGCAGCTCGACCGTGAACCCGCCACTCTGATTGAGCGTTGTCGTCTCGCCGGCGACCCGCACTTCGCCGCGATTCTGCTCGGCGGGGTAGTAGCCGAATTCGTATTTGTCGTCCGGATAGCGCTCGAGAATCGCCGCGGGCACGCTCAGATCTGGAGTTCGCGTGAGCGACCACGTGACGGGACGTCGCCCGAGCGGATTGCCGAACAGATATCGTGAGGTGGCGGACGCGTGGAGCGCACCACCAGCCACGGCGGACGCGGCAGAGAGCGTCGTGTCGACGCGGAAATCCGGCTTGCGGTACGCGGCGACGAGAAACGAACCGTACACCCGGTGAAGCCAGTCGCCGTTGGGCCGATACTCGGTGACGTCGTTTCGCTGCGGACGTTCCGTGCCCGGCAGCATCGTCTCGATGCGATAGCTGCCGAGCGTGGCGTCGGCCGGCACGGCCCATTCCCATTCGGCGCTGCTCCAGCGGTTGATCGTGATCGATCGCCGATCGACTTCCTTGTTGCGGCTGTCGAACACGCGGACGTCGAGCGTCGAGCCGGCCGTGAACATCCGGATTCCGGTTGGCGTATCCGAGCGCACGATCGCCTTGACGTGGATCGTCTCGCCGGGTTTGTAGACGCCGCGATCGGTGAAGATCGATCCCCGAAGGATGTCCATCGCTTCCCACAACTGGAACGAATGGCCGAAATCCCACGGCATGATTCCTTCATTCCAGTTCGACGCGGCGTAGGCGAGGTCGCCGTCTTTCTCTGCGGTGACGATGAACGACAGCTCGTGCCACTTCTCCGGCGTGCGGATGGGCAGCGCCGGCGCCAGAACCACGCCGTCGCGCCCGGTCGCGCCTCGCCAGACCTGTTCGTTCTTCGTGTTGACGATCGTCACGCGCGCGTCCGCGACCGGCTCGCCGTTGTCGAGACGCGTCACGAACACCAGCGTCGACTGCGGGCTGTCCTTGACCGTAATCCCGAGGTTCGTGACCTGGACGATCGTCGATCGCGGCCGTCTCGATGCCGCGGCGCGCGGGATCGCCTCGCCAGGATTCATGCCGGCCCAGACGAGTCCGGTCCCTTGCGGCGTGAGCAGCGATTTCAGATCCAGACCGTGCGACTGAATCTGATCCGCCGTCACGTTCAGCTTCCGCAGCGTCCCCGATCCAGGCGGCATTGTCCTGAATCCGGCCTTCTCGAGCTCGAGCGTGCGCGGCATGAGATCGCCGACGGCCAGCCGCGCGGCGTGCTGCGTCACCGTCTGGAAATTTCTCGCGTAGAACGGCAACTGCGGACCGCCACCGGTTTCCCAGACGCCGTGTCCGTCGCCAAAACCCGTGAACGCGCGCTCGTGCCAGTTCTCCACGATGCCAATCCACGGGTAGCCGAGCGTCTGGCCGTCGTATGCCTGCAGCGATGCGTTCACGCCGATCAGCCACGTCGTCGCCGGCGGCTGACGATCGAATCCCAGCTCCTCGAGGCTGTGCGCGACAAACGTGTCGCGGCCGCGCGGCCGTGTCGGCGTCGTCGGACCGATCGTCTGCTCGCGAGCCGGCTCGGTTACATCTCGCACGGTCGTCGTCGCGGCCATCCTCGACGCTTCGATCTGATCCGAGAAGACGATCGCGTTGTAGCCGGACGGATCGCAGCCAGTGCGGCAGCCCGGTCCCATGACGAAGAACACCGGCGGCAGCTCGACCACACTCGACTGCGGATCGGGAGGCAGTGCGGGCCCTTCCGCGCTCGGCATCCGGTCGTCGAGCGTGAGTTGCAGCCACGTTCCCGGCGGCGGGACCGTCGTCGTTTCGAGCACCACGAGCAGCCGCGACGGGGGGAATCGCTTCTCATCCCACGACGTCGCCACGCGGAGGCCGACCGCGTCGGTGCGCGCCGCTGCGGTTCGTGCGGCGGCGATCTTCGCGTCGAATCGCCGCAACCCGTCGGGATCGGATGCCGTGAGCCGCGCGCGTTCCTGCGGCGTGAACGCCGGCAGGTCCACATCGTGCGGCCGATATTGGATGCGAAGGTGCGCAAGGACGTCCTCCGGCCGGACGGCCTGATTGAACATGAGCGCCAGCGTGACCGGCGCGTCGAATCGATCGCCTGGTCTCGCCCAGCGCGCCGACGTGAGCTTCACGGTCGGCGTCGTGAACGTGAATCCATGCGGCGCGCCGAGCGTGCGGCCCGAGACGGCCGCGGTACTGGCGTCGACCGTCACCGTGTACGTCGTCGCGTTTGGAAGCGGCGTTGCCGGATCAGGAGTGAAGATCAGGATCGTCGTACCCGACCAGCGATACACGCCTTTGATGGCGGGCGAGATGTGGATCCACTCCGGCATCGGATTCGCGGGAATCCGGCCGAGCGGCACCATCGGCTCCGAGAAGATCACCCGGATCTCGTTCGCCTGAGTGAGCGCGGCGAGTTCGCCCGTCGGGCCGGAGCTGACGATGGTGAGCTGGGTCGATTGACTCGAAGCGTTCGCCGTTACTGACGCGGCGACGAGAAGGCACACGAACACACGACGAACTGCCGGACGCATAATCGCTCCCGTCACGCGCCGCCAGGCGCGAACCGCGCAAGCACCGTAGAGGCGGGGCACTGCCCGCCCTTCCTACGACAGTCGCGCGGCTGACCGGCCGCTGGTACGTAGCGCGGACTGGTTTCCAAGTCCGCGTGCACGGGCGGATTTAGCAACCAATCCGCCCTACGTACCGCTTCCCGGCCTGCATTCGATCTGTACGTCGGCAGGACCGCCTTGATCCGTAAGACACCGGTTTCACTCAAATGGCGGAGGTGCGAATTCTGGGTCGAAGAGCGAAGCGAATTCTCCGAGGATCATCGCGGTGGCGCCCCAGACATGGTGGCCGGCGAGGTCGAAGTGAGGGTAGGTCACCAGGAACCCGTCGCGGACGCGCCGCGACCAGCCGAGGCGCCCGGCATCGCGGACCTCTTCCAGCGGGACCTCGACGAGCGCCGCGACTTCCTCCGGCGCAAGACGGAAGTCGGGCCGGTGGCTGGCGACGCCGACGAACGGGCGCACCACGAAGTTGCTGACGATGACGTTGAGTGTCGACAGTGAGCCGAGTATCCGGACGTCGTCCGGCGCCACACCGATCTCTTCGTGCGCTTCTCGAAGCGCCGCGCGGATGGGCGGCTCGCCCGGATCGACGGCGCCGCCCGGCAGACTGACCTGACCCGGATGGTGAGGCAGATCGTCGCGCCGCACTGTCAGAGGCAGGACGAGCCCTCCCTCAGCTTCATAAAGAAGGATGAGCGCCGCCGCCTGCCGCGCGCCCTCCGGCTGCTGGTCGGGTTCCCAGCCTTTGCGGGCGGGGCGCGGTGCGAATCGCAGCTGCACCGGCGCGCCCGGCAGCGGTTCCGTGAGCCGCTGCCGGAGGAACGTTTCGACCGTTGGCAGGTCGCCGAGATTCACGTGCTCAGTAAACCATCTTGTGCCCGTACCCGTCGAATGCTAATGATATTAGCAATATGACTCTCGATGCCGTGCGCCTCGGCGAAGTCGAGCAGCTCGTCCTGCTCGCCGTGCTCAAGCTCGACGGCGAGGCGTATGCCGTCCCGATTCGCGCCCTGATCGATCGCGATGCCGGCGTGAAGCTCTCACGAGGATCGATCTACATCACCCTCGACCGCTTGCAGCGGAAGGGTCTCGTCGAGTCGTGGTTTTCGGACCCGACGGGAGAGCCCGGCGGGAAAGCGAGGCGATTGTTTCGCATCCGGCCCGCGGGGGTCGCGGCGCTCAAGGCCGCGCGCCGCGCGGTGGAGCGGTTGTCGGCCGGAACGGCGCTTGGAAAGCGATGATTCGCATCCTGCTTCGCTCGATCCCGCCCGAGTGGCGCGAGTCGGTGGAACGCGATCTCACCGAAGAGATCGCACGCGCGGGATACCGGGGGTGGGTCGCGCACTTGTGGCTGGCCTGGCAGCTCCTGCGAATCTCGATCAGATTCCGCTGGCGGCGCGATCTCACTTCGATGCGTAACGCCAGAACGCGACGTCCCTTCACGAATCTGGGAATGGATGTTCGCCTCGCCATCCGAGCTCTTCGCCGCCAGCCCGGCTCGGGCGCAGCAATCGTCCTGACGCTAGCGCTTGGCATCGGCGCGACGACGGCGGTGTATGCGGTGTTCAACTACGTGCTCTTTCGGCCCGTGCCTGGCGTCGCCGACCCCGATCGGCTCATCACCGTCATGTTCCAACCGCCGGCGCAACGGTCGACGATCGGGTTCGCCGCCAGCTCGGCGGTCCCAACACTGCGCGCGCACGCCACCGATCTTCAGGGACTGGCGAACCGGATGCCATCCACCATCGCGATCGGCGCCGGCGGAGCTGACCCGGCGTTCAGCAGCGTCGAGTTCGTCGACGGGCACTATCTGGCGGTTCTGGGTGCCAGGACCGTCGTCGGCCGGCTGCTCGCCGCGAACGAGGCCGAGGGGGAAGGCCATGACCTCGCGCTCATCAGCGAGTCGCTTTGGCGATCGAAGTTCGACGCAGATGCGAATGTGATCGGCCGCTCCCTTACGGCCAACGGACACACCTTCAACGTCATTGGCGTGCTGCGGAGTTTTCGCGGGTGGGGCACGACGCGCGTCGGACAAGTGGACGTCTGGCTGCCGATTGCGGCGGCTCGCAAGGTGAGGTCCGACCGCGAGGCGGGCGCGTCGACGTCGTTGCTGATCGGCCGGCTGCGTTCGAACGCATCGCCGGCGGTCGTCGAACAGCAGCTTCGAAGCGGCTACGCCAGTCTCGCGGACACGTTGCCGCAGACTCAGCGACGGTATGTCCCCGTCGTCTACCCCGGCTTGCAGGCGTTCCAGATGGACTCGGTTCGCCGCAGTCTTCTGGAGATCTACTGGCTGGTCCTCGGCGGCGTCGGATTGATCCTGTTGCTCGCGTGCGCCAATGCCGCGAACCTTCTGCTCGCGCGCGCGATGCACCGCCGGCGCGATACCGCGTTGCGGCTCGCCGTGGGCGCCGGACGCTGGCGGATCGTGCGGCAGGTTCTCGTCGAAGCAGCCGTGCTGGCGATCGCCGCCGGCGGACTGGGCCTCCCGTTCAGTGTGTTGCTGACGCGCGCGGTCAGCAGCACGCCGATTCTGTCGTTCCTCCCGCAGCTTGGCGTTGTCGAGATAGACGGCCGCGTGGTTGCGTTCTGTCTCGCAATCAGCACGGCCACCGTGTTTGTCTTCGGCATCGTGCCGGCGATTCTCGGCGGCCGCGTCGACGTCCACCGCACTCTGCACGAAGGCGGCCGGAGTGTGAGCGTGTCAGGCCGTCTCCGTGCTGGCCTGGTGGCAATGCAGATCGCCATTGCGCTCGTCCTGCTGAGTGGTGCCGGCGTATTTGCGCGCACGCTCCAGAACCTGTACGCCGTCGAACTGGGGATGGACATCGACGGCGTGTTCGAGCTGGGGTTGCAGCCGTATCGTCTCGGGTACGACGACTCGCGCTCGAGCCGCGTGATCGCCGACATTCTGGATCGTCTTCGGGCAGCCGGCTTCGATCAGGTCGCGTTGTCGTCGCCGAGTCCGCTGGAATCCAGTGGAACGAATGTTACGGTTGGAGCGCCGCTCCCAACCCGGCGCGTCAGCTTGAACGCGGTCTCACCCGGCTATTTTTCGGCCCTTCGCATTCCGCTCCTGGCCGGGCGGACGTTCACGGGCGCCGAGTTTGCCGGCGACTTTGGCGGCATGCCCGATCCGGATCCGCTGCCGCTGGTCGCCAACGCGTCGATGGTGCGTGAGTTGTTCGGCCACGGGCCCGCGGTCGGTCAAAGCTTCCTGTTGACGCGATTCATCGGCGGCCGCAACGTGTCCACTCTGGCGACGATCGTCGGCGTCGTCGGCGACACGAGAACACAACACGTGCAGCGCGAGCCGACCCCGCGGCTCTTCTCGGCAGGGCCTTCCGCATTCCGGCCGCGGTCGATCCTCGTGCGGGCGGCCCAGCCGCAAACCGGCGGTGCCCTGGAGCGGATCCGCCAGGTCGCGCGTGACGTCGATCCAAACCTGCCCGTTTCGTTTCTTGCGCCGCTCGGTCAGGAGATCGAGGACGCGCTCGTCGAGCAGGGAATCGTCGCGCGGATGAGCGGGCTCGTGGCGATGCTGGCGGCGGTGCTCGCCGGCAGTGGCGTCTTCGCGATGCTCAGCTACGTCGTCGGTGAGCGCACGCGGGAATTCGGCATCCGGATGGCGCTGGGCGCTTCACGGCGTGCGCTCGGTTGGCACGTGGTGCGGCGAACGCTGATGATATGCGTGGGCGGCCTCGTTGGCGGCGTGATGTTCTACGCCTGGAGCTCCCGGTTCGTCGCATCGCGTCTGTATGAAATCCGGCCGCTCGATCCGCCAACGTTGGCGATCGCGATGGCCTTGCTGATTCTTGCCGCACTCACGGCATCGTGGTTGCCTGCACGCCGGGCCACGAGTGTCGATCCGGTCATCGTCCTCAGCGAGGAATAGAAACGAAGCCCCCCGGATCTAAAATCGGAAGATTGTGAGATTTAGGAACCTCGCGGCGCTGCTGATCGTCGCGCAAGTGGCGCAGCCGCAACAGTGTTCGCGTCGGCCGCAAGCGCCGATTGATCCGGACATTCCCGTCACCAACGCGTTCACCACCGCCGAAGGCCTGCGTCTCGGCGTGCAGACAATCGTCACCAACGTCGAGATTCCCTGGAGTCTCGCGTTCGCGCCGGACGGCCGGCTCTTTTTCACGGAGCGTCCCGGCCGCGTCCGCATCGTTCAAAACGGTCAACTCGTGACCGAGCCGGCGCTCGTGCTGAGCGACGTGCGTCACGAAGGCGAAGGCGGCCTGCTGGGGATTGCGATCCATCCCAACTTCGCGACGAACCATTTGATCTTCCTGCTCTACACCGCGAACGCAGCCGGAGGACCAGTCAACCGGCTCGTGCGATATCGGGAGTCAGGCAACACGCTCATCGAGCGCGCGGTCCTGCTCGAACGGATGGCGGCGTCGGGCATTCACGACGGCGGCCGGTTGCGGTTCGGTCCCGATGGCAAGCTGTACCTGACGATGGGTGACGCCGCGAACACGTCGCTCTCGCAATCACTGTCGTCGCTCAACGGCAAGATTCTGCGGTTGAACGACAACGGGTCGGCCGCGGAGACCAACCCGTTCCGTAACGAAATCTGGACGTACGGACACCGGAACCCGCAGGGTCTGGATTGGAATCCTGCGACGGGCGATTTGTACGCGACCGAGCACGGCAATGTGGGCAACGACGAAGTGAACCTGCTGCTTGCGGGCCACAATTACGGGTGGCCTGTGATCGAGGGCGCGGGAAGCCGGCCCGACATGGACACGCCGCTGCGTTTTTTCTCGCCGTCGATCGCCCCGTCGGGCGGATCGTTCTACGCCGGCACGCGCATGTTCCAGCTTCTCGACAGTTTCTTTTTCGGCGCGCTTGCCGGCCAGCACATCCATCGCGTGGCCGTGGACCCCGCCGAGCCCACCCGCATCCGCTTCGAAGAGCGCTGGCTCGACGGCCGGTTCGGCCGGATTCGCGACGTCGTGTCGGGTCCCGACGGGACGCTGTACTTCTGCACGAACAATCGCGATGGCCGCGGCTCGCCGGTCCCGACCGACGACCGCATCGCGAGAATCGTCCCCGTGCAGTAGGACATCGCTGCGGACTCCATGCGCATCGCCGTCGTGTCGGACATCCACGCCAACCTGACCGCGCTCGAAGCGGTGATCGCGGACGTGCGTAGAGTCGGCGCGGACATGGTCGTTCACGGCGGTGACCTGATGGCGGGCGGCCCGCGGCCCGCGGAGGTGATCGATCGCGTCCGCGAGATGAACTGGCCGGGCGTCTGCGGCAACACCGACGAGATGCTGTGGAAGCCTCACCGCGTGTCGGAGACGTTGCAGCCGCCGCAGTTGCACCGGATCCGGGATCTCGTGTTGACCTACACGATTCCCGCCACGCTCCGCCTCATCGGCGACGAACGGCTCGCATGGCTCAAACAACTCCCTCACCGCTGGTCCGGCAGCGATCTGACCGTCGTCCACGCGGTGCCTGACGACCCATGGCCGATCGTCTCCGCGAATGCATCCGACGACGACCTGGAGCGCGTCTACGCCGGCCTCAACACCCGGCGCGTCGCATATGGGCACATCCACCAGCCGTTTATCCGTCGTCTCCGGACGTTCACTGTCGTGAATTCAGGCGCCGTCAGCCAGTCGTACGACGGCGATCCGCGCGCGGCGTACGCGCTCGTCGATGGCGACGATGTCGAGATCCGGCGCGTCGAGTACGACGTGGAAGCAGAGATTCGGCTGCTGCTCGAGAGCGCGGATCCATTCGCCGAATCCACGGCGGCGACGCTGCGGACGGGGCGGTATGTACCTGTGTAAGAAGCCGGAAAGCTGGAAAGCCCGAAAGCTGGAAAGGTAGGGTGTCCGCCTTCAGACAGTCGGTGATTCTTGTAGACATTCGACAAGAGAACCGAATACTCTTGTCGAACGTCTAGTAGAGGGATCTCGAACCGCAGCGCGGAGCAGCTCCCATGATTCGCAGCCTGTTTGACCGATTGCGTGTCCTTCTCTTCTGGCGGCGCCTCGACCGAGACATTCAGCGCGAGCTCGACTTTCACATCGCCATGGAGTCCGACCACCGCGCCCGGGGAGGCTTGCCGCCCGGCGAGGCGCGCCGCACCGCGTTACGTGATTTCGGTGGCGTGAGCCGGATTAGGGAAGAGGTACGCGACACGCGGGGGATGACGTTCTGGGACGCGCTCGTGCAGGACGTCCGGTTCGGGATCCGCACGCTCCGCCGATCGCCGGCGTACACGCTTGCGGCCGTCGTCATTCTCGCGCTCGGCATCGGTGCGAACACGGCGATGTTCTCGGTCGTCGACGGTGTGCTGCTGAAGCCGCTGCCGTTCCGCGACGGCCACGAGCTCGTGCTGGTTCAGCAATCGTCGCCGCAGACCGCGCGGCCGTCCGTCGGCGTGTCGATTCCCGAGCTGATCGACTACCGCGCCCGCCTGAAGTCGATTCGCGACCTCGTCGAATACCACTCGATGTCGTTCACGCTGCTCAACCAGGGCGAGCCCGATCGGGTCGATACCGGAGTCGTCTCGGCGAATTTCTTCGACGTGCTCGGCGTGAAGCCGCTGCACGGCCGGACGTTCATCGATACCGACGATGACCTGGGTGCGCCGGCGGTGGTGGTGCTGAGCCACGCGTACTGGCAGGCCAAGTTCGCGGGCGATCCCAAGGTGATCGGCAAGTCGGTCGAGATGAACGATCGGATCCACACGATCGTCGGCGTCCTGCCGCCGTATCCGCAATATCCACAGGAAGAAGATGTGTACATGCCGACGTCCGCGTGCCCGTTCCGTGCGGACGCCGAGAGGCTGATCCACACGAATCACCGCGCGTTCGGCGGGCTGCAGGTGTTTGGCCGGCTGGCGCCGGGCGCCACGGAGGAGAAGGCCACCACCGAGGTCGCGACGGTGGCCGCGACGTTCGACAAGTCGTTTGCGAAAGATTACACGCGGCTCAAGGAAATCAAGGGGAACGCGCGCGTCCTTCAGGATGCGCTCGTGGTCGAAGCCCGCCCGATGCTCTACGCGCTCGCCGGCGCGACGATTCTGGTGCTGATGATCGCCTGCGCCAACATCGCGAACCTGGCGCTCGCGCGCACCGTCCGTCGCACGCGGGAGCTCGCGCTTCGATCGGCGCTCGGCGCCGCGCGCGGCCGGCTGTTGCGGCAGCTCATCACCGAAAGCATCCTGGTCTCGCTGGCGGGCGGAACGCTCGGATTGCTCCTGGCGTGGCTGTCCGTCGGCATGCTCTCCAGGTTTGTTGAACGCTTCACGACGCGCACCGGGCAGATCGCGATCGATGGCGGCGTCCTCGCCTTCATGATTGTCGTGTCAGTCCTCACGGGCATCCTGTTCGGCGCTGCGCCGGCGCTGGCGGCCCGGCGGAACACCGCCCAGTCGATGCGCGAAGGCAGCGGGCAGGCCGGTGACGGCGTCCGCCGCCAGCGGCTCCGCGCCGGGCTCGTCATCGCGCAAGTCGCCGTGTCCTTCGTCTTGCTCGTCGGCGCGGCGCTGCTGCTGCACAGCCTGTATCGGCTGTCGACGGTGCCGCTCGGCTACCGGCTCGATCGCGTCATCAGCGCGGACATCGGCGGCAACTTTTCACTGTTCCACGACCGGGTGAAGTCGCTCGAGCTTCAGCGCGCGGTCCTCGACGAAGTGCGCGCGATTCCGGGCGTCATCTCGGCGGCCGTCACTAGCAACGTGCCGCTGACCGCGACGCAGCCATTTCGGACCCAGATCCGGATCGAAGGCGCGGCGGACGCCGCGAATGGCGCGCCGTTGGAAACGGACCGTGGTGTCGCCACGGACGGCTATTTTGAAACGCTCGGGATGGCCGTGCTGTCGGGCCGGACGTTCGATCGCAAAGACACCGCCGAGTCGATGCCCGTTGCCGTGATCAATGCCTCCATGGCGCGGTTGTGGCGAGGTGCCGACCCGATTGGATCCCGATTCGTCATCCAAGGGCCGGCACCAAGCACAGTCACCGTGGTCGGTGTCGTCAGCGACAGCCATCCATATGGCCCGAATCTCGATGCGGTGCCGCAGTTCTTCCAGCCGCTGGACCAGGCTCCGTTTGGCGGCGGCGGCCTCGTCATCAACACGACGGGTCCGCCGGCCGAGCTCGTGTCGTCGATCAAGACCGCCGTGCATCGCGTGCATCCCCAGATGCCGGTCGAGGACGTGCGGACGCTGAAAGACCTCAAGCAGAGCCGCCTCGCCGTACCGGGTCTCACGGCCGCCCTCCTGTCGATGTTCGCCGGGGTCGCGCTGATCGTGACGCTTGCCGGCATCACGGGGGTGATCGCGACCTCGGTCAGTCAGCGGACCCGCGAGTTCGGCCTGCGGATGGCGCTCGGGGGCACGCGGCTGTCCGTGTTGTCGCTCGTCATGCGTCAGGGCATCGTGCTCGTCATCGCCGGCGTGATCCTGGGGATCGCGGGCGCCGTCGTGTTCACGCGTCTGCTCGCGCGCTATCTCTTCGCGACGACGCCGACGGAACCGATTGCTTACATCGCCGTGGCCGCGCTGTTCTTCGTCACGGCGCTCATCGCCGCCTTCGGTCCAGCGCGCCGCGCGACGACGATCGATCCGCTGACCGCCCTACGGGCGGAATGAAGTGACGCTGAAGTACGGGCACTGACGCTCAAGTACTGGAACAACGCTCAAGTACGACCTAACGCTGACGTACCTGCGCTGACGAGGAGGTACTGGGGCTATCGCAGAAGTACTTCTGCACCAGTCGCCGTACTTCTGCGCCAGTTCCCGTACCTGTGCGTCAGTTCTCGTACTTCAGCGTCAGTTCCAGTACTTCTGCGCGGGCCCGCCAGCGCCGGCGGTCAGTACGTTTTTCTGGCAACCCACTCACGGAAGAGAGAGTCCACGACGGCGTACGTCGTGCCTTCCTTTGTCACGACGTCGCTGCGCACCAGCGCGGCGAGTGCTGATTGAACGCTGGATGGGCCGGCGAGCCGATAGCGCGCGCGGACGTCGGCCGAGAACAGCTCGCGTCCGTGCTCGAGCACGAGCGCGCGGAGCACACCGCGCTGCGCGAGCGTCAGCCGCTGCCAGGCTTCCTCGAAGACCGTGTCCTGTTCGCGCAGGAGCCGCGTCAACGTCGCGTGCAGATCCTCCAGACCTGCGGTCTTCCGCCCTGCGGCGCGCAAATCGTCCCACGCCTCGTGCGCCAGCCGCTGCACGTCGTACGGGACGTTGCCGGCCAGATCGACGATGGCCATCCCGAGGTCCGGCTCAGGTTTGATCCCGCTGGCGGCAAATCGCGCTTCGAGGAACGCGCTGAACTCGTCGGCGGGAATCTTGTCGAGGCGGATGACCGGCCCGGCCTTGTAGAACGGGCGCCGCGATCCGAGCATCCGCTCCATGAGCGACGGCTCCGAGCCGGCGAACACGTAGCCGACGCGGCGCTGATCCTGCACCGCCGCGCGGAGGGCGTGCTCGACGGTGCCGCCGTTGAACCCGGCGATCGCCTGGAACTCGTCGAGCGCGACGGCGACCGGCCGGCGGCGCGCCGACGCGATCCGGTCCGGCAGGGTGAAGACCTCGCCCGCCAGCCGCGCGACGTCCCGTTCGGTTCGCACGGTCGGGAAGGCGAGCGCGACCCTCGTCGTCCCCGGCGGTTCCGACTCGACCCGCACTTCCGGCCGTACGGAGCGGAACATCTCCGCGGCCCATTGCCGCAGCCGGCCCACCGGCGTCTCGGCGGCCAGGAGCGCGCGCGCGTACCCCTCGAGAAAGGCCGCGTACGAGCTCGAGCTCGAGACGGTCACCTCGACGGTGATCACACCCTGCCGCGCCAGCCGCCGCAGCGCGTAGCGGATGAGCGATGACTTGCCGTACCGCCGCGGCGAGATCAGAAACACTTTCTGGCCGGCATGCAGGTCGCGCTCGAGCCGGTCGAGCTCAAAGGCACGGTCCGCGAACGCCGCGGCGGTGACGATCTCGCCGTAGACAAACGGATTATCGACGGTCATTACGTCAGGTTAGGTAATGAGTACGTAGTATACCGTAATCGCACTCCTGTCACGGCTGTCGCCGAAGTACTGGCGCTGGCGCTGAAGTAGGGTGCTGACGCTGAAGTACGGCTCGGCCGTTTGAAGTACGGAGCTGACGCCGAAGTACAAGACCATCAAGCTCTTGTACTTCGGAGCTCTCTTCTTCGTACTTCTCGGTTCTTGACGTCTGTACTTCTCCGTTCTTTGACTGCGTACTTCTTGGTTCTTGTCGGCCTTACTTCTCAGCTTTTCACTTCAGTTTTTCACTCGGCGCGCAGCGCCAGCGTTGGTGAAACCCGGGTCGCGCGGCGGGCCGGCAGCCAGGCGGCCAGGAACGATGCCGCGAGCAGAATGGCGAACGCAGCCGCGAGCACCAGGCCGTCGATCCCGCGTCCCTGGTACGCGAGCGTGCGGAGGGCGGCTCCCGTCGCGACCGCCAGGAGGCCGCCGGCGACGAGCCCGATCGCGGCGAGGATCGCGCCTTCCCGGACGACCATCCGGACGACGGCGCCCGGCGTCGCGCCGAGCGCGACGCGAATCCCGATTTCGCGCGTACGGCGCGAGACCACGTACGCCTTCACACCGTAGACGCCGACGGTCGCGAGAAACAGCGCGACGGCTCCAAACGCGGCGAAGATGTTCGCGCCCAGGCGAACAATGGCGAGCATGAGATTGCGCTCGCGAAACATCGGGCGCGTCTCGAGTGAGAGCACGGGCAGCGCCGCATCGATCTCGCGCAGCGTGCGACGGAGGCCCGGCAGGAGGGTTGCCTCGGCCTCGGCCGAGGGCAGCGAGGTCCGCACGTGGATGTAGAGGCTCGATCGAAACTCCCGTCCGACCGGGACGTACAAGTGCGGACCGGGCGCCGCGTCGAACAGGTTGTGTCGCAAACCCGGCGCGAGGCCGACGACCTGCAGCACCACCGGCGGCAGGCTCGGATCGCGCTCGGAGTACTGCACCCGCTGACCGATCGGGTCGGCCTCGCCGAAGAGCTGCCGCGCAAGCGGCTCATCGATGATCGCGACGGGCTCGCCGGTCGAGGCGCGCTCCTCGGCCGGCGAAAAATCGCGCCCGCGCAGCAGCGTGAGGCCCAGCGCGTGGAAGTAATCGGCCCCGATGGCCGTGAATTCGGCGCCGACGAGCTCGCCGGCCGCGCGCGGATCGGCGGCCGTGATCGGCGCACCCGCTTTCTGCACCGATTGACCCTCTGAGATCTCGCCGAACGGCATCGTGTTCGCCACGCTCGCGGCGACGACCTCCGGCCGCGTGCGCAACTGCTCGAGGATGCGCTGATAGAGGCTGCGTGACCGCGCGGTGTCATACGAGGCGAGGCTCGGATCGACCTGAATCATGATGCCGCGCGACAGTGTGAACCCGGGGTCGGCCGACGCGGCGAGCGTGGCGCCGCGCAGGAACATGCCCGCCACCGCGATCATGACGAGCGAGAAGCCGAGCTGCGCCATGACCAGCACGTTTTGAATCCGGAATCTCGAGCGGCGGCCCGTTCCGGGACCGCCCGGTTGATCCTTGATTCCGGACGAGGCAGTCGTCCGTGCGAGCGTCCACGCCGGCAGCGCCGCGAAGATGATCGCGCTCGCCATCGCAAACCCACACGTCGCGGCGAAGACGCGCACGTCGGGTATCGAGTCGAACGACAGCGCGACCGGCGAAATGGGCGCGAGCATCGCGACCAGCATCCGCGATCCCCACATCGCCACGACCAACCCGGCGCCGCCTCCAAGGATGGAGAGCACCGCGCCCTCGGTCAGCAGTTGGCGGACGATGCGGGCGCGGCTGCCGCCGATGGCGAGACGAACGGCAATCTCGCGCCGCCGCGAAGCGCCGCGCGCGAGCAGCATGTTGGCGAGATTGAACGCCGCGATGAGCAGCACAACTCCCGACATCGACAGGAGGGCGCCGGCGACGCCGACGAGGTCACCGTCCGTCCGCGGCTGGGTACTCACCGACAGACGCGCGAGCGGCGCGAGCGACAGGTCCTGGTTGCGGTTCTCCGCCGGAAACGCCTCGGCGAGCTGCGCGCCGGCCGTCGTCAGCGCTGCCGCGACGGAGGCGATCGACGCGCCCGGGGCGAGGCGCGCGATCGGAATCAGCGTGTGGTGGCGGCGATCCGCCAGCGTGCCCGACAGCCCCTCGCGAACGAAGTCGTTCGAGATCGTGTCGTAGACGCCCGTGGGAATCCACAACTCAGGCGTCACGAGCGCCATCGATCCGCCGAAGCCCTCAGGCGCGACGCCGACGATCGAAAATGGTCGCCCGTTCAAGGGAATGATCCGCGTGAGCACGTCCGCCGGCGCGCCCATGCGCTGCCAGGCGGTGTGGCTCAGAATCGTCACGGCGATGTTGGCGCCGGGCCGCTCCTCGTCGATCGTGAACGGACGTCCCCGTTCGAGCGCCACGCCGAACGTGTCGAAGAAGTTCGCGGTGACGATGTTCGCGAACACCCGCCGCGTCGATGACCCTTCGGTGACCCCTGCAAACGCGAACGTGTGCGCGGCGAGCGACGCGAAGATGTCCGTCCGGCCCCGCAGGTCGGCGTAATTGGGGTACGAGAAGGCGCGGTACGAATCCGGCTGCGTGCGGTCGCGGCTGTACAGCCCGACGATCTCCCCGGTCGCGCGTCCGGGACGCGGCTTGAGCAGCAGGGCGTTCACGAGGCTGAACGCGGCCGTGTTGGCACCGATCCCCAGCGCCAGGACGATCACGGCGATACACGCAAACCCTCGCTGTCGCGCCAGTAGTCGCAGGCCGTATCGCACATCCCGCCAGAGGGCAGTCATGGCGTCTTAGACGGGCGGCAGTCCTCACGGTTCCAGTAAGATGCACGTCGATGAGACGCATCGAATGCGCGCGTCCCGAGGAGGCTCCATGCGTCGTGTGTTGATCGTGTCCATAGCGTTCCTGATCGCCGTCCTGTCCGGCGTCGGCCTGGCGGCTTCGCGCGAAGAGCAGGGCGGCGGCGGAAGCGGCGGCGGTCAGCAGGGCCAGGCGCGCGGCGGCCGCCTGCCGGCGATTGCCGAGCGCATGGACGGCCTGCGCCGGTTCGACGGTTTCTTCCCGCTGTACTGGGATGAAGGCACCGGCGCGCTCTATCTCGAAATCCCGAAGCTCGACACCGAGGTGCTGTGGGTCACCGGCGTCGGCGCCGGAATGGGGTCGAACGACATCGGCATCGATCGCGCGCAGCTCGGCGGCACGCACGTCGTGAGCTTCCAGCGCGTCGGCACCAAGATTCTGATGGTCGAGCCGAACTACGACTATCGCGCCGTCAGCCAGAATCCGCTCGAGCGGAAGGCGGTCGAAGACGCGTTCGCGAAGTCGGTGCTCTGGGGCTTCACCGCGATCGCCGAGACCAGCGGACGCGTGGTCGTCGACCTCGGCGATTTCCTGATGCGCGACAGCTCGAGTCTCGCGTCGCGGCTGGCGCCGGCGACGTACCGCTTCGATCGCACGCGCAGCGCCGTGTACCTGCCCAATACGAAGGCTTTTCCCAAGAACACCGAAATCGAAGTGACGTCGACGCTCGTGAGCGACGGTGGCGGCGGCGGGCGCGGCGGCGGCGGCGGAGGCGGTGGACGCGGCGGCGGGGGCGGCGCCCAGATCGGCGGCACCATCGGCGATGTGGTTCCGTCGGCTGAGGCGATGACGGTAAGGCAGCATCACTCCTTCATCGAGCTGCCGGACGCCAACTACAAGCCGCGGAAATTCGACGCCCGCTCCGGCTACGGCGCGATGCAGTTCATGGATTTCTCCGCACCCTTCGGTGCCGACACGCGCGTGCGGTTCCTTCGCCGTCATCGTCTCGAGAAGAAAGATCCGAACGCCGCGGTGAGCGAGGCGGTGGAGCCGATCATCTACTACGTCGATCCCGGTGCGCCCGAGCCGATCCGATCCGCGCTCGTCGAAGGCGCCAGCTGGTGGAACCAGGCGTTCGAGGCAGCGGGGTTCCGCAACGCGTTTCGCGTCGAGCTGCTGCCGGAAGGCGCCGATCCGATGGACGTGCGCTACAACACCATCACGTGGGTGCACCGGTCGACGCGCGGGTGGAGCTACGGATCGTCGATCAGCGATCCGCGCACCGGCGAAATCCTGAAGGGCCACGTCTCGCTCGGATCGCTTCGCGGCCAGCAGGACTACCTGATTGGCGAGGGGCTGCTCTCGCCGTACACCACCGGGACCGAGAAGCCGCAAATCCTCACCGACATGGTGCTCGCGCGGCTGCGCCAGCTCGCGGCGCACGAGGTCGGCCACACGCTGGGGTTGGGGCACAACTACTACGACAGCACGGCGGGACGCATCTCGGTGATGGACTATCCGCATCCGCTCGTGACGCTGAAGAGCGACGGCACGATGGATTTCTCCGACGTCTACACGAAGGGGATCGGCGAATGGGACAAGGTCGCGATCCGCTACGGCTACGGCGTGTTCCCGGAGGCCACTGAAGCCGCGGAGCTGAAGAAGGTGCTCGACAGCGCGTGGGACAAGGACATCAAGTACATGACCAACCAGGACATGGACGTCCATCCGCGCGTCGATCAATGGAACAACGGTACGGACATGGCCACGGAGCTCAGCCGCATGATGAGCATCCGCCGCGCCGGGCTCGAGCGGTTCGGAGAGACCGCCATCCAGAAGGATTGGCCGATGGCGATGATCGAAGAGGTGCTCGTCCCGCTGTACCTCCACCATCGGTACGCAGTGGAGGCCGCGGCCTCGACGGTCGGCGGCCAGAACTACATCTACGCGTATCGCGGCGACGGACGGGTGCCCGTCGAGTGGGCGCCGGCCGCGGCGCAGCGCGCGGCGCTCGATGCGCTGCTCGCGACGCTGAAACCGTCCGAGCTGACGCTCTCGACGGCGGTGCTCTCGAAAGTGCCGCCGCGCCCGTCAGGCTATGGCCGCACGCGCGAGCTGTTCCCGCGCTACACGGGTGGCGCCTTCGACCCCATCACCCCGGCCATCGTCGCCTCGGACATGACGGTCGGGTTCCTGCTGACGAATGATCGCGCGGCCCGGCTGGTCGCGCAGGCGGCCGTGAACCCGTCATTGCCGGGACTGAACGAGGTGATCGAGAAGCTCGTCACCGCGACCTTCGGCGCGCCGGCCGCCAGCCCGTACGAGGCCGAAATCAAGCGGGCCGAACAGCGGGTCGTCGTCGATCGGCTGATCGATCTGGCCGACACGGCGCCGATGGCGCAGGTCCGCGCGATCGCGACGCACCACCTGAAAGCGCTGCAGGGGCGGACGCCCGGCGCGAACGTCCACGACTCAGCGCATCAATCGTTGCTCGCGGCCGACATCAAGCGGTTCCTGGATCGGCCGTCGACGCCCGCGCGGGATATCGCGCCGCCCGGCACGCCGCCGGGAGCGCCGATTGGCGATATGGGAATGGACTATCTGAGCTGGTACTTCGGAGAGTGCATCGTCCGGTAAGAGCAAGGCGATGAGGCTATGAGGCCCTGAGGCTCAGAGGCGTGACAAGAACGTTCTTGCTCATAGCCTCATGGCCTCATCCCCTCATAGCCTCTACACATTTCTTAACGCATTGACCGGATCGACGCGCATCGCCCGACGGGCGGGAATCAGGCAGGCCGCAAGCGTCGCCACGATCAGTATCAGGCCGACCGCGGTCAGCGTGATTGGATCCCATGGCTGCACGTGGAACAGCAGCTCTTCGGGCAGGCCGCCGACCCTCATGATGTACGAGCCGGCGACGAGGCCGATCGCGAGGCCGGCCAGTGCCTGCCAGAGTCCCTCGGTCATCAACCCGCGAAGGATGACGAGCGGCCGCGCGCCAAGCGTCATGCGCACGCCGATCTCGTGCACGCGCGTGGTGACGAGCTGCGCCATGACGCCATAGACGCCAATGACGGCGAGCCCGAGCGAGAGCACCCCGAACGCGCCGAGCAGCAGCGTCTGTGCCCGCTCCGATCGGACGGACTCCGCGACCACTTCGTCGAATGTCCGCACGCTCGCGAGCGGCAGGTTCGGATCGACCGCCTTCACCGTCGCCCGGACTGCACTCGTGAGTGTGCCGGGGTCCACGTCGCTGCGCAGAATGAAGTTCAGGGACCCGATCGATGCTTGTGCCTGCGGCCAGTAGAGCACCGGATTGACGTCGCGCCGCAGTCCCCAGTGACGGACATCGCCGGCGATCCCGATCACCGTCCGCCAGACCTCGTCGCCTCCGAACCGGACTCGCTGGCCGATCGGATTCTCATCCGGCCAGAATCGCCGCGCGCTCGTCTCGCTGACGATCACCACCGGCAGCGCGCGGTCGTCGTCGGTCGTCTCGAATCCGCGGCCCTGCTTGATCGGAATTCCCACGGTCGAGAAGTAGGTCGGTGTCACGATGCGCGGATGCATGCGCGTCGGCGGGTCGTCGGGTTTCCGCTCGCGATTCTCGAAGCCGATCCCTGTCCGCGAGTCGCCGCCTGCGAGCGGGAGAAGATTGACCGCGCCGACGCTCCGCACGCCAGGCAGCGCGGCAAGCCGCCGCTCGATGTCGAGGAGCACGGCACGCCGTTCCTCCGGTGTCTTGTACCGCGTCGATGGAACGGCGACCCCGAACGTGAGCCGCTGTGACGCATCGAATCCCAGCGGCTGCGCCATCGTCTGCGAGAAGCTCCGGACGACGAGGCCGGCGCCGACGAGCGTGAGTGCTGCCAGCGTGACCTCGCCGACGACGAGTGCATTGCGCGCGCTGCGCCGGATGCCGGCGGCTCCACGTCCCCCTTCTTTCAAGGTGTCGGTCATGTCGGGCTTCGAGGCCTGAAGCGCCGGCAGCAGACCGAACAGCACGCCGGTCAGCAGCGCGAGGGCGAACGAGAACAGCAGCACGCGGACGTCGAGATGGAGCTCCTCCAATCCGACGACCGACATCCGCTCCGGCATCACCGCCGGCAGCGCCTTGAGCAGGACCCACCCCATCACCAGTCCCGCGAGGCCGCCGACGAACGACAGACTGACGCTTTCGACGAGCGTCTGGCCGATCAGCCGTCCGCGCGAGGCGCCAAGCGCCGATCGAACCGACATCTCGCGCCGCCGCGACGCCGCGCGCGCGAGCAGTAGGTTGGCGACGTTGACGCACGCGATCAACAGCACCAGGCCGACGGCGGCGAACAGCACGAGCAGCGTCGCGCGGAGCGGCTTGACGTACACGTCGCGCATCAGCGTCACGTACGCGCCGTGGCCGCGGTTCTCCTGTGGATATTCGGCCTCGAGCTCCTGACCGAGCCGATCCATCGCGTCGAGCGCTTGGGCGAACGACACGCCCGGCTTGATGCGCGCATAGACGTCCAGCTGATGACTGACCCGGCTGATCTCTTGTCCGAACACGAGCGGCGCCCAGAAGTCGACGTCCGTGACGAACTGGAACGAGGACGGCAGCACGCCGATCACCTCCCACGCGTTGCCGTTCAGCCATACCCGCCGTCCGACGATGTCGCGCTGCCCGCCGTACCGTGACTGCCAGAGCGCGTGGCTCATCACCAGGACCCGGTGCTTGCCAAGCACTTCATCGTCCGGCTGGAAGGTCCGGCCGAGCTCCGGCCGTACCTTCAGGATCTCGAAAAACGACCAGCCCACGGACGCGCCTGGCACCACCACGGGCTCGCCATCACTCGTGAGGCTGGCCATCCCGCCGGCGTACGCGGCCATGTTTTCGAAGGCGGTATTTCGCTTGCGCCAGTCCAGGTAATCCGCGGGCGACACGACGTTGTTCATCACGCCTTCGCGCGGCCGTTTTTCCCAGACCATCACGATGCGGTCGGGATCCGGATAGGGCAGTGCGCGCAGCAGGACGCGATCGACGACGGAGAAGATCGCGGTGTTGGCGCCGATGCCGATCGCGAGCGTCGCGAGCGCGAGCAGCGACGAGGCGGGATACCTCCGGAGCAGGCGAAGGCCGTGTTGAAAATCGCCGAAAACCGTGCGCATTACTGTTCCTCCCGGGCTCTTCCCGCTGGCCGGTTGCTCGTCCCGCCGGCGCGCGCCAGCCGAAGAGGTCTGGGGCAGCGTTCGCGCGGCGAAAGCCTCGATTGCGACGTCGTACGCGGCGCTCGCCCAGAACGACAGCAGACGGACCGGGTGTCCGGAGAGTGCCTGGCGCTGGTCTCGAAACAGCTGGACCATCTCGTCGCCGAAGTCGCGCCGGAGATCCTTCGGCAGCGTGCGCAGCAGCAGGCGATACAGCCGATCCGTCATCTAGGTCTTTCGAAGCAGACGCCGTGTCCGCGCGTCGGTCAGAAGCTCCTGGAGCCGCCGCGCCTCGAGGCGGGCGGCCTGGCGGCCGAGGGCGGTGGCGCGGAAGTACCGCCGATCCTCGCTGCGTCCCGCTTCTTCGATGAGCTCGTCGGCGAGCATCGCGCGCAGCGTGCGATAGAAATTCGCCGGCAGGACGCGCTCGCCGCCGGTCCGCTGCTGGACTTCCCGCACGAGGCTCCAGCCGTGCCGCTCGCCTTCAGTGAGCGCCAGGAGAACTTGAAAGACAAGAGGCTTCAGCGGCAACAGCTCGCGCGGATCGACAGGCATTCAGGCACTATAGTGTCAATGCGACAGTAGTGTCAATTCGACATGTCTGGAGCGCGAAGTGCGGTGGAGAAGAACCGCGAGTACGAGAGCCTCCTTGATATGCTCGGGCCATGTGCGACCTGAACCACGAGCACGACCATCATCATTTCGGATTCCTCGTCGACACTCCCGAGATTCGCGCACTCATCGACGAAACCGCGCGGCTCACGGCCTCGATAGACGACGTGCCCGCGCGCGCGGAGGCGCTGCGGCCGGCCTTTGCGCGGTTACTGGCGTCGGACGGCTGGCTTCCCGAGAGCTGTGCCAGGCCGGACGAGGGCAGCCGCATGGGCGGCGGGATCGGCCAGTACGCGCTCTATCGCGCGGAGGACGGATCGCTGTGTCTCTTCTCGCTCGTCGTGCCGGCAGGCGCGTCGACGCCGGTGCACGACCATCTGGCGTGGGGACTCGTCGGCATCTATCGCGGGCGGCAGGACGAAACCGTCTACCGCCGCTTGGACGACTGCGACGATCCGGCGCACGCGGATCTCGAAATCGCGAAGCGCCAGGAGCTGGGACCGGGCGAGTTCTACACACTCCTGCCGCCGACCGACGACATCCACTACGTTCGCACGATCTCCGACACGCCGTCGATCTCGATCCATCTGCTCGCCAACGACAC
>Ga0114129_10001037_pt1 | contig 36347 bp, 37 predicted proteins | sample RhiMetdeltSRZDD1_FD_80071 | JGI IMG/M metagenome (GOLD analysis project Ga0114129, IMG submission 80071) | Populus rhizosphere microbial communities from Tennessee, USA - Rhizosphere MetaG P. deltoides SRZDD1 (version 2) (version 2) | ecosystem: Host-associated > Plants > Roots > Rhizosphere >...
ATATGGATGGTGCTGGGTATGAAAGTAAGCACCGATAATAAAAGCATTTGGGTTTGCAGTGCTTCCGAAAAAGATACATTCAACGGCTACTCGGGCATCTTTGGTTTTGATCTCAGCAGTGGTGCATTGATTAACAAATATGTGCTCGACAATAAAACAAGCGCTCATTTATTTAATGACCTGGTAATTGCAGCAGACAGTATCCTGTATTTTACTGACAGCAAAGATGGAAAGGTTTTTAAATTGAATCGGAGAGATGGTATTATAACACCTTTGGTAACCGATCCATTTTTTTATCCCAATGGCATTGCATTGAATGAAAAAAATGCCGCTTTATATGTTGCCGACCGCACCGGAATAAGAATAATTAACCTTCGCAACAATACAGTATCGCCGCTCGAAACGCAGGTGCCCGCTTTTTTAAATGGTATCGACGGACTATATTTTTATAACAATTCTCTCATTGGTGTACAGGAGTTAGGAGCTAACACCGACCGCATTGTGCGACTGTATCTGAACAAATCAGGTCAAAAAGTAGTGCGTGTACAGGTGTTGCAATCTTTTCATCCCGATTTTGCCGGGCCAACCACCGGAACAATTGTAAACAATGAGTTTTATTATATCGCCAATAGCTATGTTGAAAACCTGCAGCCTGATGAATCGTTGATAAGGGTAGAGGAATTGAAGAAGCCGTTGATAAAGAGGATCAGATTGAGTAGATAGATCGTTTATGTGAAAAAAGTAAATAGTAATGAGGTTATTTACTAATTTGCCAGATGATAAATTGCTGCCGCTACCGGTGACATTCATGTAAATTTTAACCCTTCCCATATGAACAACTGTAAATTACTGATCAGCCTGCTTTTTTGTTTTCCTTCTCTTTTTTGTTTAGCTCAGAATGGAATTAAAAATTATGTACAGCAAAATTCTGTACAAATTATGAGTATTGAGCCCGATTCAACTAATTTCTCAGACTTCGAAGCGATTGGTAATGCAATCGGCGATGCAAGAGTAGTAATGCTCGGAGAACAGGATCATGGTGATGCACCTGTTTTTCTGGCAAAAAGACGACTGATCAAATACCTGCACGAAAAAAAAGGCTTCAATGTGTTAGCTTTTGAAGGTGATTATTTTGCATTGAATTATGGGTGGGAAAAACTGAACAAAGAAAAAAGCGAAATGGAAAGTTTTTTTTACAAAAATATTTATCCTATCTGGACTTATTGTAAAACCTCTCAAAGCTTGTTTTTTGACTACATTCCAGGCTCCTGGAAAACGGCAAATCCAATTATTATTACCGGGTTTGATAACCAGATGTTTTTAGACTTTTCTTCAAAAAATCTCGTAGCAATACTGGATAGTGTTTTAAAACACCTCGATTTGCCTGTTGTTAAAAGTGCTGACTACACCTCAGTAATTTTACCGACAATCGATTCATTAATTAATACAAGAACAACGCTTTTAAGAGGCCCGGGTTTTCATGCAAAGTGTGGGAATTACCTAAAAGAAATTAGACGACAGGCAGGAGAAAAATTAAGTAAAAACGACTTTTGGATAATTGTTATTGACAATCTCATGCAATATAACTTACAGGATCAGACCAGAATGAATAAAGACAGGTGGACTTCTTTTGATGCCAGGGATTTTCAGATGGCCCAAAATTTAAAGTGGCTCACTGAAGTTAAATACGCCAGGGAAAAAATAATTGTTTGGGCCGCTAATGAACATATTGCAAAATATGCATATACCCCTGAAAAAGCCATTAGAATGGGCCACCATTATACCAGGGATAGTCTGTTAATGAAGCAGAGTTACATAATCGGCTTTACCTCTTATAAAGGAATGGCCGGACGATTAGGACCACGTAAAGCCTATGAGATTAGAAAACCAAAGTCAAATGGTTTTGAAAACTGGATAAACTATACTTACAATTATTCATTTACAGACTTTAATCTGTATAATAAGCAATTGCCGGCTCCTTCAGAAACGTTTTACTTAAAAGCACTGGGACATCAGACCTTTTTTAAAAACGATTGGACGAAAGTATTTGATGGAATATTTTTTGTTAGAGAGATATATTCATGTAAAGAAAAATGAAACGGATCTTAACACTATGTAAAAATTAAAAAAAATACACATGAGAACGATACTTGCCATGCTGCCTGTCGTGTTTGTTGTTACTGCATTTCAATTATTGCAAGCACCTCCTGAAAACAATAAACGGGCTGCAGTTGTTACTGCAACGGTTAAGAATCGCATAGATTCTACCTTAAAAAGTTTTATCGATTCAGGCAAAACTGTTGGCGTATCGGCACTGATTTTTGAAAAGGGAAAGGAAGTGTACTTCAATGCTTTTGGTTATGCCGACCGCGAAGCAAAAATGGCAATGGACCGCAATACCATTGTGCGCATCTTTTCAATGACCAAACCGGTAACCGGTGTGGCGCTGATGACCCTGTACGAAAAAGGCGCCTTTCAGCTCGACGACCCGCTGTCGAAATATTTGCCTGAGTTTGCCGATATGAAAGTATTTAAAGGCGTAGATTCAAATGGCAATATGATATTGCAACCTGCCAAACGCCCGATCACGATCCGCGATATAACCCGCCATACGGCCGGCTTTGCCGGTACTGATATTCCTGCACTGGCCGGGCTGGTAAGAAAAGCGGATGTGATGAATCCTTCCAATACGCTGAGTGAAATGGCTAAAAGACTGGCCAGTCTGCCATTACAATTTGATCCCGGTGATCAATGGGCTTACGGACCTTCGGTTGATGTACAGGCATACCTGGTTGAAAAATTATCAGGCAAACCGTTTGATCAATACCTGAAAGAAACCATTTTCGATCCGTTGAAAATGACAAATACCTGGTACGTAGTTGCCGAAAATAACCGGCCACATTTTGCGGCCTTGTATAACCGAAGCGATAATGGTACATTAACCCGCGTGCCCGATGAACAGGCCAACGCATTCAATACAAAAGACTGGGCATTAAAACCGGGCGGCTTCGGACTTACATCTACTCTCGATGACTATATGAAGTTTGCGCAAATGCTGGTGAATAAAGGCCGTGCTGGAAAGGTTCGTATTTTAAAACCCGAAACAGTGCAATTAATGGCAACCAGTCAACTGAGCGACACGATTTCGAAACGTATGTGGCTGCCCTCGAAAGGACGCGTTGGTTTTGGAATTGATTTCGCGGTGCGTACACAACCGCCTGCTAACAAAGACGAGAACAATGGGGTAGTGGGTGAGTTTTTCTGGGATGGCGCTGCCAGTACTTTGTTTTGGGTTGATCCGGTAAATGAATTGACCGCAGTAATATTTACACAAATGGTTCCTTTCGATAAAGTGAAACTGCATAAGCGCTTCCGCGATACGATATATGGAGTGTATGAACAATAACTCACGCTAAGCCGTGAAATTAAAATGCTTTTAAATTATTGCACAGTTGCCATCTATGCTGTAGTTTGCCGGCGTGAATGTCACCGATTATATTATACTTTTTATTCTTTTCCTCGGCGTATCAGCCAGTATAGGGTTCCGCAAATTAACTGTTGCCGGTGCGCTTACCGGCGGTTGCCTTGGCTGGTTGGTATACAAGGGCGGCGGTATCACCGGTTTAATGATGTTGGCCGCTTTTTTTGTTGCCGGCACGGTCGCTACTGCTATCGGCCGGAGTGAAAAAGAGCGCCTGGGCATAGCAGAAAAAAATAAAGGCCGTCGCACTGCAGCACAGGTGCTGGCAAACGGAGGAATAGCCGCACTTGCGGGCTTGCTTGCCTGGATCTATCCTCATCAAATGATTATGTGGCAACTGGCGGCTGCCGCTGCACTTTCTTCAGCCAGCGCCGATACGTTGTCGAGCGAGCTGGGCACTGTATTCGGAAAACGTTTTTATAATATCCTCTCTTTTAAAAAAGATAAACGTGGTTTGGATGGAGTGGTAAGTTTCGAAGGCACGTTATGGGGTGTCGCCGGCAGTGGTATGATTGCTGTTATTTATCTGACTGGATATGCTCACGGCGTTCATGCAATATGGATAGTACTCGCGGGTACTGCTGGCAACCTGGTCGACTCCATTCTCGGTGCATCATTTGAACGAAAAGGATGGATCACAAACGATTGGGTAAATGGATTGAATACGCTGGTAGCGGCTGTGATAGGTTTATTATGTTATTGGTTTTTTTAAATGCTTCCTGACAACCTTATTATAGTAAACACATACCTCTTTCATCAAACAAACCGGGCATTCAGGTTTAGGTCTGCATATTTCTCTGCCTAAAAATTATATGGCCATCCCCACATCCCATTGTGTTTGAGGCAAAACTTGCATTAATTGTTTTTCGATCTTATCAGGAGTTGATGTATTTACAATGCCCAGCCTGTTTGCCACCCTTACTGTATGAAGATCAACAATAATGCCTTCCGGCGGTTCATTCGCTCCGCGTCTTATTACATTGGCCGACTTTCTGCCAATGCCGGGTAATTCAACAAGCGCTTCGATGTCGAGGGAAATATTATTGTCTTTCTTAACGGTCTTCGCAATGTCAACAAGCCACTGCGCCTTATGTCGAAAATTTCTCACCTTGCTGAGATAGGGAAATAATAATTCGGGATCTGCTTTTGAAAGCGCCTTCATATCAGGAAACGCTTTAAATAATTCAGGAGCAATTTGATTGATCAGGTTATCGGTTGATTGTGCAGATAATACAACCATTACAATCCATTCATATGGATTTTTCGCCTCGAGCGGATGCTTCTTGTTTCTGTATTTTTTCAGCAATGGCTTTATGGCAGCAGGCCAATCGATAGCTGAAGCTGACCGTTTCATTTTGTTAGTGTGACATATGATAAATCTACGTAATTGGAGTGATATTATGAATTATTGTTATAGAAGAACACGCGACCGCTGTGGGGAGCAGGAAGTAGGAGGTAAGAAGTATGAAGTAGGAAGTAGGAAAACCGAAGTCTGATGTCTGAAGTAGGATGTAAGAGATAGGAAGTAAGAAATAGGAAATCGGGATACAGAAGACTGATGTCTGAAGTCAGAAGTCTGAAATAGAAAGCCGCAAGTATGAACTACGGCATCTTCTGACTTCAGACTTCCGACCTCCGACTTCAGCATTATCGCCCGTTGGCGCGCAGCACCGTTATATCTTTCTTCAACTGATCGTCGTATGTTTTTTTAATGATATAGTGCCATTGCCGTTCCGCTACATCTACAAAAAATATTTCGCCGAGTTTATGCGCTGCAACAGCATCCTGAACTTCTTTGGGAAACATCAGTTCACCGAAGAACCAGTCGGTATCGCCTTTTGTTTTGTTGCCATCCATAGTGTATTGGTCCGACAATTGGTCCCATGAAGCGCCGCTGTTTGCCTTTTGTACGATTAACTTTTTAAGACTATCAACTTCTGAAACGGATAAACTTCCGCCATCCAGGAAAATATAGCTTGCCCGGTATTTAACCGATTCCGTTGCTTCGATCACTTTGTAGGTAACATAGCCTACCGAAAAGACATCTCCCTGCTTCTGCCTCAATAATCTTTTTTCGATGAGGGCGGTGTCTTTACCGACAGAGAGTTTAAGTATGGCAGGCTTTAATTCGGGATTGGCGTCGATGAATTGTTGCGCCTGTTGAACATTGCTGATCTTTTGAAATTTTTCAACAACTGTTTGTTGTGCAAAACCTGACGCTGATAAAAGTAGCAAAAAGAAAGCGAAGCTATTTTTCATATTTCTATTTTAGTCTGTTGTTTTAAAAGCCTGGTTCACCTTGCTGGTTAATTAAGGCATAGGTGATTGAATATACAATTTTTTCATAAATTCTGCCTGAAGCAACAATTTGGTATTGTTAATTAATTACAAAAATTCTACCATTTTTGTTTCAGGGGTTAACGGGGTTGCTGTTTACCAGGTACAAGCAGTTATTTCACCCCCAGCCGTGTTAGCAGTTGCTCTTTCCTTGTTCGGGAAACGTTTAGCTGATCTCCATTATCCATTACAATAAAACACCCGTCTGCTTTGGAATAGGAGGCAATTCGTTTAATATTTACTAACAGGGAGTGATGGGCCCTTTCGAACAATTGAGCAGGAAGCATCTGTTCCGTTTGGCCCAGCGACCGGGATAACAACAGTTTTTTATTGCTTAAAATAACATTTGTATAAGCCCCTTCTGCCTTACAATACAATATATCATTAAGTGAGATGAAATCGTAACCAAACCGGTTAGGGATGGCTATTTTAAGTTGTTCATCGGGCTGGCTGGTATTATTCAGGAGATTTAAAATCGCCTTCATTTGTGCACGCAATGAAAGCACTTCAAACGCTGTTACTTCGGGGTTCAATGGTAATTGCTGCCCTTGTTTTTTTGGGTTGCCTTTTATTTTTCGGTTGGTAAAGCCGGTCTTCTTCATTTGGTTATAGGAGTTATCCAAATATAACATGAATAGAATAGCCTGCATAAAATATCCGACTGTTAGCTAAATGCTACCGGTTATTAACCCGTGTGTGCATACTGTTAACTTTAACAGCTAAGCCTTATCCTGCTTGCTATTTTACCAACCGATATACTTTGGTATAATAATAAATTAAATATCCTTTTAGAAATCCCCTTTTATGCATACCCTATACAAGCTGACCAATGGTTTATTATTGATATTCCTTATGTGTTGTATAACCGGCAATATTACACATGCACAGACGATTTTATATGTAGACAGTAGTAGTAATGCTCAGTCGCCCAATGGTACCGGTTGGACTACTGCATATCCCACCTTGCAACAAGCGTTAGATGCAGCCACAACAGGTAACACGGAAATATGGGTTAGGAAAGGCACTTATTATCCAACGGCTACGTGTCGTTCACAAATAAGATAAATACTGCATCATTGCACCCCAACCCTGTTAAGGGGCAAGCCACGTTGACTGTAATGCTGCAGAAGCCAGAACAAATACAGGTACGTTTTATTGATAATGCGGGTAAGGTTGTAAAGCAATCGGGTTACCAGATAGCAGGTGGTACTACCTTGTTACCATTAAACCTGAGCAGTTTAACTCCGGGGCTTTATTATGTAGAAATAACAGGCACAACATTCAACAGGCAAATTAAGTTTATCAAACAATAATTTTGTAAGGCAATATTACATAACCAGCCACAACCATTAGATCCGGTGTTTTAGGAGTTTTCCTGAAACACCGGATGTTGCGGTGGGAAACTTTCTTTATTTTAAAAAGATTACAGCTACTTGTCACTGACCTGGTATCGATAGTTTATATAATCCAATTCAAGCCCGGCATTGTATAAGGCTTTCATAAATTGGTACCGGTTGGTCGAAGACATGTTACGTAACTGTTGATAATATAGTATACCATCCTTTAAGTTCTGATAAAATGTCGAATAGTATTTTTTGTTTTTTAAAATATCCTCCGGCTGTGCATTTTCCAGTTGTTCTTTCAGATAATCAATATATAAATGTAGTTCCGCAATAAACATATGCGGTCTGTTTGTTGCCGTTACTATATTTTTTCTTCCGTAAATATGATCTGTCATGGTTTGCAGCGAAACCGTTTGGCTGAAGTTGACAATATTTGGGCCGGGACAAATTGTCACCGCGTTCAGTTTCTTAATAAAAGTTTCATCATAAATAATAGCGGCAGCATTGCTCAGTCCCACGCATAAACATTCTTTGCTTAAAACCTCATTCAATTGCTTAGTGTATTCAGCGGGAGGCAGATCAAGCGATTTCAGCTGAGCAATTTTTAATTTCTGATATTTGTGTGATGCTGTGCAAATAGGCTCTTTGGTAAATTCTGTATTAAAGCCAAGATGCTTTTCGGTGCAGGGACTACCCGGTTTACCATTTTTTATACGTAATAATTTTTCATTTTCACTACTGGTTCCTTTAAGGTAATGAAAGCGAACGCCTAATGGAGAGTTCCGGCTCAGCGTTACATCATTTTCTTTTGCGGCGCACAACAGCTTCAACGTTTCCTCATCAACAGTGGTAGCTTCGGGTACCAGCAGGAACGGAGTGCCCCAGCCGGTACTTTGTATATCATAATGCTGATGCAAAAAATTATCTTCTTCATAAGTGCCGATACCTCCCTGTGCAGAAAATATCATTTGGGGAGGATACCTGAATATTATATTACTTTTTTTCTGAAGGGCAGTATTATAAATTTCGAAAAGCGAATCAATAAGCTCCTGTTTTTTTGTTTTAAATTCCTCCAGAATCGGCCCCATTAAATAACCTTCAGTAGCAAAAGCATGGCCCCCGCAATTCAAGCCCGATTCAATTCGGAACTCACTTACCCATATTCCTTTTTTGGCCAGATATTTTCCCTGTATTAATGCCGAACGGTAATCACTGACTTTTACAATGATTTTTTTTGAAAACCCTCCATCTTCATTTATATCAAATTCTTTACAGTTTTCGAGATAATTATACAGCCGTGGGTTCATACCGGCCGAAAAAACAACAGAAGAATTGGTAAGATTGCTATTGGCATAGCCCCTCAGTGCAGATACTGCATCGGAACCATCTTTCAGCAATTCACCCTCCTTATTATAATTATTCCTGTCGGTTTTTGTCATGATGTTTACATCAATATGGCCGGGTTGTATTTGACTACGCAGGTAAGCCTCCATTTTTTCTTTTTCCTGCGAATTGTCTGCCTTCATCATTTGAACGTACAGTTGTTTAAGCGAACTGTCTTCCGGCAGCATTTCAAAGTATTTGACTATTTCAGAACCTGCTTCAAAAGCCGCTTTTTTCAACTTAGAAACCTGCGATTGAACGATTGTATTTACCAGGTTCAGGTAATCGGTAATTCGTTTGGCTCTGTAATCATCCTCATGAGTAGGTATAGGATGAAATTCCATACCGATTGAAGGATAATAATGTTTCCGCATCATTTCAACCAACCGGTCTTCAATAATTGAAATGACAGATGAAATACCGAACCGGGCAACTTTTATAGGGCTATCAATGGTATAAGCCAGGCCCATTACCGGGATGTGAAATTTATGATGCGATTGAAAATGCATGAAATTGGTTTACAGTTATTGAAATGTAAAAACCCCTTCAAACAGGAAGGGTAAAGCAAGCAACTGGCCCCAAGCCATAAATATGTACTTAGTAAAAAAGTTTTAAAAAGGATGTACTATGCTGGAATTGATGTAGATATCCTTTTAAATTGAGCGGGTAATTATCGGCAAATATACTTATTAAGGACAGAATTAGCTGTAATTATTTTTTTATGATATCAGGCCCGCTAAACCAGTGGTTTGTTTGTCAGTATCAATTCCCTTTTTGTGTCTTAAACTGTCTCAACATATTTTTTCCCTCAACACTCACCAATTTTGCACCCAGTATGGGAGCAAGGTTTTTATGGGAGCCTTCTACATAAATACCATCACTGAACCAGTAAAAATTAATGGGGGTCAGATGGTATTTTACCGGTGATTGACGCCATTGAAGTGTTGTATGTCCGTATTTAAACAGGGCAACCATATGAGTTAGTCCGACTAAATAATGACAATCGTCAAGTTTTTTGCTACCTGTGTTTTCGTATATGGAACTTCGTTAAATTGTATACTGTATAATTAATTGATTATGACTGCAGAGAAGTTGCCGGAAATTCTGAAACAGGGAGAAGGTATTGAAGTTGAATTTAAAACATGTCATTTCGAACTCACTAAGAATACTTTTGATTCTGTCTGTGGTTTTCTTAACAGGAAAGGTGGCCACCTGCTATTAGGTGTTAAAGATAACGGAACAGTTGAAGGGGTAATGGAAGATTGTGTTCAGGACATTGTCAATAATATAGTAACAAACGCCAATAACTACCTGAAGCTGAGCCCGCCTTATTATTTATCACCTCATGTAATTGAACATGAAGGAAAGAAGATAATATACATTTATGTACCGGAAAGCTCACAGGTGCATAGCACTAATGGTAAAATTTTCGACCGCAATCAGGATGGTGATTTTGACGTTACGCGTAATAACGATCACGTAACTCAACTCTATCTGAGAAAACAACATACTTATTCGGAAAACAAAGTGTTTCCCTTTGTAAAACTGGCTGATTTTAAACCCGAATTATTTAAGCAGGTGAGAATGCTTGCAGAGTTTGAACGGGAAGGCCATCCCTGGAAGGTAATGACCGATGAAGAATTATTACGTTCTGCCGGTTTTTATAAAACAGATCCATTAACTGGCAAGCCCGGATACACCATGGCTGGTGTACTTTTATTAGGAAAAGACCTGACCATTTTGGATGCATTGCCGCATCATAAAACAGATGCCATTCTTCGAAAAGATGATATTTATCGCTACGACGACAGGGACGATATACGAACCAACCTTATTGAAAGTTACGACCGGTTAATGGCTTTTATTGCCAAACATTTACCCGATAAATTTTATCAGGAAAAGGAAAACCGCACCAGCCTGCGCGATAAGCTGTTCAGGGAAGTTGTAAGTAACTTGCTTATCCATCGTGAATTTAGTAACGGTTATCCGGCAAAACTGGTAATCCGGAATGAAGGAGTATTTACTGAAAACTGGAGTCGCCCGCATGGTAATGGCGTTATAGACCCCGCTAATTTTTCGCCTTATCCTAAAAACCCCCTGATTGCCCGGTTTTTTAAAGAAATCGGTAGGGTAGATGAGCTTGGTTCGGGAGTAAAGAATGTTTTCAGGTACTCCGGTATTTATGCTTCCGGAGCTAAACCACAATTCGTTGAAGGTGACGTGTTTAAGATGATAATTCCATTGGGGAATGGAAAAGAAACTACCCAAAAGACTACCCAAAAAACTACCCAAAAAACTACCCAAAAGACTACCCAAATAACTGCCGAAAAAATATTAAAACTCATAAGGCAAAATCCCTCCATAAGCAGAGTTGTACTGGCTTCTGAAATCGGAAACATCACCGAAGATGGGGTTAAATACCATCTTGAAAAACTGAAGGAGGAAGGAAGGATTGAACGTGTTGGTGGAAAAAGGGGCGAATGGAAGGTTTTGGAATAAGCAGATTTTTTGAGTAGGTGGTATCGTTTGGTCAGCATTTAGATAAACTTTTTTCTAATACCCTTTTTATTCCCGGAGTCTTTAAATCAGTCATTGCCGGTTTATTTAACTGCCTCTTGTAAGCTATGTATTTGGGTATATTAACAAACAGCACTCCTGCTAAAATAATAAACAGAGCAATGATTTGAATAAACTGAATATGCTCTCCGGCAAATAGCCATCCGGGTAAAATAGCCACCAGTGGATTTACATAAGCATATGTGCTTACAACAACACATGGAGCTGGACTATTCAGGTAGTCCAGCTTTCAAATAGGAGGTAGTACAGCAAAGGAAAAACTTATATCTTCATTTTAATTAGCCAAAAACATATATTTAAAATATGCAGGAGATCATTCAGGAAAAGCTTCGGAATATAGAGGAACAACATGGTGTGAAAATTTTATATGCGTGTGAATCGGGTAGCAGGGCCTGGGGTTTTGCTTCTATGGATAGTGATTACGATGTGCGTTTTATTTATGTGCGGCCGGCAGCCGATTACCTGAGCATTCGCGATCATAAAGATGTGATCGAACTGCCGGTGAATGAAGTGCTTGATGTAAATGGCTGGGACCTGAAAAAAGCATTGCGCTTATTCCTGAAATCAAATGCACCCCTGTACGAGTGGCTGCAGTCGCCTGTTATTTACCGGCAACAGTCAGAATTTACTTTTGAACTGCGTCACCTGATGCATGGTTATTTTTCAAAACGCGCCGGTTGTCATCATTACCTGTCGATGGCGGCCAACACCTTTGAGTATGATCTGCAGGACGGTGAGGTTAAATTAAAAAAATATTTTTACGCCCTGCGCCCGGCATTAGCCTGTTTGTGGATCATTAAAACAAACAAAACACCTCCGCCGATGGAATTTGGCCAGCTTCGAACCATTGTTGAGGATGCCGGCTGGCATCGTGCGGTAGATGAGCTGTTAAAACAAAAAGAAGTGTCTGATGAAAAAGCAATGATTAGTCCGGTACCTGTTTTGCAACAATGGATCGAAGAAACTTTAAAATATTGTAAAGAGCAGGCAGATGCTATTTCGCCTGTTACACATGATACGGTTGAGCTGGATGCATTATTCAGAAAATTTATAAGCCATTAATGACTTTCTCACAATTAATACAACAACCACAGCACCTTTTACTGAAATGTATCAGTGGCAGCAAGGCTTATAACCTGAACATAGCCACTTCGGACACTGATATAAAGGGCATATTTGTTTTACCCAAACAGGAGTTATATGGGTTAACATTTGATGAGCAGCTTAGTAATGAAACCAATGATGAAGTGTTTTTTGAGATCAAACGGTTTATTGATTTGCTTACAAAGAACAACCCGAACATACTGGAATTATTGAGCACACCCCCGGATTGTATATTGTTTCGTCATCCGCTGATGCAACTGATCAAACCCGAAGACTTTTTGTCGAAATTATGTTTTGATACATTTGCCGGTTATGCTAAAACACAAATCAAAAAGGCGCGGGGATTGAATAAAAAGATCAACAAGCCGCTTGAAAAGGAACGTAAAACAGTGCTTGATTTCTGTTATGTATTAACAGGTAATACAAGCATTCCGTTACCACGCTGGCTTAATGAAAATTCAATAGAACAGGAGGCTTGCGGACTGACCAGTTTACCCCACTTCAGAGATGGGTACCTGCTATACACACAATCGCAAATTACAACCGGCGAAAAATTAAAAGGAGTTATTTCAGGAACTCAGGCAAACGATGTACAGCTTAGCTCAATACCAAAGGGTATCGGGCCTGCAGCAGTAATGCATTTTAACAAAGACGGTTATTCGGTATATTGCCGCGAGTATAATGAATACTGGCAGTGGGTGAACAAGCGAAATGAAGCCCGTTATCAAAATACGCTGACCCATGGAAAAAATTATGATGCCAAAAATATGATGCATACCTTCCGTTTGCTGAACATGGCCGAAGAAATTGCAGTGGAGCAAAAAGTTAATGTGTACAGGACCGACCGCGATTTTTTACTGCGCATCAGGGCCGGTGAGTTTGAGTATGATGATTTAATAAAAATGGCAGAAGAAAAATTGACGAATATTGAAACGTCATACCGGAAATCTGATTTACCCGAAGCTCCGGATGTACAAAAAGCCGAAGCCATATTGGTTCAGATAAGAGAATCGTTTTATGCAACAAAATGACGAACTGATTACATTGACAGTTTCATGCATATGAAAAAAATACCCAACTACTTTTTGATCGTTATATGCCTGTTGTTGCAGGCGCCTGTTTTTGCTCAAAATGCCATTCGCATTGCCTGCGTTGGTAACAGTATTACTGCCGGCGCCCGGCTTCCTCACCCCGAAAAAAATGCCTGGCCCGCACAGTTGCAGCAGTTGCTGGGCAATGGATACGAAGTAATGAATTTCGGGGTAAGCGGCCGCACCGTACTTCGCAATTGCGACCGTTCGTATATGGCTACACCGCTTTATAAAGACGCGCTGAAAAGTAATCCCAACGTCGTTTTTATTAAACTGGGTACCAACGACAGCCGGTTGCCTTACCGCTTACAGGTTGATAGCTTTAGTGCCGACTATAAAACATTAATTCATTCTTTTAAAGAATTGCCTTCGCATCCCCGCATCATTCTGTTGTTACCCGTTACTTCTTATCTCACCGATACCATGCGGCAAACCGATGAAGCTATTACAAAACTGATTATTCCACGCATCAGACAGGTAGCCTTCGATGAAAAGCTCGAACTGGTAGACCTGCATTCCATTACAGCCGATATGGCGGCTACTTTTCCCGATAGTCTGCATCCTTCGTCGTTAGGCGCAACAACCATTGCGAAAAGATTATATGAAGTAATTATCAGCAAAGAAGAAAAAGCCTTTGACATTTTTACAAAAATAAAAGAGCCTTTCACCGTTTCATCGTTTTATGGTTATGACTGTGCCGACTTTACTTTCAACGGACGAAAGGCAAAGATTGTAAAACCGCGCAAAGTTGCAGCAGGCAAACCCTGGATATGGCGGGCAAGATTCTGGGGAGTAGAACCGCAAACAGATATCGCCCTTTTAGACAGAGGCTTTCATGTTGTGTATTGCGATGTGGCCGAATTGTTTGGCAATGCAGGAGCCATAGACGCCTGGAATAAATTTTATGCATTTCTGCAAAAAGCATCACTGGCCAAAAAAGCATGTATGGAAGGTTTTAGCCGGGGCGGTGTGTATGTATACAACTGGGCTGCACAAAATGCAGAAAAAGTAGCCTGTGTGTATGTTGATGCACCGGTACTTGATTTGAAAAGCTGGCCCGGTGGTAAAGGACAAAGCAAAGGCAGTCCGGCCGATTGGGAAAAGTTTAAAAAAGATTACGGTTATACAAGTGATGAAGAGGCTATAAAATTTAAAGGCAACCCGGTTGATAAAGTAGCTCAGATCGTAAAAGGGAATTTTCCCATGCTGCACGTAGTGGGCGATGCCGATGATGTGGTTCCTGTTAGCGAAAATACTGCCCTTTTTGAAAAACAGGTGTTGGCATTGGGCGGACGAATAAAAGTTATTCATAAACCAGGAGTGAACCACCATCCGCATAGTTTGGCTAATCCTTCACCGATCATTGATTTTATATTGAAAGCAACCAATAAAAAAGTAGTATTTGCTACGGTGTCTGCTCCCGGTTCTGAATACCGGTTTGGCAACGGAACCGACTGGTGGGATAACTTTAATGATATTCAACATGCGCTCGATAGTATTGGTAAAGTAGATGTTTTACTATTGGGAAATTCTATTACGCAGGCCATCGGTAAAAGAAGTCTTGAACCTAAGGGCAGTGGCGAACATGCATTCGACAGTGTGCTTACAGGGTATAAATATGCAGTAGCCGGTATTCGCGGCGACAGAACCCAAAACCTGTTGTGGCGTGTGCAGCATACTGATTTTTCAAAGGCCGGTCCGAAGGTTGTAGTGGTAACAATAGGCGTAAACAATTTCCGCGACGACGATCCTGAAGAAGTAACGGCAGGCATCAAAGCGGTGTTGAATGCAGTAACGGCTAAATTACCCAAATCAAAGGTTATACTGATTGGCCCCTTACCAACCGGAAATACTGCAACTGATGATTATCGCAAAAAATACATGACTGTACATCAGCAAATAAAGGCTTTTGTCAATAATAAAAACATCTTCCTGTGCGATCCTTCCAACGCATTAATAGATGCAACCACCGGTAACCTGATGAACGGTTTTTACCGGCCCGATGGCATTCATTTGCAGGAAAAAGGATATGCCGTTTGGGCGGGTCAGTTATATTCGGTAATAAAGTCTGTTATTGCTCGATAATATCTATCTGAAATCTATGTTTTCTATGTGCCTAATCCGAAAAACAGGATGATACTTTTAATCCGTATCATAAAATGATGATTAATCTACTGAATGTACAATTACTCTGCGATACCCCGCACTATTTCTGTTTTACGCCCCATAAAATGACCATATGCTGTTGCTGCCTGTTCAATTACTTTCTTTGATTTTGGGGGCGTTTCAAAATACTGTGTTTCTATAATGATTGTATCTTTTTTTATAGTTCGCTTCCAAACGCCCATTGCTTTGCCATTTATAAGAATAACAGGTCTGAACAATCCATTGTTCGATATGGCTTTCTTTTGATTGGTTACAGGAATGATTGGCGACCGGTCGGTATAACCGATTATATATTCATCATAAGCCGGTATAAAGTAAACGGATTGTTTTTTGGGAGGAATAATAAATGAATCGGGAAGCCACCAGGTATGTGACTGTATTTTTTCAGCAACAAATTGGTCTTTTATCGCTTCCATACCTTCTCTGGCCTCGGTAATATTTAAACCCGACCACCAGATAAAATCCTTAAGGGTTGCCGGTGCATGGCTGTTAAAATATCTGTGTGCCAGTTCGGCAATGGCTTCTTTTCGATGGTATGTTTTCTTTTTGGGCACCCATTCGTTTAATAATGCGTAGGTGGGTTGTTGCTCTTTCAGGCTGCCGCTGCAAATGATGCCTTCCAGTTCGGCCCACAGGAACAGGTGAGAGGACCGGTTGTTATCAACCGCAATTTTTGCGTTTTTAAGAACGGTTACCAGTTCATCACGGGTTAGATGGCCGTTTTTTGTTAATGCATTTTCAAACAGTGTATTGCTTTTTTTGCGAACGGCTTCGGTTAGTTCCAGCTCTTTATGCCGGGCTTTTAGCGAGGCTTTCAGTTTGGGAGCCGATAAGTCGAGCATCCAGTGAATATCATCAGGTGAAACAAAATGCCAGGTAGGCCGCAGTAAATGGGTCCTTATAATTTCGCCCTTATGAATAGCAGCTTCTATTGTTTTTTCGGTTGCCCCGGGCAAGCGAATGCCAATGGCCCATTTAGCCATATTGTAATCCTGCGACTGCATAACGCCCATCCACGAAACAATGTCTTTGGCTTTTTTGAATTTTGTTACTGCAAGCTGATGGTTGGCCAGGCGAATATTTACTATATCTGTTGCATTCATGTAGCTTACACTTCCAGCGCCTCCTTATTGTATTTATTTCTGTATTCAATGGGAGAAAGCCCGGTGATTTTTTTAAATACCGTCCTGAATGCTTTGGTGTCGGAATAGCCAACATCGTACATTACTTCATTTACATTTTTTCGACTGTTTTCGAATTGCTTTTTGGCAGCTTCAATTTTTACACGTTGAATATATTCGATGGGAGTATTGTTGGTAGCTTTTTTAAAGCGCCTGATAAAATGCCGTTTTCCGATAGCGTATTTTATGGCCAGCTCTTCTACCGATATTCTTTCTGTAATATTCTTTTCAATAAATTCCTGCGCCTGTTTAATGGGCTCGTCTTCATGCTTTTTTTGACCATTAAACATGATAAAAGGCGATTGGGTTTTGCGGTCAATTTCCAGGGCATATACTTTGGCAGCCAGGATAGCCATTTCGCGGCCGGCATATTTTTCAACCAGATGCAGCAGCAGGTTCCAGTACGAAGTGGCGCCGCCGCTCGAGTAAAGACCCTGTTGTTCGGTAACGATGCGGCCATCTACCAGCGTTACATCGGGGAACATGGCCCTGAATTCTTCGGCGAACCGCCAGTGGGTTGAGCATTCTTTGTCTTTTAACAAACCGGTTGAGGCCAGCAAAAAAGCGCCGATGCATAAACTGGCTGCTTCAGCGCCCTGGTGATATTGATCAATGATCCATGGAAAAAATTTTTCATTCTTTTTGATGGCGGTTTTTAAATCGCCACCGGTAGCGGGAATAATAATCAGGTCGGTTTTTTGTACCTCATTTATTAACCGGTCGGCATGAACCGTAAATATTCCATTGTGCAGTTGTACCTCCCTGGCAAGCCCAACGAGTTGCACATTAAATGCAGGCGGTTTGCCGGCAGCCTCTAAAAATTCGTTTACTCCCGTGAATATAACACGCGGGTCAACTATACTTGCCATTACAGCATCATGAGGAATAAGAATACTTACGTGTTTCATAATTATATAGCATTTAATCGTTCCCTGTTTCTTTGCCTCCTTGCAAGGTAAGAAACAAAAAAGTCGCGAACAACCCTCCAGGAAGTCATTTTTACACTCTGTCAAACCTAATTACCGTCGGTACATTTGTATCAGCAAATCGCGATCACAGATCATTAAAAATTAAACAGATGAGAAAGCTAAAATTACAGGTGCAGGTTTCGGTCGACGGGTTTATTTGCGGCCCCAACGGCGAAATGGACTGGATGGTTTGGAACTGGGACGATGCATTAAAAAATTATACATGGGAAATTACAAACTCCTTTGACACCATTGTATTGGGCCGTAACCTTGCCCAGGGTTTCATACCTCATTGGGAAGGCGTGGCTGCCGACCCGAATAATCCGGAGAATGCCGCCGGAAAAAAGTTTCATGAAACACCTAAAATTGTTTTTTCAAAAACACTAAAGGCAAATGATCCCACAGTTGCTGCCTGGCACCATACTGAGGTTAACAATGGCGACCTGGTAAAAGAGATCAATAAGTTGAAACAACAACCCGGCAACGATATCATTGCCTATGGCGGCGCTGCTTTTGTATCTTCTTTAATTAAAAACAATTTAATCGACGAATACCATCTCTTTATTAATCCGGCTGCTATAGGAAAGGGCAAAGCCATCTTTAACAGCCTTGAAAACAAGCTCGACCTGAACCTGGTTAAAGCACAACGTTTCGATTGCGGCATTGAAGTGTTGCTGTATACGCCTGCCGCGAAATAGAAATTAATGCGGCTACTCCTATACTTAAAATTGAAATGTATTCAGCGAAGCGGATAAAATAAACCTGTGCTGTATGCGAAAAGTAATTGTATCAATGAACGTAACCCTTGATGGTTATATGGCCGGCCCCGAATGTGAGTTAGACTGGCATTTTAAAAGCTGGAACGAAGAAATGGCGCGGGCAACCGCTGAACAATTGAGCAGGGCCGACACTATTTTATTGGGTGGTATTACCTACAGGGGCATGGCGCAGTATTGGACTTCGACCCCTGTTAGCCTGATAGCCCCAAGAGAAGACCTTGATTTTGCCGACATGCTGAACCGATATCCGAAAGTGGTTTTTTCGAAAAGCATGTCAACGGTTAACTGGAACAATGCCCGGCTGGCCAAAAAAGATATCGCCGATGAAGTTGATGAACTGAAACACGAACAGGGGAAGGATATGATCATTTATGGAAGCGGTAAAATTGTTGCCATCTTAACAAAATTGGGTCTGGTAGATGAATTCCGGATGTGGGTTCATCCGGTGGTGATCGGTTGCGGCAAGCCTTTGTTCAGAGATTTACAAAAAACGCTTCAGTTGAAGTTGTTTAAAACCGAAACCTTTCGTTCGGGCGTGGTGATATTATTTTATGAAGTAAAGAAATAAAAAACAAAACCTGTCGGGTCAGAGCAAAAGTTTAGCTGGGACCTGACAGGTTTTTAAGCATTAAGCATTAAACATAGAAGTGTTCTTCTACAATCTTTCCATCCTTTACCTGGTAAGTGCAAAGCTCAGTCATGTCCATGTGTTCTTTGTTCTTCATAGTAACATCCATGTGCATGGTACAGGCAAAAGCATTGTTGGCTACTATGGGCTCTGATACATCGAGCCCATTAACCTTGTCTACCATAGATCCCCACTTTTGACCTTTTTCGAGGATGGCAGATAAACCCTTTGTTTCTTTTTCGAAAGCCGGGGAAGCATATGGTTCAATACTAACTGCATCGTTGGCAAATAATTCCTTCTGTGCAGTTTCCCACTGCCCCTTCCGGCATAGTTCAACCAGGCGGTTGGCAATTTGATTCGTATTCATAGCTTATTATTTCTATGAAGCTACTTAAAAAATAAAAACAGATATATTAAAATTTGATGAAGTGTTGCGCTTTTTGACAATTGTTTATTGCCTGGTACCCATTGTCTTTAACTTCTCAGGGTCCAATACATTGCTGATCTGGAAAATTCTATTGGTGCCTGGTTCAATACCGAATACCTGGCATATTTTAAGTTCGGCGCCGTCGTAAAATAATAAAGCAGGCTGATGATTTATTTCTGTTGCGGTAACCGATAAGTTGTTGTCGAATTTATGATAAAGGAATATCAGCAAGTCAGCCACTTCCTGCACACCTGTGCATCTTTGGGCAAATACTTTAAGCGTTGAACCGCCATCAGCATAAAAGGCAATGTCTTCAGACAAAACATTTTCAAGTGTTTTTGTATCCCTGCTTCTGATGGCATGCATAAATTTTTCAAGAATGGCCGGGGTTATGGCTTCTTTTTTGGTTGATTTTACCGGCTGGTGCACCTGATCAAGCTTTCCCCTGGCACGGCTGAGCAGTTTTCTTGAGTGCTCGGTAGAAATTGCAAGCGTATCGGCAATGTCTTCATGCGAATAGGCAAATGCTTCTTTCAAAATAAAAACAGCGCGTTCCTTTGCATTTAATTGTTCAAGCAATATCAGCAGCGAATACGATACAATTTCACTGAGGTTGATATTGGTATCGGCCTGCTCTGTGTCTACCGGTTCCGGTAACCACATATCGCCCAATTGCAATTTCTTTCTTTTGTTTTTGATGTTGATAGATTGATTGATGACACTGCGGATGAGGTAATTCTTAGGATCCTCAATACCTTCTTTTCCGCCAGCTAAAAAATTGTACAAAACGTCCTGTATAGCATCTTTGGCATCATCGGCTGTTCCCAGTATATTATATGCGTAGGGGAACAGTATGTTTTGATAATCTTTCATTGCTGCGAATATCCTTCTTTCGTCATTAATGAGATTACAAGTGCAAAAAATATATTTCTCATGCTGATTTTAATTAATTGCTTAACCATTTGTATAATAATTTATGCAGGGCGGGTACAATGGCATATACCATTAAGGGAACCACAATGATGGTGGTGGCAAACGTTTGTAAAGGAAGAAATTTAATTTTTTTAAGATGATCTCCAAAGAAGATCATGATCAGCGTAATAGTTGGATAAATGGCTATCCAGATCAGGACAGCCATTTTCCATTTTTTAGGTTGTTGTACCATGTTATTTGTAATGATTTAATTAAAAATTTCATATGATGCGGCCACAAAATCCATTGCCTCAATGGTTGGTTCTTTTTCAAGTCCACTGGCATCTCTTTTCTGTTGAAATAATTTAAAGGAGGGTAGTTCGAGCAGCGTTTTTTGTGCCTGTTCATTATCGTATACAGCAAAGTGATTAAAGGTTTTACCGTCGTTACCGAGATAAACATGATAACGAATGCCTGAATCACTGATGCTGGCTACGTCATTAATAAATGTGCGAATGTTTTCCTGGTTCTGTTGTACAAATGAAGATTGTACTGTATAGGTTACCTTAACTATTTTCATTGTTTTATTCTTTTTTCTGTTTTATAAAATGTGATTTCCGGTAAGAAAACAAGAGAGGGGAAGAAAACGTGACAGGAGTTTTTATTTTTTTTGAAAACTGTGACGGCAATGATGCAAAGCCAGGACGGGTTCTGATAAGCCCCCAAAATTATTAGAGTTATTAGAGATTTTATTAGAGATGGGGTCGTATTTGATGCGTAACGAGCTCAGATTCAACTTTGTTTGAGGCAGTTAATCAAACTAATAATTACGAAATATTTCTTCTCTTCCTGACTTAAAACACCCGCCTTTCTGATATTAATCATTTATCTCACAACCGTTTTGTCATTCCTTTGACATCAGATTTTATGATGCACACCGGTAACTGATAAGCCGGATTCTGCTGATGCCATTTGCTATTTTTAATCATTATTACCTTTTATCAATTGTTGCCGAACGGGGTCAACGGATTCATTTCCGGCAGGTAACCTGTGTACTTTCCGCACATTCTGCAATGAAAGCACAGGCGAATGGCGGAGTTTATGCGGCGCCGATGCGCACCTGCTTTCGTTATTGAATCGTAAAAAGGTTACAGTGGATTGATCCAGAAAACGTTAGGCCGGTTCATAAATCGGGCACAATTTGTCGCAGTTGACAATAAAATCGCTAAATTTAGAATCACGCGGCTGATTTTCAAACATTACAAATTCGCCATATGGGATCTGTCTCTCTCATAGTTTTAACCATCGCTGCCATTGCTTTTTCGGCCGGTGGAATACTCGTATCAAAAATATTGGTAAGGCGATCGACAAATGCACAAAAAGGGCAACCCTATGAGTGCGGTATTCCTTCTGAAGGATCGCCCTGGAACCAGTTTAACGTTGGTTACTACCTGTTTGCATTGCTCTTCCTGATTTTTGATGTGGAACTGATATTCGTATATCCCTGGGCTGTGGTTGTAAAAAAGATCGGATTAATGGCGCTTGTTGAAATCGTTATTTTCTTTTTCATATTATTTACGGGGTTCTTATATGCTCATAAAAAAGGAGCATTGAAATGGATGTGATCGTTCCCCAACGAAAACAGAAGTATCATTATGGAAAACATACATAAAGAACTGGAAACCGGATCCTCAAACGGTAATGGGAAATTCCCCGGACAGGTACACGATCTGCCCGGTGGCGGAATGATTGTAAGCTCCTTAAATGATATTGTTAACTGGGCGCGCAGTAACTCGCTATGGCCCCTCACATTTGCTACCAGTTGCTGCGGTATCGAAATGATGTCGGTAGCCTCTTCGAAATATGATTTTTCGCGTTTTGGTTTTGAAGTAGCACGTGCTTCCCCCCGGCAGGCAGATGTAATTATCATTGCCGGCACCATCGTGAATAAAATGGCGCCCGTACTCAAACGCCTGTACGATCAAATGCCAGATCCCAAATATGTGATAGCGATGGGCGCCTGCGCCATCAGCGGCGGCCCCTTCTTTTATAATACATATTCGGTAGTGAAGGGGGCCGACCACGTGATCCCGGTCGATGTATACATTCCGGGTTGTCCGCCACGGCCGGAGGCATTGCTACACGCATTGATCAGTTTACAGCAAAAAATAAAGAGCGGTTTAACCCGTGAACAAATACGTTCCGATAAACAATAGCTATGACCAACGAGGAAATAAAACAACATATAACGACCATTCAACCCGATGCTGTGTTCGACGAAACCGGCGAATGGCTGAATGTACAAATAGAAGTAAATACCTGGAAGCCTTTTGCGCAATGGTTGAAGAGCGGCGAGTTAAAAATGGATTATTTGTTTTGCCTTACCTGTATCGACTGGTCGGCTACTGCAACAGGTAAAACGCTTTTAACCATGGTGTATCATATAACATCAACTGTTCATCGTCATCAGGTTGTGGTAAAGGTAAAACTCGATCGTAATAATCCCGAAATAGAAACCGTATCGGATATATGGCGAACAGCAGAATTTCATGAAAGAGAAGTATTTGAATTGTTTGGTGTGAAATTTTTGCATCATCCCGATCTGCGGCGATTGATATTAACCGATGACTTTGAAGGCTATCCGTTGCGTAAAGATTTTGAAGATCCGGTGAATATGATAAAGCTGTAAAGCAGTTGAATAGAAATATTAAGCTGGTAACAAAAAAATACAACCTTGTACAGAGAAACACATATAATTAAAGATGGCGCCCCCGCACAATTGATCGATGGCGATTTGAGCGAAGCTACGGCCGATGGCGGTGAACTGGTGATCAATGTTGGGCCGCAACACCCGGCAACGCATGGCGTATTGCACCTGGTGATCACTCTGCAGGGCGAAACCATCAAAAAAGTTGAACCGCATTTAGGATACATACACCGCAGCATTGAAAAAATGTGCGAAAGCCTTTCGTACCGCCAATTTATTTATGTTACCAGTCGCATGGATTATTTGTCGGCCCATATTAACAACCATGCCTGTTCGATGTGCGTTGAAAAAGGACTGCAGATAGAAGTGCCGGAACGTGCCAAAGTAATTCGCGTTATAATGGATGAGCTCACCCGCATTGCCTCGCATGAATTGTGGTGGGGAGCCATGGCGATGGACCTCGGCGCTTTTACGCCGTTTTTTTATGCCTTCAGGGAACGGGAAGTCATCAATGATATCATGGAAGAAACCTGCGGTGCGCGTTTAACCATGAACTATATGGTGCCCGGTGGCGTGATGGCCGATCTGCATCCCAATTTTCAAAAACGCGTAAAAGATTTTATACAGCTTTTCAAAAACAAAATTGACGAATACGACGACCTGGTAACCGGGAACATCATTTTTCAAAACCGTACAAAGGGTATTGGTATATTATCAAAAGAAGATGCTATTTCATACGGTTGCACAGGGGCGGTAGCAAGAGGTAGTGGTGTACAAAGTGACATAAGAAAGCTATATCCGTATGAGGTGTACGATAAAGTGGCTTTTGATGAAATACTTGAAACAGGTTGCGACAGCTTTGCCCGTTACCTGGTGCGCATAAAAGAAATGCGTGAATCGGTTAAGATCGTTGAGCAGTTGATTGATAATATTCCCGAAGGAGATTTTCAGGCAAAAACAAAAGCCGTACTGAAATTACCCAAAGGCGAGTTTTATTCGAGGGTTGAAACAGCACGGGGCGAACTGGGTGTATACATAGTAAGTGAAGGAGGAACAACACCCTACCGAATCAAATTCAGATCGCCTGGTTTTTCGAATTTATCGGCCCTTGACCATATGTGCCGGGGCAGTAAGATCGGCGACCTGATGGCGACTATGGGAACACTTGATCTGGTGATCCCGGACATCGACAGGTGATTTTGAGATTGATGTCAGAAATATACACGGGGTATGAACAAATAAAATTGTAAAGGATGTTTAGTTTAGAAAGCATTACAGATTCGATTCAGAAATGGTTGTATAGTACATTCAATCCAACAATGGTGTTGATAATCGAGGGTGCTATTGTAATGCTTCTGGCTATTGGTCTGTTTGCCGCTTTGGGTTTAACGCTGGTGCTGATGGAACGGAAAGTGGCCGCCCGCATGCAAATACGACTGGGGCCTAACCGTGTTGGACCAAAAGGCATGTTTCAAACAGCTGCCGATACGTTGAAGCTGATCATGAAAGAAGGTCTAACGCCCGATGGAGCCGATAAATTTTTATTTAACCTGGCGCCTTTTGTAGTGATGATCGTAGCGATGCTGATACTCGCTCCGATTGGTTTTGCCAAAGGGTTTCAGATATGGGACATCAATATTGGTGTGCTGTATGTTTCGGCGGTGTCGTCGGTTTCGGTGATCGGTATTTTAATGGCCGGATGGGCCAGTAATAATAAATACTCCCTGTTGGGGGCTATGCGAAGCGGTGCGCAAATAGTGAGCTATGAATTATCAGCCGGGTTGTCAATTATATCAATTGTTGTTTTGTCCGGAAGCCTACAGATTTCTGAGATCATTGCTTCGCAGCAAACAGGCTGGTGGCTGTTCCGTGGTCATATTCCGGCGGTGATTGCTTTTGTAATATTCATCATTGCAGTAACGGCCGAAACTAACCGGGCGCCGTTCGACCTGGCAGAGGCGGAATCGGAATTAACCGCAGGTTTTCATACAGAATATTCAGGAATGAAATTCGCGCTGTTTTTCCTGGCCGAATACATCAACATATTTATTGTATGCGCCATCGGCGCCACATTATTCCTTGGAGGATGGATGCCCTTACATATTGGCAACTGGCAGGGCTTTAATCATATAATGGACTATATCCCTTCGTCGGTTTGGTTCTTCGGAAAAACATTTTTCCTGATCTTTTTGATCATGTGGTTCCGCTGGACTTTCCCGAGGTTGCGGGTAGATCAGTTATTAAATCTTGAATGGAAATATCTGTTGCCGATAAGTATGGTGAACCTGTTGGTGATAACATTGATAGCGATCATGGGGTGGCATTTTTAAACCCGCCTACCCCCCAACGCCCTGAAGGGGGAGTAAAACTGAAGGGGGTAAAAACAATAACAATATGTTTTTAAAAGAATACATATCCGACGTATATCATGCAGTAGCATCACTAGTGAAGGGGATGAAAACAACCGGTCATTATTTTATAAGGCCGAAAGAGATCATTACCCAGCAGTATCCCGAAAATAAGGCAGAATTAAACCTGCCCGATCGTTTCAGGGGCGAAGTGATTATGCCGCACGACGAAAATAACGAGCATGCCTGCACCGGTTGTACTGCCTGTGAACTGGCTTGTCCGAACGCGACTATAAAGATCATTACCAAATTCGACACCACGCCTGAAGGAAAAAAGAAAAAAGCGTTGGACACTTTTGTATACCATCTTGAATTGTGTACGATGTGTGGTTTATGTGTTGAGGCTTGTCCGACCAGCGCCATAAAAATGGGTCAAAATTTTGAGCACAGTGTATTCGACAGAAACCAGCTGTTAAAAAAACTGAATACGCCGGGATCGAAGATAAGAGCGGGAGTTGAGTAAATTTTTAATATTATGAACGCATCACAAATCATATTTTATCTCATTTCGGCCTTTGTGCTGGGAACGGGTATATTGGCAGTTACAGGTAAAAAGATCTTCAGGTCGGCCATCTGGTTATTATTTAGCCTGGTGGGCATAGCTGCCCTGTACTTCTGGATGCAGGTTGAATTTATTGCAGCGGTTCAGATCATCGTTTACGTAGGAGGTGTTGTAGTACTGATCATATTCTCCATTTTCCTTACACAAAGATCAGGTACTGAAATGCCAAAGCCGCCGCTGAAGCGAACGTTGTTCTCGTTGCTGGCTGTGCTGTTTGGTTTTGCCTTTTCGTACCGCATCATTTATGAATATGGTTTTACGCCGGCTGTTGCATCAAAAACATTTTCGGTTCCGGTTAATGCTATTGGTGAGCAAATGCTCAGCACCACCGAATATGGATTTGTATTGCCCTTTGAAGTGGTGAGTATGTTGCTGCTGGCCGCTATGATAGGTTGTATTGTAATTGCCCTGAAAACTGCGCCCGGCAAAAAGCCGGTGCATATAGATAAATTGCCAAAAGACCTGGCAGGTGCGATTAACGTTGTAAACGAACCCGACAGGTCTTCTGAAAAGGTAATGGAGGAAAAAACAACATGAATACAGTTCCGTTAACACATATATTATTTGTAAGCACCGCCTTATTTTTTGTGGGCATGTATGGTTTGTTTACCCGGCGTAACCTCATAACCATGCTGATGTCGATTGAGCTGATGCTGAACAGTGTAAACATCAACTTTGTGGCTTTTAATAAATACCTGTATCCCGATAAGTTGAACGGAATATTCTTCACCTTATTTATTATAACTATAGCCGCTGCCGAAGCAGCGGTTGCCATAGCGATCATTATAAATCTGTACCGGAATCATCGTTCGATCGATGTGGAAGATACAAAGGACCTGAAGTTTTGACCATTGACTATTCATCATTCATAATATGAATTATTCATCATACATAGCATTGATTCCGTTATTGCCGTTGGCAGGCTTTGTTGTGCTGGGCTTATTCGGGCGGAAATATTTTAAAGCATATTCCGGTGTGTTTGGTTGCCTGGTGTTGCTGGCCGCAACTATTTTATCGTTATACACCGCTTACAACTATTTTTTTGTAAATGGTAAAGTTGATGGCGTATACCAACCGCTCACCGTATTGAAATATACCTGGCTGCAGTTCTCACCCGGATTATCGATCGATATGGGCATACTGCTCGATCCCGCTTCGGTAATGATGCTGGTGGTTGTCACCTTCGTTTCTTTAATGGTGCATGTATTTAGTTTGGGGTATATGAAAGGTGAAGGCAGGTTTTCGGTGTACTATGCGTTTTTGTCGTTATTTACTTTCTCCATGCTGGGGCTGGTGCTGTCGACCAATATTTTTCAGATCTACATCTTCTGGGAACTGGTAGGCGTTTCGTCGTTCCTGCTCATTGGTTTTTATTACGACAAACCTTCAGCGGTTGCTACTGCCAAAATAGCATTTATTGATACACTCATTGCTGATCTGGGATTTTTGATCGGAATATTGATCCTTGCATTTTACAGCGGCACGCTTGATTTTGAAACATTAATACAACGGTTAACAGATACACAATCACCGCAACTGGCACAAATTACGGGGGCAGGTTTCCTCGGCATATCTATGTTAAGCTGGGCGCTTATGTTAATATTTGTTGGCGGCGCCGGTAAATCGGCCATGTTTCCTCTGCACATCTGGTTGCCCGATGCGATGGAAGGTCCAACACCTGTATCGGCACTGATACATGCCGCTACCATGGTGGTTGCCGGCGTATACCTCGTTGCAAGATTATATGCGGTGTATTTAATTGATCTGCCCGTATTACAAATAATCACCTGGGCCGGGGCGCTGTCGGCTTTACTGGCTGCGCTTATTGCCTGCACACAAACAGATATAAAACGGGTGCTGGCTTATTCAACCATTTCACAAATTGGGTATATGCTGTTTGCCCTGGGCGTACCTGCTTATGGAGATGCGAACGGCGCAGGCTATAGCGCTTCTTTATTCCATTTGTTTACGCATGCTTTCTTTAAATCATTATTGTTCCTTGGCGCAGGATCGGTTATACATTTTATTCATAGCAATGAAATGAACAACATGGGGGGCTTGCGTAAATTCATGCCCGTTACCCATATAACATTTCTGGTAGCCTGTCTGGCTATTTCCGGCATTCCCCCTCTCGCAGGTTTTTTTAGTAAGGAAGAAATTTTACACACCGCCTGGGAAAATAACCGGGTCATCTATTATATAGCGCTGATCACATCGGGCATAACTGCCTTTTACATGTTCAGACTGTATTTTTCGATATTCTATAATAAACAGCGCCATATTTATGCCGAAGCCAATCATGGCGAAGGAAGCGGCAATATGAAATATCCATTAATGATACTGGCGGTAGCGGCGGTTACGGCAGGATTCATTCCCTTTTCACAGTACGTAACAGCTGATGGTAAAAGCGTTGAAACTGTTTTACACCTTAGTTTTTCTATTGCCCCTGTTGCCATGGCCATTGCCGGTATTGCCTTCGCTTATATGCTTTATTTCAGGGAAAACCAGCGGCCGCAAAAACTGGCCAATGCCTTAGGCGGATTGTATAAAGCGGCCTATAAAAAATTCTATTTCGACGAAATATACCTGTTCATTACCAAAAAGATCATTTTTAATCTGATAGCAAAGCCGGCAGCATGGATTGATAAAAATATTGTTGACGGGTTTATGAACCTGCTTGCAGTGTCTACCGCCCGTTTTTCAGAACGGATCAAAGCATTACAATCGGGCAGCGTTCAAAACTATGCCCTGTATTTCTTTGGCGGCATTGTGGCTATAGCGGCGGTGTTTATTTATTGGCTGAAATGAAAGCCAATTTGAAAATGGATGGCTGCTGTGTTTTAGGGTGTCAGAAAAATAATTATTGAAAATGAACTGAAAGAACCACAAACAACAAACTACAAACCACAAACTCAAATGTCTCTTTCATTATTGATCATACTGCCCTTTGTTACAGCGTTGCTTGTTTTATTTAGCAAAGGCTTGCCGCAGGTGCGGGCTATTGCACTAGGCGGATCTGTTGTGCAACTGGTGCTGGCTTTTGCATTGCTCGTTTTATATTGGCAGGCGCGCTCGGCCGGTGATCATTCGCTTATGTTATTTGAGCAGAATTATACCTGGTTTGCACCCCTGAACATACATTTTCATACCGGTGTAGATGGCATATCCATCGCCATGATATTATTGACTGCTTTTGTAACCATAGCAGGCATATTGGTTTCGTGGTCGATGGAAAAACTGAATAAAGAATTTTTCTTTTTACTGCTGCTGTTAAGCATGGGCGCATACGGTTTCTTCATATCGCTCGACCTGTTTACGATGTTCTTCTTTTTGGAAGTGGCGGTTATTCCCAAGTTTTTGCTGATCGGCATTTGGGGAAGCGGTAAAAAAGAATACAGCGCCATGAAGCTGGCGCTGATGCTGATGGGCGGCAGTGCGTTGGTTTTTGTTGCGCTGGCAGGTATTTATTTCAACACAACTACTGCTGATGGTACTCATACGTTCGACCTGATGCAGATCGCTCAAATGCATATACCAATTGCCGTTCAGAAATTGTTTTTCCCCTTTGCTTTTATAGGCTTTGGTATTTTCACCGCCTTGTTTCCGTTTCATACCTGGGTGCCCGACGGACACTCATCGGCCCCCACTGCCGCTTCGATGTTTTTAGCAGGCATATCTATGAAATTGGGTGGTTACGGATGTTTGCGGGTAGCTACATTTTTAATGCCCGAAGCGGCTCATGCGTATTCAACCATTATTATAGTACTGGCAACGATTGCCATTATATACGGTGCATTCGCTACCATGATGCAAACCGATTTAAAATACATCAATGCGTATTCATCGGTAAGCCATTGCGGATTTGTGTTGCTGGGAATAGGCATGCTTACTAAAACGGCCATAACAGGCGCCGTAATGCAAATGGTGTCGCATGGCTTAATGACGGCCCTTTTCTTTGCCGCCATTGGCATGTTGTACGATCGTACACATACCAGGCAGGTAGAGAAGTTGGGCGGCTTATTGAAAATAATGCCTTTCATTTCAACCGTATTTGTGATTGCCGGTTTGTGTTCATTAGGACTACCGGGATTAAGCGGTTTTGTGGCAGAGATGACGGTGTTTATGGGTTCATGGCAAAATCCCGATACCATTTACCGCGTAGCTACCATTTTGGCCTGCGCATCTATTGTAGTAACGGCGGTGTACATACTACGTGCAATGGGTAAAGTAATTATGGGGCCTTTGCTGGTCGACAGCGGCGGTTCCGCTTCGCATGGCGCAGGAAACCTAACGGTCGATGCAGGCTGGAATGAAAAAGTAGCTGCCGCCATACTGATCATTGGCATACTGGCCATTGGTATGGCGCCTTTTTGGCTGAATGAGTTGATCAGCGCCGATGCAGGAGTTATTATGAGTAAGATTTTAAACAGGTTTTAATATGCTGACGGATTTTTTAATACTGATGAAGCAGGAACTGATCATTACGGTGATCATCTTTATACTGTTGTTGTTGAAGATCGGAAAGGAGCTTACCAATGAACAGGTAATAAATATTGCCAATGTATTATTACTGTTGAATCTGGCCGGGGGCATTTTCTTCAACCGGCAGGGCACCTTGTTCAGCGGCATGTTTCAAACCAATGCATTGATTGTGCTGGAGAAAAATATTTTAAGTTTGGGTACATTGATCATTTCGCTGCAATCAACGTCCTGGTTAAAAAAACACGCGCACGTAAGCGAGTTTTACATATTGTTATTGAGCACCCTGTTGGGCATGTTCTTTATGATTTCCTCGGGCAACCTGTTGATGTTTTATGTTGGATTAGAACTGTCGAGCATTCCATTGGCCGCCATGGCCAATTTTGATCTGGGCAAAAAGCAATCTTCCGAAGCCGCTATGAAGTTTATTATTTCATCGGCCTTTGCATCGGGTTTGTTATTGTTTGGTATTTCGATGGTGTATGGGGCAACCGGCACGCTTACATTTAGTGAAATAGCTGCCCATTTAAACGGCGCCCCTTTGCAGGTATTTGCTTTTGTGTTGCTGCTGGCCGGGTTTGGTTTTAAAATATCGGTTGTTCCGTTTCATTTGTGGACTGCCGATGTGTATGAGGGTGCGCCGGTGGCTGTTACTTCGTATTTATCGGTGATATCAAAAGGATCGGTGTTGTTTGTGTTTATTTCAGTGTTGTATACCGTATTTAAACCCATGGCGGCAAGCTGGTATAATATGTTGTTTTTGTTATCGGTGGTGACCATTCTGGTGGGTAATCTGTTTGCAATAAGGCAGAATAACATCAAACGATTTTTGGCTTTTTCATCCATTGCACAGATAGGATTTATTTTGGTAGGTATCACCGGCAGTTCGCAAATGGCCGTTGCCTCTGTAATATATTTTGTGCTGATATATGTATTCAGCAACCTGGCTGCTTTTGGTGTGGTGGCCCTGGTGAGTGCGGTTACCGGGCGGGAACAGGTAAGCGATTACAAAGGATTTTATAAAACCAATCCTGTTTTATCGTGGGTGCTTACTATTGCGTTATTCTCGCTGGCAGGCGTTCCGCCTACGGCCGGATTTTTCGGTAAATTCTTTTTACTGATGTCGGGCGCCGGACAAGGAAATTATATTTTGATCAGCATAGCGGCCCTGAACATGATCATTTCGTTTTATTACTACCTGCGCATCGTGAAAGCGATATTCATGGATGCCAACGATCAGCCGATTGAACGATTGACCATACCCGCTTACTCAAGACTGGCCTTATATATTTGTGTTGCCGGTATTATAGTAACCGGTGTGCTGGGTCATGTGTATGATTATATTCATTCGCTGAGTTTTGGGTTTTGAGTTCTGAGCGGAGCCTGCCCGACTGTTGGCGGGTCGAAGGATTGTATTTTGGATTTTAACTTTCAATTATGGCTATTAATAAAAATCACGAGTTTGAAGATCTGAATGGCGTTAAATGCGCTATTGTTGAAAAGAATGCATCGCAGGGTCGCGTTGATTTTTTACGATCGTTGCTTGAGTTTAATAAATATACTGTGATAGTAGTGGCTTCGCCACCGCCAAAAGGTGCGGCGCCTGCTGCAACAACGGCTGCAACAACAGCGGCAGCAACCGCAACTGGAACGGCTGCAGCCGCAGATGCTACCCCTGCTCCTCCACCTGCCCCCGCCACTTTTACCATTGGCGTAACCGATGTAACTTTTAATGCGATCAATGCCGTGTTTGGCAGGTCATTGAAAACCCGCGACGGACGCATTGTAACCCCTGCTTACTGGCAGCAAAAAGAAACTATCAGCCACGACGAAGTGCCATACTTTAAATATAGATAACAACGGTAATGATCCGGTAGGCCATATACCGGCGAAAGTAAAAGAGACTGCCCAATATGTTATTGAGACAGTCTCTTTTTTGCTCATTATTCTTTTCGGCATGTTATGGCAATGTATACCGTTGAAAAAAATTCCATAGCAGATCGTTGGCATTAATAACTGTAGATGGGGGATCGGCCTGGGGCCTTGGTTTAAGACCGCCCGGCCATGAATGGCCGCCATCCTGTGTCAGATAAAGATCGATGGCCGGTCTTCCGGTTTGATCTTTCCATTCGGTGAATGTATACCCGGCATAATTCGTAACGCCGGGGGGAGTTACACAGGAATTGAGTGCCGTCCACACTGCCATTGTAGAATCAACGGGTGTGAAATAAAAGCCGCCCATACCGATACCACCATTATATGGGACTATTGAATCAACGGCGGAATGCATATGCAGGATGGGCACAGCCCTCGCTGGTCGACAGGGAGATGATTTCATCAGGGTGCCGCTCACAGAAGTAATGGCTGCAATTTTATTAGACAAATCGCAGGCAAGCGTATAAGCCATCATAGCGCCATTCGATATCCCGGCCACATATACCTTTTTAGGATTGACTTTATAGTTAGCAACCATCGTGTCGATCAGAATACTTATAAAATGTACATCGTCTACATTATTCGTAGTAGCAACCGGACAACAATTGCCGGCATTCCAACTGCGCAAATGTGCAGGGCCGTTACTTTCGATGCCTTCGGGATATACGACAATAAATTCTTCAGCATTAGCCTTATCCGTTACCTGATAGTCATTTTCGGCCTGGCTGGCGCTGCCGCCAAAACCATGTAAAACGATCACCAGCGAAAGAGTCAAAGAGTCGTTATAATGCGGAGGCAAATTAAGCAAATAGCTCCTCGTTCTTCCATCAACGTTCATCTCACCGTCAAAGCGATATACCGTGGTGGTTTTGACGGTATCGGAGGTATCTGCCTTTTTACAATTTGTAAGTGACAGTGTAAGCAATAAGGTAGCCAGTTGAATGAACCGGCCTGAAATTAATTGTAACATATACTTATTTTTTTTAAACAGTTTGTCAATGGTAAATGTGACGCAAAAAGATGTTGCGTGTTAAGCGAAGTACAACGAAGCAGGCAAATAGGTACAGGAAACGGGCAGAAATTTGCACCATGAAACACAAAAAAGATACATCTTGCAGGATGAATCACTCATATAATATTAAGACAGGATTGATCTTTGCTGTTTTTATGGGTTTCATAACTATGGTGTTGCCCCGGATCATCCGTTTTGACATCGATCAGCCACGTACCGTTTTTATTAATTTCATTCATCTGTTCATTACAATTTTTTGCTATTGGCTGATTCATCATTTCTTTTTAATCAGGTTTACTGCAGGTTTTCTTTCGCACCCTATTGTAAAACCTGTATTCAGTATTCTCACCAGCGTTTTTATTATTGCGCTCCTCACCTGGTCATTAAATATAAGTACACCCATGCCCGTTAACAGCAATGGCGACATTGAAATAACATACGGCCAACTTCTTTTTATTCGTTTGTTCAGAGCCTGTATTATCAGCTCATTAACCTGGTTCGTTGTATTCTATTATAGGGTGCAGTTAGTGCTTCGTCAGTCTATGCTCGAAAACGCATACCTGAAACAGGAGAACCTACAGGCGCAACTGTCGTCTCTGAAACAGCAAATCAGTCCGCATTTTCTGTTCAATGCACTAAATACATTGTCGTCGCTTTCTCATGAAGAGGTGGTAAAGGAATATGTTCTTAACCTCAGTGAAGTGTACAGGTATGTGCTTCGCTACCAGGAGAAAAAAGAAGTGCAGGTACAGGATGAACTCGTATTCATTCACGCATATGTTTATATTCTCAAATCAAGGTTCGAAGATGGAGTAAAAATAAACATTACCGTGAACCCCAATAATTTGCAACAAAAAATATTACCTTTCTCATTGCAGTTACTGGTAGAAAATGCCATTAAACATAATTCGATCTCGTACCGCGATCCCCTGTCAATTAATATATACGACCTGAACGGGGCACTGGTTGTAGAAAATGATTTCAGGCCCAGGATAACGATGGAAAGCCCTTCGGGTACCGGCCTGCAAAATTTGTCGAAACGATATCAGTTAGCTGCAGGCCGGGAGATACAGATCACCCGCAATTCATCTACATTTAAAGTTGAAATTCCGTTTTTATCATGAGAGCGCTTATCATAGAAGATGAAAAAAAGGCTGCCCGGGAATTACAATCGCTGATATTACAGGTAAAACCGGAATGGAATATAGTTGGCATCATTCCCTCTGTTGCTGAAGCCATTGAATGGTTTGCTGAAAATAAAATGCCTGACCTTATCTTTAGCGATATTCAGTTAACGGATGGGGTTTGTTTTACTATTTTTGAAAGGGTGACCATTGAATGCCCGATCATCTTCTGCACCGCCTACGATGAGTATGCTATAAAATCTTTTGAAACCAGCAGCATCGATTATTTACTCAAGCCTGTTGACAAAAGCAAACTCGAAAGAGCCTTGTTGAAGCTGAACAAAATGAATGAAATATTCAGCAAAACAACCACGGCTTATGGTGATCTGGGCAAACTCATACAACAGTTATTGCCAAATAACAACAGGACCCTGCTTATACATCACAAAGAAACGATCATTCCCGTTTCATATGAAGATATAGCCTGGTTCTATTATGATCAGGGCGTAGTAACTGTTAAATTGATCAACGGGCAATCGTATCATATCAGCCAGGGTATCGACGAAATAGAAGCCGGTGCAGATGCAAAGCTTTTTTATCGGGCCAACCGGCAGTTCCTGGTGAACAGGCTTGCCATTCATACAGTTGAAAAGTTCTTTGCGAGGAAGCTGGTCATCAAAATGAAAACAGCTACTCCCGAAGCATTGATTGTAAGCAAAGCCAGGGCCAGCGATTTTTTAAAATGGCTGCAGAGCGGAGGATGATGTAATTTTATTATTCAATAATGCTTACTGTAAAATCATCCAGATCGTATCGTATACCTACAATCTGTAACTCATTCTTTTCTGATTTCTCCCGAACGATCTTTGATTGCGAATGTAATTGTTTAATACCATGCCGTATATTGGCTTTTACGCAATCGTCTAACCGGTTGGCGTCGTTCAGGGGAACGGCCATTATTTCTGCTTCTTTCTTAATACTGTCGATAATATTTTTGATATGACCTGGTGCTTCAGCTTTTTCAACAAATGCTTTAACAGCGCCACAATTTTCATGACCCATTATAACGATCAGATTTACACTAAGATGTTCCACTGCATATTCTATACTTCCCAGCTCCAGGTCGCCTATTATATTGCCTGCCGTGCGTATTACAAACAGGTCGCCAACGCCCTGGTCGAATACCAGTTCAGGCGAAACCCGGCTGTCGGCACAGCATACTATTATGGCAAAGGGATGTTGTGCTTTGGCGGCATCTTTTAAGCGTTGCAGATTTTCACGTGGGTGTACCGGCTTTAAATGTGCGAAACGGATGTTTCCTGTTATCATTTCCTGTAAAGAATTATTTCCTGCCTCAGCCACAACAGGAACCTGTTGATGGTGAACACAGTTAACCGCTGAAAAAGTAATCAGTATAGGCGCTATCATCTTACTAACCAGGTTCATAAAAACAATTTTCATTATAAAATACTTTAATAAATTAATTTAATGCCCGCAACGAAATGCGGCAGCATTGCAGGCAAATAGCGGTGATGCTTTCGTTGGCGATATAAAAAAAATCACCAACCGTTAGTTTACAACGTTGGTGATTGTGAAAAGGGCGTCCATGAGAAAATACGTAAGCAACATGGAGTTGGCATCGATCTTAATACTATTTGTTATTTAAAACGAACTTCCAACTCGTTATACGTTTATATAATTCTTTTTAATGATTATAATCCTTTTAATGTTTGTAGCTTCTCC